>Ga0182792_1002166_pt1 | contig 14429 bp, 10 predicted proteins | sample Passage237B_FD_130497 | JGI IMG/M metagenome (GOLD analysis project Ga0182792, IMG submission 130497) | Cellulose adapted compost microbial communities from Newby Island Compost Facility, Milpitas, CA, USA - Passage2 37B (version 2) (version 2) ...
TGCGGTGTTCTGAGGCGGGGACATAGCCGCCATGCAGTGCGGTGACTGAGTAGGTGTAAACGATTTTGCCGAAAGTCCATTTGGTGATCTCGCTGGTTCGCAGGCGGGGACAACGCCAGAGACTTGATTTGGTGCTGGCATAGCCGAACTGAGTCAGGCCGTAGAGTGGCCCAAACCGTCTTCCAATCCTTGAAATGGGCAGCGCGAGACATTTTGCGCGCGCCATAACCGGGAAAGTTACAAATTCGGCTGGCGGGTTATGACCCTCCAAGGGGTGGAGGCCGCCCTTGGGATGGGGGTTGCCGCTTCGGTTCGATTTGCCACCCTTCCGGGGGTGGCCCAAAATGTCGGGCTGTTGCCAATACTGGACTTATGACTTTTTGAAAAAACGGGTGATGGATGCTGTCGAAGTGGTTTCAGGCGATGTTGATGGTGCTTTTTGAGGCTTTGGCGGCCCGGCGGGATGCCCAGATCCGCTTCCTCAAGGTCCAGGTCGAGATGCTTCGCCAGAGGCTGCCTGGCAACCGAGTGATCGTCTTGCCGGGGGAGCGGTCGAGACTGCTCAAACTGGGTGCGGAACTCAACCATCAGGTTGATGATCTCATGGGTGTCGTCAGTGTCAAGACCTACAAGCGGTGGGTTCGAGAGCAGCAGGGGGGTAGGTCGCCATCCCGTGTTGGTCGTCCCAAGCGGATGACGGCTTCGTTGCGGAAGTTGATCTTGAGGTTGGCCCGCGAGAATGTTGGCTGGGGAGTCCGTCGGATTGTCGGTGAGCTTCGGAAGCTGGGGTTGACACCCAGCCGGAGCAGCATCCAGAGATTGCTTACCAGCGAAGGGTTGCTGCCCGATCCAGGCCGTCGCGCGCCCAAGGGGGTGATGACCACTTGGCGGACGTTCATCAGCTCGCACATGGACACCCTGGTGGCGTGTGACTTTTTTGGCAAGTCGATCTGGACGCCATTGGGCAAACAGGCAGCTTTTTGCCTGATGTTCATTCACTTGGGCACTCGGAAGGTCTTTGTCAGCCCGGCCACGTACCACCCCACGCAGGAATGGGTGAACCAGCAAGCGAAGAATGTCGCCATGTGGCTCGAGGACGAAGGGCTGGATTGTCGGATCCTTATTCATGATCGTGACACCAAGTTTACCGCATCCTTCGACCAGATGTTTGAAGCCAATGGCTGCCAGATCATCAAAACACCATTCCAGGTTCCTGTGGCCAACGCGTTTGCTGAGTCGTGGATTGGCTCCTTGAAACGAGAAGCGCTGAATCATTTCCTTTGCTTCAGCCTCAACCATCTGGACCACATCGTGCAAACCTACGTGAACTATTATAATGAGCTTCGGCCGCATCAGTCACTCGGCAATCGGCCGCTGAACCAGTTGGGCCAGCCGCCACCATCCGCTCCCATCGTCGGCGAAATCGGGCCGATTCGTCGGCGGCAGCTCCTCGGGGGACTTTTCAGCCATTATGAGCGAAAAGCCGCGTAATTCCCGGGGAAAACGGAAGGTGCCCGACAAATCGCGCCCCCTCTGGAAGCCCGGTTTGGGCCACATCAGATCGCGTCATATCCGAAAATCAGGCGATCTGCTTAGCCATTACAAGCGAAAAGCCGCGTAATTCCCGGGAAAAACGGGAGGTGCCCGACAAATCGGGCCACCTCTGGAAGTCCGATTTGGGCCACATCAATCAAATCGACTTCAAGGCGTCAACGGGACGACCATATTTTTCTCCAGCGTGGATCAAAGCTAGAAGTATCGCATTTCTGAAAATTTGTTTCAGCTCATCCAACGAAGCCCCCTGCAATTTCTCAACTGAGACCTCAATAGCCAACGGCAAATCTCCATACCTCTTGTTGATTGTCTGATAATGTGGTTTGTTTTCATCTTTCAATCCATAACGGATCGCAAGGGTAATCCAGGAAAAGGGAGCGCCATCAAAAAAATTGCAGTCAATAAGTACTTTTTCCAGTTCATCTCGAACACTGTTATGCGCGATGCCCCAGTTTCTATGGAGACGCATTTTCGTCAGTGAAACTTCCAAAATTCCCAGTTTACGATTATGAGGTGGTTTTGCTGGTTCAATCATCTGTTTGTTTTGTTTCCAGGTAAGGTGTCTTGGCCATACATTCGGCGGAACCGTTCAATCAATCGCGTCTCATAAGCACGCGCCGATGCCTTGTCGGGGAAGATCTTTCGAATTTCCGTACGATAACGTTCACCCGTTTCACGGGTGAGTCGCCGAGCCTGTTGTTCCGCTCTGATCGAAGCTCCATCTCTAAGGCGTGTGCCTTGAGAACTTTCGCCGATTTTGTATGTCGTACTATCAGGTCCAATTATCCGATAAACGTGAGTATCTCCAGCATAATCGAGCGAATTCTTATGCACCAATGGTGTCGGTGTAGCATTCGCTGCTGCCTGCCCCGCATTTGTTGCATTTTGCGTCCCTCTATTTGGCCGGGGACGATTTCTGGCAAGACTTCCACCCAGCCTGATACCTGCTGCAGTCCCCACAAACTCGTTGGCGCGTTCAAAACGCTCCATGCCACTGAGTGAGCAGTCATAATCATACTAGAGTGGCCCAAACCGTCTTCCAATCCTTGAAATCGGCAGCGCGAGACATTTTGCGCGCGTCATAACCCGGAAAGTTACAAATCTGACTGGGTTATGACCTTCTTAGCTGTTTGCGTCCTGCTTTGGGCAGGGGCTGTCGATTTGGCTCGATTTGCTACCATTCCAGAGCCGGCTCAAAATGTCGGTTCGTTGTAACTACGAACTTATGGGGTTTTGAAACAACGGGTGATGGATGCTGCCATAGTGGTTTCAGGCCATGTTGATGGTGCTTTTTGAGGCTTGGGCGGCTCGCCAGGGGAGCGGTCGAGATTGCTCCAGCTAGGCGCAGAATTGAACCATCACGTTGATGACTGATGACCTCATGGGCGTCGTCAGTGTCAAGACCTACAAGCGGTGGGTTTGAGAATTGCGGGCTGGCTTAGCGTATGGTAAGAGGCGCAAAGCGATACCGTGTCCGCATTCATTTTCAACTACCCATGTCCGACACAGTCGCGGAGGGCCGCTGGCACAGCACCCAGGAAATCATAAACCACGACGACGGTGGCATCGAGTTTCACTGCACGGTCGACGGTCTCGATGAGATCGTCTGGTGGGTGTTGGGTTACGGACCAGCTGCAAAGGTGATCAAGCCAAATGAACTGGCCAATAAAGTCAAGCTTCTCGCCCAGCAGATGGCGGATCGGTATCGGGAGCAGATGTGATGTTGCGGGGGTTTGAAGCTGCTGACACACTGCTGTCAGTGCCATGTCGTAGAGTATGCGGTGGCACAAAATCTGAGGGGGTCACATGAGCGAGATATTGGAAGAGTTTAGAAAAGAATTCAGAAGCTTGACTGGATATGCTCCACTGCCGTGGCAGGCCGAGTTGGCTACGATGGCAAGCTGTCGCGATAGACTCATCCGTATACCGACCGGTCTGGGCAAGACCCAAGGGGTCTTGTCTGCTTGGGCTTTTCATCGGCTTCATCGTTCGGACGACAATTGGCCTCGCCGGCTGGTCTGGTGTCTGCCGATGCGTGTGCTAGTTGACCAAACCGAGCAGGTCGCCTGCGAACTGGTCAACCAGGTTCCGGCGGCGTACCGCCCGACCGTTCATGTCGCGATGGGTGGTGAAGACACTGGCGAGTGGTTTCTTCACCCCGAACGTCCGGCAATCATCATCGGCACGCAGGACATGCTGCTGTCACGCGCGTTGAACCGAGGATATGCAAGTTCACGGGCGCGATGGCCAATGGAGTTCGGATTGTTGAATCATGACGCCTTGTGGGTCATGGATGAAGTGCAGTTGATGGATGTGGGGTTGGCGACGTCGGCTCAACTTCAGGCGATTCGGGAGGCGGATCGCACGAAGGGCCTTCGCCCGTGCCACACGTGGTGGATGAGTGCAACCCTGCAAAGCGATTGGTTGAAAAGTGTTGATACTGCTCAGTATCACGAGTTGTGGATCAAGGATCCTTGCAGCGTCGCGCCGGCACAGCGAAGTGATGGTCCGTGGGATGTCCACAAGTCATTAACAACAGCATCGATTGAAGCAGAAGACCATACGATTTTCGCAAACCAAATTCTCCAGGAACACGAAAAATTGCAGGGCGGTGATTTCGGCAGAATCACGCTGGTCGTGTGCAACACGGTTGATCGAGCCTGCAAGACTTTTGATGCACTGCACGAACGGGGACGTACCGAGGGGATCGAACTGGTGCATAGCCGTTTCCGGCCCGCCGAACGCGAAGCGTGGCGAGAACGGTTCCTGTCCCGTTCCGCCTGCACGCGCGACGTGGACCGCATCATTGTTGCCACCCAAGTAGTCGAGGCAGGTGTCGATATCTCCGCCGGATGTCTTATTACCGAATTGGCACCCTGGCCAAGTCTGGTCCAACGATTCGGCCGATGTGCGCGATACGGAGGCAGCGGTGCCGTTCGCGTAGTGGATCGTGGGCGCGACGAAGCCAATGCCCCGCCGTACCAACCCGAGGAACTGGAAAGCGCCTGGGGCACACTCCAGCAGTTGACCGAGCGCGGGGTCGGTATTGCTGCCCTGGAGGCTTATGAAGAATCGCTCAGTGTAGAAGCGCGAACCCGGTTATATCCCTACTCGCCTTCGCACCTTCTCATGCGTCGGGAGTTCGACGAGCTGTTTGACACGACCCCCGATTTGACCGGAGCCGATCTGGACATCAGCCGGTTTATTCGTTCTGGAGAGGAACGCGATATTCAGGTTTTCTGGACCGATCTGGGCAAGGATGAATCTCCATCTGCAAAGCAACAGCCGCAACGCCGCGAGTTGTGCTCTATTCCTTTCCTGAAAGCCCGTGATTGGCTGTGCGGCGAAGAAACCAAGACGAATCCAAAGCCGAAACTCCGCGGCGGAATCCGCGCTTGGGTGTGGGATTGGCTCGACGGCGAATGGATAGTCGCCTCTCGCGACAGCCTATTGCCCGGCCGCGTGGTCTGCGCCGCCGCGGCCTGCGGCGGCTACCGGACAAGTCGCGGTTTTGATCCAGAATCAAGGGAACCCGTGCCGGTTCCTCGGTTGGCGGCCATCCCTTTGGAAACAAAGGCGCTTGATGAAACCGACAACCAACAGGACGGAGAGCAGCAGAACTTCACGGACTGGAAGACGATCTCTTGTCATACGTCCGAGGTTGTCGCCGCGGTGAAGCAGATCGCGGACGCTTTGAAGCTGCCCCATGAGTTGCAGGACGTCCTCAAACTTGCCGCCTTGTTTCACGACTGGGGCAAGTCGCACCCGGCGTTTCAGAACATGCTTTTCAGGAAACGGGCGGGCATCGAGCATTTACAAGACCGCCTGTGGGCGAAATCGAAAGAGCCGCCGCCTGCCCGGGCAATCTATTTCGCTGACAAGAACGAAACCGACGAGCGGTGCGGATTTCGGCACGAACTCGCCAGCGCATTGGGTTTGTTTGCACTTCTGCAAACCTATGCGCCACGACATCCCGCGCTTTTAGGCCCATGGTCGGAGGTGTTCGCCATGCTAGGCAAGTCCGTCCCTTCAAGCGAGCCACTCCCGCCACCTTCTCCGCTGATCGACCAGATCTTGGGGTGCTCGGCTGAAGCGTTCGACCTGCTGGTGTATCTGGTCGCCAGTCATCACGGCAAAGTCCGCGTTGCGCTGCACGCAGCTCCGAAAGACCAGGACTACCACGACCGCGACGGGCGCGGCTTGCCGATTCGCGGCGTCCGTGAGGGAGACCAGTTGCCATCGGTCGCACTGGTTCCCGGCGAGTCGGCTCTTCCCGAAATCACACTCACCCTTGCGCCGGCCGCGCTTGGCCTGTCGGAGCGAACAGGTATCAGTTGGCGAGAGCGGTGCATCGGACTCACGGATCGCCACGGCCCTGCTGGCTTGGCATTTCTGGAAGCCGTCCTCCGTGCCGCCGATATCCGTGCTTCGCGACTGGAAACCAACGATCCAATCCTGACAGCGGAGGCCAACCGATGAGTATCCATATTCATGTCTTGAAAGGCTGCTCGCCCGCCCCGCTGGCGAACTACCTGAAGGCGCTGGGCATCCTCCGGCTCGTCGGTGAGCAGGCGGACAAACAAGCCAGAGGATGGTGGGACGGCGAACACTTTTGCCTGATGACGATCCTGTCCAAAGAGGAACTGGAAACTTTTTTTCTGGAGCGATACGAACCGACGCCTATGGTTTCGCCTTGGAACAAAGGAAGTGGCTTCTTCAAGGCCAACGACCCGGGCCTTGACCCGCTGGAGAAATCAAAGGCACCACGTTTTGATCGATTCCGACAGGGGATTGTGGCGTCTCGGACATTGCTGGACGCGGTCGCGCACGCGGACGCGGTCATCCGATCAATCAAGGCGAGGACGAAGACCAACAGCAGCTTTCAAACCGAGCCACAACGCCAATTGCTTGAGACGAGTGAAGCTTATCGTGAGTGTCTTGAACAATTACAGATCGAAATGGATAAACCTGGTCTCCCACCAGAGAAATCCCAAGAACTTTCAGAATGCGTATCGGAAATACATAGTTTGGTAGAAAAAAATGGGAAGCCTCTAAAATTAGAAGCCAAGGAAAACGGACGAAATCCCGGATACAAACGGGTGCTTGCTCTTGCTGACAGAAAGTTTAAAGCTTTAAAAAATACCGCATTGCTACCAGGTTACAAGCGATTGTGGCGTGGCCCGCACGCGGAGTGGATGTCTGCGGCAGTGGTGCTTGACGAAAGCGGGAAACCCAAATGGCCATCGTTGTTCGGAACAGGAGGGGCTGACGGTCGTCTCGATTTTACCAACAACTTCATGCAACAACTGGGGACGCTGTTCGATCTCGCGTCGGCATCCGGAAATTCCCGAATCCCGGCGAAGATGCTCCTCGAGAATTGCCTGTGGATGGCTCCCGCGAACAACCTTGGAAGTGCCGCGATCGGACAGTACCAGCCGGGTTCCGCAGGCGGAGCCAACAGTTCAACGGGATTCGACGGCGGCAATCTCGTGAACGGCTGGGATTTCGTGCTCATGATGGAAGGCTCGCTCCTCTTCACATCCCGCGCCACGCGACAATTAGCCCCCAACGCGTTCAGCCGGGCCAGCGCACCGTTTGCCGTCCGCCCCCACGCCGCCGGGTTCGCCACCCCAGGTTCGGAGAAGGCCCAGCGTGGCGAGCAGTGGATGCCGTTGTGGAAACAACCTGCGGCGTTGAACGACGTTATGGCCATGTACGGCGAGGCGCGGGTTCAACTCGCCCGTCAAACCGCCAATCGTCCCGTCGATATGGCTCGGGCCATCAGCCGACTTGGCGTGGCACGCGGGATTGAGGCTTTCGTGCGGTACGGCTATTTGGAGCGCAATGGGCAATCGACATTGGCGGTTCCTCTTGGGCGGGTTCATGTTCGGCATCACCCGCGTGCGTACCTGATCGATGATCTCGCGGGTTGGATGGATTGGATTCAGCGCAGCAGCCGCGACAAGAACGCTCCGGCGCGGCTCGTCCATGCGGAACGTCGCCTTGCCGATGCCGTTTTTGCCGCCCTGACACATGACCACACGCCGGATCGCTGGCAGGCGATCCTGCTGGCCGCAGCCGATATTGAGGCGATCCAGGCGACGGGCACAGCAATTGAAGCTGGCCCTATTCCTTCGCTTCGTCCGGAGTGGGTAGACGCCATCGATGACGGAACGCCTGAAATTCGCCTTGCGCTCTCACTGGGAAGTGCTGCAACAAGCTACTTCAAGGAACGGCCTGCCGATCCCGTACGCCATCACCTGTTGCCGCTGGAGCCTGGCGCACGTCGATTCCAGGTCCGGGAAAAGCGGCTCATGAAAGATCCGCGCGTTGTCATGTCCGGGCGCGATCCGATCCGCGATCTTTCAGCCCTTGTCGAGCGACGACTGATCGAGGCGGGCATGAAAGGCGAACGCCGATCGCGGCTGGTTCCGGCTCCGGGATGTGGTGCTCACCTGAATGACATCGCGCTTCTGCTTCAAGGTGCCATCAATCTCGATAAGGCATTCGGCTTGGCCCGCGCACTTATGGCGATCAAGTGGGACCGGTGGACGCGCGACCATTGTCCGCGGCCTGCTCCATCCGAAGAATGCCCGGACGAAACCTGGCTGGCTGTTCGCGTGGCGTGCCTGCCGTGGCCGCTGACAAAGGACAAGGATATCCCTGCCGACCCGCGCATCGTTCGACTGCTGATGTCCGGCACCCCGTACCGCGCCATCGACATCGCCCGTACGCGACTCCAGTCCGCAGGCATCCGACCGCCTCTGCGGGGCGGCGCCACCGACGCCGGGGCGGCGCAACTGTGGGCGGCTGCGTTGGCTTTTCCCATTCACCGAAACGCGGCCCTGCGTGCCGCTGTCATCCTCGACCCTTCATTGAAAGGAATGCTTCATGCCTGATCCCCATCTCGATCAACTCAACAATGCCGGGAGGCTCCTGCTGACCATCTCCTTGAAACCGGTTCAGGGCGACCGCTTCCAGCCAACCGGCTTTCCCAGTCTCGGCGCGGCGACCTATCGAACAAAAGACGGAGACAAGCTCCTCGTCGAAAGCGCCCAGAGCATGGCGAATCGCCTGGAAACGACCTGCTGGGACACGACGAAAAATAGACCCGCTGAGGTACTCGACGGAATCAGTCACGTCACCGTGAATCGCAAAGGCGAATTCCTGACCGATTCGATGCTTGAAGCCCACCGCATCAACAGTCCCTATTTGCTTGAGGGAAAAGACCGCAAGTTCTTCGACAACATCAAGTCAGAACTCGGCGGCCTGGAAGAAGGCCCTGTCGACCGGAAAAAACTTGCCAAGGTGCTGTTCAAGTTCGATGTCGGAAGCCTGATTCACGGCGTCTTTCTGGCCAAGAAGGACTTGGCTGGAGGACGGTTGCGCATTGCGCGGGCGTTGTCCGCCTTCATCGAGGCGTCCGGGGTGAATGTCGCTGCATCGGGTGGCGTGAAAAACGATCATGTGAACCCCTCCGGTGACACCAAGAGCGGTTTTGGCAATGTGCCTTTTTCACGCGACGAGTTCGTCGCCGAGAAAATCGACCTTCACGTCAATCTTGATCTCGCACAGATCCGCGGCTACGGACTCGGCGAGAACGTCGAACGTTTGCTGATCCTGCTCGCGCTCTACAAGGTGCGCAAGCTCATCGACGGCGACCTGCGACTGCGAACGGCATGTGATCTCGAACCGGTCTCGCGTGACATCACGGCAACCCGCCCCGCAGGCTTCGCCCTCCCAGAACTCAGCGCACTTGAAGACGCAATCAAGAAGGCGTTGACCAACGAAGTCAAACAACTCATGGTCCACACCACAGTCGCCTTCGAGGATGAATTGAAAAAGGGCAAGGACAAACCCGACACCGGCGAGAGCAACGGAGAAGCCCCAGCCGAATCCGATGACGATACCGACCGCCAATAACTAGGAGTCCGCCATGCCAACCCTGAAATTCCGGTTCCCCGGCGGGCGGTATCACGCCACCCCGTGGGGGCATCATGTCAACGAAGGCCTGATCGAGTGGCCGCCCAGCCCGTGGCGGTTGCTCCGGGCGCTTATCGCCTGCGGGTTTGCAAGTCAGCATTGGACAAACATTCCTCCGCTGATGCAGACGCTCACCCAAAACCTTGCTTCGGTGCTGCCGTTGTACAAATTGCCCGAAGTCACCGCCGCACACAGCCGGCACTACATGCCGTACATCGAGGGTAAAAACCAGAAAACGACACTTGTATGGGACACCTTCGCGAATGTGGGCCATGGCGAGCTGTTTGTCTATTGGCCCTGTGAACTCAGCAGTGACGAAACGGAACTGCTCGCCGTCCTCGCACGGAACCTAAACTATCTCGGCAGGAGCGAGAGTTGGGTTGAGGCGGAACTGGTTCCCGATGCCTCAATCCCTTTCACCACATTCAACGCCGTTCCACATCGCCAAGGCGAACAGCGCGATCAACGGCACGAGCAGGTTTCGTTGATGGCCCCGATTCCCGCCGACGACTACATCGCATGGCAAAAAGAGAATGCCGAGCAGGCCGTCGCGCATCTCAAACCGCCAAAGGGGAAAACCAAGCCCAGTGCGAAACTATTGAAGGATCGTGCGAAACTTCAGGAGCCGTTTCCACCCGACCTCATCGCCTGCCTGACCAAGGACACTTCCTGGTGGAAAGATCATGGCTGGAGCCAACCTCCCGGTTCGCGGCGCGTACTCTACTGGCGGCCAAGCCAGTCGATGCAGGTCACTGCTCCCCCTCGACCGCGCAGCCGTCCGGTTTTACCGGTCGAGATGCTGCTGCTCGCACTGACCACGCCCAGCGGCAACAAATCCGCATTGCCTTCAATTACCCGCACGCTCCCGCAGGCCGAGCTGATTCACGACGCGCTCATCCGAAAGGCCGGCAACGGACGGCGCGTGCATTGCCCCGAACTCACCGGCAAGGACGAACACGATCAACCTTTGCGCGATGCCCACCGCCACGCCCACATCCTCCCGCTCGATCTTGACAATGACCGCCGCATCGACCATGTGCTCGTCCACGCATCCATGGGACTTGGCGATTGCGCCCAACGCGCCATCGCCGACTTGCGCCGAACCTGGACCAAGGGCGGCACAGGGGACTTGCAACTGGCCGTCGTCGGCAGGGGGCGTTTGGATGAGCTACGTCAACTCGCCGCTCCGCTCGGACCCTCGCTCATGCGCCTGATCGATCCCGCCACGACTTGGACTAGCCTCACGCCGTTTGTTCCGCCCCGTTTCCTGAAGAAGCCGGGACGGCCCAATGACCTCACCCATCAGGTGCTTGCCGAACTCGCATCAAGGGGGCTACCTGATGCTAAGGTCACAATCCTGCCGCTCAATACCTCGAACACTCGATCGCTTCGTCACTTGGTTCGCAGCCGCAAGCGGGGCAAGTCTCCGCCGCAAGACGTCTGTTTTGCTTTGCAAATCGACTTTGCCGAGCCTGTGGCCGGTCCGATTTCGTTCGGTTACGCATCGCATTTTGGCCTCGGACTCTTTGCTCACGCCATCCCAAAGGATCCCCATCCCCATGACTGACGCATCCATTTCACCTCTGGGCATGGATGCCTCGTCACTCTCTTCACCAGCTTTACCCGACTCCGCTTTCCACGTGCGGCGGCTTCTTCCCGTCCGCATGCTCAATGAATACGCCTATTGCCCTCGGCTGTTTCATCTCATGCATGTCGAGGGTCGGTGGGCGGATAATGCTTTCACAGTCGAAGGCAGCGCCGTGCATCGACGGGTTGATCAAATTGATCATCTGCTGCCAGATGCGGTCGATGCATCAGCGGCAACTGCCGCAGCTTGCTCCGTAGCCACTGACGGCGCGGCTGCATCACCTGGCCCGACCGATTCTTCACCCAAGCCATCCGCGAAAAAAGGCAAGGGTAAATCCGCCGCCCGGCTTGATAACGACGAGCCGCCTGTCGTCTCTCGGTCTGTCCCGCTGGATTCCCCAACCCTGGGGCTGACCGCCAAGCTTGACCTTGTCTCCACCGCCCAAGGCAGCGACGGCGTGCCGGATGCTCTCCCCGTCGAAACCAAACGTGGCCGTGTACCCGAAAACCCTGAGCGGTCTTACGAACCCGAACGGGTTCAGCTCATGGCGCAAGGCCTGCTCCTGCGCGAGCATGGCTATCGATGCGACCGAGGCGTGCTTTACTTCGCTGGCTCCCGCACGCGGGTCGATGTGCCCTTTACCAGCGAACTTGAATCACGAACGCTTGAGCTTATCTCCCTGGCCCATGCCGCCGCCGAATCGACTCATATCCCCGACCCGCTGCACGACAGCCCCAAGTGCAGGCACTGTTCGCTCGCAGGCATATGTCTGCCTGACGAAACCTTGGCGCTCAAACAATTAGCCATTGATCCTGCGCTGATTCCACCTGGCAACAGAATCGGCGAAATCACTACCGGCCCCAATGCAACTAGCTTAACTCAAGACGCCGATTCCCAGCATCACAGCATTCGTCGGCTCTATCCGCCTCGTGAAGACGCGTTGCCCTTTTACGTGCAGGAGCAGGGGGCAAGTGTTGGTAAGCGTTCTGAATCCCTGGTTGTTTCCAAGCAGGGGGTAGAGCTTGCCAAGACGGCTTTGATTAATGTCAGCCAACTTGTGCTCTGCGGAAGCGTTTCGGTTTCTGCCCAGACTCTCCACCTCCTGTGCGAGGCGAACATCCCCGTTGTCCACCTTTCCATGGGGCATTGGTTTTATGGCATAACCCATGGTCAATCGCTGCGGAATGCTTACGACCGCGCCGCGCAGTTTGCAGCCGCCGGTCAGCCTGAGCGGTGCCTGACTTTTGCGCGTGAGATCGTCGTGGCCAAGGGGATCAACCAGCGGACACTCATCCGCCGCAATGCAAGCCCCTCGGACCGCACTCTGGCGGATATGTCTTCGCTCATCGACCGTGCTCAACGGGCCGATTCGTTGGCCACGCTTTTGGGTATTGAAGGCAACCTGGCATCACTTTACTTTTCAAACTTCGCGGGCATGCTCAAGCCACGTGATTTTGATTCACAGTGGGATTTTAAAAACCGCAACCGCAGGCCGCCGAAGGACCCGGTGAATGCCCTGTTGTCGTTTGGCTACAGCCTGCTGGCCAAGGAATGCACTGTTGCGCTGCTGACCGAAGGGCTGGACCCCTGGTGGGGTTTTTATCACCAGCCCAGACACGGCCGTCCCGCACTGGCGCTTGATGTGATGGAACCGTTCCGGCCCGCCGTGGTTGATTCGGCCGTCATCACCGCGATCAACACGGGGATGATAACGGCGAAGGATTTTATTGTGACCAAATCAGGCTGTGCCATGGAACCTACCGGCCGCAAAGCGATGATCCGCGCGTACGAGGGCAGGCTGGACCAGCTCGTGACTCATCCGCTGTTTGATTACAAGTGCTCCTGGCGCTCGATCATCCGCCTGCAAGCCAGACTGCTAAGCCGCTGGCTTCGAGGCGATGTTCCCAGCTACACCTCTTTAACAATCCGGTGAGCCATGCCAAGAAAACGATATCTCATCACCTATGATGTCGCCGATGACAAGCGTCGCAACTCCGTTTTCAAAGCCCTGCATGACAACGGCGATCACGTTCAGTTCAGCGTCTTTCTTTGTGAATTGAGCCGACAGGAGCTTGCATCGCTTCGCTGGCGTTTGACTGATGCGATACACAAGCAGGAAGACCAGGTCCTCATCGTCGACATGGGGGACGCGAGACATCCGCTGGAGTCGGGCATCGAGTGCGTGGGCCAGCCTTACGAGCCACCATCCAGGGTGATGGTTGTGTGATGTGGCATCTAAGAGGTGAGAGGGCTTGACATACTGTGGATGGGATTTGAGAATCGGCCCGTCGACGTGGGCTCTATGCATTCAAAGGTCCGTATTCTGTCTAACGAGCGCCGTCGTGATCTCTCAACTCCAGGACCCCCGCGTGATCTTTGGCAATTAAAGAGTTAGGAATGAATTTCGAGATGATATGGCCTCACGCGAACCGTCGCTCTGTGGCACCGCTCGTAACAGCGCTTGTAAGTATAGTGCTGTCCGCTCCTTCTAAAAGGGGCTCATTCTGTGGCCATCAGGCCACAGCCTCATTGAAGCGCGAAGGTACTGCGATACCCAATTGACCAGTCAACCCATTCTGTGGCCATCAGGCCACAGCCTCATTGAAGCTTAATTTGCAAAAATTTTTGCAAAAAGAATAAAAACATTCTGTGGCCATCAGGCCACAGCCTCATTGAAGCCATGGGTTTCGGGATCGGGATGCCCGGTGCCAACCCCCATTCTGTGGCCATCAGGCCACAGCCTCATTGAAGCGATTTATTTAATTCGCCAGGCGATTTATTTAACTGCATTCTGTGGCCATCAGGCCACAGCCTCATTGAAGCTCAGCCAGAGGGTTACGGGTTCGAGTCCCGTCCGCACATTCTGTGGCCATCAGGCCACAGCCTCATTGAAGCGTCTGCAGCATGGCGGACCTGTTTCACGAGTCGGTCCATTCTGTGGCCATCAGGCCACAGCCTCATTGAAGCTTGATGCTCGTGTTGCTGCTGCTGTTCGTGCTGCTCCATTCTGTGGCCATCAGGCCACAGCCTCATTGAAGCGATTAGCCCTTAACCTTTGACAGGAGGATAGACCGACATTCTGTGGCCATCAGGCCACAGCCTCATTGAAGCCTTGCGCTTTGCGACATTCGATTCATGGATGCGTTCCATTCTGTGGCCATCAGGCCACAGCCTCATTGAAGCAAAATATCCCTCCCCGACGCACACCGGGTAATGCCCCATTCTGTGGCCATCAGGCCACAGCCTCATTGAAGCCCGACTGGTCAATAAGCTCCTGACGATGAACCAGAACATTCTGTGGCCA
>Ga0182792_1002168_pt1 | contig 14427 bp, 15 predicted proteins | sample Passage237B_FD_130497 | JGI IMG/M metagenome (GOLD analysis project Ga0182792, IMG submission 130497) | Cellulose adapted compost microbial communities from Newby Island Compost Facility, Milpitas, CA, USA - Passage2 37B (version 2) (version 2) ...
TATTTCTTTCCGACCTATCTGAACCTCGCCAGCCAGGTCGCGATCGCCGCGCTGTTTGCCGTCTCGGTGGACCTCGTGCTGGGCTATGCCGGCATCGTTACCCTCGGCCACGCCATGTTCTTCGGCCTCGGGGCCTACACGGCGGCGCTGATCAGCCAGGCCGGATGGAGCGAACCGTTGACGGGCCTCGTCTTGTCGGCGGCGTTCGTGGGGCTCGTAGGCTACGTCGTCAGCTTCCTCATCGTGCGGGTCCAGCACCTGGCGTTGATCATGGTGACGCTCGGACTTGGCCTGCTGACCTACGAACTCGCCAATGCCATGACATGGCTGACCGGCGGCACCGATGGGCTGCGCCTGCCGCGCACATGGCCGGTGCTAGGTTATTTCAAGTTCGACCTGTGGGGCTTCACCTCCTATGGCTACGCGTTGGCTATCCTGTTGGCAGGCTTCCTGATCAGTCGCAGGATCGTCAATTCGGCATTCGGGCTGGCACTGCGGGGCGTGCGCGAGAATGTGCGCCGCATGCCCGCAATCGGGTCGGAACACCGGGCCCACCTGCGGAAGATCTACGCAATCTCCGCCGCGCTCGCCGGTGTTGCCGGCGCCATCCTGACCCACACCACCAGCACGGTTGCGCTGGACGTGCTGAGTTTCGAGCGCTCGGCCGACGTGGTGGTGATGCTGATCCTCGGCGGCACCGGGCGGCTCTACGGCGCGATCCTGGGCGCTATCATCTTCCTCGTGGCGCAGGACCAGCTCGCGGGCATCAATCCTCAGTACTGGTATTTCTGGATCGGCCTGCTCTTGATGGTGGTGGTGCTCTTCCTGCCCAATGGCATCCTCGGCGGGCTGGAGCGTCTGGTTCGGGGGAGGCACGATTGACCGAACCCATGCTCGAGACGCGCGGACTAACGAAGCGCTTCGGATCGCTGGAGGTCGCACGCGACGTTTCGATCGTCCTGCCACGCGGCGCCCGCCACGCGCTGATCGGCCCGAACGGGGCGGGCAAGACGACGCTGATCAACCTGATCACCGGACAGCTCAAGCCGGATGCGGGGCAGATCCTGCTTGCCGGCGAAGACGTCACAAATCTTGCAACGACGGCGCGCGTGCGCCGCGGCCTGACCCGTACCTTCCAGATCAACACCCTCTTTCCAGACCTGACGCCGATCGAGGCCGTGACGCTGGCGGTCTGCGAGCGGGACGGGGTGGCCGGGCAGTTCTGGCGCAGCCTGGCCGCGCATGAGGCTGCGATCGAGGAAAGCTACACAATCCTGCGCGAGCTTTCGCTCGCCGACGTTGCCACACGCCGGACGCGCACGCTCGCCTACGGGCAGCAGCGGCTGCTCGAAATCGCGCTGGCGCTCGCCACCAGGCCGCGCGTGCTGCTGCTCGACGAGCCCGCGGCCGGGGTGCCGAAGGATGAGAGCGCCATGCTCTTCGAAGTCGTGGCCGGCCTGCCCGACGACATCTCCGTCCTGTTCATCGAACACGACATGAGCATCGTCTTCACCTTCGCCACCCGCATCATCGTCCTGGTGGCAGGCGGCGTCCTGGTCGAGGCCGAGCCCGACGCGATACGCAGCGACCCGCGGGTGCGCGAAGTCTATCTGGGGCACGGGCACAATGGCTGAGCCGCTGCTGGAACTGCGCGACGTCAGCGCCGGCTACGGCGATGGGGTGGTGCTGGACCATGTCTCGGTCAGCTTGCCGGAAGGCGGCAGCCTGGCGCTGCTCGGCCGCAACGGCGTGGGCAAGACGACGCTGATCCTCACCGTCATGGGTTACCTGCGCCTGGCGACCGGGGCCATATTTTTCCGCGGCCAGGACATTTCGAAGCTGCCGCCGCACCGGCGCGCAGGACTGGGACTCGGCTGGGTGCCGCAGGAGCGCGAGATCTTTCCCTCGCTGACGGTCGAGGAGAATCTGACGGTCGCGGCGCGTACGGGCCGGTGGGACCTGGAGGCCGTCTACAAGCTCTTCCCGCGGTTGCAGGAACGTCGCGCCAACATGGGCAACCAGCTTTCGGGCGGCGAGCAGCAGATGCTGACGATCGCCCGTACGCTGATGACCAATCCTTCCGTTCTGTTGCTGGACGAGCCGCTGGAGGGGCTGGCGCCGATCATCGTCGAGGAGCTGACGGCCGCAATTCGGCAGATGGCCAGCGGCGAAGGCATGGCGCTGGTGCTGGTCGAGCAGCATGCCGAGGTTGCGCTACGGCTGACCGACCACGCGGTCATCATCGAACGCGGCCTGATCGCACATGAAGCCGGCTCGCAGGAGCTGCTGGGCGACAAGGCGACGCTCGACCGCTACATCGGGCTGGACCTGGAGAAGCAGAACGGCTGACGCGAAAGCGGCAACGCTTGTGTATACATGAGGGCAAAAGAGGCCAGAAGCCGATGGAACGCATTTCCGGCAACACGCATGCGAAACGCGCGGCGATCGAGCTGCGCAAGAAGATCCTGAGCGGGGAACTGCCGGGCGGGACGCGGCTGTTCGAGGTGCCACTTGCCGAGCAGTTGCAGATCTCGCGCACGCCGGTGCGCGAAGCGATGTCGCGGCTGGCGGAGGAAGGGCTGTTGGAGCGCGCCCGCAGCGGCGGCTTCGTGGTGCGGACCTTCAGTTATGCCGATGTCATCGACTCCATCGAATTGCGCGGCGTGCTGGAGGGCACGGCGGCGCGCCTGGCAGCCGAGCGCGGCGTCGATGCCGAGGCGCTGGGGCGCATCGGCGGGGTGGTGGCGGAGCTCGACAAATGCTTCGGCGAGACCGCCGATGTCGTCGATTTCGATGCCTACGCCGAGCTGAACGCCGAGTTTCACCTCCAGCTCGCGGCGCTATCGGGCAGCGACGTCGTGCGCCGCGAGGTGGAGCGCGTGACGCGCCTGCCGTTCGCGTCGCCCTCCGCCTTCATGCCGGATCGCGGCCACATCGAAGCCTTCCGCCGCTCGCTCGGCGCGGCCCAGGAACAGCACCGGGCGATCGTCGCGGCGATCGCCGCACGGGAGGGAACGCGCGCCGAGATGGTCGCGCGCGAGCATGCCCGAATAGCCCGCGGCAACCTCGAATACGTGATGACCCAGGATCGAAGCCTGATCCGGCACCTGCCCGGACTGGCACTGGTCGTCGGCTAGACCGGTTTTCTGCCGCGTCATTTGCGTCCATCAGGCGACTTTCGCTTGCGCGCCGGCGCCTTCTGCGGCAGAAGAATGTATACATGTACCTCGATTTCAGGAGGAAGACCCATGGCAGGTGCCAGCCTTGAAAGTTTGATCCGCGAGAAGGGCAATGTCGTCGAGATGCTGCGCAACTCGAAGATCGGCATGTACGTCTACCCGGTCGTGGCAGCCGAGTTCACCAACTGGCGGGACGAGCAGCTTGGCTGGCGTCAGTCGGCAGTGCTGTACGACCAGTCCCACCACATGGACGAAGTGATCGTGGAGGGCCCGCAGGCGGCAGAGTTCCTCGACCACGTCGGCATCAACAGCTTCTCCAATTTCGACCTGAACCGGGCGAAGCACTTCGTGCCGGTGACGCCCCGCGGCCACGTGATCGGCGACATGATCATCTTCCGCGAGCGTGAGGACAAGTTCATCCTCGTCGGCCGCGCGCCTACCGCCAACTGGGTGCAGTTCCAGCAGGCGGTCGGCAAGTGGAACGTGCGGGTCCAGCGCGATCCGCGTTCGGATTCGCGGCCGGACGGCAAGGCGGTCTACCGCACGCACTATCGCTTCCAGATCCAGGGACCCGACGCCAACAAGGTGCTGGAGAAGATGAATGGCGGGCCGGTGCCGGAGATCAAGTTTTTCCACGTCGACTGGATCAACGTCGGCTCCAGGCGGGTGCAGGCGCTGCGCCACGGCATGGCCGGCGCGCCCGGGCTGGAAATCTGGGGCCCCTATGAGGACAAGCCTTACATCCAGGCCGTGATCCTGCAGGCGGCCAGGGATGCCGGCGTCAACCTGGTCCGCGTCGGCAGCCGCGCCTATTCGACCAACACGGTGGAGTCGGGCTGGATCCCGTCGCCGCTGCCTGGCATCTACACTGGCGACGGCATGCTCAAGGAGTACCGCGAGTGGCTCGGCGCCGACTCCTACGAGGCGACCGGCTCGATCGGCGGCTCGATGGTCTCGGACAACATCGAGGACTACTACGTCAATCCGTTCGAGCTGGGCTACGGCTTCTACATCGGCTGGAAGTCCGACTTCATCGGCAAGGAAGCGCTGGCCAAGATGAAGGACGGGCCGAACCGCAAGAAGGTGACCTTCGAGTGGAACGGCGACGACGTGGTGAAGGTGATAGCGTCGGCCTTCCAGCGGGACGAACTGCCGTACAAGTGGATCGACTTCCCGCAGCCGAACTACGCCTCGACCTCGGCCGACCTCATCCTGCGCGATGGCAAGCAGGTGGGCATGTCGATGTTCAACGGCTACTCCTACAACGAGAAGTGCGTGCTCTCTCTCGGCGTGGTCGATCCCGACGTGCAGGAGGGCGACGTGCTGACGCTGGTATGGGGCGAGCCCAATGGCGGCAGCGGCAAGACCTCGACCGAGCGTCACCGGCAGGCCGAAATCCGCGTCCGCGTCTCGCCGACGCCATATGCCCGCGAGGCGCGCGAGAGCTACGCCGCCGAAAGCTGGCGGGCGAAGTCGAAACTCTGAGCCCAGATCGGGGGCGGGCAAGGAGCGGGCGGCGCACCTTCGCGCCGCCCGCTTTCTTTTGCGCACTTGCCACGAGCTTGCTGGGCGGACTATTCGCCTGAGACGGTGCCTCGTGCGCCGATCGGAGAGACCAGCCGTGACCGACTTCAGCGCTACGCGCACCCGCTTCCACCTGCCCGAGGGCGTCGTATATCTCGACGGCAATTCGCTGGGTCCGCTGCCCAGGTCGGCGGCGGAGCGGGCGCGCCAGGTCATCGAGGCCGAGTGGGGCGAGATGCTGATCCGCGGCTGGAACCAGGCCGGCTGGATGGAGCAGCCGCGGCGCGTCGGCGATCGGATCGCGCGGCTGATCGGGGCTGCGCCCGGCAGCGTCGTCATGGGCGACACGCTGTCGGTCAAGATGTACCAGGCGCTGGCGTCCGCGCTGGAAATGCGGCCAGACCGCAAGGTCGTGCTTTCCGACAGCGGCAATTTCCCGACCGACCTCTACATGGCGGACGGGCTGATCCGTTCGCTTGGCCGCGGGCACGTGCTGAAGATCGTGGAGCCGGAGCAGGTTGCCGATGCGATCGACGAAAGCGTAGCGGCGATCATGCTGACGGAGGTCGACTACCGCACCGGGCGGCTGCACGACATGGCGGCGCTGACGAAGCGGGCGCACGAGGCCGGCGCGCTGGCGATCTGGGACCTGGCGCATTCCGCCGGCGCGCTGCCGGTCGATCTCGCCGGCTGCAACGTCGATTTCGCCGCTGGCTGCACCTACAAATATCTCAATGGCGGGCCCGGAGCGCCGGCCTTCATCTATGTTCGGCCCGACCTGGTCGAACAGGCGCGGCCGGCGCTGTCGGGCTGGCTCGGTCACGAGGCGCCGTTCGCCTTCGATCTCGACTATCGCCCCGGGCGTGGCATCGACCGGATGCGGGTCGGCACGCCGCCGGTGGTGCAGATGAGCATCCTGGAGGCTGCGCTCGAGGTCTGGGACGCAGTGGACATGGCGGATGTGCGCGCCCGCTCAATCGAGCTGACCGAGTTGTTCATCCGGGAGGTCGAGGCGCGCTGCCCGCAGCTGAAGCTCGGCAGCCCCCGCGATCCGCAACGGCGCGGGTCGCAGGTCTCGTTCCGCTTCGAACACGGCTATGCGGCGATGCAGGCGCTGATTGCGCGCGGGGTGATCGGCGATTTCCGCGCGCCCGACACGATGCGGTTCGGTTTCGCGCCGCTCTACATCGACGAGGCCGACGTGATGAAGGCGGTGGAAATCCTCGCCGGAATCCTTGACCGGCGCGAATGGGATCGGCCCGAGTTCCACCGCAGGGCGGCGGTGACCTGAGACGGGAGCGCGCCGGTCAGCCGCCTGCATAGCGCTCCACGATCTCGACCCGGCGGTTCCTGGCGCGACCCTCCTCGGTGCGGTTCGAGGCGACGGGCGCGACCATGCCCGCCCCGGCGGGCGTGAGGCGCGAGCGATCGATGCCGAACTTGGCGACCAACGCATCGGCGACTGCCTGCGCGCGGCGCTGCGACAGGGTGAGGTTGTAGTCGAACGCGCCCCTGCCGTCCGTGTGCCCGACGATGAGCACGTGCAACTTCCCGTTTTCCTTCAGCAGCGCGCCCAGCTGGTCGATCTGCGGTCCGGATTCCGGCTTCAGCTCCGCCTTGTCGAAATCGAAATAGATTCCGTAGATCGCGATCTTGCCGTCGCGTTCGAGTGCCTGCTCCATCTCGCTCGCCTCGACGATGGTGATCTTGTCGCCCTCCATCGCCTGCGACTTGACGACCGTGACGGCGAAATGCGGCGTAAGCGGCTTGCCTGCGTGCGGCATCGTCTCCACGCCGAGCAGGCCGACCGTGTAGACGCCGTCGCCGCTCTCTAGACGCGCGAGCAGATAGACCGATGTGTCCCAGTTGGTCGGCATGCCGACGCCGCCGCGCGCGGCGTTCCAGAAATCGGCCATCGAGCTGCCCGGAGCGCAGGTTTTGGGGCTGGTGCAGGAGAACAGGATGTCGAAGCCCTTCGCCTTCAAAGCGGCCTCGTGGTTGCGGAAGACCTCCAGCGCCGAACGGTTGCCGGGACCCTCGTAACGGATCGAAGCCAGCTCGCCGGCCAGCGCGGTCTGCCAGACGCCGGGATTCCTGGCCTCGCCGGCGGGTATCGCCTTGTCAGGCAAGGCGAGCTCCGCATAGGCCTTGGTTTCATAGAAACTGATGACGGAACCTTCGTAACGGCCGACCAGAGGGTGGTCCGACGCGCCGGACAAATCTGCCTTCTGTGCGGCTGCGGTGGCAGTGCCAATCGCGAAAACGAGCACGCATGCCATTGCCAACCGTGCAAGGATCGTCATCGTCAAGCCTCCTCCGCTGACTTGGGAAGGCGCATGATAGGGATGCCGCCCGGACTGGCAACCATGCAGCGCACGGACTGCCCGCAAGGCTAACCGCGGTTGCCGCGATCCTGCCGGCCGACGGTGGAGGGCTCGGCTTCGCGGTCGGAACCCCTGCCAAAGGTGTAGCCGGTCTCGATCGCACCGCCACCGAACTTTTCGCGCAGGCGATCCATCGCGCCTTCGGCGAGCGCGCGCTTGCGCGCGGTGACATCGACGAGATCGGGCGGATCGGCGCGAGACGGATCGGAGAGGTCGCTGACGCCGATGCCGATGAGGCGATAGCGCGTGCCGTCGGCCTCCTTGCGCAGGAGTTCCAGCCCGGTCTGGAAGATGCGGTCGGCCAGCCTGGTCGGGTCGGACAGCTGGCGGTTGCGCGTCCTGATCTTGAAGTCGGCGCTCTTGAGTTTGAGCACGATCGTGCGGCCGGCGAGTTCCGCCTTCTTGAGCCGGGCCGAAACGCGCTCGGACAGTCGCCGCAGCACCGGCACGAGGTCGTCCAGCGTGCCGAGGTCGGTGTCGAAGGTCGTTTCGGCCGAGACGCTTTTCGCGTCGTGGCCGGGATCGACCTTCCGCTCGTCGATGCCGCGCGCAAGCCGCCACAGCCGGTCGCCCATCACGCCGTAGCGGCGCATCAGGTCGCCGCGATCCATCAGTTGAAGCTGGCCGATGGTCTTCAGCCCGTCGCGCTCGAGAGTTGCGGCAAAGGCCTTGCCGACGCCCCAGATCAGCGTCACCGGCTGTGGCGCGAGGAAGCCCGTGGCCTCCTCCTTGCCGATGACGGCGAAGCCGCGCGGCTTGTCGAAGTCGGACGCCACCTTGGCGAGGAACTTGCAGTAGGACAGCCCGATCGAAACGGTGATCCCGATCTCCTTCTCGACTGCAACCGCGAAGCGGCCAAGGGCGAGCGCAGGCGGCACGCCATGCAGCTTCCCGGTGCCCGACAGGTCGAGGAAGGCCTCGTCGATCGAGACCGGCTCGACCAGCGGCGTGAGCGCCTGCATCATCTCGCGCACCTGCCGACCGACGCGCACGTATTTTTCCATGTCCGGCTTGATGACGACCGCGTCCGGGCAGGCCTCCAGAGCCTTGAACATCGGCATGGCGGAGCGCACGCCGCGGATCCGCGCGATGTAGCAGGCAGTGGAGACGACGCCGCGCTTGCCGCCGCCGACGATGACCGGCCGGTCGCGCAGCTCCGGCCGGTCGCGCTTTTCCACAGCCGCGTAGAAGGCGTCGCAGTCGATGTGGGCGATCGACAGACCGTAGAGTTCGTCGTGGCGGAGCAGGCGAGGACTGCCGCAATCCGAGCAGCGGCGGGCCCCATCGCGCTGAAGCGAAAGGCAATCCCGGCAAAACCCGAAAATCGGATCGTTGACAATCATCGCCGCTGATGAGAACGTAAGCAGAACAAACGGAATGGTAGTCGACGGCGCCCCGTGCGGCAAGGCGGGCGGGTGCGCAACTTCGCGAGGGGAGCATGAGCGTCTCGGTCGAGCCTCTCACGCCTGGCTTGTGGCCGGCCTTCGAGGATCTGTTCGGCAAGCAGGGCGCCTGCTACGGCTGCTGGTGCACGCATTTCCGACTTCCTCCGGCGGTGCGGCGGGGCTCCACGAACCAGCGCAACAAGGACTACATCAGAGCACGCGTCGAGGTCGGCCCGCCGCCGGGGCTGCTGGCGATGGAGGACGGCCGGGCGCTGGGGTGGATGCAGATCGGCCCGCGCGCCGACGTGCCCGAGTGGAACAACAAGGGACGCGTCTCGGCGCCAATCGCCGATGGCGAGGCGCAGGATCCCGCTGTGTGGGCGATTTCCTGCTTCTACCTGCGGCCGAAAGCGCGCGGGCAGGGGCTGACGCACCAACTGGTCGAGGGCGGCATCGCGCATGCCCGCGCAAGCGGCGCGCGCGTTCTTGAAGCCTGCCCGATTCGCCAGTCGAAGGATTCACGCTCAATCGGCCTGTTCGTCGGCTCTGCGCGGGTGTTCGAGAAGGCCGGGTTCGAGACGGTCGTGGAGCGCAAGGCCGGCCGGCCTCTCATGCGGTTGAAGCTCGCGGAATGATTCCGGATTTGCCGCTAAGTGCGCGCGGCGCTTGTCTGAATGCCGAGCGCTTCGGCAATCAGCGGCTGGGCCTGCGTCCAGGATTGAACCAGCGTCACGCCCGCTGGCACCGGCGGCAGCAGTGTGCGCAGACGCTCGTCCACCATCAGATGGAAGAGGTGCGCATCGGGCACGAATTCGCGGGCCGAGACGAGGTTGGGCGGCAGGTCGTCCACGAAGGCCACGGGGCGAGATGTGTCTCCACGCAGCCGCGCGATCGCGGGACCCTTGGCCATCTCGGTCGTGAGCAGCGGATAGGGCAGTCCGAGCGCGTCGAGATGCGCGCGGCGAATGTCACGAAAACGGTGCGGCATTGCCGTCAGCATGACGATCTCGGCGCCCCGGCGGAGTTCCGCCAGCGCCTCGGCCGCGCCGTCATGGAGGGTCTGCCACTCCGCCTGCGCGGCGAAGAAGGCGTCGAGCAAGGCCCGAACCTGTTCCTGCTCGAGCGGACGCCCGGACGCCTTCTCGAAGACATTGCCGGTGAGCCGGAAACTGCCCATCCGCAGTTCGTGGCCGTTTGCCTCGAGGAAGCGTGGGAACGGGTTGATGAAGTGAAGCAGCACGTCGTCCACGTCGAGCACCAGCAGCGGGCGCGGGTCGAGCGAGAGTTCCTCGATCTGGCGCAGCGTTTCAGGATCGATGCTCATGTCGAACGGTCGAAGCGGTCGTCGCCGAAAGGGAGGGCTCTCAGCGCGCGCAGCACCGAGCCGGGCTCGTTGCCGCTGGCCTCGGAGAACTTCAGCAAGGTCGGCTCGTGGGCTGCGACGAACTGCAAAACACCGGCAAGGAAGCCGGGGCTGGCGGCGGCGCGTCGGACGTCCTTCGCCTCGATGCCGCTGATTGCCAGGAAGCGCGGCAGCAGCTCCGGATCGGCCGCGATGAAGCCCAGCGCGGCTACCGCAAGCTGCTCGGCGGCCTCGCGCTCGGCGGACCTTCCTGACGGCTCGATGTGCTTGCCTTGTGCCATGGATCGGCCCTGCGATACAGGCCCGGCAGCGCGTCGGCAAGCGATTCGGCATGACCGGCGCAGACAATTCGCGTGCCGTGATTTGCCTTTCGTCAATCAAATGGCGCTAGTGTCCCGGCCGGGACTTCTGCCGCCGCCGGCGTATCCTTGGGGCATCTCACGGGCCGCGGCAGAAAGGACGGGGAGCCCATGCCCAAGAAGGTCATGATCGTTGAAGACAACGAGCTCAACATGAAGCTCTTCCGCGACCTGATCGAGGCGAGCGGCTACGAGACCGTGCGCACGCGCAATGGACTCGAGGCGCTCGACCTGGCCCGCGCTCACCAGCCCGACCTGATCCTGATGGACATCCAGCTGCCCGAAGTGTCGGGACTGGAAGTCACCAAATGGCTGAAGGAAGACGAGGAACTGCGTACGATTCCCGTGATCGCGGTGACCGCCTTCGCCATGAAGGGCGACGAGGAGCGGATCCGCCAGGGCGGGTGCGAGGCCTACATTTCGAAGCCGATCTCTGTGCCCCGCTTCATCGAGACCATCAAATCCTATCTGGGTGACGCATGACCGCGCGCATTCTCGTCGTCGATGACGTCCCGGCCAACGTCAAGCTGCTGCAGACGCGGCTGACGGCGGAGTATTTCGACGTTCTGACTGCGCGCTCCGGGCCGGAGGCGCTCGAAATCTGCGAGACCAGCAAGATCGATGTCGTGCTGCTCGACGTGATGATGCCGGACATGGATGGCTTCGAGGTCTGCCAGCGGCTGAAGCGCGATCCCGCGACCTCGCACATTCCGGTGGTGATGGTCACCGCGCTCGACCAGGCTTCGGACCGCATTTGCGGGCTGGAGGCCGGCGCCGACGATTTCCTGACCAAGCCGGTCAACGACCTGCAGCTCATCACCCGGGTCAAGAGCCTGGTGCGGCTCAAGATGCTGACCGACGAGCTCAGGCTGCGCGCTGCGACCACGCGCAACATCGGCATCGAGGAGATGCTGGCCCGCGGCGCCGGCGCGCTCGACACGCCGGCCAGCATCCTGATCGTCGATGAGCATCCGTCTTCGTCCGCCCGTGTCGCGCAACTGGTCTCCGCCTTCGCGACCGCGCATGTCGAGACCGATCCCCAGGTGGCGCTATTCGACGCCGTCGAGAAGCCATATGAATGCGTGATCGTGGCAACCGGTTTCGCGGAATACGATCCGCTGCGACTATGCTCGCAGCTGCGATCGATCGACCGCACACGGTTCCTGCCGATCATCATGATCGCCGGCGAGGACGAGGAGGAAGTGATCGTGCGCGGACTCGATCTCGGCGTGAACGATTACCTGACCCGGCCGATCGATGCGCAGGAACTCGCCGCGCGGCTGCGCACGCAGATCAAGCGCAAGCGCTACAACGACCATCTGCGCGCCAGCGTTACCCAGACGATCGAGATGGCGGTCACCGACCCGCTGACCGGCCTGCACAACCGGCGCTATCTCGACAGCCATTTGCAGACGCTGTTCGACCGGGCTCTCGCGCGGCGCCGGCCCTTGTCGCTGATGATCACCGACATCGACCGCTTCAAGTCGGTGAACGACACGCACGGGCACGACGGTGGTGACGCCGTGCTGAAGGAATTCGCGACGCGGCTGCGGCACAACGTACGCGGCATCGATCTCGCCTGCCGCTTCGGCGGCGAGGAGTTCGTGGTGGTGATGCCGGACACCGACGGCGAGATAGCGCAGAGGGTCGGGGAACGCATCCGTGCAGAGATCGCCACAAGGCCGTTCCCCATCGGTCCCGACGGTCGCACGATCGAAGTGACGGTCAGCGTCGGCGTGGCAACCATGCAGCCGCCGCACGATTCCGTCGCCGCGCTGCTCAAGCGGGCCGACACCGCGCTCTACGAAGCGAAGACGACGGGTCGCAACCGGGTGGTTGCAAAAGCGGCGTAAGCGCGTAATCCTTGCATGCCCAGACAGAACGCGCGCCTGACGGCGCGCGCTGTTTACCTTATTCCCATGATTCGCGTGGGCTGGTTAAGAAACTGTTGATTTTCAACCAGCCTTGCGCGAGTGTCACCACCGGGACAGGGGACGGTACCGGGGCGAGGAAACACACGGTCACCGTCTATCGATACCCCATGATGCTCAGGTCCGCCGCATCTCCTGGGTCCGTGGGGTCGGCCGGCCGGCGCTGGCACTAAGTGGCCTCCTCGTACCGCTGCCAGATGCCGACCGGCCCCCATTCGCGCATGCGCAGCACCGCAGGTGCATGCAGCAAACGAAAAGCGCCGCCTCGAAGGCGGCGCTTTTCGTTTGGAGCCGCTGGCGGGAAGTTACTTGATCTTGGCTTCCTTGAACTCGACGTGTTTGCGCGCGATCGGATCGTACTTGCGCTTGGTCAGCTTGTCGGTCATCGTGCGGCTGTTCTTCTTGGTGACGTAGAAGAAGCCGGTGTCGGCCGTCGACAGAAGCTTGATCTTGATGGTCGTAGCCTTGGCCATTGGAAATCCGTGAACGTGCTGGAGTGAAGGCCGCTTCGACGGGAACGAGGCCCGGCCGCGGAAAACTTGGCGCGACACATAAAGAAGGCCCGCCGAAAGTCAAGCCGTTGTCCGAAACGGGGCCAAGCAGCGAGGCTGCCTGGCAAGGCTGGCCATCGCCTCTTGCACAACCGGTGAGCTGTCCCGGAACTTCAGTCCAACCGTGGCCGGAACGCGGCGAGGCGGCATATGGCAAGTGTCTACAGCCCCCTTTCGATCAGATCAGATCGACCAGGAAGCGGTTGTGCCGCATGCGGAAGAAGGAGACCGGGCCACCCGGCTCGAGATGCGGGTCGTCGGCAAGCCGCTTCTCGAGCGTGGCAAGCACGGTCTTCGTAATCGCCGGGATGTCGGCCTGCTTGGCCTCGTCGATCGGCAGCCACACCAGTTCCTCCAGCTCATGCGTCGGGCCGCCGTCGGGCAGGGCGACGGCAACGTCATCACGCCAGGCGGCGAGGAAGCGCGTGTCGAAGCGCCGCACCCGCCCGGGCGGGGTGATGGCGCGGGCGATGTAGCGCAGGTTTGCGAGCGACGGCCGCACGCCGTACTCGGCAAAGCCTTCCCAGCCCGGTTTGGAAGAGTTGAACGCACCCTTGCGGCCGATCAGCAGGCCGGCCTCCTCGTAGGTTTCGCGCAAGGCGGAGAGGGCGATGGCACGCGCGCGGGCAGGGGAGGCGCGATGGCCGGTGCCGATCAGTTTGACTTCCTCCTGCGGATGGAGGCCGTCAGCAACGGGCACGCGGCTGTCTGTCGGATCGGTGCGCCCACCCGGAAAAACGAACTTGCCGGGCATGAAGGCGTGGCTGCGGTGGCGGCGGCCCATTAGCACGCTCGGTGTGCGGCCGGAGCGGTCGAGCAGGATCAGCGTGGCGGCGTCGCGCGGCCTTTTCGGCCCGGGGCCGAGCGCGAAATCCCTGTTCTCGACGCGGTCAACTTCGGCGCGGGTCAGGCCCGCCATCGTCTCGGGAGTGCTCGTCAACGGCTAAAGCTCGGGATGCGTTTCGATCACATCATGCTGGCCGCCGAAGCCGTGCATGTAAAGCGCCCATTGCAGGCCGACCACCGCGCCTTTGACCGGCTGCAAGAGGGCCAGCGACATCGCGACCGTCAAAGGCGCCCAGATCGCCAGATGCTGCCACGTGCTGAGCTTGAACATCACTTCGGCGCCGACGAACGCACCGACCACGACGTGTCCGACGATGAGCACCACCAGATAGGCCGGCAGGTCGTCGGCCCGGTGATGACTCATGTCCTCGCCGCAATTGTCGCAAGCTTCGGCCACCTTGAGGAAGCGGCCGAACAGCCGGCCCTGGCCACAATGCGGGCAACGGCCGCGAAAGCCGCGCCAGACGGACTGCACGACATCGCGCTGCGCCCGGTCGGTGCCACCGAATACCTGGTGTGTCATCATCATCTCCTGCCGCGCCCGGCGCGACTCTTGGTTGTGCGCTCGCGGCCCGAGCGGCGCCGCGACTTGTGGAACGAGCGCACCGCAACCGGCATCGGCCGGGGATCCGACAGCATCTCGAACCGCATAGCGCCCGCCATCGGAGCGATCTCCACGAGGCGGACCTCGACGCGGTCGGCGAGGCGGTATCCCTTGCCGCTGCGCTCACCGACCAGGGCGTGCGCTGCTTCATCGTAGATATAGTAGTCGTCGCCGAGCGATGACACCGGCACGAAGCCATCTGCGCCAAATTGCGGCAGTTGGACAAAGAGCCCCGCCTTGGTGACGCCGGATATCCGGGCATCGAACGTATCATTCAGCCGCTCGGCGAGATGCTGGGCGA
>Ga0182792_1002169_pt1 | contig 14426 bp, 14 predicted proteins | sample Passage237B_FD_130497 | JGI IMG/M metagenome (GOLD analysis project Ga0182792, IMG submission 130497) | Cellulose adapted compost microbial communities from Newby Island Compost Facility, Milpitas, CA, USA - Passage2 37B (version 2) (version 2) ...
TCCGGGCCGGCCGCTGCCCTACCTCGGCTACGCGCCGGGCGCCTACCTCGGCCGGGTGGTCGACCAGCTGCTCAAGGCCTCGCGCACGCCGATCCACCTGGACCGGGTCTACGAGACCGACATGGCCGAGGGCCTGAAGGTGATGGCGCTGGAAGGCCACGGCGTCGCCTTCCTGCCGCAGAGCGCGGTGCGCAAGGAAGTGCGCTCGCGCAAGCTGGTCAGCGCCCTCGGGCCGGAGTCGGGGCCGCTGGAGGCGACCATGGAGATCCACGCCTACCGCGAGCGGCCGGCCGTGGCCGCCAGCCATGCCGAGGGCGCGGGCCTGGCGCCGCGCCGCGCCGCCGACGCGCTCTGGGCCTACCTGGTGCAGACCCGGGCCGAGCGGGCGCCGCGCTGAGGCGCAGGGCCATCCGGGTGAACACCGATGAACTATGTGTGCCGCGCATTGCGGCTCTCGCAACCGGCATTGGTCGCCATGCGGGCGTGTCTTACAGTGCGCCGTTTCGCTGGTGGGACGGGTCGTGCAAGCCTGCATGGCCTGCGATCCGGCCGGTGAAACCGGGCCATGCAGGAGGGCATGGCATGGAGGCTGCTAACCCCTGGCGTCCCGCTGTCGTCGCCGGCCTGCGCACCCGATTGGGGAGCGGGCGCGCCGCGCACCCGGGAGGCTACGGGTATTCCCCATCAGTACGTGTGTCTAGAATTTCCAACGTGTTTCCCTTAGTCATCCCCAAGGAGCTCTTCATGAAAAAGCAAGCACTGGTTCTCGCCATTGCGGCGCTCGCCACCAGCGGCGTGTTCGCACAGGCCAACGACACCCTCGCGAAGATCAAGGCCAGTGGCAGCATCAGCCTGGGGGTGCGCGACTCCTCCGCGCTGTCGTACACGCTGGGCAACGGCAAGTACGTGGGCTTCCACACCGAGATGGCCGAGCGCATCGTCGACGACCTGAGCAAGGACGTCGGCAAGAAGCTGAACATCAACTACACCCTGGTGAGCTCGCAGAACCGTATCCCGCTGGTGCAGAACGGCACGGTGGACCTGGAGTGCGGCTCCACCACCAACAACGCCACTCGCGCCAAGGACGTCGACTTCGCCTACAACACCTACATGGAAGTGGTGCGCGTGGCCGTCAAGGCCAACTCCGGCATCAAGGACCTGAAGGACCTCAACGGCAAGACGATCGCCACCACCACCGGCACCACCTCCGTGCAGCTGCTGCGCAAGAACCGCCGCGCCCAGGGCCTGGAGTTCAAGGAAGTCAACGGCAAGGACCACGCCGACAGCTTCCTGCTGCTGGAGTCCGGCCGCGCCGACGCCTTCGTGATGGACGCCTCCATCCTGGCGGCCAACATCTCCAAGTCGAAGAACCCGAAGGACTACGCCATCGTCGGCCCCGAGCTGTCGGTCGAGCCCATCGCCTGCATGGTGCGCAAGGGCGACACCGCCTTCCTGAAGGCGGTCAACGCCAGCATCGAGCGCCAGGTCAAGGACGGCTCGCTGGCCAAGCTCTACGACAAGTGGATGGTGCAGCCGGTGCCGCCGAACAACGTCGCGCTGGGCCTGCCGCTGTCCGAAGCCACCAAGGAAGCCTGGGCCCACCTGAACAACAAGCCGGCCGAAGAGTTCGCCGCGAAGTAATCGGCCATGCCGATCCCGCAAACGCCCGCCCGCCGTGGCGGGCGTTTGCCGTTTCTGGAACGCGACATCAGCAGTTGAGGAGAGCCCGATGAACTGGGATTGGCAGGTGTTCTGCAAGGACACCATCGATGGAACCGTCATACCCGGGTGCTTCGGCACGGGTGGCGTCGACACCTATCTCAACTGGATGCTCTCGGCCTGGGGCTGGACGGTGGCCGTGTCCCTGTCCGCACTGGCCGTGGCGCTGATCGTGGGGTCGATCATCGGCGTGATCCGCACCCTGCCCGACAGCCCCTGGCTGGTGCGCTTCGGCAACGCCTGGGTCGAGCTGTTCCGCAACATCCCGCTGCTGGTGCAGATCTTCCTCTGGTACCACGTGGTGCCGGCGATCATCGCGCCCATGCGCGACGTGCCGCCCTTCGTGCTGGTGGTGCTGGCGCTGGGCCTGTTCACCTCGGCGCGCATCGCCGAGCAACTGCGCTCGGGCATCCAGGCCCTGCCGCGCGGCCAGCGCTACGCCGGCATGGCGGTGGGCTTCACCACCATGCAGTACTACCGCTACGTGCTGCTGCCGATGGCCTACCGGATCATCATCCCGCCGCTGACCAGCGAGTCGATGAACATCTTCAAGAACTCGTCGGTGGCCTTCGCCGTGTCGATCGCCGAGATGACGCAGTTCGCCATGCAGGCCGGCGAGGAAACGGCGCGGCCGATCGAGATGTACCTGGGCGTCACTGTCCTGTACGTCATCTCCGCGCTGGCCATCAACCGCATCATGGCCTTCATCGAGAAGCGGGCGCGCGTGCCGGGCTTCGTGGCTGCCGGCGGGACGGGAGGCCACTGATGCTGTACCCCCACGCTCATCACTTCGTGTATTCGCTGTCCCCCGAGGGGGCGCAGGCCTCCCTTGGGGCGGCCCGGCGGGAGGCCTGACATGTTGAACCTCGACTTCGGCTTCTACGACTGGAACGTCATCAGCGGCTACGTCCTCAAGGGCCTGTACTTCAGCGTCTTCCTCACGGTGGTGGCCACGCTCGGCGGCATCTTCTTCGGCACGCTGCTGGCGCTGATGCGCCTGTCGGGCAAGAAGTGGCTGGACACGCCGGCGGCGATCTACGTCAACGGCATGCGCTCGATCCCGCTGGTGATGGTGCTGCTGTGGTTCTTCCTGCTGGTGCCGCTGGCCATCGGCCGCCCGATCGGGGCGGAGTACTCGGCCATCATCACCTTCATCGCCTTCGAGGCGGCTTACTTCTCGGAGATCATGCGCGCGGGCATCCAGTCGATCCCGCGCGGCCAGGTCTTCGCCGGCATGGCCGTGGGCATGACCTACCGGCAGAACATGACGCTGGTGATCCTGCCGCAGGCCTTCCGCAACATGCTGCCGGTGCTGCTCACGCAGACCATCATCCTGTTCCAGGACACCTCGCTGGTCTACGCCATCGGCGCCTACGACCTGCTCAAGGGCTTCGAGACGGCGGGCAAGAACTTCGGCCGCCCGATCGAGAGCTACCTGCTGGCGGCCGTCATCTACTTCATCATCTGCTATGCGCTGTCCTGGCTGGTCAAGCGCCTGCATAAAAAGATCGCGATCATCAGATGACACCCCCAGTCTTCGCGGACTTCGTTCCGCTTCGCCAACCCCCTCAAGGGGGCACATCCTGCGGCCCGGCGAAGCCGGTTCCGCGGATGTTCCCGCATGGCCTGCTCCGCGGCCTTCGGACCGGAAGCGTGGTGAGGCGCCCGAGCGCCTTGGACAACTGATACAGGAGTATTGAGATGGCCGAAAAAATGATCGAAATCAAGAACGTCTCCAAGTGGTACGGGCCCGTGCAGGTGCTCAACGACTGCAACGTGAGCATCGACAAGGGCGACGTGGTGGTGGTGTGCGGCCCCTCGGGTTCGGGCAAGTCCACGCTGATCAAGACAGTGAACGCGCTGGAGCCGTTCCAGAAGGGCGAGATCGTGGTCAACGGCATCAAGGTCAACGACCCGAAGACCGACCTGCCCAAGCTGCGCTCCAAGGTGGGTATGGTGTTCCAGCACTTCGAGCTGTTCCCGCACCTGTCGGTGACGGAGAACCTGACCATCGCGCAGGTCAAGGTGCTGGGCCGCAGCCTGGACGAAGCCAAGACCCGCGGCCTGAAGATGCTCGACCGCGTGGGTCTGATGGCACACAAGGACAAGTTCCCCGGCCAGCTCTCGGGCGGCCAGCAGCAGCGCGTGGCGATCGCCCGGGCCCTGTCGATGGACCCGATCGTGATGCTGTTCGACGAGCCCACCTCCGCGCTCGACCCGGAGATGGTCGGCGAGGTGCTGGACGTGATGGTCAGCCTGGCCAAGGAAGGCATGACCATGATGTGCGTGACCCACGAGATGGGCTTCGCGCGCAAGGTGGCCAGCCGGGTGATCTTCATCGACGTGGGCGGCCGCATCCTGGAGGACTGCTCCAAGGACGAGTTCTTCGCCCATCCGGAGAATCGCCAGCCCCGGACCAAGGATTTCCTCAACAAGATCCTGCAGCACTGAGCCGGCCACCGATAATCGGCCCCATGACCCGCCCCGCCGCCTCGTTCATGCCCATGCCCGCCTCGCGGGCGGGCGCGGCGCTGCGCGCGAGCCAGCGCCTTCGCGGCCTGCAACCGACCGCACCCTCCTGAGCCCGGCGAGCACCCTTCACCTCCTCCTCGCCACATCGCATCGCCGGGCTCCGACCCGGCGTTCGTCTTTCTGGAGTCGTGTGATGTCTTCTTCTTCGCTTTCCTCTTCTTCCTCTTCTTCTTCCCCCGCCTCGGCGGTCCGCGTGCTGACCGAGCTGGACCACGTGCGCATCGGCAAGTGGCTGGACACCCACGCCGCCCAGCACGAGGCGTTGCAGAACCTGCTGGACAACGCCGACCTCGTCGCCTCCGACGCGGTGGCGCCCGACGTGGTGACCATGCGCTCGCGCGTGCAGGTGGCCGAGCCCGGCGAGGGCACCGTGCGCGAGATCACGCTGGCCTATCCCGACGAGGCCGACGCCGCGCAGGGCCGCATCTCGGTGCTGTCGCCGGCCGGCACGGCGCTGCTGGGGCTGCGCGCGGGCGACGTCGCGCGCTGGACGGCGCCCGACGGCCGGGTGTCGGCGCTGCAGGTGCGGGCCGTCGCCTTCCAGCCCGAGGCCAGCGGCGACCTGCTGCGCTGAAAACAAGGAAGCCCCGCGCTGCGGGGCTTCGTCGTAGGGGCGTGCGCGGCGGATGCCGCGCGGGCGCTCACTTCTTGCGCGCGGCGATCGCCTTCTCGGCCTTGTCCACCAGCGCGTTGCCGATCTGCGGCTTCCATTTGGCGTAGATCGGCTTGGTGGGCTGGGCGAAGGCATCGCGCTCGGCCGGCGAGAGCTGCACGATGTTCACGCCCAGCGCGGCGATCTCCTTGAGCAGCGGCTGGCCCGGCTCGACCAGGCCCTTGCGCGCGATCTCGATCTCCTGCTTGCCCGCGTCGAGCGCCGCCTGGCGCACGATGTCCTGGTCGGCCTTGGTCCAGGAGTTCCACACCTCCTTGTTGACCACGAAGACCAGCGGGTCGGCCACGTAGCCCCACATCGTCAGGTTCTTCTGGCCCACGTTTTGCAGCTTGGCCGCGGTGAAGATGGACATCGGGTTCTCCTGCCCGTCCACCGCGCCGCTGGCGAAGGCCGGCTGCGCGTCGGCCCAGCTCATCTGGGTCGGGTTGGCGCCCAGCGCGGTGAAGGTGTCGACGAACAGCGGCGAGCCGACCACGCGGATCTTCAGGCCCTTGAGGTCGGCCGGCGTGCGCACCGGGTGCTTGGAGTTGGTCAGCTCGCGGTAGCCGTTCTCGCCCCAGGCCAGCGGCACCACGCCGGCCTTCTCCAGGCGGGCGAAGATGTCCTTGCCCACCTCGCCCTGCGTCAGCGCGTCGATGGCGGCGTAGTCGGGCATCAGGAAGGGCAGCGAGAACAGGTTCAGCTCCTTGACCTGCGGCGACCAGTTGATGGTCGAGCCGATGGCCATGTCGATCACGCCCTGGCGCAGCGCGCTGAACTCGCGCGTCTGGTCGCCCTGGATCAGCGAGACGCCGGGGTACAGCTTGATGTTGATGCGGCCCTGGGTGCGCTCCTTCACCAGGTTGGCCCAGATCTCGCCGCCCTTGCCCCAGGGGAAGGCCGGGCCCACCACCAGCGACATCTTGTATTCGCTCTTGTAGTTGCCCTGGGCCAGGGCGGCCTGCGGCAGCGCTGTCAGGGCAGCTGCAGCGGTGGCCAGGGCCAGCAGGGTGCGTCGGAATGTCATGCTTCGTCTCCTTCGGTCGTCGAACAAATCGGTCAATCAGTAACCCAGGTAGTGGGGCAGCCACAGCGCCAGCTGCGGCCAGACGATGACGGCCACCATCACCAGGAACATGGCCACCAGCATCCAGCCGACCCAGCGCACCGTCTCCTCCATGCGCACGCCGGCGATGCGGCAGGACACCATCAGGTTGACCGCCAGCGGCGGCGTGAACTGGCCCAGCGCCACCTTCAGCGTGAGCAGCACGCCGAACCACACCGGGTCCCACTGGTAGTGCTGCACGATGGGCCACAGCAGCGGCACGAAGATCAGGAAGATCGACACGCCGTCGAGGAACATGCCCACCGTGATGAGCAGCAGGATCAGCAGCGACAGCACGCCGTACTCGCCCAGGCCCGAGTGGACGATGGCGTCGGTCACGGGGTCGATCACGCCCAGCGTGGACAGCGAGTACGCGAAGATGCCCGCCAGCGACACCACCAGCAGGATCACCGCCGACAGCTCGCCCGACTCGCGCAGGATGACGAACAGGTCGCGCACCCGGATCGTGCGGTGGATCGCCATGCCGACGAACAGGCCGTAGAACACGGCCACCACGGCCGCCTCGGTGGGCGTGAACCAGCCCATGCGCATGCCGCCGAGGATCAGCACCGGCGCGGCCAGGCCCCAGACGGCCTCGCGCAGGCTCTTCCAGAAGGGCGGGCGCGGCAGGCTCGATTCGAGCTGGCCCATGTTGTGGCTGCGCGCCATCCACACCGCGGGGACGATCAGCGCCAGGCCGGCCAGCACGCCCGGCACCATGCCGGCGGCGAACAGGGCCGGCACCGAGGCGCCCGGCACCAGCACCGAGTACACGATGAAGGCGACCGACGGCGGGATCAGGATGTCGGTGGCCGCCGCCGCGCCCACCACGCTGGCCGAGTAGGAGGCCGGGTAGCCGGCGCGCGACATGGCGGCGATCATCACCGAGCCCACCGCGGCCGCGTTGGCCGGGCCGGAGCCGGAGATGCCGCCCAGGAACATCGCCACCACGATCGCCACCAGCGGCAGCATGCCCGGCCCGCGGCCGACGATGGCGATGGCGAAGTTCACCAGCCTGAGGGCCACGCCGGAGCGGTCGAAGATCGAGCCCACCAGCACGAACATCGGGATCGCCAGCAGCGGGTACTTGCCCAGGCCGGCGTAGAAGTTCTGCGGCACCGCCAGCAGGCCGAACCACTGCGCGTCGGCATTGGCCAGCGCGATGCAGGCCGCGCCCGCCAGGCCCAGGGCCGCGCCGATGGGCACGCCCAGCAGCATCATCGCCAGGAAGGCGACGAACAGCAGCGTCGCGATCATGGCCGCTCCTGCCCTTCTTCTTCCCGCGGCGTGCGGCTGCGCCGGATGAACAGGCCCACGGCGCGCAGGCCGATGCCGGTGCACACGATCGGCAGCCAGATCGAGTACCACCACTGCGGCAGGCCGACGCCCGGCGAGGTCTCCTCGAAGCGCCAGTCGTCCCACACGATGCGCACCGACAGCGCCGCGATCAGGAAGAACAGCAGCGCCACCATGGCCGCGCCGAACTGCGCCAGCCGGCGGCGCCGCGCCATGGAGCCGGACTCGCTGAAGTACTCGATGCGGATGTGCCGGTCGCGCGCCACCGCCGCGCAGCCGCCGATCATGGCCAGCAGAATCATCAGGAACACCGAGAACTCCTCCGTCCAGGCGAAGGACTGGTCGGTGAAGTAGCGCACCAGCACGTTGGCGAAGGTGATGCAGGCCAAGAGGCCCATGATGACGACGGTAGCCCAGTCCTCGATGGCGAGGGGCACCTTCACGGGCTCGTCGGCGGCGGGGATGTCGGTGGGCAGGGGGCTGGCGGCGTCCAGCTGGGCGCCGGGCTCGGGGGCGGAGGACATGAGGTCGGGAACGGCGTCCACGGGCCTTGCTGGGCCGCCCGCGGGCAGGAAGAAATCGACGCGCGATCGTAGCGGGTGGCATCCCTTCGCAGCATGGGGGCTTTCCATGAAGGGCCGCCTTGGCGACAGTCGGGGGATGACCCGCATCGGCCTCGTCTCCGACACCCACGGCCTGCTGCGCCCCGAAGCCCTCGACTGGCTGCGCGGCAGCGACGCGATCGTCCACGCCGGCGACATCTGCGACCCGGCCACGCTCGACGCCCTGGCGGCGCTGGCGCCGCTGCTGGCCGTGCGCGGCAACAACGACCACGGCCCCTGGGCCGATACGCTGCCGCTGCGCGTGGAGCGCGAACTCGCCGGCGTGCGCCTGTGCGTGGTGCACGACATCGCCGACCTGCGCGCCGCGCCGCCCGCCGCCGGCGTGCAGGTGGTGGTGACGGGCCACTCGCACCAGCCGCGCATCGAGCGGCGCGAGGGCGTGCTGTACGTCAACCCCGGCAGCGCCGGGCCGCGGCGCTTCCGCCTGCCGGTCTCGGCGGCGGAACTGCGCATCGCGGGCGGCCGCGTCGAGGCGAGGCTGCACACCCTGCCGGCCGCGCCTGCCTGAACCGCCGGCCGTCCGCCCCGATGGGACAATCCGCCGCCATGACCGACACCCTCACGATCACCCGTCCCGACGACTGGCACCTGCACGTGCGCGACGGCGCCGGCCTGCAGGCCGTGGTGCCGCATTCCGCGCGCCAGGTGGGCCGCGCGCTGATCATGCCCACCCTGCGCCCGCCGGTGACCACCGCCCAGCAGGCGCTGGACTACCGCGAACGCATCCTGGCGGCCGTGCCGGAAGGCTTGCGCTTCGAGCCGGTGATGTCGCTCTACCTCACCGACAGGCTGCCGCCCGAGGAGATCGCCCGCGCCGCCGCGGCCGGCGTGAAGGCGCTCAAGCTCTACCCGGCCGGCGCCACCACCAACAGCGACGCCGGCGTGACCGACATCCGCAAGACCTACGCCACGCTGGAGGCGATGCAGAAGCACGGCCTGCTGCTGCTGGTGCACGGCGAGGTGACCGACCCGGCGGTGGACCTGTTCGACCGCGAGGCCGTCTTCATCGAGCGCGTGATGAAGCCGCTGCGCGCCGACTTCCCCGGCCTGAAGATCGTCTTCGAGCACCTGACGACGAAGGAGGGCGCCCACTACGTGCGCGACGAGGGCGGCGACGTGACGGCGGCGACCATCACCGCGCACCACCTGCTCTACAACCGCAACGCGATCTTCACCGGCGGCATCCGCCCGCACTACTACTGCCTGCCGGTGCTCAAGCGCGAGGTGCACCGCCTGGCGCTGGTCGAGGCCGCCACCAGCGGCAGCCCGCGCTTCTTCCTCGGCACCGACAGCGCGCCGCACCCGGCGCACCTGAAGGAGCACGCGCTGGGCTGCGCCGGCTGCTACACCGCGCTCACCGCCATCGAGCTGTACGCCGAGGCCTTCGACGACGCCGGCGCGCGCGACAAGCTGGAAGGCTTTGCCAGCTTCCACGGCCCCGACTTCTACGGCCTGCCGCGCAACAGCGACACCGTCACCCTGAAGCGCGAGGCGTGGACGGTGCCGGAGGCGGTGCCCTTCGGCGAGGCGACGCTCAAGCCGCTGCGCGGCGGCGAAGCGATGCGCTGGCGCCTCGTCTGAGCAAAGGCACGGCCGATGACCGACACCGAAAAAACCCAGCGCATCGCGCTGCTCATCGACGCCGACAACGCGCCGGCGGCCAAGATCGACGAGGTGCTGACCGAGCTGTCCACCATCGGCGTCATCAACGTGCGCCGCGCCTACGGCAACTGGACCAAGGGCGCCCTGGCGGGCTGGCAGGACGTGCTGCTGGAGTACGCGATCCGGCCGATGCAGCAGTTCGACTATTCCAAGCGCAAGAACGCCACCGACATGGCGATGACGGTGGACGCGATGGAGCTGCTCTACACCGACCGGCCCGACGCCTTCGGCATCGTCTCCTCCGACGCCGACTTCACGCCGCTGGTGATGCACCTGCGCTCCAAGGGTGCGGCCGTCTACGGCTTCGGCGCGGCGCAGACGCCCAAGCCCTTCGTCAACGCCTGCTCGCGCTTCCTGTACCTGGAGGCGCTGGGCGAAGAGGCGGCGCCCGCCGCCACGCCGATCGAGCCGGATGCCGATGGCGCGGCCGCCGCGCCGGCACCGGCGCCGACCGGGCCCGCCGCCCCCGGCGTGCCGGCGCGCCCGATGACGCTGCGCGTGCCCACGCCGCAACTGCGCCAGGACGCGCGGCTCATGAACCTGCTGCGCGACGCCGTGAAGGCGGTGCAGGGCGAGGACGGCTGGGCCAAGGTGGGTGCCGTCGGCACGCAGATCGCCAACAAGACGCCGTTCGACGCGCGCAACTACGGCTACGCCACGCTGACCAAGCTGCTGGCCGCCACCCAGGCCTTCGAGATGCGCGACGAAGGCACGCCCAGGGTGGCGGTGCGCGACAAGCGCGCCGCGGCCGGCCCCGCGGCCGCATGACGCCTGCCGCGCCTGCCTGGCCGGAGATCGACTGGCAGCAGCCGGCATTCGCCCCCTGCGGCGACCACGGCAGGCGTGCGCTGGCCTGCCTGCGCGAAGGCGCTGCCGTGCACCGGGCGCTGCGGCAGGCCGCGGGTGCGTCGCCGGCGCCCTGCTTCGTCCCGCAGGCGGCGCTGCCCGCCGGCGAGCCCTACGAATCCTTCATCCACCGCACCGGCGCCGTTCCCATCCGCGACAACCTGCACGACCTCTTCAACGGCCTGGTGTGGCTGGCCTTCCCGCAGGCCAAGCGGCGGCTCAACGAGCTGCAGGCGGCGGAGATCGCGCGCCGCGGCGTCGGCCCCACGCGCGGGCCGCTGCGCGATGCGCTGACGCTGTTCGACGAGAACGGCGCGGTGCTCGATGCGCCGCCCGAGCTGTGGCGGGCGCTTCTGGCGCGCGACTGGCGCGGGCTCTTCATCGACCTGCGGCACCGATGGGCCGACGCCCGCGTGCTGGTCTTCGGACACGCATTGCTGGAACAAATGCAGCGCGGGCAACCGTCCGCGACGGCGCACGTGCTGCCGGGGCATCGGGTGCGGTCCGTGGCGCCCGACGACGCCGCCATCGCGGCGGCCCTCGATCCCTGTCACCTGCTCTCCAAACCCTTCACGCCGCTGCCCGTGTTCGGCGTGCCGGGCTGGCACCGCGACAACTGCCGGCCCGGGTTCTACGCGAACAAGGCGATCTTCCGCCCTTCAGCCGTTGCATTGCGATGAGTCGTGCGCATCCGGGCGAAGCGGGCGTGCGCCATGTCAGGCCCGGCGCTGCATGCGGGCCTGCGTCTCGCCCCGCGGGCCCGCCGACGCGATGGGCCCCAGCCGCCGGATCTTGTCGTAGAGCGTCTTCCGCGGGATCCTGAGCCGTTCGGCCGCCGCGCTGGCGTTGCCGCCGCAGGCCTCCAGCGCCTCCTGGATCAGGTAGCGCTCGAACTGCGTGACCTGCTCCTCGAGCGTGCGCGTGGACGGCTCCGTGCCCTGGAAGTCGGGATCGCCGTCCCACAGGCCCAGCACGAAGCGGTCGGCGATGTTGCGCAGCTCCCGCACGTTGCCGGGCCACGCGTGGCTCATCAGTGCCTCGAGATGGCGTTGCGCGACCGAGGGCAATTCGCGCTCGTGGCGCAGCGCCGCCTGCATCGTGAAGTGCGTGAAGAGCAGCGGGATGTCCTCGCGGCGCTCCCGCAGCGGCGGAAGCTGGAGCACCACGACGCCGAGCCGGTAGTAGAGATCGTCCCGGAACTTGCCTTCGCGGGCGGCCTCCAGCAGGTCGGCCTTGGTGGCTGCGATGACGCGGCTGTCCATGGGACGCAGTTCGTTCGAGCCCAGGCGCTCGAACTGCCGCTCCTGGAGGGCCCGAAGCATCTTCACCTGCAGGTTCATCGGCATGGTCTCGATCTCGTCGAGAAACAGGGTGCCGCCATACGCATGCTCGACCTTCCCGATGCGCCGCTTGGACGCACCGGTGAAGGCGCCGGCCTCATGCCCGAACATCTCGCTCTCGAACAGGGCCTCGGGCATGCCGCCGCAATTGATCGCGGCAAAGTTGCCTGCGCGGCGCCGGCTGCAGTCGTGCAGGCAGCGCGCCACCAGTTCCTTGCCCGTCCCGGTTTCCCCGAGGAGCAGGACGTCCGCGTCCGAGTTCGCCACGTCCAGCACCAGCCTGCGCAGCCGCTGCATCGCGCAGGAGCGGCCGAGCAGCCTGGCGTCGATGGATTCGTAGCCCTCCAGCCGGCGCCGCAGCGAGTCGACCTCCATGCTCAGCGCCCGTTTCTCCAGGGCCCGCTGCACCACGTCGGTGAGTTTCTCGGGCGAGAACGGCTTTTCGAGGAAGTCGTACGCGCCCCCCTGCATGGCCTGCACCGCCATCGTGATGTCGCCATGGCCGGTCACCAGGATCACGGGGAGGGTGCGGTCGACCTCGAGGGCCCGCGCGAGCAATGCCAGGCCATCGATGCCCGGCAGCCGCACGTCCGTGACCAGGACGCCGGCGAATCCGGGCCGCAGTTGCGCGATGGCCTGCTCGGCGGAGCCGAGCGCCGAGACGCGCAGGCCGGCCAGCTGGAGCGCCTGCGTGCTTCCCAGCCGCACGGCGGCATCGTCCTCGACGAAGAGGACTTCAAGTTCCTTGGGTTCGATCATGGGCGTTGCCTCGGCAGCCGTCGCGCAGGTGGATGGTGAAGACGGCGCCGCCCAGATCGCTCTGCCCGGCGCGGATGTGGCCGCCGAAATCACGCAGGATCCCGGCCGAGATGGCCAGGCCCAGCCCCAGCCCCAGCCCCTGCTCCTTGGTGGTGAAGAAGGGCTCGAACAGGCGGGTCATCACGTCGTTGGGAATGCCGGTGCCGTTGTCGTGCACCTGCAGTTCCACGCCATAGGAGGTGCCGCGGGCGAAGATGCGGACCCGCCGGCTCGGCACGCCGGCGGCCGCCGTGGCATCGAACGCGTTGGCCAGCAGGTTGACGAGCACCTGCTCCAGCCGGTTGCCTTCGCACAGCGCCGTCAGGCCCGGTTCGACGTTCTGCTCGATGGCGATCTTCTCTTCCCGGATGCGCTGGCCCAGCAGGAACAGCGCATCCGCGATGACGCCGGCCAGCGCCACGGGCTGCAGCACCACGCCGGAGCGCCGCGCGAACTTCTTCAGCTGGGCGGTGATTTCGCCCATGCGGTCCGTCAGCTGGCAGATCGTGCGCAGGTTCAGGTCCACCTGGCCGGTCTGGCCCTGTGCCAGAAAGACCATGGCATTGGCCGACAGGGTGCGCAGCGCCGCCAGGGGCTGGTTGAGCTCGTGGGTGATGCCGGCGGACATCTGCCCGAGGACGGCCATCTTCCCGGTCTGCACGAGATCGTCCAGCGTGGTCTTGAGCGCTTCCTCGGCGCGCTGGCGCTCGGCGATCTCGGTCTGGAGGTGGAGGTTGGCCTGGCTGAGCGCCTCGGTGCGCAGGCGGACCTTGTGCTCCAGCTCGGCGTAGGCCGCCTGCAGGGCCTCGCGCGCCGAGAGGCGCTGGCGGACGATGCGCCTGCGCTGCTGGACGTACAGCGTCAGCAGCGTGAGGAACACCAGGGCGAACACCGATGCCAGCGCGCTGCTGCGGGCGAGCGCGCGCACCGGGCGCATGTCCGAAAGCATGATGAGCTTCCAGTCGGTGCCGTCGACCTGGCGGCTGTCGAGCAGGTGGTCCGGCCCGAAGGAGTCGTTCGCGTGCTGGCGCAGTTGCACGACGGTGCTCTCGCTGCCCGACAGGGGCTTGTGCTCGCGCATGTCGATCTGCTGCAGATGGCCTGCTTCGGTGTACTGGCGCGTGCGTGCCAGGTCCCGGAGCGTTTCGCTGGACAGGGGGCGCAGCGTCCCGTACTTCCAGCTCGGCTCGGAGGACAGGAAAACCACGCCGTTGCCGTCGATGACGAGCACCTTGTCCGCCGTGCTGTCCCAGGCCTCGTCCAGCTTGTCCAGATTGACCTTGACGGCCACCACGCCCGCCTTGCGGTCTCCGTCGACGATGCCGTAGGAGAAGTAGTAGCCCGGTTCGCGGCTGACCGTGCCGATCCCGTAGAAGCGGCCGGGCCGCCCGAGCATGGCGTCCTGGAAGTAGGGCCGGTACGAGAAATTGCTGTTCACGAAGCTGCCGGGCTGGTTCCAGTTGCTCGCGGCCCACGTGAGTCCCGTCGCGTCCATGACGTAGATCGCCGCAGCCCGGGCATGTGCGCTCACCGTCTCCAGGTGGACGTTGGCTTCGAGCTGTGCGCCGGGATCCCGGGGGTTTCGCAGCAGATCCTGCACGGAAGGGCTCAGCGAGATGACTTGCGGCAGGTACTCGTAGCGGCTGAGTTCGCTGCGAAGGCTGTTGGCGTAGATCTCGAGGCGGTGCCGCGTGCCCTGCTGGAGCTGGTGGATGCCGGATCTCTCGCCGACCAGGTAGGCGAGGCTGCCGCCCGCGGCGACCAGGCACAGCCACAGCGTGGCGAGGAGTCCGCGCCTGCTGGGAATGAAGGACATGGACACGCCGGCGCTGCGCGGTTTCCCGACGGAGCCA
>Ga0182792_1002171_pt1 | contig 14412 bp, 14 predicted proteins | sample Passage237B_FD_130497 | JGI IMG/M metagenome (GOLD analysis project Ga0182792, IMG submission 130497) | Cellulose adapted compost microbial communities from Newby Island Compost Facility, Milpitas, CA, USA - Passage2 37B (version 2) (version 2) ...
CCCCCCCGGGGGGGGCGGGTCGGCGGGGGGGGGCGGGGGGGGGCAAGGAGCCCCGGGCCCCGCGCCCCCACCCAGGCGGGGGGGGGGCGGAGCCCGAGCAGGCGCCGGTACCCTCGGCTCGGGACCTCGAAGCTGAGGCGGGCCAGCTCGGCCGCGGTCGGGGTGGCGCTGCGGTGCAGCTCGACCACCTCCTGGATGCCGGGGACGACGTCGCGCGCGTCGTGCAGCACGGCCTGGTGGGCCCGGCGCACGAGGTCCACGAGGAGCACGTCGCCGGCGTAGCGGGGGTCGGTGGCGAGCCGCTGGGCCAGCGCCGCGGCGAGCGTGGAGGCCCCGCTGCCCGAGCGCCCGAGGACCGCGACGAGCGGGCCGCGCCAGGCCACGAGCGGCGCCGCGGCCGCCTCGTCGGGCTCGGGCCGGCTCGTCACCTCGTCGATCAGCCGGCCGTGGGTGGCGAGCGCGTCGAGCAGGGTGGCCCGGTCGAAGCCGTCGGGCAGGTGGGCGGCGGCGCCCAGGTGACGCCAGTCGCGGGGCCCGTCGTCGCGCCCGACCACGAGGCCGGCGACGTTCGCGTCGGCCACCGCGGCGAGCAGGTCGCGGTCCACCGCCGGGAGGCGGGCGTCGAGCAGCGCGGCCGAGTAGGGGCGACCGGCGTCGATGCGGGCGCGCAGCTCGTCCACGCTCAGGCACTTGACGAACTCGACGGGGATCGAGCCGCTCGTGGTCCAGCGCGAGACCTCGGCGAACCACCGGGAGCGGGCGTGGGCCAACCCGAGGACCACGTAGCGCTCGCCGGTCATCGGCCGCCGTCCTCGCCGGCGGCCGGCTCGGCGGCCCTCGGCGGTTCGTCGGCGCCGCGGGCGTCGGTCACCCGCACGACGGTCAGCTCCGAGCCCCGGGCCGCCGCCACGGCCCGGCCGAGCGAGTCGGCGTCGGGGCCACCGACGGTGATCGTCTGGCGGCCGGCGTCGCCGAGGCCGCCGGCGGGGTCGCCGACCGCGTGGACGGTGACGTTGGTGAGCACCCGCTCGGCACCGTCGCCGGTCGAGGCGTAGACGTCGATGCGATCGCCCACCTCGACGCTGCCGCCCACCGCCCACGCCCGCTCGACCTCGAACGAGAACTGGGCGTCCGGTCCGTCGACGGCGGCCGTGACGACGCCGGTCTGGATCAGCTCGCCGGCCCGGATCGGCCCGAGGACGGCGGCGCCGACCACCTCGTCGGGGTGGGTGAAGGCGTGGCCCTGCTGGTCGGGCGGCAGGTCCAGCTCCACCACGGTGAGGTCGTCGGCCGCGAGGCGGTGCCCGGGCGCCAGGTCGGTCGCGGCGGCCACGTAGCGCCGGCGCGGCGGCTCATCGGCCCCGCCGGCGAGGAACCAGGTGCCGAGCGCGGCGAGCACCACGAGCAGGCCGCCGACCGCGGCGCGGCTGCCGGGCAGGCCGCGGCGCGGTCGGATCACCCCGGCGCGAGCCGGGGCGGTGGCGGGATCGCCGGTCGGGGGGTGGGGTGCGGTCAACGAGCCACCTTCGGGATCGAAACAGCAGGAAAGCCGCGGAATGATCCTGACAGGTGTCGGAGTACCCCGCCAGGGCCGCGTCAACCGTCAGGTGTAGCAGGTCTTGCGTCACGATGTGTGAAGGACGTCATGTCGATCACCTGCGGGGACGCGAACCGGTGCCGGGCGGCCCCGAGCGGGGTCCGGCGACCCGCCCATCGGTGGGAGGCACGCGCGTGGGCGATCGATGCATGAAAGGCACCGTCGGGACTACACTCCGGCCATGACCACCCCACCCATCCAATGGCTCAGCACCGCGGAGGCGGCCCGGTACCTCGGGATCACCTCGCGGACCCTCTACCGCTTCATCGACGAGGGCCAGATCCCCGGTTACCGCTTCGGTCGCGTCATCCGGCTCAAGCAGGACGACGTCGATCGCTTCATCGAGACCTCGCGCATCGCTCCCGGCACGCTCGAGCACCTGTACCCGGAGGTGGTCGGCGAGTCCCGGTGAGCGCGCCGCTCAGGTCAGCGTCACCTCGGTGACCGCCGACCGGGCCACGTAGACGGAACGGCCCGTGGCCGTCCGCACCGTGAGGACATCGGATCCGACGGCCTTCAGGGAGCCGGCGACCGATTCGCCCCACATCGTGCGGATGAGCACGGGTCGTTCCGCGTCCCGGGACAGGACCTCCAGCAGGGTCCCCGACGCCGCCACCGCCCGGTCCCCGACGGTCGGCGCGGTCCCGGGCTCGACCGCCACGACCGCCGCCGCGTCGAGGCAGACGAGCACGGTGCGGCCCAGGCGGTCCCGCAACACGACGTGGTCGGCGCCGACCGCCCGCACCGCGCCCCGGCTGACGTGGCCGTCGCCGGTGCCGATGGCGACGGTCGCGCCCCGCTCGGCCAGGTCCGCGAGCGTGCCGGCCAGCGTGCCCGACTCGGCCGCCTGGCGGTGCAGCATCGACCGGCGGCGCCGCTCGGCCACCGCGGCCGCGGCCCGCACGTCGTCGCCCAGCTCGCGCAGCTCCCGCCCGAAGCGGTCCTCGCCGTCACCCTCGACGGAACCGTCGCCGGCACCCTCGCAGGAGCCGCTGTCGCCGCCCTCGTCTCGCGCCATGCGCGCACCGTAGCGCCGCGCCCCCGTCCACGCCCCGATTCCTCCTGTGCAGCGACGGGGGCGGGCGATACGCTTGGCGGACCGCTCGGAGAAAGCCCACCTTGACGACCACCCAGATCACGATCCACGTTCCCGGCAACCACCTCATGGCCCCGTTGCTCGGTGAGCGAGACGAGCACCTCCGGGCGATCGAGACGGCGTTCGCGGGCACCGACATCCACGTGCGCGGCAACGAGATCGCCATCGGCGGCACCGACGCCGACACGGTCGCCAAGGTGTTCGGCGAGCTGGTCGAGCTCCAGCGGGCCGGCCAGCGCGTCGACCACCCGCTCGTGGCCCGGACCATCGACATGGTCCTCGCCGACGAGCGCCCCTCCGAGGTGCTGACCGCGGATCTCCTGAAGGGCGGCCGGGGCCGGCGCGTCCGGCCCAAGACCGCGGGGCAGAAGCGCTACACCGACGCCATCGAGGCCAACATCGTCACCTTCGGCATCGGCCCCGCCGGCACCGGCAAGAGCTGGCTCGCCGTGGCGATGGCCGTACGCGCCCTCCAGGCCAAGGAGGTCGACCGCATCATCCTCACCCGGCCGGCGGTCGAGGCGGGGGAGCGGCTCGGGTTCCTGCCCGGCGACCTGATGGCCAAGGTCGACCCGTACCTCCGGCCGCTCTACGACGCGCTGCACGACATGGTCGACCAGGAGTCCGCGGCCCGCCTCCTCGAACGGGGCACCGTGGAGGTGGCGCCGCTCGCGTTCATGCGGGGCCGCACGCTGAACAACAGCTTCATCATCCTGGACGAGGCGCAGAACACGACCCCCGAGCAGATGAAGATGTTCCTCACCCGCATCGGCTTCGGCTCCAAGGCGGTCGTCACCGGCGACACCACCCAGGTCGACGTGCCCGGCGGCCGCTCGGGGCTCGCGGGCCTCGAGCGCATCCTCGACGGGATCGACGGGCTCGGCTTCGTGCGCCTCGGCGGCCGGGACGTGGTCCGCCACCGCATCGTCGCCGACATCGTCGACGCCTACGACCGCGACCAGGCCGCCCGGGGCCGGGACGGGGCACCCCGCCCGTGAACGGACCTGACCGGCCCGCCCGACCCGGTCCCGCACGCCACGGCGAGGACGGCGAGCTGACCGTCTTCGTCGCCGACGAGCAGGACGCCCGGCCCGTCGACGTCGCCCGTTGGGAGGCGCTGGCCCGCAACGCGCTCCGCCACGAGGGCGTGACCGGCGAGGCCGAGCTGTCGCTGCTGTTCGTGGACGAGGCCACCATCGCCGAGCTGAACCGGACGTTCATGGGCAAGGCCGGCCCCACCGACGTGCTCGCCTTCCCGATCGACGCCGAGGACCTGCACCAGATCGGCCGGGTCCCCGACGGCGGCACCACCGGGCCGTCCCGCGGCCCCGACGACGAGGACGACCCCGACGAGCTGCCGATCCTGCTCGGCGACGTCGTCATCTGCCCGGCCGTCGCCGACCGCAACGCCCCCGGCCACGCCGGCACCTACGACGACGAGATCGCCCTCCTGATCGTGCACGGCATCCTGCACGTGCTCGGCCACGACCACGCTGAACCCGAGGAGACCCGCCTGATGCAAGCCCGCGAGCGCGAGCTGCTCGCCCGCTACCACCGAGGTGCCGCGTGAACGGCACCGACGACGGGCGATCCGGTAGTCCCACCGCCCCGCGCCGCCGGCGCGGGGCCATCCCCTCGGCCGCGGGTCGCCGCGTGACAAGGTGGGGCCGATGAACGGGCTCCTGGCCGCCGCCGAGATGGGCGCGGCCGACATCTGGATGAGCGTGGCGATCGTCGCGCTCACGATCCTGTCCATCTTCACGGCGATGGCCGAGACCTCGCTGCTGCGCATCAGCAAGGCGAAGGCGACCGCGCTCGCGGACGAGGGCAAGCCCGGCTCCGAGGCCCTGCTCCAGCTCGTGCTGCACCCGGAGCGGTGGCTCAACGCGCTGCTGCTCGTGGTGCTCGTGAGCCAGATCGTGCAGGCGTCGCTCATGGGCGTGCTGGCCGGCAACCTGTTCGGCGGCCTCGGCGTGCTCATCGGCGTGATCGTCAACGTGTCGGTCATGTACGTGCTGGCCGAGACGGCGCCCAAGACCTGGGCGATCCAGCACACCGAGCGGACCGCGCTGCTGTGCGCCCGCCCGGTGAAGCTGCTGGTCGACTTCGCGCCGCTGCGCCTCCTCGCCCGCCTCTACATCGGCATCACCAACGTGATCCTGCCCGGCAAGGGCCTCAAGGAGGGGCCGTACGTCTCGGAGGAGGAGCTGCTGGCGGTCACCGCCGAGGCCGCCGAGGCGCAGTCGATCGAGGCCGACGAGGCCCGGCTCATCGAGTCGATCATCGAGTTCGGCGACACCGTCGTGCGCGAGGTCATGGTGCCCCGGCCCGACATGGTCACCGTCGACTCCGACTTCCGGGTCGCGGACGTCATGGAGGTCGTGCTCCTGAACGGCTACAGCCGGGTGCCGGTGCTCGGCGAGGGCATCGATGACGTGATCGGCCTCGTCTTCGCCAAGGACCTGATGCGCGCCGAGCGCGACGGTCGCGAGGACGAGCCCGTCGCCAACCTGGTGCGCCCGGCGGTCGCGGTGCCGGAGACCAAGCCGGTGTCGGAGCTGCTGCGGGAGATGCAGGCCAACACGTTCCACATGGCGGTCGTGATCGACGAGTACGGCGGCACCGCGGGCCTCGTCACCCTGGAGGACCTCATCGAGGAGCTGGTCGGGGAGATCGTGGACGAGTTCGACGTGGAGGACGCCCGGCTCCAGCCGATCGCCGGCGGCGGCGTCCGGGTCAGCGGCGGGCTCACCATCGATGACGCGAACGACCTCCTCGACCTGGACCTGCCCGAGGGCGAGTTCGACACGATCAGCGGCCTGGTGCTGCACCAGCTCGGCCGCCTCGCCGCGACCGGCGACTCGGTCACCGTCGACGGGGCCCGCCTCACCGTGGAGCGGGTGCAGGCCCGGCGGATCATGCGGGTGCGCATCGACCGGCTCGATCCCGACTCGGGCGAGGTCGAGGCGGTGGCGCCCGACGCCGGCGCGGACGCCGACGGCGAGGGCGGGACCGATGGCGGCCGAGCCGACGACGAGCCCTGAGCGCCGTCCCGGCGGCGGACGGGCCGTCGGGGTGGCCGGGCGGTAGCGTGGGGAACTCGGTTCACCAGGAAAGCGCCGACTTGACCACCTGCTCCCACCTCCACCGCGCCGCGTCGCGCCGCACGCCCCGAACGGGGGTGGCGGCGTGAGATCGGGGTTCGTGACCCTCGTCGGGCGACCGAACGTGGGCAAGAGCACGCTCCTGAACGCGATCCTGGGCCAGAAGGTCACGATCGTCTCCGACAAGCCGCAGACCACCCGCAACCAGGTGCGGGGCGTGCTCAGCCGGCCCGGGCACCAGATCGTGTTCGTGGACACGCCCGGCATCCACAAGCCCCGCACGCTCCTGGGCGAGCGCCTGAACGAGACCGCCACCGGCGCCATCGGCGACGTCGACGTCGTGTGCCTGGTGGTGGACGCCACCGCGCCGATCGGCCGCGGCGACCAGTGGGTGGCGGCCCGGGTGCCCCGCGACGCCATCGTCGTGGTCAACAAGAGCGACCTGGCGTCGGCCGCCGAGGTGCTGGCACAGCTCGCCGCGGCCGCGGAGCTGGACAACGGCGACGAGTACTTCCCGGTGTCGGCCCGCACCGGCGAGGGCGTCGGCGCGCTGGTCGAGGCCATCGTCGCCCGCCTCCCGGAGGGCCCTGCCTACTACCCCGACGACATGGTCACCGACGTGCCCGAGGCGTTCTGGGTGGCCGAGCTGGTGCGCGAGCAGCTCCTGGCGGTCACCCGCGACGAGGTGCCGCACTCGGTCGCCACCCGCGTGACCGAGTGGGACTTCCCCAAGATCCGGGTGGAGATCCTGGTGGAGCGCGAGTCGCAGAAGGGCATCGTGATCGGCCGGAAGGGCTCGGTGCTGAAGCAGGTGGGCATCAACGTGCGCGAGCAGCTCCCGCCCGGCACCTACCTGGAGCTGTTCGTGAAGGTCGACAGGGACTGGCAGCGCCGCCCCCGCGCCCTGGAGCGCCTCGGCTACTGAGCGACCGGCGCCGGCGCCGCGGCGCGCAGCTCCCGGAGGAACGCGGTCACCTCCGCCAGGTCCTTGGTCCGGCGGAACGGCGGGAGGGAGCCGAGCAGCGTCCACCGGTAGGAGCGGGCGGTGGCGAGGCGCGAGTCGAGCACCGCCACGACGCCCCGGTCGGTGGCGTTGCGGATCAGCCGGCCCGCCCCCTGGGCGAGCATCATCGACGCCCGCGGGAGGTCGATGAGCGAGAACGCGTCGGCGCGCGCCTGCTCCCGGCGGGCCTGGAGCAGCGGCTCGTCGGGGCGGGGGAACGGGATGCGGTCGATGGTGACGAGCGACAGGGTCGGCCCGGCCACGTCGATGCCCTGCCAGAAGCCCATCGTGGCGAACAGGCTGGCCGACCAGTCCTCGGCGAACTTGGCGACCAGCGCCGGCTTCGGCAGGTCCCGCTGGCCGAGGATGCGGGTGCCGAGGCGGGGGCGGAGCGCCTCGATGGCCGCGTCCATCGCCCGGTACGAGGTGAACAGGGCGAGGGTCCGCCCGCCGGCCGCCTCGATGAGGGTCGCCAGCTCGTCGTGCACCGCGTCGTCGTAGCCCGCCCGGCGGGGGTCGGGCAGGTGGGTGGCGCAGTAGAGGAGGCCGTGGTGCTCGTAGTCGAACGGGCTGCCCACGTCGATCTGCTCGAAGGTGTCCGGCTCCAGGCCGAGGCGCCGGTCGAGGCCCACCGGCAGGGTGGCGCTCGTGAGCACCGCGGTGCGCTCGCCCCACAGCCCGTCGCGGAGCACGTCCGCGACCTCGATCGGCGCCACCCGCAGCCGGGGGTTGGCGTTCGGGCCCTCGACCCAGGCCACCGACGTGGCCGGCACGTCCTGGGCGGCCAGCACGTCGGCCTGGAGGTGGCCGGTGAGCTGCTCGGCCCGCTCCTTGCGGGCCTTCACCTCGTCGGGGGCGTCGTCGGGCACCGCCCGCAGCCCGGAGGCCACCCGGGCGAGGCGCTCGCCCACGAGCACCAGCGCGTCGGCGAGGTCGGGGTCGAGGCGGCTCCGCAGCCGCCGCCCCACGTGGTCGCCGAGCACGGTCACGAGGAGGGACCCCGAGGTCTCCACGTCGTCCGCGAGCGCCGGGTCGTCCAGGATCGACCGCACCGCCCGGGCCAGGTTCTGGAACCGGCCCGCGGACAGCTCGAAGCCGCACGTGTCGGAGATGACGTCCTCGAGCTGGTGGGCCTCGTCGATCACCACCACCTCGTGGTCGGGCAGCACAGCGCCGCCCGTCGCGATGTCGAGGCCCAGCAGGTGCAGGTTCACCACCGTCACGTCGGCCTCGCCGGCCCGGCGGCGGGCCGCCTCGGCGAAGCACGCGTCGCCCGCCGGGCAGCGCGTGGCCCCGGGGCACTCCTGGGCCGAGACGCTGACCGCCGCCCACGCCGCGGGCGACGGCTCGACGGTCAGCTCGGCCCGGTCGCCCACGGCGGTGGTGGCCGCCCACCGCTGGAGGGACGCCAGCTCGGCGGCCGAGGCCCGCTCGGCCAGGCCGTCGAGCGCGAGCTGGGTCCCGCCCGCCACCTCGCTGATGCGCTGGCGGCAGACGTAGTTCGACCGCCCCTTCAGCACCGCGAAGTCGAACGGCCGGGCCAGGTGCTCCTGGAGGAACGGCAGGTCCTTGCCCGCGAGCTGGTCCTGGAGCGCCTTGGTGGCCGTGGCGACCACGGTGCGCCGGCCGCTCAGGATCGCCGGCACCAGGTACGCCCAGCTCTTGCCGGTCCCGGTGCCGGCCTGGGCCAGGAGGTGGCGGCGCCCGTCGATCGCGCCCGCCACCGCGCCGGCCATCTCGTCCTGGGGCGCCCGCCGCTCGCCGCCGGGCGTCGCCGCCGCCAGCGAGGCGAGGGCGGAGACGACTCGATCGGCGGCGGGCATCCGCCCGAGGGTACCGGGGCCGCTCAGCCGCCCGGTCGACCCGAGCTGTCGACCTCTTCGGCCTCCGCGTCGACGTCAGCTTCGACGTCAGCGTCGACCTCGGTGTCGACGTCGGCCTCGTCGGCCTGGACCTCGTCGGCCCCAGCTTCGTCAGCCTCGGTCGCGGCCTCGGCGAGCGGGTCGAGGCCCTCGACCACCGGCACCGGCACCTCGAAGCCCGGCTTGAGGTCGGCCTCGGTGAGGATCTGGCCGCCCCGGGTGGCCGCGAGCACCGCCACGTCGGGGATGTGGGGCACGTAGATCGCCACGGTGCGCCGGCCGACGGTGCGCTCGAAGCGCACGGCGTTGAGGGTGGAGGCGTAGACCAGGAGCCGGGCGAAGATCATCAGCCAGGCGAGGATGGCGAACACCACCCCCAGCGGCCCGTACAGCGACGACGAGTTCGCCACCAGCCGGGGCACGTAGATAGTGCCCACGAACTTGAGCACCTCGAAGCCCACCGCGGCGAAGATCGCCCCCGGCAGCAGGTCCCGCACCGGGACGCGGCGGGTGCCGAGGCCCCAGAACATCCAGAGGAAGAGCCCGATGCCGATGGCGAGGCCGGCCGCGAACGCCGCCAGCCAGCCGATCGCCGCCGGCAGCCAGGAGGGCAGCCAGTTGAGGATGCCGGTGACGGCGATCGCCAGCGCGAAGCCGAGGGCGGCGCACAGCAGCCACAGGACCGCGCCGACGCGGTCCTTCAGGCCCCACTGGGGTTCCTGCCACGGGGTGCGCACCCCGCGCTGGAGCGCCAGGCCCACGTTGCTCCCCGACCACAGCAGGCCCGCCAGGCCCACCACCGACGCCGCCCGCCGGCTCTCCGAGGCCCGAGCCACCGCGTCGATCACGGTCGTGCGGGCGGAGCCGGTGAGCCCGAGGTCATCGACCACCCGCGTCGCCCAGGTCTTGTCGCCCGAGGCGAGGAAGCCGACCACGGCGATGGCCACGAGCAGCAGCGGGAAGATGGAGACGAACACCGACACGGTGATGGCCGAGGAGACGGTGTTGCCGTTCACCTCCTTGAAGCGCTGCTGGGTGGCGAGGGCCGTGCCCAGCCACGGCCAGCGGACCCCCATCGCCTGGAGCTTCTCGTTCATGGACGTGGTCGCCTCTCGCTCGTCACCCCCCGGTTTGTAGCCGATGCCCGCCGCCGCGCCGCGCCAACCGTGGCCGCGACCGGCCGGGCGGTAGGTTGCTCACGTGGATCTCTCCGGCCTCGACCTCGACCGCATCCCCCGCCACGTCGCCGCCGTCATGGACGGCAACGGGCGGTGGGCCACCCGCCGGGGCCTGAAGCGGACCGAGGGCCACGCGGCGGGCGAGGAGGCGCTGTTCGACACGCTGGACGGCGCCATCGAGCTGGGCCTCGACTGGTTCACCGTCTACGCGTTCAGCACCGAGAACTGGAAGCGGCCCACCGACGAGGTCCGCTACCTGATGGGCTTCAACAAGGGCATCCTCGACCGCCACGCCGAGGACCTGCACGCCCGCAACGTGCGCATCCAGTTCATCGGCCGCCGGGACTGGCGGGTGCCCCGCGGCGTGGCCAAGCGCATCGACTGGGCGACCGACCTCACCCGGGACAACACCGGCCTCACCTTCACGATCGCCTTCAACTACGGGGGCCGGGCCGAGATCGTGGACGCCGTCAAGCGCCTCGTCGCCGACGGGGTCCCGGCCGACAAGGTGAGCGAGAAGGCCATCCGCGCCCGGCTCTACGACCCGGCGATGCCCGACCCCGAGCTGATGATCCGCACCTCCGGCGAGTTCCGCACCTCGAACTACCTCCTGTGGGAGCTGGCCTACAGCGAGCTGGTGTTCACCGACGTGCTCTGGCCCGACTTCCGCAAGCAGCACCTCGCCGACGCCATCCGGGAGTACCAGTCCCGCGAGCGGCGCTTCGGCGGGGTCAACACCTAGGGGCGGGCGCCGTGGCCCTCTACCGGGACCGGGGCGTGGTGCTGCGCACCTACAAGCTCGGCGAGTCCGACCGCATCGTCACCTTCCTCACCGAGGGGCACGGCAAGGTCCGCGCCGTCGCCAAGGGCGTCCGCAGGACGAAGTCGAAGTTCGGCGCCCGCCTGGAGCCCACCAGCCACGTCGCCCTCCAGCTCTACGAGGGGCGGGAGCTGGACATCGTCACCCAGGCCGAGGGCGTCGACCTGTTCCGGGCGGTGCGGGAGGACCTCGACCGGCTCACCCGGGCGGTCACCATGCTGGAGGCCGTCGACCAGGTGTCGATGGAGCGCGAGCCCAACGTCGACCTCTACCGGATGCTGCTCGGCGCGCTCCGGGCGCTCGACGACCGCAACAGCCCGCTGGTGGTGGCCGGCTTCCACTGGAAGCTCCTGGCGCTGGAGGGCTTCCGGCCGATGGTCGAGGCGTGCGCGGTCTGCGACGAGCCCACCGGCCTCGTGGCCTTCGACCCGATCGAGGGCGGCCTGCTGTGCGCCGAGCACCGGCGGGGCACCCGCCTGTCGGCCGAGGCGATCGAGCTGCTCCAGCAGATCCTGGGCGGCCGCCTGGCCGCGGCCCTCGACGCCCCGGCGTCGTCGGCCACCCACGAGGTCGACCACCTCGCCACGCGGGTCATGGAGCACCACCTGGAGCGCCGCCTCCGCTCGGTCGGCCTGCTCGACGGCTGAGGCGGCCGACCGAGCCCGCTCAGGCGACGGGCGCGCCCGGCGGCAGGTCGTGGTCGGGGGCGAGCAGCGACACGGTGCCGTCGGGCGCGAGGCCGCCGAGCACGAGGAACTCGCTGCGGAAGCCGGCGATCCGGCGGCTGCCGAGGTTGACGGCCCCCACGACCTGGCGGCCCACCAGCGCCTCGGCCGGGTAGTTCGTGACCTGCGCGCTGGTGCGCAGCTCGCCCAGGACCGGCCCGAAGTCGACGGTGAGCTTCCACGCCGGCTTGCGGGCCTCGGGGAACGGCTCCACCGCGGTGACCCGGCCCACCCGCAGGTCGAGGGCCGCGAAGCCCTCGATGGCGACCTCGGCCTTCGTGGCGAGGCCGGCCGGGTCGTGGCTCACCGGCTGATCGGCTTCCACGCCTTGTCGACGTCGTCCCACTGCATCCACTCCGACAGCTCCCGGTCGTACTGGATGTAGGCCTGGCGGGCCTCGTCCCACGACGGGTTGTCGGCCGAGGGGGTGGTGCCGGTGCCGGGCGGCGCGGGGTCCTGCCGAGGCGGCCAGGTGGTCGGGCCGCTGCCGGTCTGCGGGGTCCAGCCGCCCTGGGGGGCGCCCCAGCCCTGGCCGCCGTAGCCGGTGCTCGGGCCGCCGTAGCCGGGGCCGGCACCGGGCGCGCCCCAACCGGGGCCGCCGTAGGGGAGCGGGGCGTTGAGGCCGGGGACCGCGATCGGGCCGTGGCCGACCAGGTGCTTGTGGACCACGACCGTGCCGGCCGCCAGGTCGCCGAGGCGCCGGTGGCCCTTCGTGCTGGACACGAGCACGATGCCGGGGATGAGGCAGAACCCGTCGATGAACAGCAGGATCCAGCGGAGCACGGTCCAGCCGAAGCCGGCCCGCTCGCCCGTCTCCAGGCGGACGACCCGCAGGCCCACCAGCAGCTTGCCGACCGAGGCGCCGGTGAGCGCCTGGAGGACCACCAGGTTGAGGACCTGCACGGTGAACAGGGTGCCGTAGAACCAGTAGAGGAGCTGGTCCTCGCCATCGCCGTCGAGGTAGTGGACGTCGCCGTCGAGCTCCAGGCAGAAGGAGGAGTCGATCTCGACCACGCCGGGCCGGGACCGGCCGGAGCCGCTCTCGGCGCACTCGACGTTGCCGGTCCGATCCACGATCGCGTTGGTCTGGAAGGACCAGACGCACACGGGGACGAGGACGAGCAGCACGAGGACGAAGTCGAGGGCGTAGGCGCCGATGCGGCGGCCGACGACGGCGGTGGGGTCGCCGCCGGTGGGGGCGTAGGTCGAGGTCACAGCGCGAACCTAGCGCCCCGATACCGGCTGGTCGGGCCGTCCACCGGGCCATCTAGGCTCGTCCACCATGTCCGCCGAGCCCGCAGCCGATCCCGCCCTGTTCGACAAGATCGTGAGCCTCACCAAGCGCCGGGGCTTCGTGTTCCCGTCCGCCGAGATCTACGGCGGCTTCCGGAGCACCTACGACTACGGGCCCATCGGCGTGCTGCTGCTGCGCAACGTGAAGGACGCCTGGTGGCGCTCCATGGTCCAGCTCCGCCACGACGTGCTCGGCCTCGACGCCTCGATCCTGTCGCCGCCCGCGGTGTGGGAGGCGTCCGGCCACCTGGCGAACTTCACCGATCCGCTCGTGGACTGCCGCGAGTGCAAGGAGCGGTTCCGCCTCGACAAGCTGGAGGACCCCGACACCTGCCCGAACTGCGGGGCGACGGGCTCCTTCACCGAGGCCCGCCAGTTCAACCTGATGTTCAAGACCTTCGCCGGCCCCGTCGAGGGCAAGGGCCACGAGGTCTACCTGCGGCCCGAGACGGCGCAGGGCATGTTCCTCAACTTCGCGAACGTGCTGAACACGAGCCGCCGCAAGCCGCCGTTCGGCATCGCCCAGATCGGCAAGTCGTTCCGCAACGAGATCACCCCGGGCAACTTCGTCTTCCGGACCCGCGAGTTCGAGCAGATGGAGATGGAGTTCTTCGTGCCGCCCGCCGAGGCCGACGAGTGGTACCGCTACTGGCGGCAGGAGCGCTTCGACTGGTACCTGGAGCACGGCATCCCCGAGTCGAAGCTGCGCCTGCGCGACCACGACCCCGACGAGCTGAGCCACTACTCCAGCGGCACCGCGGACGTGGAGTTCCTGTTCCCCTGGGGCTGGGACGAGCTGGAGGGCATCGCCAACCGCGGCGACTACGACCTGACCCAGCACGCCGAGCACTCGGGCGAGAAGCTCGACTACTTCGACCCGGCCACCGGCGAGCGCTACCGGCCCCACGTGATCGAGCCGGCGGCGGGCGCCACCCGCACGATGATGGCGTTCCTCATGGCCGCGTACGACGAGGAGGAGGTGCGCGGCGAGACCCGGGTGGTCCTGCACCTGCACCCGCGCCTCGCCCCCTACAAGGTCGCGGTGCTGCCGCTGTCGAAGAAGCCGGAGCTGACCGGCCCGGCGCTGGAGCTGCTGGCCCGCCTCCAGCCGCAGTTCATGTGCGACTACGACGAGACGCAGAACATCGGCAAGCGCTACCGCCGCCAGGACGAGCTGGGCACGCCGCTGTGCGTCACCTACGACTTCGACTCCGGCGACGACGGCGCCGTCACCGTTCGCGACCGCGACACGATGGCCCAGGAGCGCGTCCCGCTGGAGGGCATCGAGACCTACCTCCGCGACCGCCTCGCCCTCTAGCCCCGCGCTCGGCGGTCGATCGAAGCGAGCCCGGGCGGGCCTCTCGGGGAACTGTGCGGCGCGGCTGACCGGGTTGCCAGGTCCACCTGGTCTCCTGGTGGCATCCCCTACAGAAGGAGACGCCACCATGGCTTCCACGTTCACCCGATTCCTGGCCGGCAGCGCCCTCGTGGCCGGCCTCGCCCTCGGCGGCACCGCGCTCGCCTCGGCCCAGGACGACGGCTCGACCACCACCGTCCCCGACACCGAGGCGACCACCCCCGATGCCGACCGCGGCGCCGAGCGGGGTGACCGCCAGCGCCCCCACGGCGACTGCGAGCACGCCGAGGACGGCGCCACCGGCTCCCGCTCCCGCGGGGGGCCCCCCCCCCCCCCCCCCGCCCCCCCCCCCGCCCCCCGGGGCCCCCCGGCGCCAC
>Ga0182792_1002173_pt1 | contig 14406 bp, 6 predicted proteins | sample Passage237B_FD_130497 | JGI IMG/M metagenome (GOLD analysis project Ga0182792, IMG submission 130497) | Cellulose adapted compost microbial communities from Newby Island Compost Facility, Milpitas, CA, USA - Passage2 37B (version 2) (version 2) ...
TCGTACATCAGTTCGCGCCGCTTTTCATCGCGCAATGCCTGCACCATTTTCGCTTTGGTATCCACATCATCGAGCGTAAGCGGAGGGATTCCGGTGGTGCCATTGGGTACCGGCAAATGGGGGTTTATCCATTCGTCGTCTTTTGCCCGGGACCGGATGAAATTGAGGAAATCCAATGCGGCTTGTTTGTTGGCCTCGTAATTCTGCTCGATGGCGATTTCATGTTTGTTGAAATGGACTTCGGTGGCACGGATCAACGTGATGTTCATCTGTTCGATACCGCCATTGTCGTAATTTCTCGGCGGCACATGCTTCCGGATTGCCGGATTGGGCGACCACGGGTGCTTGCCGTAGGTTACTTCAAACCGGATATCCTTGCCCTGTGTCACCTTCAATTCGTCAGGGGTTTCAAACAATTCGTACACTTGGGGAGCTAGCTGGAATTCAAATCCCATGTTCCATCCGAACAGTCCCGACCCGAAGAATCCGGGCGAGTAGTCGTTCTGCATTTCGAAGATGGACTCCGTAGCGTTCATCGGCTCTTCGACAATACTCCGCCATTTGGTGGCCAAGGGGTACAATCCGCTATTGATGATTTCATCGGACAACGAAAGCGCCGTTGGCAAGTCGTTTTCCATCAAGGCAATCCGAGCAAGGTAGGCCTTGGCAGCCCACCGGCTAGCCCTGCCCTTGCGCTGGTTGGTTACGACATCATCCTTATAGTTTTCCAATACCGGGGGAAGATCGTTGGCCGCAATGGCCAAATCCGCTTTGACCTGGTTGATAACCTCGGCTTGTGGTGCCTTGGGCACATTGTTTTCTTCGGGGCCACCGGTCTGCAACTCCAGGATCAACGGCACGTCCCGCCACAACATGGTCAGGTAATAGTAGGAAACCCCTCTCAGGAAATGGCCTTCGGCCAACAGCTCCTGTTTTCGGTTCCCGCTAAACTTATCGTCCGGGATTTCCGCCACACGTTCAAGGAACAAGTTGACATTGGCAATGGCCTCGTACATCCGTGCCCATTGCGTACTGTATCCGCCCCCCGAACTCGGGTTGGAATTGAGCAATGTACCCCGCTGCTTCAACTGATGCCCCCAACCGGAGGGTTTCAAGACATCATCCGTCGAAACCTGATAAAAGCAGATCATCATGGGATAAGCCGACTCATGGAAAAAACGATTATAGCAACCCGTGATCCCGATCTCCGCAGCGTCCTGCGAATCATAGAACGCATTCATCTCGATGCTGGAGTACACGTCGTGTTCCAAGACCTTTCCACATTGTACAAACAGCAAAAGGAATGGTATGATCAGTAAATAATTAGGTGAATTTTTCATTTCTGGTACTTATAAAGTTGAAAAATTAAAGCGTGAAATTAATTCCCAAACGGTATAGTTTCGCCTGTGGGTACGTACCACTGTCGTAACCTACCGCAATACCGCCCCCTGTAAAATGGTCTACCTCCGGATCGAGTCCTTTGTATTTTGTAAAGGTCAGCAAATTATTGGCCGTAACATACAGCCGTGCGGAACGAAGATGTACGCGTGCCAGCCAATTGGCCGTGAACGTATAGCCTAGGGTAAGCGACTTCAACCGCAAATAGGATGCATCTTCCAACCACCCCGTATGCGGAAGGTTAAATGTAGGATCTGTCCCCAAATAGTTTATGCCGGGATACGTTGCCTGGTCGCCGGGCTGCTGCCACCGGTTGTTGAAAGCCTCCTTGGTCACATTCGGCCCGATAATGCTGGTGGGCTGCAACGTCAACAGGTCGAGCCTTTCCACCCACGCGCGTGTTTGGTTGTATATTTTATTGCCGTAGGAAAATTGGAAAAACACCGAGAGATCTACCCCTTTATAACTGAAATTGTTTGTAAATCCACCGAAATACTTGGGAAATGGACTTCCTGAAAGGATCCGGTCATCATCGTCACGGATACCGTTTTCATTGTGATCCACAAAACGGATGAAACCCGTCTCTGGATCGACAAATTCCTCGCGCTCATACAGCAGGAAACTGATAGGCTCTCCTTCACGCGCGATACTGTTTCGCGAAATAACGTCGCGGCCATCGAGTAATTCGAGCACTTTGTTCGCATTGGTGGAGATATTCAGGTCAGCATTCCAGTTGAATCGCTCTCCCGAGATCAGCGCGCCGCTCAATCCCAGTTCGACGCCACGGTTTTCAATTTTACCGATGTTTTCAAGCTTGCTCCCTATACCCCTGGTACCCGGTAATGGTACGGAAAACAACAGGTCATGCGTGGTCTTGACATAGTAGTCAGCAATGATGTTTAGCCGATTGCCAAAGAGACTGGCGTCCATACCGATATTGAATTGCGCTGTTTCTTCCCATTTCAAGTCCGAACTTGGCAAAGAAGAAAGGGTTCCGCCGATCAAGTCATTGTAATTGTTGCCCTGGTTGGTTCCCGTCCCCACGACCATGATTCCCCTCGCCACGTAGTTGCCGATTTCCTGGTTCCCCGTCAACCCATAGCTTGCGCGGAGTTTCCAGTCATTCAGGAAGGCCACATCTTTCAAGAACGGTTCATCGGATATCCGCCAGCCCAGTGATGCAGAGGGGAAGAATCCGTAACGGTTTTCTCGCCCGAAACGGGAAGACCCATCATAACGTGCATTCAACAGCAGCAAATATTTACCTTGGTAGTCGTAATTTACCCGGCCAAAATAGGAAATGATGCCATAGGATTGCCTGCCCGAGGTCCCGATATCGATGTCCGTACCACCATTCAGTGTTTTTATCTTATCGCTGGCAATCCCGCTGACCAATATGAAACTGTTATCACTGACGGTTTCCTGCATCGTATTGCCTGCAAGGAATTCAAAACTATGGTTGCCTCGTTCCAAGGCGTAATTCAGGTAGTTTTCGAAGTACCAAACGTGTTGGTTGAATGTCCGCTGCGAAGTCTGTCCACGGAAATCAGCCCCGGGATACGGATTCGGTTGGGGTGGATTATACCAATTTTCCAATTCGGACCGGATATCGCCGGACAGCTGTGACCGAAGGCTCAGCCCGGGCAGGATCTCCAACCGGCCATAAGCCGACCCAATGATGCGGTTTACGCCATTGCCGATATCTACACCGATGGCCTGCCTTACGGGATTTCCGTAATCGCGCTGGTCAGGGTCGTTCGAGAAGGTGCCGTCGGACAGGTACACCGGAATGGTGGGCGCTTTTACCAACGCCGTGGACAGCGCAGAAGCCCCGTAAATATGATTGTTATTTCCAGCATCTCCAGCCAGTGGCGAGCCGTCATTCTTCGTACGAGCCTGATCCGTAAAAGCGGCATACAAACTGGTACCCAAGGTAATCCGCTTCCCTACTTCTTGGTCTACATTGGCCCGCATGCTGAACCGCTTGAAATCAGACCCGATAATCACACCCTGCTGGTTCATATAACCCGAGCTAAACATGTATTTCGTCGATGCCGTACCCCCTCGCAGCGAAGCATTGACTTCATTCACCGCTGCGGTCCGATAGATTTCATCTTGCCAATCGGTATCTACGTCGGGATTTTGGATAAAGCTGTCCGAAAAATAGGGTGAGTGCTCCGGACTTGAAGCAGCCAATTGTGCCCTTCCGATGTTGACCATGCGCGCATAATCGGAAGCCCCCAGCAGGTCGTACCGATTGGTCACATTGGACAATCCGGTATAATAATCCACGCTCAATTCACCCTTGCCCTCGATGCCCCGCTTAGTGGTAATCAATACCACGCCGTTAGCCGCGCGGGCACCGTAGATGGACGTCGCCGCGGCGTCCTTCAGGATTTCAATGGAGGCAATGTCTGCCGGATTGATGTGCGACATGCCATTGACGCGGTTTTGGCCGACATTGATGTTGCTCGTCTGCGTATTCTCCAAGGGTATGCCGTCAATCACATAGAGCGGGTCGTTGCCCGAACCGATGGAGGTCGTACCCCGTATACGGATATTGACGCCGCCGCCCGGCTCACCCGAGTTATTGGTGACTACCACCCCTGGAGCTTTCCCTTGGATGGCCTTATCGATACCGGTCACCATCATATCCTTTACCTCATCGGGCTTGATGGACGTGATGGCCGAAGACACCTTACGTCGGCTCTGGGAGCCGTAACCCACTACGACAACCTCTTCCATATCCACGGCATCGGCTTCCAGCACTACCCGCACATTAGTGGTGTTTTCAATGGAAATCGTCGCCTGTTTCATGCCTACAAACGTGACAACGATGGTCTCGCTGTTTGCGGGAACAGTCAAACTAAACTTACCTGCAGCATCGGTGGTTGTCGCCCGATTGGTTCCTGGCACGGTAACCGAAGCGCCTGCAATAGGGCTTCCATCTTGGTCTTGCACCGTGCCTGACAGGTTCTTTTCTTGTTTGCTGTCCTTGTGGTCCACCGCGGCAATCACATCGCCGTCATTGCTTCTCGCGTATCCCGGGGTAATCATCACATGTGACACCATTACAGCAGGCAGGCAGAACGCCCGCCAAGCATACGCGTACCTCCTCCGGGAGAAAAACCGAGTAATCATCTTTTTTTTCATAAATTTGGTTAATCTTATCTTTTATAATCAGTCCTTCATGAGGATTCAGATTGGCCAGGTAGTGTTGCAGCATTACCTGGTTTTTTCAAATCCCACACAACTAGCTAAACATTCCATATGGAAAGACCGCTCTTGGGTGGTGGCCGCACCACATCATTTGTTTTGTTGACACTTAATTTCATGGTTATATTGGTTTACAGTCATTGACCATTACGTTAGTTATTTCCTTTTCTCCCTATGCTGCACTAATTGCTGATGTAAATCCTGCACTACCTGCTGCATTCCATTTACATCAGCGATATTCTTATTTTCATCGGGATCGCTTGCATGATCGTAGAGCATCCTGGCAACAGAATTCCCTTGTTTATCAAACCATTCGGTATAAGCATAGCGGTAAGTTTTGATGGACTCTCCGAAAATAAACCGTGAGAAAACGGCTTGCTTACCAGGTAGAGCGGGATTGTCCAAAATCGGGGCGAAACTGGTGCCTTGCAAATGGGAAGGTTTTTCCAACGCGGCCAAATCACAAAGCGAAGCATAGATATCAATAAATTCCACCAAGGCATCTGTCCGTTGCCCCGCATTTCTCCCCGGTACGCTGACAATCAGTGGTGCGTGAAGCGATGTTTTGAAATTTGCGTGTTTACACCAGAGTCGATGTTCGCCCAATTGCCAGCCATGATCGCCCCAAAGTACGACGATGGTATTATCCGTTAGTTCAAGTTCTTCCAAGACCGCCAATACCCGTCCGATTTGCGCATCGACATAGCTCACACAGGCGTAATACCCCCTTACCAATTCACGGGCCATCGTTTCGGTAATCGGGCCATCCATAGGGATACCGGTATAATGCCTTAGTTCGCCATAATTATGGATAGCTTGCGGGGGCACATTTAATGGCGGATAGTTATTATCAGCCAAACGTACCGACTCGGGGGGATATAGATCCCAGTACCGCTTTGGCGCATTGAACGGTAAATGGGGCTTTAAAAAACCCAACGCCATGAAAAATGGCTTCCCCTTCCGTTTCAATCGCCGGAGATCCGCAATCGCCTTACTGGCGATTTGGCCATCGAAATACGCATCGTCTGCCACATCAGCGGCTTCAAAAGGATATCCCCGCTTTTTTGCTGAATCACTGGGATGAATATTCATCGGAAGTAAATAATTGAGCGGATTGCCGGATTCGGTTACCGGATTCCATGGTGCCTCAGACCAGCTTGAAAGCATATCGTCGACGTGGTGGAAAACCTTGCCATTGGAAAGGGTGTAATAGCCATTATCTTTGAAATGACCGGGCAAACTCACCCTTCCGGGCGCCTCATCTTGCGCGTAGGCATTGAAGTCTACAAATCGCGTTTCCGTGGGTCGCATGCCCATAAGCAAGCTTGCCCGCGATGCGCCACAAACGGGCACATTGCAATACGCATTTGCAAACCGCGTACCGGTGCCCGCTAATCGATCGATATTAGGCGATTTTATTTGCTTCTTGCCATAACAACCCAATTCTGGCCGGAGATCGTCTACCGCGATAAACAGCACATTCGGTTTTTCCGACTGTCCTATTCCAGCGGAACCTATATGCACCGCCGTAACCAGTATAGCAACGATACCTGCGCGTTTCATTTCCTAACTCCTAAAGTTCATTCGTTAATACGATAATCGGTCTTTCGCTGACCGTTAGCCGTACGGTATTATTGCCTATGACCAGCTCTTTACGGATACCCGTATCCTGTTTATCGGCCAGCGCTACCAGGGTAGCCTGCTTGGCATTTCCGGTCAGTTTTAACGCATAGTCAGCTACTGTCGTCCCGTCGGCCGTAGGGCACCACAATACATAAGCACCTGCTCCAGTCGTCTGGTTTTTGAAGCGGTATATCCATACGTTTTCGTTCCCTGAATGGTATTCATCCTGAAAGACCATCCCGGTAAGGGCATGCCGGAGTGTTTTGACATAATACCACGATGGCTTATAGGTATTGTCCACGGTTGTAAATCCACACCAACCGAAAACCTCATGCGGATAGTTCCGGATATCATTGGCCAAGTACATCATCATCCGGTCGAGGCCCGCGGCGGCACCGATCAGATAGGCCCTTGTCAGCCACTGTCCTTGGATTTCATTCATGGTGATGTGTTCGGGATAGCCCTTATGCCCAAAAGCCGCGGATTGGTAACTGCTCTCATGCGTGTCCCAACCGAATTCGCTTAGCCATATTTCTTTTCCCGGCAAATGCTTATTGCGCCACTCGACGATTTTTTCCAGTTTCGCCTTCAAACCGTCCTCCTCCGGGCTGATGCCGTAGGCCTCCTCTTCGGCATGTTGCTTGCCCATGGTATTGCAATAATGATGGAGATTGATCACATCCGCGGGAAACGAGCCATCCCGGTATTGATCAGACCACAGTTTCATGGCCTGTACATAGCTTAGCGACAGCGCTGCAAGTCCACCGAACGCAAATTTGATGTTGGGGTCGGCATTTTTCACACCAAACCCTGCACCCATTTGGTTGCGGTGCCCGTCATAAGAAGCGCTGCAAAAAGCTGCAAACTGGTAAGGCGTAAAATGCTCGGTAGGATTCCCCCACCAGCCGTTGGGTTCGTTCCAGTTTTCAAAGTAACGTATCAATCCCAGCCCGCTTTTCTTCGGGCTGGCCTCCGTTGTGCGGAGCAAGTCCTCTGCTACCTTGTTGTGGCCATAACGGGCTACAAACTGAAAGGAATAATCCGAAATAATTTTGTATGAAAACGGATCGTCGGGATCACCGCCGAAATGGGGGATATTTTCCTCTTCATTCCATTCGTCTACATGGCGATGGATACAGGGTACGCACTCAATCCCCATATCTTTCATCTTTTGGTAATACGCATCGCCGTTGCCCACGACACGCACTTGGCTGCCCTTGCGGCCTCCTTTATCGACAATTTCACCCCAATCGATAGGTGTTTCCAAATCCGTGACCCCGTTCCAACGCCAAGGGCGGTATTCCCGTACGATGCCCACTGCTTCGTGGTCTCGGTCGGGGGTTTGGATATAGGAATTCATGCCGATGAACTGTTCCATGGCAACCGGTGTGGCTTGATGGGTAATACCCGGTTCCTTTTCTGTCGCTTCACCAATCGGATAGCCCATGATCACCACTTCCTTTATGGCTAAATCGTGGTTTTCGGGAAATTCCTTGCCGCTATCATAAGTGGCTGTTGCTTGCTTCTGAAGCTGCAGGTATCGGGTTTTTTTCCCATACGGCATACTCACCCATTGGTTGCCATTGGACATCGCTAAGGATTGCGGATCTTTCCATTCAAAAGGCCTGCCGGATGACACTTGCAACACACCCCCCGCCAGGTTATCAGCCTGCTTGCCATCAAAAATCCAAAGCTCGGTAACCATGAACTCCCGCCCCAAATCGACAACCAAACCCGCTGGCCAATACGTGCTCATGCCATATGTTTCCCAATGCGTCATGGGAATTTGTCCGATATCCTGTTCGTCAAACCAGGCCATATGCTCGCCTGAACCGGTTTCATTGATGACCATATCTTCCCGGATCTCGATGACGGCCGGCGACGGCTGCTTACAACCCAAAACAAGATAGCAGGACAATCCCAGTAGTACCTTAGTTGAAAATAACTGTTTTATCATTTTTATAGCTGTTTTGTATCAATCGGTGTAATGGTATAATTCCAGCCATTGCGGCTCGGGTAAAAAATCATATGGCTTATCCCGGTTTCTTTTCAGCGTTTCCCAACGCAATACATAGGTGCCGTAATCCGCCGAAGTGTTTTTAATGAGATTGACCTGAGCCATTGCCAGCCTTCCGGAAAGTGTCAAGAGGCTGTCGGGATAGGGCCGGACATATGCTACCTGCTGTTTGACGCGCAGACTTTGGCTATCCAGGACAAATTTCTGATGACCGATGGTATCGATGAAAACCGCTTGCGTGATGTCGCCGCCTTCAACCACAATGCCCTGTAGGTTGAGCCGCGCCGTGATGGATCCCCAACCACCGAAGTCCCAGCGCCAATTCCAATCCGTTGTCTGATGTACCGTCCACTTCCCGGCTTCCTTGCGGGCATTGTATACTTGGATGTTGCCCTCCTTGTCATATTTGTGATAAGACACGATGACGTTTTTGCCCTGGTCGAATCCAAGGGCGATGTTTCCATTTAGCAACCCTTTCCCAATCGGAACCGGATCGATGATTTCACAGTTTTCCATGGTGATAGGAAGCGGCTGTCTCGTCCCGTCACTTCGCTCCCAGGTAACCAAATCTTTACTACGGGCATAGCTGACGTTACAGTTCGCATTGGCGTCCGGATTCATTCGCCAAACCCATATCAAATGAAAATATCCGTCCGGGCCGCTAACCGGGCCGTGGATATAGGCGTTGGATTGGCCTTCGCCATCGATCAGCGGGACATCCAACAACCGATGCCATCTTTTGGTTTTCACGTCGTAACGGTTGTAAAGCTGATTTCCCTTGCCGCTACTTCCGTGGCGGTATCCGAAAATCAGCTTTCCATCGGGTGTCTTGAAGAATTCCGGGTAGGTAACCGCATGTTCATCCCTTCCGACCATCGTGTGTCTTATCAATGTGGCGGCATCGAACGGCTTCTCCGATCGGAAATAGACCAAGGTATCGACATGCATGTTGCCCGAAACATGGATAAATCCTGCTGAATCAATCGCCATCTCGATGGAATTATGAGCGTCCCATCCAACCTGGGTAGCAAGACGCTGGCGTTTCCACACCGATTCCGTGAGTTTACGTTGGGCGATAGTCATATAACGTGAGGTATCATAATACGCCACAAATTGATAGGGGGGTACCGTAATCATACTATAGCTCGCAGCACAACCGGCCCATATCCGGTCAACCGGCATGGCCTGCGGCTGTCGATTCGATATGCCACAGCCCATCCAGGCAACGGCAGCCAACGCACCGATAAGCTGTATTACTTTCATTGGTCAATCACTACAAAATCTCCTTCATGAGACGGTCCAAAAATCAAAAAGTACAACTGATACCCAGTTGGTAAAACGCCGCTTGGGGATATGTTCCATTGTCATATCCGTAGGCAAAGCCCGCCCCTGTAAAATGGTCGACCTCCGGGTCAAAACCTTTATACTTGGTCCATGTCACTAAATTATTCCCCGTGAAATACACCCGGGCGGACTTCATCCCCCAACGCGATAGTTGCTCGGATGGCAAGGAGTAGCCCAATGTAACCGACTTCAACCGCAAGTACGACCCGTCTTCAAGCCATCCGGTATGGGGTAGATTGAAGTTGGGGTCAGTGGATCCGACGTAATTAATCCTGGGATAACGAGCTTGATCCCCGGGCTGTCGCCACCTGTTGTGGTATGCTTCACGGGTCACGTTCGGACCGATAATGCTGGTGGGCTGCGGGGCCAGCAAATCTAATCGCTCCACCCACGAACGGGTTATGTTATAAATGCTATTGCCATAGGAAAATTGGAAAAATACAGCGAAATCAATGTTCTTGTAGGACAACTCATTGGTAAATCCGCCAAAATATCGGGGAAACGGGCTTCCGGCAAGTATGCGGTCGGCATCATCCCTCACACCATTTCCATTTTGGTCGACAAACCGGATAATGCCGGTCGAAGGATCCACGAATTCCTCCCGCTCGTAAAGGAAAAAACTGATGGGCTCGCCTACGCGTGCAATGCTGTTTTCGGCGATGACATCAGCACCGTCGATCAATGCCAGTACCTTGTTGGCATTCGTCGACACGTTCAAATCGCTCCACCAGGTAACGCGACCATTGGAGATAAGGGTTCCCGCCAACCCCAATTCAATGCCCCTGTTTTCAATGCTGCCGATGTTCTCCAATTTACTGCCTACTCCCCGGCTGCCGGCGAGAGGCACTTGGAACAGCAAATCGCGTGTGGTTTTCACGTAATGGTCTGCTGTGACACGCAGCCGGTTGCCGAACAAGCCGACATCGGTACCGATATTGAACTGCGCCGTTTCTTCCCACTTCAAGTCAGGGCTGGGAAGCGACGCGATGGTACCGCCCATACCATCGGTGTAGTTATTGCCTAAATTAGTGCCTGTGCCCAATACCATGGTCCCCCGGGCCACATAGTTGCCAATCTCTTGGTTTCCGGTCAGTCCATAACTCGCACGCAGTTTCCAATCGTCCAGAAAATTCACCGATTCCATGAATGCCTCGTCCGAAATCCGCCAACCCACCGATGCCGAAGGGAAAAAACCGTAGCGGTTGTTGCGGCCGAAACGCGAGGAGCCGTCATAACGCGCATTTACCAAAAGCAAGTACTTCCCGCGATAGTCATAGTTAATCCTGCCAAAAAACGAAACGATGCCGTAAGACTGTTTGTCCGAAGTACCGATGTCAATCGTTGCCCCGCCATTCAGTGTCTTGATCTGGCCTGACGTCATCCCGCTTGCCAGCATAAAACTATTTTCGCTCACTGTTTGCTGTACCGTGCTGCCCGTCAAAAAATCAACACGATGATTCGAAATACCTAGCTGGTAGTTGAAATAGTTTTCAATGTACCAAGACGTTTGGTTGAACGTACGCTGCGAACCTTGGCCACGGAAATCCGTGCCGGGATACGGATTCGGCTGGGGTGGATTGAGCCAATTTTCCAACTCCGAGCGGATATCGCCCGAAAGCTGGCTACGGAAACTAAACCCAGGCAAAATGCCGACCTTGGCGTGGGCGGTCCCAATGATACGCGTAACCCCATTGTCAATGTCCACACCGATAGCTTGGCGCACCGGATTTCCATAGTCCCGCTGGTCTGCATCGTTCGAGAATGTGCCGTCCGGAAGGTACACCGGGATTGTCGGCGCCTTCACCAATGCCGTGGACAGGACCGAAACGCCATAGATATGGTTATTGTTGACCGAGCTACCTCCCACCGGTGTGCCATCGTTTTTCGACCGCATTTGGTCGGTAAAAGCCGCATATAGACTCGTGCCCAACACCAGGCGTTTGCCAACCTCGTGGTCGATGTTCGCCCGCATATTGAACCGCTTAAAATTGGTGCCGATAATGATTCCGTCCTGATTGGTATACCCTGTGCTAAACAAGAACCGGGTTTTTTCCGTGCCACCGCGAAACGCTGCATAGCCTTCGTGGATGGCTGCCGTACGGAAAATCTCATCTTGCCAATCCGTATCAACCGTTGGGTGCTGGATAAAACTTTCTGAAAAATAGGGCGAATATTCCGGTTGCCAAACCGACAGCTGGGCGCGGCCCTCATTCACCATACGTGCATATTCAGCTGCATCGAGCAAGGCATAACGCCCGGTTACATTGGAAAGTCCAGCGTGGTAGTCAACGGTAAGCTCACCCAAGCCTTCCTTCCCCCGCTTGGTGGTAATCAGTACAACGCCGTTGGCCGCGCGGGCGCCATAAATGGACGTGGCTGCTGCATCCTTCAGGATCTCAACCGATTCGATATCGGCGGGATTGATATGCGACATCCCGTTTACCCTGTTTTGTCCCACGTTGATGTTATTCGTCTGGGTATTTTCTAGTGGCACACCGTCCACCACATACAACGGGTCATTTCCCGAACCGATGGAATTGGTTCCCCGGATGCGGATGGTCACTCCACTTCCCGGTTCGCCCGAGTTGTTGGTCACTGCCACACCGGGAACCTTGCCTTGAAGTGCCTTATCTACACCGGTAACTATCATATCCGCTATGGCGGACCTACCGATGGATGTGATTGCCGATGATATCATTTTCTTGCGCTGCATGCCATAGCCAACGGCAATCACTTCGTCAATATCGGAATATAAAAATTTCAGCTCGATCTTCAGGAATGATTGATTGCGGACCTCCTGCTCCTTTGCTTCATAGCCTACCATCTGGAAAACCAAGGTGTCGCCGAAATCGACCGCCAGCTTAAACTCGCCAACTGTATTGGTTGCGACACCTTTTCTAGTTCCTTTGATCAACACCGATACGCCGGGAATGGAGCGGCCAATGGAATCTACTACCACCCCGCTCACTTGCCTGCTACGCGCGTTCGTTGACTTTGTCGTCTCACCGGTATCCCGCCCTTCCAGCTTCCGCTTGGTAAGCACGATAATTTTATCCTGGATCACAAAACCACAGGATTGTCCTTCGAAGATTTCGCGTAACGCCTCATCGATAGGCACATCATGGACGCGGATGCTGACGGGCTGCATTTCCGCCACATCCCTCTTGTTGAAGAAGAACGTATACCCGCTTTGCTTTTCTATTTTTTTCAACAGTTGCATGATGTCGATATCCCTTTCATTCAGTGTAATCCGCTGCTGCCCGTATAACCGCCCCGGCAGTTGCATAAAAACCATACACATTAAAGAAAACACAAGATTTACACGCATAAGCCCATCATCGTTAATACGTGGTAAAGGCTGCCGACCTTTTTAGGTTCGGTCTGGCGGGGCCTTAACGGTCCAACCCTTGCCTAATCGGTTAAAATTTATACCTTTGCAGGGTTTGGACTTATCTCGGTTTTTTTTTATGCCATAAAAAATTAACATTATCCCAGTACCATCGGGATCGAGGTTTTTTCAGACTATGGCCGGAAGTGTTGCGAGCACTCCCGGCTTTTGATTACATAGCCCCACCCACTTTAATAAACGCTATTTTTCTTCATAATCGATTACCATCTAGTTAGCTGTCACTCCCCTTCGGCATCACCCGGCAAAACCACCAGCAAGCGATCCCGCAATTCAAAATTCACGCCCACTTTTTTCAGCACGTCCAACGCCGCACTGAGGCTCACGTTGCGTGGGATTTTACCAACGAATAAATCGCGGTGCGATTCGATTTCATAGCGGACCTCAATATCGTACCAACGGCTAAGCTGCCGCACGACGGTATAAATATCCGCGTCGTTAAAATAGAAATAACCCGCTTTCCACACCGTGAATTCTTCCGTGTCTACTTTACGAACATTGACCATACGGTCCGAAACCTCGGTTTGCTCCCCCGGCACGAGAACTGTAGTACGCGCCTTTCCACTCCCTTGAGGGGTAAGGTGGACGCGAACCGACCCTTCGACCAATGTGGTCCTTACCGCCCCTTCGTCTTCATACGCATTGATATTAAATTGCGTACCCAACACTTCGACCTCTTGGTGACGTGTTTTGACGATGAATGGATTTCCCGACTTCTGGATTTCAAAATAGGCTTCTCCCGCGGTCAATTCTACCATTCTCCGGTCAGGAGCAAACTTCGCAGGGTATTTCAATACAGATGCCGAGTTCAGCCAAACCTTGGAGCCGTCAGGGAGGGTGATTTGGTAGGTGCCGCCCTTTGGTGTAGTGAGCGTGTGAGTTCGCTCAGTCCCACCCGCTTGTTCACTTGTTCCCTCGTTCGCTTGTTCACCAAGTACGGAACTGCCGTCAAGATACGTAATCCCGTCTCCTACGGCAATACCCGACTGCTCCACACTCAAATCAATTGTCCGGCCATCGGCCAGGGTCAATGTCGCCCTATTTCCGCCCGGTTTGATATCTTGCTGCGCCAGCTGTTTCCCGGCTGCCTGATCCGGCGAAAAATGCCACGCATAAAAACCAATCGCTACCGACAACAATAAAGATGCGGCGACAGCGATTGCCCGCCAAAGCTGCCGCTTTTCGGCACCGCCGAAATCCGTCCTTCCCATCCCTGCTTTGACCTTGGCTAATATACGCGCGCTTAACTCGGTTTCGTCGGCAGCGAAAGCCGTTGGAATAGGTAACTGATTCCCTGCATCGGCATTATACCATGCCGCAAATTCCGCTTTCTCCACCTCATTGATGGTGCCGTTCAGCCATTTGGATGCCAATTCCTGGTATCGCTTATCGTTGGTCATAA
>Ga0182792_1002174_pt1 | contig 14393 bp, 5 predicted proteins | sample Passage237B_FD_130497 | JGI IMG/M metagenome (GOLD analysis project Ga0182792, IMG submission 130497) | Cellulose adapted compost microbial communities from Newby Island Compost Facility, Milpitas, CA, USA - Passage2 37B (version 2) (version 2) ...
CCCCCCTGTATTTTGGTATTCAGGTTCATGAAAAGAGTAATTTCATCCCCCCTGATAAAGGACTCTCTTTCCCCGGTGGTTTCCGCAGTACCGTCGAATCCCAGGTACTTGAAATTGATTGGTTTTCCCTGATCCGTGCTAAGTGAGAACTTGGTTAGTGGATAGGTCTGGCCCGACTTGAGGACGGGTATGGTCAGTTTTTCTGCCACGTTAGAGACCCCGAATTTCCCAAGGAAGAAGTCCTGTTTGGAAATGGTCAGATAACTGGTGGGGAAGTTGAATGAATTGTCCAGAATCCTGACCTGCCCCTCCAGAACCGCACTGGTATCTGTACCCGCCTTCCGGATCACCAGAGGTTGATCCTGCGCATTGCTGACCTTCACCTTATATACCTCAAATGCCTGAATGACAATCTCCCTGTTGAGCAAGGGCAACTCATTCCCTACCGGCACCGCTAAAGGGACGCCATTTTCATTTTTCAGACCCGAGGGAACAACTTCCAGATCCGAAAAAGCGAGCACTTGCGTTCCGGTTTCCGTCTTGCTCAGGGCAAAGTTTTCATTGCCCGGTTTGTCCAATAATTCACCCGAGATACGGTAACTGTTGTCGGCCAGCTTCTCCGCACTTTTGAGCCGGGCTGTGAAACCCAAAATCTGACTGAGATCTATTCCCTCAATCTCCCTGATGGTAAGGTTGACCTGAGGCGGATTTCGAAGCTGATTTCCGTTGAGGGTAACCGTACTTCCTACATAGGATTTGCCCGCCTGCGCATAGCTGGCAGTTATTTTCAGACCAAACTGCTTAAACTTTGACTCTAAGAGGTTTTCCGTTTCGCCGAATGGCAGCGCCAGCGTAAAAGCGCCTGTTTCGTCGGTACGTGTATGGATGTCTGAATCACTCCCCTTACCTTCGTCGACGTATACCAGGGCATTGGCAACCGGGGTATTACTCTGCTCAAATAACACCCTGCCGTTAACGAGCTGCGCCCGTTCGACCACAATCGTAACTTGCCGTGACTGAAGGTCGTCCTTGCTGTGAACGTTCGTTACGGTCTTGGGTACAATCAGCGTAATATTGGACCGGGACCTTTGAACAGTGGAAGGCCTTCCGGAGTTGTCTGCGGATAGATGTTCCGGGCGGTTTTTAACGCGTACGGTAAGGTTTTCGGTCGAATTGTTTACGAACAAGAACGTGGCCTGCCCGGAAGCATTGGTGTATTTTACCTCGTCGCCTGCCTCGTCAATACTTACCTGCGCATCTCTAACCACTAACCCATCCGTCGTTACAACCTTGATGGTCAGATTATGCTTTCGCTTACGCAATTCGAATTTCCCCAAATACTGAAACGACTTCTTGACATCGACTTCAACCGTATCCGTTAAATAAGCCGGGTCATAGGGACGGATTACGAGCTTAACCGGTTTGGCCGGAAGGTCGATATCGAAACGCTGCACGTCCTTCCACGGTCTCGCTAGATCGGCTGCCGCGGAGCCGGAGTTTTTACTGATATTCGTTGTGAATCCGGCATTGCCCTGAGCTAATCCTACCGCCGCATTGGCCAGGGGATGGGACAAACTCTCCGGGTTGTTCTTATCTACTGTTAGCGTGGTTGTCACTTTCCCTGCGGATAGGGAGGTATTCAAGGTACCGAAACTCCCCAACGTCGTGGTTTTACTCGTGCCGGATGCAGAGGCGGCCTGTGCGTTGAGCTGAACGGCCGCCGTCAGGGAGGCCAAATACATACCGGATGACTCGAGCATGTTGGTATTCGAGCCAGCCTGCTCCACGGCCGCAAAGAAGGAGCGGGTGTCGACCCATTTGCCATTGTGTACATTTTGGACACGGGCAGCCACTCCCAGGTCAGGATTCTCCTGGTCCACCACATAGCCGTAAGCGCCCCGTCCGATTGGCTTGAGCACGAAGGGTATTACTATTTGCTTCCCGGTCCTGCCCTCGTCCGGACCGGCCCCTGAAACATCAAACTCCCACGCATCCGGTAGTTCATAGCCAGGTGCATATATCACCCTGAGGCTAGATTTTGACTGGTTCGTGATCAGCGGAAAGTCCTCGGGTTTTAAGGAGGTCAACCATGATTCGGTGCTTTTGAAGGCAAAATAGCCGTTTTCATCTGTTGTAACACTTTCCCGTATCAGGCGTTTAAAACCGGGTAGATTCAACTTTTCATCACTGACAACCACATTTAGTTCCAGCAATACCCCTTTTACTCCCAGATCGGTGAAGTGATCGGTAACTCTTCCCCGGACCAATGTGCCACCCGGTAAGACCCTCAGATTGGCAGTAGCCGTTTCATTCGGATCAAACTCGCTGTTAAAGGTCGGCCCATCCCTCAGTGGATTGACAGCTCCAGCCGGAGTCGCATCTGACTTAAAATGTAGCCTGCTGTCAAGCTCATGATCTGAGTAGGTAGGCGTATTGGTGCGCTGTTTCGGGAATTCCAAATAGGCCATTTTGAAATTGGTGGTACCTTCCCGATCGTTGTTATCCGCCTGAAGCAGAATAACATCTTCATCCCCAAGAGACTTCACCACATCCTTAAACAGGATCTCTCCCTGCGCATCGCTGCTAGCCGACCGTTGCAAAATGTAATTCTGTACCAGACTTTGCCCAGCCGACACTGCAGAGGCAGAAGTTAGCTGATAGCTCGAAACGGACGCGGAGACCTCTGCATCCTTACTTACGTAAAAGCCATTGTAAGTTTGCCCGTAATGAGCGGTAAAGGCGCTGGAGTTCGATTGCTTCGGTGCACTCGTGCCGGCGGTTTGACCGCCAGAATTTGCGGGAGCGCCAAAAAGCACGACGCTTTTGTTTTGGTCTACTCCAGACACAACTGGCCTGTTCCCCCTGGTAGAATTTTGGGGAACACGGTACATATTGACCGGGACATTGCTGAACTTCTCTACTTTGTCAGGAAGCTTTTCCCGGTTCGTCTTTTCCACTTTCACCCTCAGGTTAAACGTCTGGACAAAAGAGACCAGGCTGCCTATATCCTTATTTTCGAATGGCTGCACGATCACATCATCGTCCGGTGCGCAGTAATAGGCCACATCCGGGACGACGCGATAAACCCTTTTAAAATTGACGTTCTTGTGCACGCTCAGATCTCCGGATAAGCCGTTCCAGAGGACTCCGGCCTGGGCTACCCCCGTTTCTTCCGCATTGGGAAAATCGAACTCAAAATTCCCCTGGTCGTCGGTATATACCGTCTCTAATACCTTGAAATTGTCTGCGACGGTCTTTCCGTTGGGCAGTTGCACGATGTTTCTCTGATCCTGCAACTTATAATTCTCTATAACCAAATATTTATGATTCGCTGCGTTTTGGATAGTAGCGCTGTAATAGTTGCCCGACGGATTATATGTCACCGTTTGGGATACCGACACCATTCTGTTATCGGCAGGATCTGCGACCAGATAACACACCATGAGCTTTACCGGCATGTTTGCATAGGGTACGGCCGGAATGCTCCTGTTGTTCTTGAACGCGTACAAAAGTCTTCCCTTCACCTTGGTTCTTGGAGGGACAACCAATTCCTTTTCCAGGGTCAGATAGGCTGTATCGGGCTTGCTGTTGTAATGAAAGTTAAGCCATTTGTCTTTCGTCTGGAGAATATTCTGACCGAATTTATCCCCAATCCCATTTTCTACTTTCGCTGGGGTAAGAACTCCTTTCTGAGCCGGTTGACTGGGGGCTGCCCCATTGGAAGTTTTGCCTCCCCTGTTCTCTGTATCGGCCAGAAGTGACGAAAGACCTGCCTTATTCAGATTCGCGGTATTGACCGCAAGTAAATTGGAGGCAGCCGCGCTTTGATTTACCCTGTTGCCAGACGGAACTAGTGCAGTGACCAGGTTATCGTAGGAAACTTCCGAAATGACTTTTGCTCCGTTCTCGAGCACAATTTTGTATCGGTAAGCATCTGTGTCGGTGGCTCTGAAAAGATGATTAAAATAGACAGTAAAGCCGGCAGGCTTGTCGGGGGACGGGCCGACCGGAGTCGTTCGTTCCGCGATCAGCACTTTGTCTTCACGCTGAGCCGCCTGCAGGGCTTCCGGGGTTAGGATGTCTCCTTCAAATGTGGGAATTCCGTATTTCTTTTCATTTTTGTAACGAGCTTCCCGATAGATCCTGACCTTCGCGTCACCCACAAAATTGCCCTTGAGCTGATTGAATACTTCCTGCACATTCAGTGCCAGTGTATAGCTGTTGGCATCGAGGACTATATTCGATAAATTGTTGCTGCCCCCCGGGGAAATCTGGAGGTACTGAGCATAGGGTTTAAAATGTGGAGTGGTGGTTTCCAGCACGTAATACACGCCAATTTCTCCTGTAAAGGGTAAGCCGTCAGGATTGGCATACTTTGTCCAGTTTTCCTGCGCGATTATACCGGAGCGATCCAGTTCGGTCATGCCACAGTCGAGGATGAAATTTCCATCTTCATCGGTTTCCACCGTCACCCCGTCCAATATGGCCGATTCAAAAATGCCGTTCAACCCCCTGACTCTCGTTAATGATTCTTTTCCACTCTGATCGACCGAGCGTTTGGCATAGACTTTTCGCAGATAAACCGTCTGGTTTGCCACCGGGAAGAGCCTGCCTTGCAGATCATCACTGAATTTATACAAAAGCCTCCCGGTGATCTGGGTGGGTATTTTGGGGAGAGAGTCGGTGGGTGGCTCAACCTTCGACCTGGGGGTTCCACCGTATTTAAAAAGCACGGTCTGGCTTTGGCCACCCCGCTCAAACTGGATCTTACCGGCAGGATCCCGTGCAATTACCTGCACAGCATATTGTCTGCCCGACTGCAGCGGCGGCTGATCCTTCCCAAATACAAACGTGTTCGCCTCCACGGTGGCCTGATAAAAGAGGTCGCTATCATTGGCCAGTTTCTTTTCCGCATCGCTTTCGCTGTAGGCATTTGAATCACTTCCCGAACCCGACAGCTCCACCAGGCGCAGGTTATAACGGGTGTCAGCAGGCGCATCATTGGCAACCCAGCTAATTTCGAAAGGAGTGTCACTTCCTGCCGATACCACGCTATTTGCCTCCGGCTTAGTTATAAAGGGACTTGCAAAGCGCTTTACCCCCTGGTAGGTGAAGGCCCTAATTTCACTTCGCCCTCCGTTTTGAAAAGCCGTCTCTCCCGTCGGATCAATAGCCGTGACCGCCCATGCATATTTCCTTCCCTCAGCCAAAGGCGGGGCCGATACGTCGTAAACAAAGGCATTGCCCATGACTTCCGTCTCGAAAAATGCCGGTGTAGTAGCCGACAGAAACGCATCATTGGGATTACGGGAAGGATCGAAGATTTCAACAATCTTAAGTTTATATCTGACCGTCGGGGGAGTTCCGGCGGGTCTGTTCCAGGAAAAAATTATATTCTGGACGGGCAGAGGCTTAATGATTTCATCGGCATAGGGCTTTATCAGAATAGGTGCTTCTACATTTCGGACACAGATCGTTGCGCACCCCATCTCTTCCAGTGATAACCGCTGCGTATGATCCCGCATATCCCAGGCGCTGATACAAACCGTGTAGCAGCCTTCACCCAGCCTACCCGCCCGCTTTATCTCATTGGCGCTGGTTCCCGAAAAGACAAAGTTATTCACGTCATAAACATCCTGAATGAAATTCGAAGGGACCGTGATCGTTTGCCCGACACCGGCGGGAACGGAAATCGCATAAGAGTTATCGGGGCGAAAGTTGGGATCGGTATAGATATGCCGGTCGTTGTCAATGCCCTTAATAGAACCTCGTAAATAAAGTTCGAGAACGCGGTTGGTTCTGTTCGTCAGGGTCACCACCACCCTCCCCGGTTCTCCATAGTAACTAAGCCGATCTGTATGCGGAGTCGGTACAATGACACGAACCCTTACGGATTCCAACTCTTGCGCGTCGGCGACCCCAGCCCAGATAAGGCACAGCAGAAGTAGGAACTTGTTTTTCATACTCTTAGAAAGTAACTGTGTAACCCAAGTCCCCCGTGAATTCTGAATACCCGCTGGAGTCCGTGAGGTTATTTTTAATGGAATTGTTAAGATGATTTATTCGTAAACCCAGCCGATGTCCTTTGAACGGTGAATAATTCAAAGTACATCCGAGGTTCAGGATATTCCCCGACGTGTCAGTCAGTTGGGACATGGTATAGGAATTCTGCGTACTGACTGAAAGCTTATTCTTGAAGAATTGTTTGGACGCCCCCAGCGAAAAACCCAGGTTTTTGCTGGTACCAAAGGACATCTCATTGTTTACATAATTCACTCCCGTTGAAAGACTTAACCCAATCTTATTTAGAGTTAGGTTGTAGTTCAGGAAAGCTATCGAGGACTGGATATTCTGCTTGTTGGCTGTGGAATCGCTATTGAGATCTTTCAGGTCATTGATGTTGTAAGACACCATGATAACCTGCGTAGTTTTCGCACTGGCCAGGACTACCCGTGGCGTTATGCCCAGACTCTGGTTGGTTTGAGCCAGCAGATACTTGTTGTCAACCAGCGCAACTTTGGGTTCTGAATTCGTAGAGAAATTGGAATAGTCCGCATCAATTCCGAGAATATCGGTAATCTCCCATGAAACATTGGCCATTGATATAATTCTGCGGGTTGTTGCCTTCTTCAGGTTTGTGAGATTGTCGTCCTGAACGCCCACACTGCCGTTGAACCGGAGCCTGCCTTTGAGCGCAAGGAAACTGGTGTTAAGGGTCACATTCTGCAGGTCATTCTGGAAGAAATAGGCGCCCATCGACTGAAAGTTGGGCTCGATGCGCTTGTAACCCGCCTTCACCGAGAAATTCTTCGCCGCATAGCCAATACCACCGCTGTAAGCCAAATAATATTCGGACGACCCATTCAGGTGAAACAGGTTCTGAAAGTACTTTAGACCCTTTTGGGTGGAGTCAACTTCTATTTCGAGTTTCGAATGCTGGTCGTGTGTCCACAGACTCACAGCCCCGTCACCATAGACAAAAAGCGATTTCAGGAATGTAAACCTGAATTCTGTTCCGAGCACCTGATTGGCCGCCAGGGTCTGCTGAGCCGCAGCAATATCTCCCTTAAAACCCTTCTCGCTGTCCTTTGCATCTATGAAACTGAGATTTATAAATGAATCACGCGTCCCATATCCCAGTTTTACGGCCGTTCCGTATCTCGAAAAACCTTCCGGTCTTAGTACCCCGGAAGTAGTATCCAATGTAGTTGCCCGGTTCAGCCGCCCCATCATGAATCCAATGGTGAACTTACCCGGGCTCAGCTCAAAGCCTCCTCCCATCATGGTATGCCCGGCCAAAGTATAGGGTGAAAAACTGACGTTCCGGAAGCCCCCGTGGAGTTTGATCCACTTGTACGTGGGGCTTAGGCCAAATTGATTAAACGGTTGCTGAAAACTCCGCTCCTGCTCTGAGTAGCTAAAGCTAACGGGTATCTGAAGACCGTAAATCTGCAGGACGGGTGAACCGGACAGCACATAAGTGAATGGACTTCTTCTGGGTTTTATACCATTTGCCGAATAACCTATTGCGCGAATATCCAGGGAACCACTCAACCGAAATGGCGCCTGATCTTTCAGATTCGACAAATCCTGCCCCTTTAGGGAGATAATGCCCAATAGCAGCAGCATCAGTGAAAAAGCGAAAAATCTCATATAGTCTATTTTTAAAAGGGCCCGGACGGAACTTATTTCAATAGTAAACTAACGAAATGTAGGAAATTTGACTTTTTGTTGCTCGCTCAAAATCAGGAACTTATTTTTCGGTATAAGCTCATGTTGCCCTTCAGAAACAGGCATTCCTACGTTCTTTGAAAATGACTCCTTATGCCCCACTATCAGTTTCCGGCTAGTTTTATACGTGCGGACTTTTTTCGATTCGCAGACACGGTTCTGACGAAAAGATCAGACCGTCGTTGCGCCTCGTGACAGACCTAAGTGACGCTAGGATATTGGCACGCAGAGAAAATGGATGTCGTTTTTACCGCAGATTCTTTTTGCGTTTTGGCAGGTATCTGCTCCCAAAAAAATTTAAAGAGGCCTATATTGCAGGAAACCTTACAACATTAGAAATTCCATGCGATTCGAACAATTAAACTGGGGCATCATCGGTTGCGGCAACGTCACCGAAGTAAAAAGTGGCCCGGCCTTTAACCTGGTGGAAGGCTCCCTTCTGGTTGCCGTCATGCGCCGAAACGGAGAGCTCGCCAAAGACTATGCTCAGCGGCATGGTGTCCCGAAATGGTATGACAACGCCGAAAAACTGATTCACGACCCCGACGTCAATGCCATCTACATAGCTACCCCGCCTGATTCCCACCTCGAATACACCCGGATGGCCCTGCAAGCCGGCAAGCCCGTCTATGTAGAAAAACCCATGGCCCGTAATGCTGAGGAGTGTGAAGAGATGAACCGTATCAGTGCGGAAACCGGGGTACCGTTATATGTAGCCTATTACCGTCGTGCACTTCCCTATTTCCTACAGTTGAAGAAACTGATCGAAGATGGAACCATAGGCAATATACGCAGCGTGCATATCCAACTGCACTGGCAGCCCTATGACGAAGAGGTAGGCCCCGATGCGAAACCCCGCTGGAGGGTATTCCCGGAAATCTCCGGAGGTGGTCACTTTCACGATCTGGCCTCCCACCAGTTCGACTACCTGGAGTACGTGTTCGGCCCCATCACCGAAGCCAAAGGCTTTTCGCTCAACCAGGCCGGGCTTTATCCTGCTGACGATATCGTAACCGCAGCTTTCCGCTTTGAATCGGGTGTGCTGGGAACAGGCAGCTGGTGTTATACTGTCAACCGGGAACAACGCACCGACGACGCCTGGATCATAGGATCCAGGGGTAAAATCTCCTTCCATTTCTTTGAAAAATATGACATCGTCGTGGAAACAGCCGAAGGAAAAGAAGTATTCCATCTCCCCTATCCGAAACATGTTCAGCAGCCGTTCATCGAACTGATGGTGCGCGAACTGCGGACGGGGGAAAGGGTCTGCCCATCCACAGGTATTACTGGAGCCAGAGCCAATCAGATATTAGACTGGATTACCCGCTGATACCATTTATCAGGCTGGGTTACCGCTGATAATCACAGGAAAACGCTTTTATATTTTAGTTTTCGACAGGTCAAACGTAATATTACCTTTGAAGCGAAAACAAAGAGTATGAAAGCGTTTTTACTATATCACGGCAGATTACCATTACTGCTCGTCCTATCCTTTCTGACATCCTTTGGTTTCGGCCAGACCGGAATCAAAGGACTCGTAATGAACCAAAAAAAGGAACCCCTCCCTTTCGCTTCGGTGTCGGTTCGGGGTACTTCCATAGGTACGATTGCCAACGAAGAAGGTCAATATCAGCTCAACCTGAAACCGGGGTACTATGAAATTGTTTTTCAGTATCTGGGATATCAGGCAGGCATGAAAGCCGTAACCATTACTAACCAGCTCGAGACTTTCGATGCCGTACTGGCTGAGCAGGCCCTGCAATTGGGTGAAGTGAAAGTGGGAAAGGGCAAGGAAGATCCTGCTTATGCCATTATGCGGCGGGCTATTGCCAAAAGCCGATATCACCTGCTCCAGGTCGACAGCTACAAAGCCCGGGCTTATACCAAATCCTCGATAGTGGTAACCGACATGCCACTGGAATTCCTTTACAGGAAGGAACTGGAAAAGATTGCAGAGGAGGAAAATTTCAAAAAAGGCGTCCCCATTTTGAATGAAACGGTTTCGGAAATCGAATTCAAACAGCCCAACATCTATAAACAGAAGGTAATCGCTGCCCGTAACAGCCAGAACAATAGCCTGCCAAGTCCGAACGAATACCTGCTGACCAGCTTTTACAAACCGGATATCGTTCAAACCGTGTCTCCGCTTTCGCCCAAAGCTTTCAGTTATTACAGGTTCGAATACCTCGGTACCTTTCGGGAAAATGGAGTCGATGTCAGTAAAATCAGGGTAGTCCCCAAAGCGTACGGTGATGGGGTCTTCAAAGGCACTATCCACATCATCGAAGACCTTTGGGCTATTCACAGCCTGGACCTCCAAACGGTTAAAATGGGAATAGAGCTCAAGATCAAACAGATCTATGGTCCGGTGCAAAACGTCTGGATGCCCATCCAGCAACAGTTTTATGCGGAGGGTGGCCTCTACGGCTTCAAAGCCAAAGGCGATTACGTAATTTCCCAGACCTTCCAGTCGATTCAGATCAATCCCAATTTCCCGCCCGATATCGTAGTACTGGATGTCAAACAGGATAAGGAAGAAATCAAATCCCTGCCACACACGAAGAAAGACCTCCGAAACAGTGAGCTGAACGAGTTACTCAGCAGCGGAAAAAAACTTTCCGCCAAAGAACTGAGAAAGGTCGTCAAACAGCTTGAAAAACAGCAGCTGGAAGAGAGTATTGAAAAGGGTGAGGACGTGGACCTCTTCGAAGAAAGGGTTACTTCTACCGAAATCGACTCCATGGCTACCCGGCGAAACATGGCGTTCTGGGACTCTCTCCGTACGGTTCCGCTGACCCAAAGCGAAATCAGCAGCTATAAACGCCTCGACAGCCTTGTAGTCCAGCGGAAAATCGAAAGTCCGGACAACCTGGCAAAACCCGATACCTCCTATGGCCCCGTGCGGAAAAGCAGCAGTTCTGTCGATTGGGGCGGACTGCTTCTGGGAAGATCCTATCGGCTCAACAAGGCCCGGACATTGCGCCTGAATTACGTCTCTCCTTTTCGCGGAATCCAGGTCAATACAGTGGAGGGACTTGTCTCGGATGGTATGGGACTGGGCTTGAGTTACAGCCCGAAGCCCGCTGACAAAGACCAGAAAAGATTCACTATCAGCGGCAAAGGAGCCTTGCGCTATTCCCTGGAGCGCAACAAACTATCTCCACGCGGAGAATTCCGGTTTCAACAGGGATGGCATTCATTCACCTTTCAGGGTGGACGAACCATTGCGCAGTATAACCCCGAAAACCCGATGCCGTTCTGGCTCAACAGTTTTACCACACTGTTGTTTGAGCAAAACCTGATCAAGATTTACCAGAAAGATTTCCTGGTGGCCAATTACAGTTTCTCCCGCCCTAACGACCATTTCAAATTCAGGGCGTTTGCCGAATATGCCGAACGTACCGGACTGGAAAATGCCGAAAAAATGCACCGTTACCGCTGGATCAACTGGCGCAACCGGGAATTTACCCCCAACACCCCTGAGCTGATACGATCAGCCGACAGCATTCCGATGACTACCCATCGGGCCTTTGTTTTGGGTATCGCTACCAGTTACAAACCTTTTCAGAAGTACAGGATTCGGAAAGGGAAAAAATCGTACATAGAAGACGACAGCCCCGAGTTCAGCCTGAGTTACCGTAAGGGCCTTCCCAATGTTGCAGGCAGTGATTCGGACTTCGATTTTATCAGCCTGGGTATCCGCCATGGGTTCCAAACCGGGGTAAGAAGCAATCTCTATTATGAAATTCGCGGAGGAGGTTTTGTCAACTCCAAAGCAGTTCAGTTCCCCGACTACTACCATTTTGCAGGAAACCGGTTCTTTTTCCAGTTTGGAAATCCGGCCGGTACCTATCGCCTGCTGGACTATTACCAATACAGCACCAACCGGCAGTTTGTGGAGGGCCATGTCCTCGCCGAATTCCGGCAACTGCTTTTTACGCAGCTGGAATGGTTCAGGAAATATGGCATCAAGGAAACCTTCCAGGTACATGCCTTAAGTGTTCCCGGACCGGTACTGCCCGATGGTAAGAAACTGCCCGGGCAATACACTGAGCTCGGTTACGGGTTTGACGTCGGGATCCGGTTCCCCTTCCGGGTAGAGTTCATTACCAGCTTCCGCGGTAAAGACTATTACGATTTCGGCGTCCGTATCGGCACCACCATGAATCTTCCCTTCAAGTTTTAGCTCGTCCGTTAAGGCAGCAGGATTTTATGCGGAAATCGCGCCCTGACTGTATGTTTCCAGTGAAAGGGAATTTATCTTTATGGGAAGATATTTTACTATTATGGCGACATACAGAACTATACCAGCGCGAAAAAGGGTTGCCCTCGTGGCACACGACAACCGTAAGGACGAACTCCTGGAATGGGTAATTGCCAATCGCAAAGCCCTGGCTAATCACGAACTGTACGCTACCGGTACTACCGGTAAAATTATTGAAAGCCATCTGGGACAGCCCGTCATCAAACTGCTGAGCGGACCGCTTGGCGGGGATCAGCAATTGGGGGCCATGATCTCTGAAAAGAAGATCGACGTGATGATTTTTTTCTGGGACCCTCTCTCTGCACAACCACATGATCCCGACATCAAGGCACTCCTCCGCCTTTGTGTGGTATGGAACATTCCCCTGGCCTGTGACAGTGCAACGGCCGATTTTATTTTCACTTCCCCCTATATGGCTGGAGAATACTCTTCAAGACAGTCCGATTTCTCTGAATATCTGAACCGGAAACTTTGAACTTAAAAAAACGGGAAATGTTATTAAGAGTAGTAAGTCATTTTAATTTTTACCGTCTTGATCTCTCTTAATAAGTCAGTATTATTTGATCCCGAAAAACTGGTTTCCGTCTATACTTATGAAGCCTATGTGAATTTGATGGAAACGCTTGTAAGTGAGGGAAAAACCACCGGTCCGAAACAGAACGAGTCCTACGCACACTATACCAAGCTAAACCTGGCCCGGATGCAACGGGTGAGCAAAACAGCCGAAATCCGGAAATCCCTGCAGGAACTGATGCGTTCCATCGCCCGGCCTCAGAAGTGGTATGTGCTTACGGAAGCCTGGTGCGGTGACGCAGCCCAAAGTGTTCCGGTTATCGCCAAAATCGCCGCGCTGAATCCGCTGATAACCCTGAAACTTCTGCTTCGGGACGACAATCTGGATATCATGGATCAGTACCTGACCAATGGAGGCCGGTCGATTCCCAAACTTATTGCCCTCGATGCAGAGGATAACGAGCTTTTCACCTGGGGCCCCAGACCGGAGGGTGCGCAGCAGATCTTCAACGAATTTAAGGCACAACCCGAAAGGTCCTTTACCGAACTTACGGAAGCTATTCAGAAGTGGTACAATGCCGACAAAACCTATTCAATTCAGGAAGAGTTGATGACCGAAATTAAAAAAACGGTATAACTCCCTTAAAAACCACTATTTTTGTACATCGGAGACATGCAGCCTCCTGATTACCTATGGGCAGTTATTTCAAAGATATCGTAGAAGGCGTAAAATCCACCCTCACGGGTATGGGTTTGACCTTCCGTCATGCCCTCGATGCCCGGAACCGGAGAAAGGCTTTCAACATCCAGAAAGGCGACTTTTTCGACGTTCAGCGGGGAATGGTAACGGTTCAGTACCCCAAAGAAGCCATTCCTGTTCCCGATAACGGACGTTACCGGCTGCACAATGAGATGGACGACTGTATCGTATGCGATAAATGCGCCAAAGTCTGTCCGGTAGACTGTATCGAAATCGAACCCATTAAGGCCACCGGAGAAGTCGGAAGAGCCTCAGACGGATCGGTGATCAGGCTCTACGCCGCGAAATTCGACATCGATATGGCCAAATGCTGCTACTGCGGCCTTTGTACAACGGTATGCCCTACCGAGTGTCTGACCATGACCAAGACGTTTGACTATTCCGAATTCGACGTCCGGGAAATGGTGTATGCCTATGGAAATTTGAGTCCCGAAGAAGCCAGACAAAAAAGAGAACTGCTCGAACAGTTTCAGATGGAAAAGGCTATGGCGAAAGGGCAGGCTGCCAAACCCGCGGTTGCCGCCACCAGTGCTCCGAAACCTGCATTTAAACCATCTTTGAAGCCCAATAAAACCGCTGACAACACCTCTATGACTGCCAAACCCGTCGAAACGACGTATTCAACAGCCAAATTCCACCCTAAAAACTGGGACCCTGCCCATGTAGAGGGCGTAAAAAATCTCAGTTTTACCTACAACCCTGACTCGTTAAAGCCCCAAAAATCGACCGACGATATAGTATCCGGCTCAGGTTTCAAACCGACTGTAAAACCTGCGGATGCCACCGGTTCACGTGCCTTCAGGCCTACCATGAGGCCTAAAGGGGCAGCGAACAAACCGGCGGAAACACCTGCACAGGAAACGCAGGGCCATGAGGCATCCGCTCCGAAACCGGCTTTCCGGCCTACCATGAAGCCCAAAGGGGCAGCGGACAAACCTGCGGAATCATCTGCTCAGGAAACGCAAGCCAGTGAAGCATCCGCTCCGAAACCGGCCTTCAGACCTACCATGAGGCCTAAAGGGGCAGCAGACAAACCCACTGAAACACCCGCTCAGGAAACACAAGCCGGTGAAACATCCGCTCCGAAACCGGCTTTCAGACCTACCATGAAGCCCAAAGGGGCAG
>Ga0182792_1002176_pt1 | contig 14387 bp, 14 predicted proteins | sample Passage237B_FD_130497 | JGI IMG/M metagenome (GOLD analysis project Ga0182792, IMG submission 130497) | Cellulose adapted compost microbial communities from Newby Island Compost Facility, Milpitas, CA, USA - Passage2 37B (version 2) (version 2) ...
CTGCCGCGCGACCTGGCCGAGACCGATCCGGCCAGATTCAAGGCCGAGTGCGAACGCATCGGCGAGCTGACGCCGCAAGCAGCCTCGCTCCCGTAGGAGCGCGGCTTTGCCGCGCGATGCGGCCGCTGGCCATGGATGCGCCGTGATCGCCCGACAAAGTCGGGCTCCTACGAGAACCCTCGCCGCCGTTTGATTCCTGTCGCGACCTTCCACGAGCAAAAGATCATGTCCTCCCCCTGCGAAATCGCCGCCAAACAGTCCGCCGGAGCCCCGATCAGTTTTTTCGAACGCTATCTCACCGTGTGGGTGTTCCTGTGCATCGTCGCCGGCACGGCATTCGGCCAGGTCGCGCCGGAAATCGCACAGAGCGTCGGCGCGCTGGAAGTGGCGCACGTGAACATCCCGGTCGGCGTGCTGATCTGGATCATGATCATCCCGATGCTGATGAAGATCGACTTCGGCGCACTGCACGAGGTGCGCCGCCAGAAGAACAGCATCGGCATCACGCTGTTCGTGAACTGGGCGGTCAAGCCGTTCTCGATGGCGCTGTTCGGCTGGGTCTTCATCCGCCACGTGTTCGCGCCGTGGCTGCCGGCCGAGGAGCTCGACAGCTACATCGCCGGTCTGATCCTGCTCGGCGCGGCGCCGTGCACGGCGATGGTCTTCGTGTGGAGCAATCTGTGCCGGGGCGATGCCAACTTCACGCTCAGCCAGGTGGCGCTCAATGACCTGGTGATGGTGTTTGCCTTCGCGCCCATCGTCGCGCTGCTGCTCGGCGTGTCGGCCATTCCGGTGCCGTGGGCGACGTTGTTCCTGTCGGTGGTGATGTACATCGTGATTCCGCTGGCGATTGCGCAGTTCATTCGCGCGCAACTCATGAAGCGCGGCGAGGCCTTCTTCCAGCGGGCGCTGGAACGCATCGGCCCGTTCTCCATCCTCGCGCTGCTCGCCACGCTGGTGCTGCTGTTCTCGTTCCAGGGCGGCGCAATCATCGACCAGCCGCTGATCATCGGCATGCTGGCGGTGCCGATCCTGCTGCAGGTGCTGTTCATCGCCGCGCTCGGCTACTGGCTCAACCGCAAGTTCAAGGCACCGCACTCGGTGGCCGGGCCGTCGACGATGATCGGCGCGTCGAACTTCTTCGAGCTGGCGGTGGCTGCCGCCATCGTGCTGTACGGCTTTGATTCGGGCGCGGCGCTGGCCACCGTGGTCGGCGTGCTGATCGAGGTGCCGGTGATGCTGTGGCTGGTGCGCATCGTCAATCGCAGCCGTGGCTGGTATGAAGCCGGGCTGACGAAGGGCTGACCCGCTTCAGTACATTTCGAGAATGCCCACCACGTCGAGATAGCCCTGCTCGTCCGACTCGGCGACGATGGCCTGACCGTATTCGATCTGCTCGGCGGTCAGCGCGTCGATGTTCGGGAAGTGGGTGATCAGGATCAGCGGCTGGTCGCCGCGCAATTTGCGGATCCAGGCCTCGGCGGCGTCCATCGCCTCATTCATGCGCTCACCGCCGCCGGACATGAATTCGCGCAGTTCCGGGTCCAGCTCGGCCTTGCCGAAAGCCGCCAGCGCCGTGTCGCGCGTGCGGCACATCGCCGACGACACCACATTGAGCTTTTCCGGCGGCAGCCCGTTGGCCGCAAACAGCTTGCCGACGTCCTCCGACTGCACCCGCCCCTTGCGCGTGAGCATGTTCTCGCCGCGGCAGTTGCCGCTCTCGTCATAGCGTGTCGCGCTGCGTCCGCCGGCAATCTCGCCGTGGCGCATCACCACCACCATGTTCGGCTGCGTGCGCAGGGCCTCCCACAGCGCGGCCTGATCGGCGGCCTGCGCCACCCCTGCGGCCATCAAGGGAACCAACAGAGCCGCAAGTGCGGTGAAGATGCGCAATGCCATGGGGAACCCTCCTGCGGTGGCAAATTCGGACTGGCTAATATACGCCGAGCCGGCCCTGCCCACACCACTGTCATCTCAAACGGTCGGCAACCCGCTTCCGATCATGGAACGCACCAGCCAGACCACCACCGCCGCGTAGGCCAGGCGCGGCGCCCAGGTGGCGAGTTGGCGGGAGGCCTCGGCCACCTGCTCGCGTTCGAGCCGGGCAAGGTGCAGCAAGGATTCCGCCAGCCGGCCGGCCGCCTCGCCGGCTTCCACCTGCGCGCGCAGTGGCTCGAAGGCCGGCCACGACAGGTCGGCCAGCGCATCGGCCAGCGGCGCGCCCGCGACGACCCGGCGCTCGACCTCGGCGAAGGCGGCCCGCAGTGCCGCGTTGGACAGCGCGTCGATGGCCACCGGCAAGGCCTGGAACATCGGAATGCCGGCCTCCAGCAACATGCCCAGGGTTTCGCTGAAGTCCCGCAGATTGCGCCGCAACAGCAAGGGGCCGAACACCGGCAAGCGCAGCAGGAAGCCGTCCGAAACCACCGGCTTGCCGCCCGCCGGCCGCAGCAGCCACGCCAGCAGCGCCCGCCCGAAGAACACTGCAACCCCCATCAGCAGCACAGTCGCCAGCAGCGGCGCCAGCGCCTCGCCGATGCCGATGCGTCCGGCCACCAGCGCCGGCAGCGGCTGGATCAAAAGGGCCAGCAGCAACACCAGCGCGGGCAGCATCATGCGAGAGCGCATCGAGCGCAGATTGGCCGAACGCCCGGCATGGCGCTCGGCCAGCCGCTCGAAGATGCGTTCCAGCGCCCCGGTGGCCTCACCGGCCTGCACCAGCGGCCAGTCTTCCGCACCGAACACGCCCTGCCCGCGCGCCGCCGCGCTCAGCGGCTGACCGGCGCGCATGCGCTGCACGCAGGCCGTACGCCAGCCCTGCGCGGCCGATGGCAAGGGCGCATGTGCCAGCGCCTCGGCCAGCGGCAAGCCGGCACGCAGCATGGCGGCCAGGTGGGCGTACAGGCGCGCCCTCTCGGCGCCGGGCAGGACTACGGCCGACACAGCGTTTCAGCTTCCGAACAGGTCGTCGAGCGGGTTCTTCTTCGGCGCGCCGGTGGCTGAGGCCGGACGCACGGCAAACTCCTCCTCGATGTTGTCGCGGTAATAGCTCCACGCCGAGGCCGAGGCGGACAGCCGACGCCACACTTCGTCACCCACACCCGAGTAGTCAAGCAGGCGACCGTCATCGAGTTCGACGCGCAGGATGCGGCTGGCCGGGTCGTAACCGGCCGCACGCAACTTGCCGGAACGGATGGTCTGCATGTTCATGTGCTGCACCTCCCATGGGTGGCGGCATCAAGCCGGCTCCACATTGTGCGCCGACAGCGGCAATAGTTCCGCCCCGCCAGCGCGTGAAGCCGTCGTGGTGGCGACAAGCCGGGAAATAATTTGAATTCCTGTCTAACGGGCGCCCGCCCTCCGCCACCGCAAGGATTCCGACATGAAAACCTCCCGCATCGCACTCACCACGCTGCTCGCCCTCGGCCTGACGGCCTGCTCGGTGACCGGCACCAACGAAGTCATGAAGCCGGCCGAGCAGCGTTCGGGGTTCATGGGGCTGTCGGTGGCGGACGACATCAAGGTGGAGCGCGAGGGGCCGTTCAAGGGCGTGCAACAGGTGGCCGTGGCCTCGTTCAAGGTCGGCTTCGTGCATGGCAAGATCGAGTCGCGCAAGGCCGGACGCGGCTTCGGCGGGATGTCGTCGGCCGGCATCAAGCTCAAGGGGGTCGCGCAGGAGAACATGCAGGCCATTACGGATGCCGCCTATGCCGACTTCGTGTCGCGCATGAAGCAGGCCGGCTACGAGATCGTCGACCGCCAGACGCTGAAGGCGCAGCCCGACTTCGCCAAGGCCCGGCCGGAAGCCTCGCCGCAGATCAAGGAGGCCTCGTTCTTCGGCGACAAGACCGAGATGACGACGCTGGCGCCGAGCAGCCACGGCGACTTCTACTGGTTCGACGGCGAGTCGATCGGCAACAGCGGCGGCTTCGGCTTTGCCAACGCCAGCACGGCGGCGATGACGCAGTACGGCAAGACCGGCATCAAGGTGCTGTCGGTGTATTACGTGATCGACTTTGCCGGCGCCGACGGCTACGGCGGCACCTTCCGTACCACCTCCTCGGTCAAGGTCGGTCAGGCGCTCACGCTGGCGCCGGGCGGCGGCATCAGCATCTTCGGCGGCGACGGCCGGGTGGTGGCCAATCACTTCAGCCACATCAAGCTGGGCCAGCCGCTGTATGCCGAGGAGGCTTTCGGCGAGGTGGTCAACACCAGTTCGGATGCCGCCGTCGGCGTGGAAACCGGCCTCAACGTGGTGCGCGCGCTGGCCGGCCTGGGAACCAGCCAGCGCCGCGACTTCGAGGTGCAGGCCGACGCCGCGCGCTACGACGCGCTCGCGCGCGACCTGCTGGCGCAGGCCAACGGCAAGCTGGTCGAGCGCATGGCCAGCCTGCGCTGAGGAGCGCGCGGCAGGCACAAAAAAGCCCGCTCATTGGCGGGCTTTTTTACTTTCCGAAGCAGCCGGCTCAGTCGCGCAGCACGTAGGCGAGGATGTCCACGACCTGCTCGGTGGTGGTGGCCCAGGCCTGGGCGGCGGCGTCCACTTCCTTGAGCGGGTGGATGATGTCCTCGGCGTGCAGGGTGACGTAGGGCTTGCCCAGCGCGGCACAGTAGCCGGCGTCGAAGGCGGCGTTCCACTGCTTGTATTTGTCGCCGAAGCGCACCACCACCAGGTCGGCCTTCTCGATCAGGTTGCGGGTGCGGATCGAATTGACCAGGGACGACTTGTGGTCGCGCCAGTAGCCGCTGCTCTCGGGGCCGAGGGAATCGCCTGCGGCATCGCTGGCTTCATGGTCGGTGACGGCGGAGGTGAAGGTGACGTCGAGGCCGCGGGCGGCCGCGCCGCGGCGGATCTCGTCGCGCCAGTCGGTGTGGATTTCGCCGGAAAGATAGACAACAAAAGACATGCTTGCTCCCGATCGGGCGGCCGCAGGCCGGCCGCAAAGGGTCGCAAGACTAACAAAGCCGGCGCCCGAGGTACAGGCCGCGCACTCAGCGGGGCTTGCGGTCGGCGGCCTGCTGGCGCATCCAGTCGGCGCAGGCCGCGGCGTCCATCGGGCGGGCGTAGAGATACCCCTGGCCGGCGTCGCACAGCAGCGAGCGCAGGCTTGCGGCCTGTTCCGGAGTCTCGATGCCCTCGGCCAGCACGTCCAGGCCGAGGCTGCGCGCCAGCCCGATGATGGCCTGCACGATGGCGAGGCTCTCGCGATCCTCGGGCAGGCCGCGCGTGAAGGACTGGTCGACCTTGAGGCGGTAGATCGGGAACTGCTTCAGGTAGCTGAGGCTGGAATAGCCGGTACCGAAGTCGTCGATCGCGAGCTTGACACCCAGCCGGTCCAGGCTCGTGAGCTTGTCGCGCACCTCCTCGACACCGCGCATGACCACGCTCTCGGTCACCTCGACCTCCAGCAGCCGCGGCGCCAGCCCGGTGCGCGCGAGGATCCCGGAGACGGTCTCGACGAAGTCGTGCTGGCGGAACTGCAGCGCCGAGACGTTGACGGCCATCGTGCCGTCGAGCAGCCCCTCGGCCACCCACTCGGCGTGCTGTCGGCACGCGGTCTCCAGCGCCCAGGTGCCGAAGGCCGTGATGAGGCCGCAGTCCTCGGCGATCGGGATGAACTGCCCCGGCGACACGATGCCGCGCTCGGGGTGCCGCCAGCGCATCAGCGCCTCCAGCCCGACGACGCGGCCGGTGGCCAGATCGACCTGCGGCTGGTAGGCGAGGCTCAGCTCGCCGCGCTCCAGCGCCTGACGCAGATCGGACTCCAGCCGCAGCCGCTCGTGCGTGCGGGTGTTCATCTCCTCGGAATAGAACTGATAGCGCCCGCGGCCGAGGTCCTTGGCGGCGTACATCGCGACATCGGCGTTGCGCAGCAGCGTCTCGACCTCGCCGCCGTTGTCCGGGTAGCAGACGATGCCGATGCTCGCGCCGAGCACGACCTCGGTGTCGGCGACGCGGAACGGCTCGAGCACGGCGCCGATGAGTTTCTGCGCGACGCGCGCGGCGTCCTCGTCGCACTGGATCTCGGGCAGGATCACGAGGAACTCGTCGCCGCCCTGGCGGCTGACCGTGTCCGAGGCGCGCACCGCGGCGCGCAGCCGCCGCGCCACCTCCTGCAGCACGGCGTCGCCGGCATCGTGGCCGAAGACGTCGTTGACGTTCTTGAAGCGGTCCAGGTCGATGAACATCAGCGCCATGCGCCGGCCACTGCGGTCGGCGCGCGCCATCGCCATGTGCAGGCGGTCGGTCAGCAGCAGGCGGTTGGGCAGGCCGGTCAGCACGTCGTGCTGCACCATGTAGGTCAGGCGCTCGGAGGCGCGCGCGCGCTCGATGGCGGCGTTGAGCGTGTTGGCGATGCTCTGCACGAAGCCGGAGTCGTCCGGCGAGAAGCTCTGCGAGTTGCGCGAATAGGCACCGAGCACGCCGACGGGCTTGTCGTTGCGGCCGATCGGCGCGGCGATGCCGCTGACCACGCCGTGCGAGGCGAGCATGCCCTCGGGCAGGAAGTGCCCGTACTGGCGGAAGTCATGCACGATCAGCGGCCCGCCGGCCGCCACGACATCCCCTACGTGCGTCGCCACGGCGCCGTCCGGCACCCGCCAGCCCAGCCACTTCGGTTCCCAGCCCACGCCGGAGCGCACGAAGAAGGTACCGTCCGCGCCGACCAGCATCACGCGCCCGAACTCCACGCCGAGCCCCTCGGCGACCGCCTCGGCGGCGGCGTCGAACACCGCGTCGAGATCCGCGTCGGAAAGCGCCAGCCGGCCCAGCCGCGCGACCAGCACCTGCTGGTGGGCGCGCGCGCGCAGCGCCTGTTCGTCGCGCTTGCGCGCGGTCACGTCCTGCACGGTGCCGACCAGGCCGACCACACGGCCGGTCTGCTCGTCCTTGCGCGGCACGGCCACGGCCTGCACGTACACGCGCTCGCCGTCCGGCCGCACGAACACCAGCTCGTACTCCTGCGTCTCGCCGGTGTCGACGGCGCGCTGGATGTACTCGTGCAGCACGGCGCGGCTCTTCTCGTCGTACAGCGCGTGGTGCTCGGCGAAGTCGCGCGGCGGGCCGAGCGCCGGATCGCGCCCGAAGATGCCGTACACCTGCGGCGACCAGTAGATGGTCTCGGTGGCGAGGTCGCATTCCCAATCGCCGATGCGGCCGATGCGCTGGGCGTGGTCCAGGCGCTCGACCGTGCGCTTGAGGTCGTCGATGTCGGTGCAGGTGCCGAACCACTTGACGATGCCGCCCTGGTCGTCGCGCATCGGCACCGCGCGGCCCAGCATCCAGTGATACACGCCGTCGTGGCGGCGCAGCCGGTACTCCATCTCGTACGGCTCGCCGGTTGCGATGGCGCGCTGCCAGGCCCGCGCCGCGCGCTCCCGGTCGTCCGGGTGGAACGGCGCGTTCCAGCCGAAACCCTGGCTCTGTTCCAGCGTGAGCCCGGTGAAATCCAGCCAGTGCTGGTTGAAATACACGTGCTCGCCGTCGGGCAGCGTGACCCACACGATCTGCGGGGTGGCCTCGGCCAGCGTGCGGAACTCGGCCTCGCTCGCGCGCAGCGCCTCCTCGGCCTGCTTGCGCGCGGTCAGGTCGACGTCCACGCAGAACAGCTCGGGCTCGCCACTCGCCGTGACGACGCGCGCGGGCGACGAGAACACGGTCACCCGCGTGCCGTCCTTGCGCATCAGCGTCAGCTCGGCCGGCGGGTACAGCTCGCCGGTCTCGAGCATGTGGCGCATCGCCGCGAGCACCTGCCCGCGCGTCTCCGGCGGCACGATGAGGTCGAGCATGTTGCGGCCGATGGCCTCCTCGGCCGTGTAGCCGTACAGCGTCTCCGAAGCCTTGTTCCAGTAGCGCGCCGTGCCGTCGAGCGCATAGCCCTGCACCGCCACCGAGGGCACGTCCTGCAGCAGCAGGCGGAAGCGCTGCTCGCTCTCGCGCAGCGCCTGCTCGGTGCGGAAGGCCTCGGTGACGTCCTCGACGGTCGTGACGATGTGGTCGGGCGAGCCGTCGGCCTTGCGCACGCAGCGCACGTCGAGCCGGCCGATGAAGCTGCTGCCGTCCTGCCGCACGAAGCGTTTCTCGCAGCGGAAACCGTCGATCTCGCCGCGCTCCATGCGGGCCATGTCCTCGGCGCCCAGCCCGGCGTCGTCCGGATGGCCCAGCGTGCTCCAGGTCTGCCGCGCGAAGGACTGCGCGTCGTAGCCGAACATCTCGCACAGGCGGTCGTTGTAGCGCAGCATGCGCTGCGTGTCGGCCTCGCTGATGGCCATGCCGACGAAGGGCAGGTCGTAGAAGTACTTGAGCAGGCGGTCGGCCTGCACCTCGAGCTGCAGCTGCTGCGCCGCGCGCTGCTGGCGGAACAGCATCACGACGGCGGCCATCACGAAGATCACGCCCAGCAGCGCCACCGCCGCCGTCCACCACGCCGTGGCCCAGGCCGGCCGCAGGGCCTCGTCACGGTCGATCTTGGCGATCGCGCGCCAGTCCGTGCCCTCGACCACGCTCCACGCCGCCAGCACGCGCTCGTCGCGGTAATCCAGCCCCATGAACTCGCCCGGCCCTTCCGAGGCCAGCGCCACGGCCGCGACGCGGTTCGGATCGTCGAGCGGCACGCGCAACGACAGCGCGCCGGCATTGCCGTGGCGCAGATCGTTGAGGAACAGCACGGTGTCACGGTCGGCCCGCACCAGCACCATCTCGCCGCTCTCGCCGGGCAGCGGCCAGGCCCGCACGAGCGGCAGCAGGAACTGCGCCGGATCGGAACGCAGCACGACGACGCCGACGACGCCCTCGCCGTCGCGGCCGTGCAGCGGGACCGCGAAAGACAGGTTCAGGCCGCTGGCGTCGCGGTACATCTCGCCCATGCGCACCTCGCCCAACGTGACGGCGTCGCGCACGAGCTCCAGCGCCGCCGGATCACCGGCGAACGGCAGTCCGGAACCGACCAGCGGGCCGCCGGACGGATCGACGATCGTGACCGCCGTGTAGCCGAACACCTCGCGCAGCGTACGCAGGCGCTCGGACAGCTCCGCACGCTCGGACGAGACCGGATCGGCGCGCACCGCCGTCACCTGCTCGACGAAGCCGCGGCTGGCGCCCAGCGTGGCCGCGTCGCCGTGCCGCTCGGCGACCCAGCCTTCGATGTGCTGCGCCATCGAGCGCGCCACGACCTGCAGGTTGTCGAAGGTCTCGCGCTCGACCTGCCGCGCGTTGAGCGCGAACACGCCGAGCCCCACGACCGGCACGGCCAGCACGACGAGGACGCAGGTGAGCAGCAGGCGTGAGGGCGCGCTGGCGGGCGCCACGTCGTCGGTCGCCAGCCGGTCGGGATGCTCGCGCCGCACGCGCATCAGCGCGTACAGCACGAAGCTGCTGACGACGACGAAGGCGAAGCCCTTGGCCAGTTCGAGGCGCGACTGCAGCACGGGATCGCTGACGCTCAGTTCCAGCACGGAGCCGGACAGCACGATCCACAGCGCCGAGAAGGCGGCGTAGATCAGCGCGACGGCGGCCGGACCGAAACGACGTACCAGCGGCAAGGGCTAGTCCTTCACAGGGGCGTGCGGCAGGGTGGGAACGGAGGGGTGCTGCGCGGTGCGTCAGTCATCGTCGCAAGGCGGATTCGCGTGGCATCGCGGCGAGCATACCGCAGGCCGGACGGGCCTGTGCGACGACGTCATGAGACTTCCTGCACGTCCCCGTCCACATAGAACCAGCGCCCTTGCTCGCGCACGAAGCGGCTGCGCTCGCCCATGCGATGGCCGCGTCCGCCGGCGCGGTATCGTGCGACGAAGGCCACCTCGGCCGAATCCCCGTCGATCCGCCGGTGTTCGAGCACCTTGAGCCCCAGCCAGCGCACCGGATCGGTGGCCAGATCGAGGCGTTGCGGACGGGTGTCGGGGTGCCAGGTGGCGAGCAGGTAGGCCTCGTCGCCGAGCACGTAGGCGGTGTAGCGCGAACGCATCAGTGCCTCGGCATCCGGCGCCGGCGCGCCGGCGAGCAGCGGGGCACAGCAGCGGCCGAAGGACCGGGCGGCGCCGCAGGGACAGGGCTCGGACGGCTTCATGCGAGGCTGCGCGGGTTCTCGATCATCTGCTGGTAGATCAGGCTGCGCAGGATCATGCGCTCGGACGGCGGCAGGCCGGCAAACTCCACGCCGTAGCGCAGCGCGCCCGACTCGCCGCTGACGTTGAGGATGGTGGCCTCGGCGGAGATGTCGCTGACGACGTCGTGCAGCGCGACCTGGAACTCCAGCCGCAGCCGGTCGCCGACCTCGCCCAGCGGCTGCGCGGCGACGACCAGCGCGCCGGTGGCGCTGAGGTTGCCGAGCCGCGCCGGCTGCGCCGCGCCGCCGGCCGGCGTGGCGCGCGCGTCGATCGCCACGCGCACGCGCGCGGCCTTGCGGATCACGCTGCTGTCGATGCGGTCGGGGAAGCTCAGGTGCATGTAGTCGAACGGCAGGCGCGAGACCTTGAGCACGGTGCTGCGGAACACGAACACGCTGTTGCGCGAGAAGGCCTGCACGACGACGAGCTCGTTCTCGAGGAACCCGGCGCGCACGCCACGCGGCGCCGGCACCGTGACGAGCAGGCTGACGCCGTCGACGAAACCGACCACGCGCGAGATGTGGCGGGCGCGGTCGGGATGGGACGGGCAATGGATCTGCAGCCGGTCGCCCGGCTGCAGGTGCATGTCGGCGAAGCGGACGGCCGGCGCGGCGCCGGGGGACGGGGTGTGCGGCGTCATGGCGGTGTTCGGTGCGGGAACGCCGCGATTATCCCCGAAATGGTGCGTGCCGTCCCCCGGGACGGAACGCGGTCAGCTCCCCTTGGGACCGAGCAGCAGCCAGGCGATGAAGCCGACCACCGGCAGGAACAGCAGGATCAGGATCCACAGCAGCTTGGGCAGCGGACCCGCGCCGCTCTTGGCCACCTTGACGATCGCCCAGATGATGACGAGCAGCCAGATGAGGCCCAGAATGCCCCCGACTTCGATTCCCATGGCAGGTCTCCTGCAGGCTTGAGGAGCGTCCATGGTACCCGGAGCGCGGCTTGACGTGCGTCAGAATGGCGTAACGCGGGCGCGGTATCATGCGCGCTCCCCGCACCCAGGATCCGACATGTCCCGCCGACCGTGCCCGCCGAATGCCCGGGCACCCGGTCCGCGCCGCCGGCCCGCGCCGGCCCGAGCCCGCCGATGCACGATCTCTACGCCCACCTGAAGGACGCGCTGCGCAACCTCGCGCCCATCATCGCGGTCATCGGCGGTTTCCAGCTGCTGGTGATGCGCGAGCTGCCCGACGGGCTGGGCGCCATCCTGTCCGGGCTGGTGATGGTCGTGGTCGGGCTGGCTTTCTTCCTGCAGGGGCTGGAGCTGAGCATCTTCCCGGTGGCGAAGAATCTCTCCAACGAATTCGCCCGCATGGGCTCGCTGCCGCTGCTGATCGCGTTCGGCTTCTGTCTGGGCTTCGCGGCCGTGGTCGCGGAGCCGGCGCTGATCGCGGTGGCCGGGCAGGCGGCCGACGCCTCGGGCGGGCACATCGACGCGCTGACGCTGCGCCTGCTGGTGGCGACCTCGGTCGGCGCCGTGATCGCGATCGGCGTGCTGCGCACGCTGCTGGGCCACACGCTGCACGCCTATGCCATCGGCGGCTACGCGCTGATCGCGGCGGCGACCTTCTTCGCGCCGAAGGAGATCATCGGCCTGGCCTACGATTCGGGCGGGGTGACCACCAACGTGATCACCGCGCCGCTGATCGTGTCGCTCGGGCTGGGGCTGGCGGTGTCGCTGCGCGGGCGCAATCCGCTGATGCACGGTTTCGGCCTGCTGGCGTTGGTCGTGATGATGCCGATGCTGGTGCTGCAGCTGTACGGCATCCACGTGTTCTCGGGCGAGGCGTCGGTCGCGCCGGCCGCCGCGGAGGTCGCGGTCACCGCGGCGGCCTCGACCGAGGCCACGCCGCTGTCGGTGGCGCGCGACATCGCGCGCATGTTCCTCGACCTGCTGCCCATCGTCGCGGTCATCGTCGGCTTCCAGTACCTCGTGATCCGCCGCCACCTCGCGCACCTGCGGCGCATCGGGGTCGGCTTCGTCGCGCTGGTGCTCGGGCTCTACGTCTTCGTCGTCGGGCTGCAGCTCGCGCTGTTCCCGCTCGGCGAGCGCATGGCAGTGCAGCTCGCCGCGCTCGACTCGCCGGTCTATGTCTACCTCTTCGCCTTCGCGCTGGGCCTGTCGGCGACCTTCGCCGAGCCGGCGCTGCAGGCGCTGGGCGAGCAGGCGCAGGAGGCCGGCGGCGGCCGGCTGCGGGCCGGCCACGTGCGCGTCATCGCCGCGCTGGGCGTGGCGACCGGCATCACGCTGGGCTCGTACCGCATCGTCGCCGGTGGCGACTACCAGATGTACTTCCTCGCCCTCATCGTGGTGCTCATACTGGTCACGCTGGCGGCGCCGAAGTACGTGGTCGCGCTCTCGTACGACGTGGGCGCGGCCGGCAGCACAGCCGTCAACGTTCCGCTGGTCACGGCGCTGGGCATGGGCCTGGCATCGCAGATCGAGGGCCGCAGCACGCTGATCGACGGCTTCGGCCTGGTGGCGTTCGGCACGGTGTTCCCGATCGTGATGGTGATGCTGTACGCCTGCATCGCCGAATGGGGCAGCCGCAGACAACAAGGAGCAGACTCGTGAAATTCTCGGTACTCGTTGCGATCCTCGCCGACGACCTGGAGGAGAAGGCCATCGACGTGGCCCGGGCCTCCGGCGCGGGCGGCGTGACCATCCTGGACGCGCGCGGCATCGGCGCGCGGGAGAAGAAGACCTTCTTCGGCCTGACCTACGAGGGCAGCCAGTCGGTACTGGTGTTCGTGCTGGAGAAGAAGCTGTCGCTGGCGGTGATGAAGAACCTCACGCGCGAGCTGAACCTGAAGGTCGACAGCCGCGGCGTGGTATTCACGATCCCGCTCGAGCACATCGCCGGCATCGACACGGGACAGATCACGCTGTTCGAGGAAAAGATCAAGGACGAAATCTGACGGCACAACGCCGGGAGGAACTGACATGCTGGTCAAGGACATCATGGTGCGCGACGTCGTCACCATCTCGCCGCTGGCGACCATCCGCCAGGCCATGCGGGTGATGAAGGAGCGCAGGGTCAAGGCGCTGGCGGTGGAGAAACGCCATCCGCACGACGCCTTCGGCCTGATCACGTACAACAACATCCTGAAGGCCATCGTCGCCGAGGAAGGCGACATCGACCTGCTCAACGTGTACGACATCTGCGCCAAGCCGGCGCTGACGATCTCGCGCGAGCTGGAGGTCAAGCACGCCGCGCGGCTGATGGTGAACTTCGACATCCGCCGCGTGCTGGTCACCGCCGACAACGAGCTGGTCGGCATCCTCACGATGACCGACATCGTCGGAGCGCTCGTCGACCTGGCCGACAACATCGGCTGAGCATCCGGACGATGCGCCCGGCCGTATATCAGATTTCCGTGAAACTCCACGGCTGTGGTTCAATGGCGCCCCATGCTCGAAGCCACTGAACTCGCCTGCCTGAAGGGAGACCGCCTGCTCTTTCGCGGGCTGGACCTCGTGCTCGATGCGGGCGGCATGCTGCGCGTGGCCGGCCCCAACGGCGTCGGCAAGACCAGCCTGCTGCGCATCCTGTGCGGGCTGGCACTGCCCGAGCACGGGCAGGTGCGCTGGCGCGGCGCCGACATCCGCCGCGAGCGCGAGGCTTTCCACTCGGCCCTGCTGTACCTGGGCCACGCACCGGCGCTCAACGACCTGCTGACCCCGCTGGAGAACCTGCGCTTCGCGCTGCGCGCCGGCGGCGAGGCGGCCGACGACGCGCGCTGCGTCGAGGCGCTCGGACGCATCGGGCTGGGCGCGCAGATCGACCTGCCCGCGCGCGTGCTCTCGCAGGGCCAGCGCCGCCGCGTCGGGCTGGCGCGGCTGTTCGTGTCCGCCGCGCGTCCGCTGTGGGTGCTCGACGAGCCCTTCACCGCGCTCGACACCGCCGCCGTGGCCGACCTGGCCGCGACGCTGGAGGCGCACTGCGAGGCCGGCGGCACGGTGATCCTGACCACGCACCAGGACGCGCCCTTCCGCCGCGCGCCACAGGTGCTCGACCTGGCGGAGGTCGCATGCTGAGCGCTTTTGCCGCCGTGCTGCGGCGCGACCTCACGCTCGCCTGGCGCGGCCGGGCTGACGTGCTTGTTACACTTGCGTTTTTCGTCGTCGTCGTGTGCCTGTTCCCGTTCGGCGTCGGCGCCGAGACCAACCAGCTGCGGGCCATCGGGCCGGGCGTGCTGTGGGTGGCCGCGCTGCTGTCGACGCTGCTGTCGCTGCACCGGCTGTTCGCGCAGGACCACGCCGACGGCACGCTGGA
>Ga0182792_1002177_pt1 | contig 14379 bp, 14 predicted proteins | sample Passage237B_FD_130497 | JGI IMG/M metagenome (GOLD analysis project Ga0182792, IMG submission 130497) | Cellulose adapted compost microbial communities from Newby Island Compost Facility, Milpitas, CA, USA - Passage2 37B (version 2) (version 2) ...
CCGAACCTCGTAATAAAGGTGGATGTCCAGCCCCTGCGTCCCCAGCCCCGGCAGGTTCACGAGATGCAGATGACCCGGTTCGAACATGGCATTGCTCCTGATGGTGGAGGGATGTGCCCATCCCTGGATAGGGCCCGTTCCCAGGCCCGGACGACCCACCCAGTCTAGCGCAAGGGCATTTCAGTGCCGCAGCGGCGCAGTGCCGCGCTCCTGTACCAGAACCCAGGGCGCCACCACCACTGCCCAGAGCTCCGGGTCGCGGACCAGGAGGTCCTCGGCGCGCGACGCCTCCAGCTTGCCCAACTGGCCGCCGGCCAGCCAGGCCGAGACGCTGGCCTTGTCGTTCTCGGCGAAGGCCACGGCCACCGCCACCAGGTCAAGATCCGCGCCGACCCAGAGCAGGGAGCCACGGGCGAAGAAGGGTTGCAGCTCCTGCCAGCCGATTCGTGCGGTCTCGCCGAGCAGCTTGGCATAGAGGGTGCTAGGTTTCTCTGTCATGGAGACCTCGATCGGACTAGTCGGTTGCGAAGGGTCGCCATGATAGCGTCGCCAAACGTGATGAATCGCCGTTTTTCTATACATTTATTGCGATTTGGCGACACACGTCCGATCCGGCCGACCGCCCCGACTTCCAAGGCCATGGGGCGAGCCCTACACTGTACCGGTACAGTTCGGGGGACCCGGATCGGGCACATCCCAAGGACTTGTCAGGCCTAGGCCGCGACAACAATTACAAAGGGTTTGAGTGGAGCAAAATATGAATAACACCATCCGCCGCACACTGCTGTGTACCGCCATTGCCGCCTTCTTCGGCCTGAGCGGCTGCTCGGAGCAGTCCGACACCATCAAGATCGCCCTGGCCGGGCCGACCACCGGAGCGGTTGCTCAGTACGGCGAAATGCAGATCATCGGCGCCAAGATGGCCGTCGAGCAGATCAACAAAGCCGGGGGGGTGATCGGCAAGCAGCTCGAAGCCGTGGTCTACGACGACGCCTGTGATCCCAAGCAGGCCGTGGCCGTCGCCAACAAGATCGTCAACGACAAGATCAAGTACGTGGTCGGTCACCTCTGCTCCAGCTCCACCCAGCCGGCCTCCGATATCTACGAGGACGACGGCATCCTGATGATCACCGCCGCCTCCACCAGCCCGGACATCACCAGCCGCGGCTACAAGCTGGTGTTCCGTACCATCGGTCTGGACAACATGCAGGGGCCGACCGCCGGCAACTACATCGCCGAGCGCATCAAGCCCTCCAACGTCGCAGTGATCCACGACAAGCAGCAGTACGGCGAAGGCATCGCCACCGCCGTGAAGGAGACCCTGGAGAGCAAGGGCATCCAGGTCGGCGTGTTCGAAGGTATCAACGCCGGCGACAAGGACTTCTCCGCGCTGATCGCCAAGCTCAAGCAGGCCAACGTGGACTTCGTCTACTACGGCGGCTACCACCCGGAACTCGGCCTGCTGCTGCGCCAGGCGCGCGAGAAGAGCCTGGACGTCAAGTTCATGGGCCCGGAGGGCGTGGGTAACAAGGAGCTCTCGGCCATCGCCGGCCCGGCTTCCGAAGGCCTGCTGGTGACCCTGCCGAAGTCCTTCGACCAGGATCCGAAGAACCAGGCGCTGGTCGAGGCCTTCAAGGCCAAGAACGAGGATCCGAGCGGCCCGTTCGTGTTCCCGGCCTATGCCGCCGTCCAGGTGATCGCGGAAAGCATCGCCAAGGTCGGCGACGACTCCGACACCGCCAAGGTGGCCGCTGCGCTGCGCTCCAACACCTTCGACACGCCGACCGGCACCCTCGCCTTCGACGAGAAGGGTGACCTGAAGGACTTCTCCTTCGTGGTCTACGAGTGGCACGAGGACGCGACCAAAACCCTCGCGGAGTAATCCGTCGCAATGAACCGAAACCCACTGTCCGGGAATCGTTGAAGGGGGTCGTCGCGGCAGCTGGCGCCGGTCCGGGCCAGTTGCCGGGCGTCCCGAGGGACGGACCAGTGCCAGCGCGATACCTGAAGTTCATCCCCCATTCGGAACCGCGGCCCGAAACCCTGAGGGCCTCTGGTGCAGCCTTCCGGCGGGGGTATCTGGCAGGGATGCCGCGAACCCGGTCCGCGCCAGCCAGCCGGCCGTGCGCCGACTAGCGGCACACCACGAACCTGGCGGAGCCTTCCGCACTTCCCGATCCGGCAGCGGGTTTTGTCTATCCGCGCTTTACGGGTCCGCGTTGCGCCACAAGCGCCTCGATCGCCAAGACCCGAGGAGTAGGCAATGCCTGAACTCAATCACTACCTTCAGCTGTTGATCGACGGCCTGTCGGTGGGAAGCACTTATGCCCTGATCGCCATCGGCTACACCATGGTCTACGGCATCATCGGCATGATCAACTTCGCCCACGGCGAGGTTTACATGATCGGCTCGTACATCGCCTTCATCGCCATCGCCGGCCTGGCCATGCTGGGCATCGACAGTGTGGCGCTGCTGACCATCGCCGCCTTCGTTGCCAGCATGATCGTCACCAGTGCTTACGGCTACAGCATCGAACGCGTGGCCTACCGCCCGCTACGCGGCGGCAACCGGCTGATCCCGCTGATCTCGGCGATCGGCATGTCCATCGTCCTGCAGAACATGGTGCTGCTGGCCCAGGACTCCCGCGGCAAGTCGATTCCCGACCCGCTGCCGGGCAAGTTCGACCTGGTCGCTGGCGGCGCGGTGTCCATCTCCTACATGCAGGTGTTCATCTTCGTCATCACCTTCGTGGCGATGATCGGGCTGACCCTGTTCATCGCCCGTTCGCGCCTCGGTCGCGCCTGCCGTGCCACCGCCGAGGACCTGAAGATGGCCAACCTGCTGGGCATCAACACCAACAACATCATCGCCCTGACCTTCGTCATCGGCGCCGCCCTGGCCGCCGTCGCCGCGGTGCTGATCAGCATGCGCTACGGCTTCATCAACCCCAACCTGGGCTTCCTCGCCGGCATCAAGGCGTTCACCGCCGCGGTACTCGGTGGCATCGGCAGCATCCCCGGCGCCATGCTCGGCGGCCTGGTCCTCGGCGTGGCCGAGGCCTTCGGCGCCGACGTATTCGGTGACCAGTACAAGGACGTGGTGGCTTTCACCCTCCTGGTGCTTCTGCTGCTGTTCCGCCCGACCGGCATCCTCGGCCGTCCGGAGGTTGAAAAGGTATGAGCCAGACCACCCATTCCCCGCTCAAGACCGCGTTCTTCAGCGCCCTGCTGGTGCTCGCGGTGGCCTACCCGGTGCTCGGCCTGAAACTGACCACCGTGGGCATCAAGCTGCAAGTCCATGGCGCCAGCCCGACGACCCTGTGGGCCATCGCCGCCTGCGCCGTGGCGATGTTCTTCTGGCAGCTGTTCCGCGACCGCCTGGCCCGCGCCTGGCAGAGCGCGCCGCGGCTACCGAAGATCCCCGCGCGGGTCAGCAACACCCTGACCCTGCCCTCCACCCAGCGCAGGGTGATCATGGTGCTGATAGTCATCGCCCTGGCCTGGCCGTTCTTCGGCTCGCGCGGCGCGGTGGACATCGCCACCCTGGTGCTGATCTACGTACTGCTCGGCCTCGGACTGAACATCGTGGTCGGCCTGGCCGGCCTGCTCGACCTCGGCTACGTGGGCTTCTATGCGGTAGGCGCCTACAGCTACGCGCTGCTCTCCCACTACTACGGCCTGGGCTTCTGGACCTGCCTGCCGATCGCCGGGCTGATGGCCGCGCTGTTCGGCTTCGTCCTCGGTTTCCCGGTACTGCGCCTGCGCGGTGACTACCTGGCCATCGTCACCCTCGGCTTCGGCGAGATCATCCGTATCCTGCTGCGCAACATGACCGAGCTCACCGGCGGCCCCAACGGCATCAGCAACATCGACAAGCCGAGCCTGTTCGGCCTGAGCTTCGACCGCGTGGCGCCCGAGGGCATGCAGACCTTCCACGAGTTCTTCGGCCTCTCTTACCAGTCGATCAACAAGGTGATCTTCCTCTACCTGATCGCCCTGCTGCTGGTGCTGTTCGCCCTGTTCGTGATCAACCGGCTGATCCGCATGCCCATCGGCCGTGCCTGGGAAGCCCTGCGCGAGGACGAGATCGCCTGCCGCGCCCTAGGCCTCAACCCCACGGTAATCAAGCTCTCGGCGTTCACCATCGGCGCCAGTTTCGCCGGTTTCGCCGGCAGCTTCTTCGCCGCCCGCCAGGGCCTGATCACCCCCGAGTCGTTCACCTTCATCGAGTCGGCGATCATCCTCGCCATCGTGGTGGCCGGCGGCATGGGCTCGCAGCTCGGAGTGATCCTAGCTGCAGTCGTGCTGACCCTGCTGCCCGAGCTGACCCGCGAGTTCGCCGACTACCGAATGCTGATCTTCGGCGCCCTGATGGTGCTGATGATGATCTGGCGCCCGCAAGGTCTCCTGCCCATGCAACGTCCCCATCTGGAGCTGAAGCAATGAGTCGACCGATCCTGGAAGCCAGCGGCCTGACCATGCGCTTCGGCGGCCTGCTGGCGGTCAACGGCGTGAACCTGACCGTCAACACCAAACAGGTGGTCTCGATGATCGGCCCCAACGGCGCCGGCAAGACCACCGTGTTCAACTGCCTGACCGGCTTCTACCAGCCGACCTCGGGCAGCATCCTCCTCGACGGCGAGCCGATCCACGGCCTGCCCGGCCACAAGATTGCCCGCAAGGGGGTGGTGCGCACCTTCCAGAACGTCCGCCTGTTCAAGGACATGACCGTGGTGGAGAACCTGCTGATCGCCCAGCACCGCCACCTCAACACCAACTACCTGTCCGGCCTGTTCAAAACCCCGGCCTACCGGCGCAGCGAGCGCCAGGCCATGGAGTTCGCCGCGCACTGGCTGGAGCGGGTCAACCTGCTGGACTTCGCCAACCGTCCGGCCGGCACCCTGGCCTACGGCCAGCAGCGCCGCCTGGAGATCGCCCGCTGCATGATGACCCGGCCGCGCCTGCTGATGCTCGACGAGCCCGCCGCCGGCCTCAACCCGCGCGAGACCGAGGACCTCAAGGCGCTGATCGGCGTGCTGCGCGACGAGCACGACGTCACCGTGCTGCTGATCGAGCACGACATGAAGCTGGTGATGAGCATTTCCGACTACATCTACGTGATCAACCAGGGTACGCCCCTGGCATCCGGCACGCCGGAGCAGGTCCGCAGCAACCCGGACGTGATCAAGGCCTACCTGGGAGAAGCCTGATGCTGAGGTTCGACAAGGTTTCCACCTTCTACGGCAAGATCCAGGCGCTCCACGAGGTGAGCCTGGAAGTCAACCAGGGCGAGATCGTCACCCTGATCGGCGCCAACGGCGCCGGCAAGTCCACCCTGCTGATGACCCTCTGCGGCTCGCCGCGGGCGACCAGCGGCAGCATCCGCTACCTGGGCGAGGAACTGGTCGGCCAGGAGACCTGCGACATCATGCGCAAGAGCATCGCCATAGTGCCGGAAGGCCGCCGTGTGTTCTCGCGCCTGACCGTCGAAGAGAACCTGGCGATGGGCGGCTTCTTCAGCAGCAAGCAGGAGCGGCAGGAGCAGCTGGACAAGGTGCTGGAGCTCTTCCCGCGTCTCAAGGAGCGCTTCGCCCAGCGCGCCGGCACCATGTCCGGCGGCGAACAGCAGATGCTCGCCATCGGCCGCGCGCTGATGAGCAAGCCCAAGCTGCTGCTGCTCGACGAGCCGTCCCTGGGCCTGGCGCCGATCATCATCCAGCAGATCTTCGCGATCATCGAGCAACTGCGCCAGGACGGGGTGACCATCTTTCTGGTCGAACAGAACGCCAACCAGGCGCTCAAGCTGGCCGACCGAGCCTATGTGCTGGAGAACGGCCACATCGTCATGCAGGGCAGCGGCGACACCCTGCTGAACGATCCCAAGGTCCGCGACGCCTACCTGGGCGGCTAGCCGCCCTCCCCGCTCCCCTTCCGAGCACGGAAGGGGAGCCCCCTGAACAAATCGAAATACTAGATATTAGTTACACTCATCTTCCATACATCAATCGAGTTTTCCGCACTAACATGGCGACATTCCCATTCAGGAGGTGTCCCATGACCCAGCTGCGATCCATTCTCTCCATCCATACCGGTCAGGCGGCCTCTGACGGCGCCGGCGTGCGCCTGACCCGGGTCATCGGCGGCCCCGACCTGGAGCGCTTCGATCCCTACCTGATGCTCGACGAGTTCGGCTCGGAGAATCCCGACGACTACATCGCCGGCTTCCCGCCGCACCCGCACCGCGGCTTCGAGACCATCACCTACATGCTCGAAGGGCACATGCGTCACGAGGACCACATGGGCAACGTCGGCCGGCTGAAGAGCGGCGGCGTGCAGTGGATGACCGCCGCCCGCGGCGTGATCCACAGCGAGATGCCCGAGCAAGAGGAAGGCGTGATGCGCGGCTTCCAGCTCTGGCTCAACCTGCCGGCCAGGGACAAGCTGGGCGATCCCGGCTACCGCGACTTCGCCCCCGAGGAGATCCCGCGCCTGCGCACCGCCGTGGGCGTCGAGGTGGTGGTCATCGCCGGGCGCTTCGACGACGGCCACGAGCAGCTCGACGGCGCCGTACAGCGACCGCACACCGAGCCTCAGCTGTTCGACCTGCAGCTGCCGGCCGGCAGCACGCTGCGTCCGCGCCTGTTGGACGGCCACCGGGTGCTGCTCTACGTCTACGAGGGGGAAGTTCAGGTCAACGGCACCCAGGTCGGCCGCAGCCGCCTGGTACGCCTTTCCGAGCAGGGCTCGCTCGAGCTGGCCAGCACCTCGGGCGCCCGGGTCCTGCTGATCGCCGGCCGGCCGCTGGGCGAGCCCATCGTGCAGTACGGGCCCTTCGTGATGAACAGCCGCGAGGAGATCGAGCAGGCCCTGCGCGACTATCGTGACGGCCGGCTGACCGCCTGAGAGCTCGGCAGGGACGCTTCCACCGCCAGGAAGCGCCCCAGCACCTCGCGCTGGGCCATGGCGTCCCGGTAGCCCAGCTCGATCAGTGCGTTGCAGTAGCCCGGCTCGAACAGCAGGTAGCTGAGCAGCACCGCGCCGCCGCTGCGGGTCGCCCCAGGTCCGTAGAAAAAGGGCCGCAGGGCGCGAGGCAGCTCGGCGCGGTAGTGGGCGGCGAGCTGCTCCAGCGGCTGGCTGGGGGCGATGGTCAGCACCTCCACGGGACGCACGCCGAGGCGGGTGCGTGCGGTGTCGGAGAGCAGGCCGCTGAGCAGGTTGATGCGCTGCAGGGTCTCCAGGTCGCTTTCCAGGCTGTCCACGAAGGTGCTGTTGAGCATGTGGCCGCCGATCTGCGCCAGGCTGGGCGGCCGCCCACCGGTCGGGCGCGGCACCTCGGCATTGGCGTCGCCGTTGCGCCGGGGGCCGCTGACGCCGATCACCAGCACCCGGTTGGCCCCCAGGTGCAGCGCCGGGCTGATCGGCGCGAACTGGCGCAGAGCACCGTCGCCGAAGTACTCGCGGTGCACCTTGACCGGCGGAAACAGCATGGGGATGGCGGCACTGGCCAGCAAGTGCTCGACGTTCAGGCGGGTCGGCACCCCGACCCGGCGATGGCGGAACCAGGGATCGATGGTGGCCCGGCCCTGGTAGAAGGTCACCGCCTGGCCGGTCTCGTAGCCGAAGGCGGTGACCGCCACCGCGCGCAGGCGGCGTTGCCGCACCGCCGCGGCGATGCCGGAAAAGTCCAGCTCGCGGGCCAGGAGTTCACCCAGGGGAGCGTTGTCCAGCAGCGCCACCGGCCGGTCGCCGGCGAAGCCCAGCAGGTGGCGGGCGACGAAGCGGCCGGCCTGGCGCACCACTCCGGACCAGTCGCTGCGGTAGATGTGCCCGGTGTGGAAGCCGCGCCACACCGCGGTCAGGCGCTGGATCGCCGTGCCGAACTGCAGCGCCCCGCAGGCCAGACCGACGGCGTTCACCGCCCCGGCCGAGGTGCCGACGATCACCGGAAAGGGATTCTGGCCGGTCTCCGGCAGCAGCTCGGCAATGGCCGAGAGCACCCCCACCTGGTAGGCGGCACGAGCGCCGCCGCCGGACAGGATCAGTCCGGTCACCGGCGACGGCGAAGGACTCTGCTCCGGCATCTCGCTCCTCCCTGTCGATCAGCTGCCGCGGCGCTTGCGGTACAGCTTGGGCTCCCCTTCGGGCCGGGTCTTGAAGCGTCGGTGCGCCCACAGGTACTGCTCGGGGCACTGGCGGATGACGCCTTCCACCCACTGGTTGATGCGCAGGCAATCGGCTTCCTCGCTCTCCCCGGGGAAGTCCTCCAGCGGCGGATGCACGATGAGCCGGTAGCCCGAACCGTCCGCTAGGCGCACCTGGGTGAAGGGCATCACCAGGGCGCGGCCCAAGCGGGCGAACTTGCTGGTGGCGGTGACGGTCGCCGCCTGGATGCCGAACAGCGGCACGAACAGGCTCTGCTTGCGGCCGTAGTCCTGATCCGGCGCGTACCAGATCGCCCGTCCGGCGCGCAGCAGCTTGAGCATGCCGCGCACGTCCTCGCGCTCCACAGCGGTGGAGTCCAGGTTGTGGCGTTCGCGCCCCATGCGCTGCAGGTAGTCGAACACCGGATTCTTGTGTTCGCGGTACATGCCGTCGATGGTGTGCTGCTGGCCGAGCAGCGCCGCGCCGATCTCCAAGGTGGTGAAGTGGGCGGCCATGAGGATCCCCCCCCGGCCTTCGGCCTGTGCCTTCTTCAGGAGCTCCAGGCCCTCGATGTGGGCCAGCTTGCGCAGGCGCTTCTTCGGCCACCACCAGCTGATGGCCATCTCGAAGAAGGCGATGCCCATGGACGCGAAGTTCTCCCGAAGCAACCGCTGGCGCTCCGCATCGGCAAGTTCGGGGAAGCACAGCTCCAGGTTGCGCGCGGCGATGTGCCGGCGCGATCCGGCCAGGGCGTACATCAGGGCGCCGAGCAGCCGGCCCAGCCGCAGCAGCGCCGGATAGGGCAGTTGGGCGACCAGCCAGAGCAGACCGATACCCAGCCACAGCGGCCAAAAGCGCGGATGCAGGAAATAGGCTCGAAAACGCGGACGATCCATGGAAGATTCCGGACAGGGGACACGGCCGGGCATTCTACACGGCACGCGCGGCTTGCGGCCGCATGACGGTTCTCGCTATAAGTCCCCGCTACTTTCCGCACACAGCCACAGGCCCTGCAGGCACAATGAGCCAAGCCGACCTCCTCGACCAAGCCCCCGTGTTCCAGCTCAAGGGCAGCATGCTTGCCATCACCGTGCTGGAGCTCACCCACAACGACCTCGCCCGCCTAGACGCCCAGTTGCTGGCGAAAGTGGCCGAAGCCCCCAACTTCTTCAGCAACATTCCCCTGGTGCTGGCCCTCGACAAGCTGCCGGAGGACTGCGGCGAGCTCGACCTGGCCGAGCTGCAGGCCGTCTGCAAGCGCCACGGCCTATGCATCATGGCCATCCGCACCGAACGCGAGGAGCACATCGCCCGCGCCCGCGAGCTGGACCTGGCAGTGCTGCCGCCGTCCGGGGCGCGGGAACGGCTGATCGAGCCGGCGGAAAGCGCCGAGGCGCGACGCAAGGCGGAGAAGCCCAGGGAGCCGGAGGTGCGTCCGACCAAGGTGGTCACCACCCCGGTGCGCGGCGGCATGCAGGTCTACGCCGAGGGCGGCGACCTGGTGGTGCTGGCCTCGGTCAGTGCCGGCGCGGAACTTCTCGCCGACGGCAACATCCATGTGTACGGACCGATGCGCGGTCGTGCTCTGGCGGGGGTCAAGCGCAATGCCAAGGCCCGGATCTTCTGCCAGCGCCTGGGTGCCGAACTGCTCTCCATCGCCGGCAAGTACAAGGTCGCCGAGGACCTGCGCCGCGACCCGGCCTGGGGCGATGCAGTGCACGTCAGCCTGTCGGGAGATGTGTTGAAGATCACCCGGCTTTAACGGATACTGCCGCACATTTTCAAGGACCTGAAATCCTTTCATTAGGGGTGAATCACCTTGGCCAAGATCCTCGTAGTCACTTCCGGCAAGGGTGGCGTGGGCAAAACCACCACCAGCGCTGCAATCGGCACCGGCCTCGCCCTGCGTGGGCACAAAACCGTCATCGTCGACTTCGACGTCGGTCTGCGCAACCTTGACCTGATCATGGGCTGCGAGCGGCGCGTGGTGTATGACTTCGTCAACGTCATCAATGGCGAGGCCACCCTCACCCAGGCCCTGATCAAGGACAAGCGCCTGGAGAATCTCTACGTCCTGGCCGCCAGCCAGACCCGCGACAAGGACGCCCTGACCCTGGAAGGCGTCGGCAAGGTGATGGACGAGCTGCGCGAAAGCTTCGAATACATCGTCTGCGACTCCCCGGCCGGCATCGAGAAGGGTGCCCACCTGGCCATGTACTTCGCCGACGAGGCCATCGTGGTCACCAACCCTGAAGTCTCCTCGGTGCGCGACTCCGACCGCATGCTCGGCCTGCTGGCCAGCAAGTCGCGGCGCGCCGAACAGGGCGAAGAGCCGATCAAGGAACACCTGCTGCTGACCCGCTACAACCCCGAGCGCGTCAGCAAGGGCGAAATGCTCGGTGTCGAAGACGTCGAGGAAATCCTCGCCATCCGTCTGCTTGGCGTCATTCCGGAGTCCCAGGCAGTTCTCAAGGCCTCTAACCAAGGCGTTCCGGTGATTCTCGACGAGCAGAGCGACGCCGGCCAGGCGTACAGCGACGCCGTCGACCGCCTGCTCGGCAAGGAGCTGCCGCACCGCTTCCTTGACGTGCAGAAGAAAGGGCTTCTGCAGCGCCTGTTCGGAGGTAGGGAATGAATATTTTTGACTTCTTTCGTGAACGCAAGAAGCAGTCCTCTGCCGCGGTCGCGAAAGAGCGTCTCCAGATCATCGTCGCTCACGAGCGCGGACAGCGCAGCAAGCCGGACTATCTGCCCGACCTGCAGAAAGAACTGGTGGAAGTGATCCGCAAGTACGTCAACATCGACATCGACCAGGTTCAGGTCGCCCTGGAGAACCAGGGGAACTGCTCGATCCTCGAGCTCAACGTCACCCTGCCGGATCGCTGATCCCGGAGTGGATGGAAACGGCGGCCACGGCCGCCGTTTTCGTTCGTGAACCCCATGCCGCTTGCCAACATCGAAATCCTCCATGCCGACCCCGCCATCCTGGTGGTCAACAAGCCGACCCTGCTGCTCTCGGTGCCCGGTCGCGCCGAGGACAACCGCGACTGCCTGATCACCCGCCTGCAGGAGAACGGCTACCCCGAGGCGCGCATCGTCCACCGACTGGACTGGGAGACCTCCGGGCTGCTCCTCCTGGCCCGCGACGCCGACAGCCACCGCGAGCTGTCCCGGCAGTTCCACGACCGCGAGACCGAGAAGGCCTACACCGCCCTATGCTGGGGCGAGCCGGAACTGGACAGTGGACGCATCGAGCTGCCGCTACGCTACGACCCGCCGACCAAGCCGCGCCACGTGGTCTGCTTCGAGCACGGCCGCCATGCCCTGACCTTCTGGCGCGTACTGGAGCGCTGCGACCACTACAGCCGCGTCGAGCTGACCCCGATCACCGGCCGCTCCCATCAGTTGCGGGTGCACATGCTGGCTATCGGCCATCCACTGCTTGGCGACCGACTCTACGCCCACCCCGAGGCCCTCGCCGCCCACCAGCGGCTGTGCCTGCACGCCAGCATGCTGGCCTTCACCCATCCACGGACCGGTGAGCGCCTGCGCTTCCACTGCCCGGCGCCCTTCTAGGCCATCGCGGCGCCTTTATCGGCTTTTCCGCGCGATCTCGGTAAACTCCGGGCATTGCAGTTGGAGTCCCGTATGCCCGTCGATCTGAATCAAGGCCTCATCGACTTCCTGAAGGCCTCGCCCACGCCCTTCCACGCCACCGCCAGCCTGGCCAAGCACCTCGAGGCGGCCGGCTACCAGCGCCTCGACGAACGCGACGCCTGGCACCCCGAACCCGGCGGCCGCTACTACGTCACCCGCAACGACTCCTCGCTGATCGCCGTGCGCCTCGGCAAGCGCTCCGCACTGGAGAGCGGCCTGCGCCTGGTCGGCGCGCACACCGACAGCCCCTGCCTGCGGGTCAAGCCGAACCCAGAGCTACTGCGTCAAGGCTTCCTGCAGCTGGGCGTGGAGGTCTACGGCGGCGCTCTGCTGGCACCCTGGTTCGACCGCGACCTGTCCCTGGCGGGCCGGGTCACCTTCCGCGAGAGCGGCAAGGTGCAGAGCCAACTGATCGACTTCCGCGCGCCCATCGCGGTGATCCCCAACCTGGCCATCCACCTCAACCGCGAGGCCAACCAAGGCTGGCCGATCAACGCCCAGAACGAACTGCCGCCGATCCTCGCCCAGGTACCGGGCCACGAGCCCTACGACTTCCGCGCCCTGCTCGCCGAGCAGCTGACCCGCGAGCACGGCATCAACGCCGACGCGGTACTCGACTACGAGCTGAGCTTCTACGACACCCAGCCGGCGGCCCTGGTGGGGCTGGACGGCGACTTCATCGCCGGGGCCCGGCTGGACAACCTGCTGTCCTGCTACGCAGGCCTGCAAGCACTGCTCGCCGCCAAGGGCGAGGAAGCCTGCGTGCTGGTCTGTACCGACCACGAGGAAGTGGGCTCCTGCTCGGCCTGCGGCGCCGACGGCCCCTTCCTCGAGCAGGTGCTGCGCCGCCTGCTGGGGGAGGACCAGTCCAACTTCGCGCGGACCATCCAGAAGTCCCTGCTGGTTTCCGCCGACAACGCCCACGGCGTGCACCCCAACTATGCCGACAGGCACGACGGCAACCACGGCCCCAAGCTCAACGCCGGCCCGGTGATCAAGATCAACTCCAACCAGCGCTACGCTACCAACAGCGAGACCGCCGGCTTCTTCCGCCATCTCTGTCTGGAGAACGAGGTGCCCGTGCAGAGCTTCGTGGTGCGCAGCGACATGGGCTGCGGCTCGACCATCGGACCGATCACCGCCAGCCAGCTGGGCGTGCGCACCGTGGACATCGGCCTGCCGACCTTCGCCATGCACTCGATCCGCGAACTGGCCGGCAGCCAGGACCTGGCCCATCTGGTCAAGGTGCTGACCGCCTTCTACGCCAGCCCTGAACTACCCTGAGCCCGTCCCCGGAGGGAGAGGGGAAACCAGATGTCCCTCTTCCTCGCCCCGGCCCCGACACGCAGATACCGGAAAAGCCGGGCCGCTTGGGGTAGTGCCCCACAGGGAGCGACGGGCGCCCGTCGATGTGCCATGAAAGGCAATGCGCCTGGAAGCCCGCTGCAGACCGCAGGCGCCCCCTGGGAAGCGCCCCCATCTATGCCGTCATCTCGCGCAACGGCTGGCCACAGGTGCGCCGGGTAACGCATGCCCAGGCGGGGTGACCCAGCCCTGGTACTGCACCCATGCCGCACAACTGGGACACAACTGGGACAGCCTGGCCTGGACCAGCGAAGCCAATCCACGCCACGGCAGACAGCCCTATGCCTGCGACTGACCAGCCTCAGCCCAGGCGCTCGTCGATCAGCAGCACCAGCTTGCCGGCCACCTGGTTGCTGGCCAGCGTGGCGAAGGCGGCCTCCGCGTCCCTGGCCGGGAAGCTGCGTTCCAGGCGCGGCGAAAGCCGGCCCTCAGCGAACAGCGGCCAGACCTGCTCGCGCAGGTCGCCGATCAGCCGCGCCTTAAACTCGGCATCGCGGTTACGCAAGGTAGAGCCGATCAGTTGCACCCGCTTGCCGAGCAGCAGGGCCAGATCCAGCTCCGCCTTGCGCCCGCCCATCAGGCCGATATTCACCCAACGCCCGTCGTGGGCTAGCAGCGCCAGATTGAGCGCCGCATAGCTGCCGCCCACCGGATCGAGGATCACGTCGAAGGGCCCGAAATCGCGCAGCCCCTCCAGGCCGCTGCCGCGGATCACCCCGCCCTGGGCACCGAGGGATTCGCAATAGGCCAGCCGCTCGGCGGAGCCGACGCTGACCCAGCAGGGATTGCCGAACGCCTTGCACAGCTGGATAGCCGCCGACCCCACGCCGCTGGCTCCGGCGTGCAGCAGTACCTTCTCACCGGGCTTGAGGGCAGCCAGCCAGAACAGGTTGAGCCAGGCGGTGGCATAGACTTCCGGCAGCGCCGCCGCCTCACGCAGATCCAGGCCTTCCGGCACCGGCAGCACATGGCGGGCGTCGACTACGACTTCCTCGGCCATACCACCGCCGGCCAGCAAGGCGCAGACCCGGTCGCCGACCTGCCAGGAACTGCCGGTGCCCACCTCGCTGACCACCCCGGCGCACTCCAGGCCGAGGATGTCGCTGGCCCCCGGCGGCGGTGGATAGAGCCCGGCCCGCTGCAGCAGGTCCGCACGGTTCAGCCCGGCGGCCGCCACCCGGATGCGCACCTGGCCGGCATCGCAGGCCGGAGTCG
>Ga0182792_1002180_pt1 | contig 14357 bp, 17 predicted proteins | sample Passage237B_FD_130497 | JGI IMG/M metagenome (GOLD analysis project Ga0182792, IMG submission 130497) | Cellulose adapted compost microbial communities from Newby Island Compost Facility, Milpitas, CA, USA - Passage2 37B (version 2) (version 2) ...
AGCGTCCGGATGCCCAGGTGGCGCTGCGCCAGCGAGTCCATGTCGTGCGCGCGGTCGCTCTCGAGCACATAGGACTCGAGCAGCGTGTCCTCGACGATGCCGCGCAGCGCGATGCCGTGGTTGGCGAGCACGTGGGCGTCGTACTTGAGATTCTGGCCGAGCTTGGCGTGTGCCTCCGACTCCAGCCACGGGCGCAGGCGCGCGAGCACCTCTTCGGGCGGCAGCTGCGCGGGCACGTCGGTGCCGCGGTGCGCCAGCGGCAGGTAGGCCGCGTGGCCCGGCTCGACGGCGAAGGACATGCCGACCAGCCGCGCCTGCATCGGGTCTAGGCTCGTGGTCTCGGTATCGAAAGCGGTCAACGCGGCGGCCTCGATGCGCGCGAGCCAGGCGTCGAAGGCCTCCCAGCTCAGGATGGTCTCGTAGTTCCGGCCCGGATCGTCGGGGACGGGATCGTCCCCGACCGCGGCGGAGGCCGGTTCGCCGCCCCGCTCCAGGTCCCGCAGCCAGGACTTGAACTCCATGCGCTCGTAGAGCTTCTTCAGGCGCGGCTTGTCGTCCTCGCGCGCACGCAGGTCGGCGGGCTTGAACGGCAGGTCCAGGTCGGTCGCCACGGTCACCAGCCGGCGGCCGAGCGGGATGAAGTCGAGGTGCCGGCGCAGGTTCTCTCCGACCTTGCCGCCGACCTTGTCGGCGTTGGCGATCAGGTTGTCGAGCGTGCCGTACTCGGTGAGCCATTTGACGGCGGTCTTGGGGCCGCACTTGTCGACGCCGGGCACGTTGTCGACGCTGTCGCCGACCAGTGTCAGGTAGTCGACGATGCGCTCGGGCGGCACGCCGAACTTCTCGGTCACGCCGGCCGCGTCGAGCACCTCGTCGTTCATCGTGTTGACCCAGCGCACGCCGGGCCCCACGAGCTGGGTCAGGTCCTTGTCGCCGGTCGAGATCACGACCTCCCAGCCGGCCTCGACGGCCTGGCGCGTGAGCGTGCCGATGACGTCGTCGGCCTCCACGCCGTCGACCATCAGCAGCGGCCAGCCCTCGGCCTCGACGCCCTCGTGCAGCGGCTCGATCTGCGCGCGCAGGTCGTCCGGCATGGGCGGACGGTTGGCCTTGTACGGCGGATACCAGTCGTCGCGGAAGGTCTTGCCCTTGGCGTCGAAGACGCAGGCGCGATACTCTGCCGCATACTCGTTTTCCAGCCTCCGGAGCATGGACAGGACGCCCCGCACGGCGCCGGTCGGCTCGCCGGCCGAATTGCGCAGGTCGGGCAGCGCGTGGAAGGCGCGATAGAGATAGCTGGAACCGTCTACGAGCAGCAGCGTGGGCATTTCCGGAATTCCTTGGCGGTGACACCGCCGCCCGCCGCGCGGGGCCGCCCGCGCCGGCGTCAGACGACGTATCGAACAGAGAACTGCATGACGGCGAAAGAGAAACTCCCCCGCACCGTGCCGGGCAACGACACGCCTGGCTTCACGGCCCGCGAATCCTGGCGGATCTTCGGGATTATGTCAGAGTTCGTCGAGGCGACGGAACGGCTCAACCCGATCCGCCCGGCCGTATCGATCTTCGGCAGCGCGCGCATGCGTGCCGACCATCCGTACTACCGGCAGGCCGAGGCGATCGCCCGCAAGCTGTCGGACGCCGGCTTCTCGGTGATCTCGGGCGGCGGGCCCGGCATCATGGAAGCGGCCAACAAGGGCGCCTTCCACGGCAAGAGCCCGTCGGTGGGGCTCAACATCCGGCTGCCGCTGGAGCAGCGCAGCAACCCGTACCAGGACATCTCGCAGATGTTCCAGCACTTCTTCGCGCGCAAGTACTGCTTCGTGAAGTTCGCGTCGGCCTACGTGGTGCTGCCGGGCGGCTTCGGCACGCTCGACGAGCTGCTCGAGGTGCTGACGCTGATCCAGACGCGCAAGAGCCGCAGCATCCCGGTGATCCTCGTCCACCGCCCGTTCTGGGAGGGCCTGCTCGACTGGTTCCGCGACCGCCTCATCGACGAGGGCATGATCAACCCCGAGGACCTCGACCTGATGCAGATCATCGACGACCCCGACGAGATCGTCGCCGCGATCTTCAAGCACTACGAGACGCGCGGCTTCGAGATGCTGCCCGAGGAACACGAGCTGATGCTCAACCTGTGAGCCGCGCCGGCCGCGAACGCCCGCCCCGCATCGGCGGTAGAATGCGTCCATCTTCCGGAGACCGACCATGAAACGCTCGCTGATGATCCTGCTGCTGGCCCTCGCGCTGCCGGCCGCGGCCCAGATCCTCGAACCGCTGCCGCCCCCTCCGCCACCGCCCGAGGGCATGACCGACGACCCGGTCGAGCCGGAGGTGACCATCATCCAGCGCGGCGACGACCGCGTGGAGGAGTACCGCTTCCAGGGCAAGCTCTACATGGTCAAGGTCACGCCGCCGCACGGCGTGCCGTACTACCTCGTCGACCACCGCGGCGACGGCGTGCTGATCCGCCTCGACCAGCGGCCCGAGCTGTCGGTGCCGATGTGGGTCATCAAGTCCTGGTAACGCGGAGCGGAATGCCTGTCGATGTCGGTGTTCACGGCCGTCACCCATGAGGATCTCGCGCGCTGGCTCGACGGCTTCGCCGTCGGCCGGCTCGTGTCGTTCGAAGGCATCGCCGCCGGGGTCCAGAACAGCAACTTCTTCGTCACGACCACGCTCGGCCGCTACGTGCTGACGCTGTTCGAGGCCATCCCGCGCGCCGACCTGCCCTACTACCTGTACCTGACCGCGCATCTGGCCCACCACGGCCTGCCCGTGCCGGCGCCGGTCGCCAACCGTCACAACGAGTACCTCGGCACGCTGTCGGGCCGACCGGCCGCGCTGGTTCGCCGGCTGTCGGGCCGCTCGATCGAGGCCGTCACCCCCGCGCACTGCGCGCGCGTCGGCGCGATGCTGGCCGGCCTGCACCTGGCCGGCCTGTCCTACGGCCGCCGCCAGCCCAATCCGCGCGGTGCGCAGTGGCGTGCCGGCGTCGCGCCCAGCGTGCTGCCCTACCTGCCGGAAGACGAGGCCGCGCTGCTGCGCGAGGAACTGGACTGGCAGGCCGGGCAGGATCTGGCTGCGCTGCCGCAGGGCGTGATCCACGCCGACCTGTTCCGAGACAACGTGCTGTGGGACGGCGAGCTGATCGGCGGCGTCATCGACTTCTACTTCGCCGGCAACGACGCGCTGCTGTTCGACGTCGCCGTGACCGTCAACGACTGGTGCGCCGGGGAGGCCGGCGAGCTCGATCCGGCGCGCGCCGACACGCTGCTGCGCGCCTACGCCGCCGAACGCCCGTTCACGGACGACGAGCGCCGCATGTGGAACGCCGCGCTGCGCGCGGCCGCCCTGCGCTTCTGGCTCTCCCGGCTCGAGGACAAGCACCTGCCGCGCGGCGGCGAACTGGTGCAGGTGAAGGACCCGGACGAATACCGCGACATCCTGCGCCGGCGCATCGCCGCGCCCCATTCCCTGCCGGACGCCTGAGCGCCCCGGCCCGCCGACAGGAACGACATACCCTCAATGCAAGCCCGACGCTATCCCTTCCGCCAAGGCTGGTTCTGGCTCACCGAAGGCGCGCGCCTGTGGCGCCGCAGCCCGGCGGTGCTGATCTTCGCCTCCTTCACCTACATGCTGCTGCTCCTGCTGCTGAGCGCGATCCCCGTGATCGGGCAGGTGCTCGCCTACCTGCTCATGCCCGTCATGTCGCTGGGCGTGCTCAACACCTGCCGCGCCGTCGACCAGGGCCGCAAGACCGGCCCGGACCTCCTGTTCTCGGGCTTCCGCGGACCCATGCTCCCGCAGCTCATGATCATCGGCGGCATCTACTTCGCCGGCAGCTTCGCCGTGCTGTTCGCCTCGGCGCTGTTCGACGGCGGAACGCTGCTGCACATCGTCTCCGGCAGCGAGCCCTTCGACCCCGAAGCCGACCTGCCCGGCATGGGCAACGCGCTGATCGTCGCGCTGGTGCTGTCGCTGCCGGTGCTGGCGGCGTACTGGTTCGCGCCGGTGCTGGCCGGCTGGTGGCGCGTGCCGGCGGTCAAGGCGATGTTCTTCAGCTTCTACGCCTGCCTGCAGAACTGGCGTCCGCTGGTGGCCTTCGGGCTGGCGCTGCTCGTGATGCTGGGCCTGCTGCCGCGCGTCGCGATCAGCTTCGCGGCGATGGTCTCGCCGCTGCTCTCGACGCTGCTGACGCTGATGCTGCCGCTGGTGCTGCTGCCGGTCACCTTCGCCAGCTTCTACGCCAACGCGCGCGACGTGTTCGGCCCACAAGGCAATGAACCGCCCGCCGGCTGACGCGCCGCTCGGCCTGTTCGGCGGCACCTTCGACCCCATCCACAACGGCCACCTGCGGCTGGCCGAGGAAGCGCGCGAGGCCCTCGCGCTGGCCGGCGTGTGCTTCATCCCGGCCGGCAACCCGCCGCACCGCAACGCGCCCCGGACGCCGGCCGGACACCGGCTGGAGATGGTGCGCCGCGCGATCGCCGGCAACCCCGCGTTCTCGTGCGACGACGGCGAGGTGCGCGGCACGGGGCGCAGCTACACGGTGCTCACCCTCGAACGCCTGCGCGCCGCGCACGGAGACCGCCCGCTGGTGCTGCTGCTCGGCGCCGACGCCTTCGCCGGGCTGGCGACCTGGCACCGCTGGCGCGAGATCACCGGCCTGGCCCACGTCGCCGTGGCGACCCGCGCCGGTCACGCGTCCGACGCGCTGCCCACCGCGCTGCGCGAGGCGCTGGGCGACCGCATCGGCGACGACCCGGCCGCGCTGCGCGCCGCGCCGGCCGGCGCCATCGTGCGCTTCGACATGACGCCGCTGGCGATCTCCGCCACGGAAATCCGCGCGATGCTGGGCAACGGCCGGAGTCCGCGTTATTTGCTCCCCGATTCCGTTGTCGACTATATTGCCGCCCACTCCCTGTACGGCCACACCTGATGGATCTCCAGACACTCGAAAAGACCGTCGTCGACGCGCTCGAAGACATCAAGGCGCGCGACATCGAGCGCTTCGACACCTCCCGCCTCTCCCCGCTGTTCGACCGCGTCATCGTCGCCAGCGCCGACTCCAACCGCCAGACGCGCGCGCTCGCGCGCAACGTGCAGGAAAAGGTCAAGGACGCCGGCGGCCACGTCATCAGCGTCGAGGGCGAGGACTCCGGCGAATGGGTGCTGGTCGACCTCGGCGACATCGTCGTGCACATCATGCAGCCGGCCATCCGCGCCTACTACAACCTCGAGGAACTGTGGTCCGCCACCCCCACGGGTCCGCGCAAGCGCGCCGACAAGGGCTGACGCGATGCACGCAACGGCGCGATGAAGCTGCTGCTGGTCGCCGTCGGCACGCGCATGCCGGACTGGGTGCAGGCCGGCTTCGACGAATTCGCCCGCCGCATGCCGCGCGAGCTGCCGCTCGAGCTGGTCGAGATCAAGGCCGAACCGCGCACCACCGGCAAGACCGTGGAAGCCATGCAGGCCGCCGAGGCGGCCCGCATCGAGGCCGCGCTGCCCGCGCGCTGCCGGCGCGTGATCCTCGACGAGCGCGGGCGTGACCTGACCACGGTCGCGCTGGCCACGCGTCTGGAGGCCTGGCGCGAGGGCGGCGACGACGTGGCGCTGATCGTCGGCGGGCCGGACGGACTGGCCGACACGCTCAAGCGCACGGCCGACGAATCGATCCGCCTGTCCAGCCTGACGCTGCCGCACGCACTGGTGCGACCGCTGCTGGCCGAGGCGCTGTACCGCGCGTGGAGCGTCACGCGCAACCACCCCTATCACCGCGAATGAACCGCCACCGATGACCCGCCCCCGCATCTACCTCGCCTCGCGCAGCCCCCGCCGCCGCGAACTGCTGCGGCAGATCGACGTGGACTTCGACATGGTGCTGTTCCGCGAGGGCGAACGCGCCGACAGCGACGTGGACGAGACCCCGCACGCCGCCGAGGAGGTCGGGGCCTACGTCGCCCGGCTGGCACTGATGAAGGCGCAGGCCGGCGCGCGCCGCGTGGCCATGCGCCAGCTCGTCCGCCGGCCGGTGCTGGGCGCGGACACGACGCTGGAGCTCGACGGCGAGATCATCGGCAAGCCGTCCTCGCGCGAGGACGCCGTGGCCACGCTCGAACGCCTGTCCGGCCGCGTCCACCGCGTGCTGACGGCCGTCGCGCTGACCGACGGCGACCGCAGCGAGCAGCTGACCAGCGTCAGCGAGGTGCGCTTCCGCGAACTGTCGCGCGACGAGATCCTCCATTACGTCGCCACCGGCGAACCGATGGACAAGGCCGGCGCATACGGCATCCAGGGCCGCGCCGCGATCTTCGTGGCCGACATCCGCGGCAGCCACAGCGGTATCATGGGCCTGCCACTGTTCGAGACGGCCCAGCTGCTCAAGCGTTTCGGCCTTCCCGTGCTGTGAGCCCATCCCCGATGGGTCATCCGCAAGACGCGGCGCGCCGGTCTTGCGAATTCCTCATTGAGCGCAACCCATGAGCATCGAGTTCCTCATCAACTGCACGCCGCAGGAAACGCGCGTGGCCGTCACCGAACAGGGCGTCGTGCAGGAACTGCACATCGAACGCACCGCCAACCGCGGCATCGTCGGCAACGTCTATCTCGGCCGCGTCGTGCGCGTGCTGCCCGGCATGCAGTCGGCCTTCGTCGACATCGGGCTGGAACGCACGGCCTTCCTGCACGTGGCCGACATCTGGAACGAGCGCGCCAACGGCGAGCCGGCGCGCAGCATCGAACGCCTGCTGGCCGAGGGCCAGAACATCACCGTGCAGGTGCTCAAGGACCCGCTCGGCACCAAGGGCGCCCGGCTGTCGACGCAGATCAGCCTGGCCGGCCGGATGCTGGTGTATCTGCCGCAGGACAAGCACATCGGCATCTCGCAGCGCATCGAGGACGAGACCGAGCGCGAGCGCCTGCGCGAGCGCCTGACCGCGCTGATCCCCGAGGACGAGACGGGCGGCTACATCGTGCGCACGATGGCCGAGTCGGCCACCGACGAGGAGCTGGCCGCCGACATCGACTACCTGCGCAAGCTGTGGGCCGAGATCCGCGGCCGCGCCTCGGCCTCGCAGCCGCCGGCACTGCTGCACCAGGACCTCGACCTGGCCCACCGCGTGCTGCGCGACCTGGTCACGGACGAGGTCTCGCGCATCCTCGTCGACTCGCGCGAGAACTATCAGCGCCTGCTCGCCTTCGCGCGCGAGTACAGCCCCAAGGTCGTGCCGCTGCTCGCGCACTACAGCGGCGAGCGCCCGCTGTTCGACCTGCACAACGTCGAGATCGAGATCGAGAAGGCGCTGGCGCGCCGCGTAGACCTCAAGTCCGGCGGCTACCTGATCTTCGACCAGACCGAGGCGATGACGACGATCGACGTCAACACCGGCGGCTTCGTCGGCGCGCGCAACTTCGACGACACGATCTTCAAGACCAACCTCGAGGCCGCGCAGGCCATCGCGCGCCAGCTGCGGCTGCGCAACCTCGGCGGCATCATCATCATCGACTTCATCGACATGGAGAACCTGGAGCACCGCAACCAGGTGCTCGAGGAACTGAAGAAGGCGCTGCAGCGCGACCACACGAAGATGAGCGTCAACGGCTTCACCGGGCTGGGCCTGGTCGAGATGACGCGCAAGCGCACGCGCGAGTCGCTGACCCACCTGCTGTGCGAGCCCTGTCCCACCTGCGAGGGCCGCGGCGAGGTCAAGACCGCCCGCACGATGTGCTACGAGATCCTGCGCGAGCTGCTGCGCGAGGCGCGCCAGTTCAACGCCAAGGAGTTCCGCCTGCTCGCCGCGCCGGTCGTCGTGGACCTGTTCCTCGACGAGGAATCGCAGGCGCTTGCGATGCTGTCGGATTTCATCGGCAAGAAGATCTCCCTGCACCCCGAGGCGAGCTACACGCAGGAACAGTTCGACATCGTGCTGCTATGAGGGGCTTCGACCCGCTGCTCGCCGTCCTCGCCTCCGGCCTCGGACTGGCCGCCGCGCACGCCGGCGGCGTGCCGCCCGACGCGATCCGCGCCATCGCGGCGCTGGCGCTCGCGGCGCCGGCCTTCCTCGGCTTCCGCCGCACGGTCGGCCGCGTGGCCGACGAGGCCGCACACCCGGCCGTCGGCCTCGTCGTCATGCTGGTGCTGCCGGCACTGTTCCTGCTCGTGCTGACCTGCGGCACGGACCACTTCGTGCGCGGCGCATGGAGCTGGAGCGCCTTCGCGGCCGGCCTTCCGTTCGCGCTGCTCGCCACGGCCGTGGCGCTGGCACGCGGCTTCGAGGCGCGCGACGCCGATCTCGCCGCCGGCCGCCGCACGCTGGCCACCGCCATCGCACCGATGCACGCCAAGCTGTGGCTGTTCGGCCTGACGCTGCCGGCCTACCTGTGGCTGGTCGTGCAGGTCGGCCGGGACGCGCTGCCGCAGGCCTGCGCGGCCGCGCTGCTGACGGTGATCGTGAGCTTGCGCGCGGTACGCACGCTGCTGGAAGATTTCGACGATCCGGCCGGGCGCGCGCGCGCCACGCGCCTGACCGCCGCCGCCGCAGCCGCCCACGGCGCGCTGCTGATCGCCGGATTCCTGCTCGCGGACCGGCTGCCCCTGTTCTGACGGAAGCCACGCCATGATCGGACGCATCACCGGAACCCTGATCGAGAAATCGCCGCCGCAGATCGTCGTCGACGTCGGCGGCGTCGGGTACGAGATCGACGTGCCGATGAGCACCTTCTACGGCCTGCCCGCCACGGGCCAGAAGGTGAGCCTGTTCACGCACTTCGTCGTGCGCGAGGACGGACACTTCCTGTTCGGCTTCGCCACCGCCGACGAGCGCGCGGCCTTCCGCCAGCTGCTCAAGGTCACCGGCGTCGGCGCGCGCATGGCGCTGGCCGTGCTCTCCGGCATGTCCGTGAACGATCTGGCGCAGGCCGTGGCGATGCAGGAGGCCGGCCGGCTGGTGAAGATCCCCGGCATCGGCAAGAAGACGGCCGAGCGCCTGGTGCTGGAACTGCGCGACAAGCTCGGCAAGGCGCTGCCCTCGCTGGCCGCCACGCTCGGCAGCCCGGCCGCCGCGACCGACGACCGCGGGGACGTGCTCAACGCGCTGCTCGCGCTCGGCTACAACGAGCGCGAGGCGCTGTCCGCGATGAAGGAGCTGCCCGAGGACGTCTCCGTGTCCGACGGCATCCGGCTGGCGCTCAAGCGCCTCGCCAAGGGCTGACCCGGACCCCGCCACGGGCCACCGACGCGACCTTCGGCGGCGAACCCGCTAAACTGCCGGCATGATCGAAACCGACAACCTCGGCTCCGCCCCGCGCCTGGTCTCCGCCGCGTCGACCGACCGGCAGGAGGACGCGATCGAGCGCGCGCTGCGGCCCAAGCGGCTGGCCGAATACGTCGGCCAGCAGAAGATCCGCGAGCAGCTCGAGATCTTCATCACGGCCGCACGCAAGCGCTCCGAGGCGCTCGACCACGTGCTGCTGTTCGGCCCGCCCGGGCTGGGCAAGACCACGCTGGCCCACATCATCGCCGCCGAGATGGGCGTCAACCTCCGCCAGACCTCGGGCCCGGTGCTCGAGCGCGCCGGCGACCTGGCCGCGCTGCTGACCAACCTCGAACCGCACGACGTGCTGTTCATCGACGAGATCCACCGCCTGTCGCCGGTCGTCGAGGAAATCCTCTACCCGGCGCTGGAGGACTACCAGATCGACATCATGATCGGCGAGGGGCCGGCCGCCCGTTCGGTCAAGCTCGACCTGCCGCCGTTCACGCTGGTCGGTGCGACGACGCGCGCCGGCATGCTGACCAACCCGCTGCGCGACCGCTTCGGCATCGTGTCGCGGCTGGAGTTCTACACGCCGGACGAGCTGGGCTTCATCGTGTCGCGCTCGGCGCGGCTGCTCGACGTCGCCATCGACGACGAAGGCGCGCTCGAGATCGCCCGCCGCTCGCGCGGCACGCCACGCATCGCCAACCGCCTGCTGCGCCGCGTGCGCGACTACGCCGAGGTGAAGGCCGGCGGCCGCATCACGGCCGAGGTCGCCGACGCCGCGCTGCAGATGCTGGAGGTCGACAAGCTCGGGCTGGACATGATGGACCGCAAGCTGCTCGGCGCGATGCTCGAGAAGTTCGACGGCGGCCCGGTCGGGCTGGACAACCTCGCCGCCGCGATCGGCGAGGCCGGCGACACCATCGAGGACGTGCTCGAACCCTACCTGATCCAGCAGGGCTACCTGCAGCGCACCCCGCGCGGCCGTGTCGCCACCGCCGCCATCTGGCGCCATTTCGGACTGAGCCGCCCGGGGCGCGACGACCTCTTCGACGCCGACTGAAGTGCGCTTCTTCCTCGCCTTCGCCATCATCGCGTGCCTCGCGGGCGGGGCCTGGCTGTGGCAGGGGGCGGATTTCTACTGGCCCGCGCGCGGCGACCCGACGCTGGCACTCCATCTTTCCGGCAACGCCGCGCGCCTGCTCGGCGCGGGCCTCTTCGCCACCGCCGCGCTGGGCGCGATGGCCGTGTCGCAGGCGCGGCACGGCCCGCCGGACCGGCGCTGGCAGTACGCCTATTTCGTGCTCGCGATGCTCGCGGTCGGCTGCATCGCCGGCGCGATGTGGCAGGGCGAGGTCGTGCCGAATCCGGAATCGAGCGCGGCGCGGAGTCGCTAGGACTCAGGCGCCCTTGCGGCGGGCGCGCGGATGCGCGGCGTCGTAGACGCGGGCGAGGTGCTGGAAATCGAGGTGGGTGTAGACCTGCGTGCTGCGGATGCTGGCATGGCCCAGCAGCTCCTGCACCGCGCGCAGGTCGCCGCTCGACTGCAGTACGTGGCTGGCGAAGCTGTGGCGCAGCATGTGCGGATGCACATGCACGCCCAGGCCCTGCCGCTGCGCCCAGCGCGTGAGCCGCGTGCGCACCGCGCCGGACGACATGCGCGCCCCAGTGCGCGTGACGAACAGCGCCGGCTCGTCCTCGCGCGCGAACCCCGGCCGCGCCGCCAGCCACGCGCGCAGCGCCACCAGCGCCACCGAACCGACCGGCACCTTGCGCGTCTTGCCGCGCTTGCCGAGCACCGTGACCATCGCGTCGGCCTCGTCGAGGCCGGCGTCCACGTCCAGCGAGATCAGTTCCGACAGGCGCAGGCCGGACGAATAGAACAGCTCGAACATCGCACGGTCGCGCACCTCCAGCGCGTCCTCCGGCTCGGCGTCGAGCAGGGCCGCGGTCTGGTCCGGCGACAGCGCCTTGGGCAAGCGCGCGGGGGCCTTGGGCGGCCGCACGCTCTCGACCGGATTGGCGGCCAGACCGCGGTGGCGCGTCATCCAGCGGAAGAAGCCGCGCCACGACGACAGCGCGCGCGCGATCGATCGGCTGCCCAGCCCGGAGGCGTGCAGGCGGCCGGCGAAGCGGCGGATGTCGTGCGTGGACAGCGCGGACAGCGGCCGGGGCGCGGCCAGCCCGGCCAGCCGCGCCAGATCGCGGCGGTAGGCCTGCAGCGTCAGCGGCGCGGCGCGGCGCTGGCTGGCGAGCCAGCCGAGCCAGGCTTCGACGTCTTCCGGCAGCGCGGGGCAGACGTCGGGCGCGTCCATGTCAGCCGAGCAGGCGGCGCAGCGCGGCCGCCAGCGTGTCGCCGAGGCGCTCGAGGAACAGGGTGCCCATGTCCGGGTAGAAACGCTCGGCCTCCTCGCTGGCGAGCGCGAGCAGGCCCAGCAGCTGGCCCTCGCAGCGCAGCGGGATCAGCGCCACGGAACGGATGTGGGCCGAAGCCTCGCCGAACCACGCCAGCGCCTCGAGATTGGCCGGCGCGCCGCAGTACGGCCGGCGCAGGTCGGCGGCCTGGAAGCGCAACTCCTCGCTGACGGGCTCGAAGATGCCGCCGGACGCGGACGCGGCGCCCCACACGCGCAGCGCGGCGTGCGGTACGCGGAAATCCTCGAGCAGGCTCTGCATCAGGGATTCGTGCAGCGTGTCGACGTCCTCGGCCGCGACCAGCGCCAGCGTCAGGCGGTGCATCTTGGCGCCGATCTCGTCGTTCTCCTCGCCGAAGCGGATCAGCTCGGCGAGCTTGGCCTCGAGCTGGCGGATCTTGTCGCGCAGCGCGTGCAGCTGGCGTTCGGCCAGCGTGATGGCCTGTCCGCCGTGCGGGTGCGGCACCGTGATCTCGACGAAGATGTCGCCATGCTCGACGAGGAAATCCGGGTGTTCGCGCAGGTAGCGCGCAACCTGTTCAGCGTCCATTCAACCTCCTGGTGCGCCCGGCTCAGTCGGGCAGCGTCATTTCGCCTTCGAATACCGTCACCGCCGGGCCGGTCATGCGTACGGCCTGGCCGGGGCCGTCCCATGCGATGCTCAGCTCGCCGCCGCGCGTGGCGACCCGGACCGGCGAAGCCAGCAGGCCACGCAGGATGCCGGCGACGACGGCCGCGCAGGCGCCCGTGCCGCAGGCCAGGGTCTCGCCCGCACCGCGCTCGTAGACGCGCAGGCGGATCGCGTGCGGGTCGAGCACCTGCATGAAGCCGGCATTGACGCGCGCCGGGAAGCGCGGATGCGATTCGATCAGCGGGCCCGTGGCCGCCACCGGGGCGGTATCGACGTCGTCGACGACCTGCACCGCATGCGGGTTGCCCATGGACACGGCGGTGATGTCGACGCGGCGGCCGTCGGGCAGCTCCAGCGGCTGCACGACGGCGTCGGAATCGGAGACGAAGGGCACGCGCGCGGGCTCGAGCACCGGAACGCCCATGTCGACGGTCACGAGGCCGTCGTCCTCGAGGCAGGGCTCGATGACACCACTGCGCGTCTCGACGCGGATGCGGCGCTTGTCGGTGAGGCCCTTCTCGTGCACGAAGCGCACGAAGCAGCGCGCGCCGTTACCGCACTGCTCCACCTCGCCGCCGTCGGCGTTGAAGATGCGGTAGCGGAAATCGACGTCCGGACGGCTCGCCGGCTCGACGACCAGCAGCTGGTCGAAACCGACGCCGAAATGACGGTCGGCGATCGCGCGCACGCGCTCGGGCGGCAGGGCGACGGGGGCACGCGTGGCATCGATCACGACGAAGTCGTTGCCGAGGCCGTGCATCTTGGTGAAGCGCAGTTGCATGAGGGATCCGGACGTTCAGACGCGGGCAATGGGTCGATTCTCGCCCACCGCGCGGGGAGCGTCCAGCGGCGGATCAGCCGCCGCGCTGCGAGGCGACGGTGACCAGGCGATCGGCCCCGGCCGTCTCGAGCCAGGTGCGCACGCGCTTGGCGTCGGCGGTGCGGGTCCAGGTGCCCTGGGAGTTGAGCAGCACCATGATGACGGGCTCGCCCTCGACCCAGGTCTGCATCACGAGGCAGCGACCGGCCTCGCGGATGAAGCCGGTCTTGGACAGGCCCACTTCCCACTTCGGATCGTTGACCAGCGGATTGGAGTTCGCGAAGCGCTCCATGCGCTGACCCAGGCGCACGTAACGCTCGGACGCGGTCGAGAATTCGCGGATCAGCGGGTACGAGGCCGAGGCCGACACCAGTCGCACGAGGTCGCGCGGGCTCGACAGGTTGCGCGGATCGAGGCCGCTGCTGTCGGCGAAGCGCGTGTCCTTCATGCCGAGCAGGCGCGCCTTGACGTTCATGGCCTCGACGAAGGCCTTGCGGCCGCCCGGATAGTGGCGCGCGAGCGCGGAGGCGGCGCGGTTCTCGGACGACATCAGCATCAGGTGCAGCAGTTCCTCGCGCGTGAGCCGCGTACCCACGCGCAGGCGCGAGCCGGTGTTCTTGAGGTGGTCGATGTCGTCCCTGGTGATCGTCAGCGTCTCGGACAGGCGCTGGCGCGCGTCGAGCACGACCATCGCGGTCATCAGCTTCGTGATCGAGGCGATCGGCATGGGGCGGTCGGCGTGCCGCTCGATCAGCGTCTCGCCGGTGCGCTCGCTGACCACGAGGAAGGCATCCGAGCGCAGCGCCGGCCGCGACTCGCCTCCGGCGGGCGGAGCCGCGAAGGCGGAGAGCCAGGTCAGCGCGAGGAAAACCGGAACGAGGAAACGCTGCTTCATGATGCCTGCTGATCGCTATGAATCACCCTGCCGGGCCTAGGGCTTCATTTTCGTAACGGAAGCAGGCAGATAGCAAGCGCAATTTAAGGATGTTGCCAAAAAAACACGGGAAGCCCGTGATTTACCGCTGATTTTTCTGATCCCGGTAAACGCCGAAACCGCCCGGAAGCGGTTTCGGCGGAGCCAGACTACCCCATGTCGCGGGCGAGGTGAACCCGCCCGTGCCACGGAGTTTCCGGCGCACCCGGCTCAGTCGAGCCCCTTGGCGGCCTCGACCGAGGTCAGTGCGGCCATGTTGACGATGCGGCGCACCGTCGATTCCGGCGTCAGGATG
>Ga0182792_1002185_pt1 | contig 14315 bp, 14 predicted proteins | sample Passage237B_FD_130497 | JGI IMG/M metagenome (GOLD analysis project Ga0182792, IMG submission 130497) | Cellulose adapted compost microbial communities from Newby Island Compost Facility, Milpitas, CA, USA - Passage2 37B (version 2) (version 2) ...
ATCCTGCTGCAAGACCATGGTGACAAGGTAAGTTTCAGGAATATAAAAATCAAGAACCTGTAGGGCGGTGCACCAATAATATCCTACCTTTGTTGCCATAACTTAACCGTTGGGCAAATGAAGTGTTTCCTTGTTTTGACTATCGCCTTAGCAGGATTTGCCGTAGAACAGTCGTTGCCCTACCAGTCTGCGCGGGATTCGATCCGGCAGGTGCAGTTGGCCGAGAAAAAGCGGCTGGCGGATTCCGTAAAGCATATCCAGGATTCGCTAACCATGCATTACATCGGGCACCCCGACCCCAACCGGCCCAATCAACTCATCGACAGCTTACGGGAACTCGTCGTGGTGGAAAACGGGGATTTCATGGGATGGCTGGCATTTGCCCGCTCGCTGGAAAAGCAACAGGACCCCGATGACGGAAAAGCCCACCGGGAGCTGTGGGTCATCGCAGCCATCGGCCTGTTATTGCTCTTCCTTGGCATCGTCAGGGCTGCGTTCCCCAATGAGGTGCTCTCCATCGTCCAGGCGTTTTACAATGACCGCATGCTGTTGCAGATCAACAAAGAGGACACGCTGTACAGTTCCTGGCCATTTGTTTTCCTCTATGTTTTGTTCGGTTTCGCCGTAGGGCTTTTCATTTACCTATCCAACCTGTATTACTTCGGCGACACCGGCAACAAGGGCCTGGACACTTTTTTGGGCATTTCCTTCTTTGTGATGTTGCTATTCATCCTCAAGATCATTGCCACGCGTTTTTTGGGTTTTGTTTTTGACCTGCAGCGCGTCGTTCGTGAATATGTATCTATCCTGTACCTGAGCTACTTCAATGCAGCGTTGGTCTTCCTACCCATTGTATTGGTATTGAGCTTCATTCCGCAGGATCAGATGACCTGGGTCATCCCAACGGCCTTGGTCATCGTGCTGTGCCTTTTTATTTTCCGTTTTGCCAAAACGGCCAATAACCTGTTAATCAACTATCGATTTCCGAAATTTTATTTATTTATGTATCTTTGCTGCCTCGAAATCGCCCCGGTACTTATTCTAGTAAAAGTACTCGGCAATTAACGTAAAAAACATGCAAGTGCCAGAAGCAGATAGAGCAAAGAAAGTAAAGAGCATTTTAGTAACGTTGCCTAAGCCAGAAAACGAAAAATCACCCTACTTCGCTTTAGCGCAAAAGTACAACCTGAAATTGGACTTCAGGGCATTCATCCACGTGGAGGGCGTTCCCGCACGCGAGGTACGCAAGGAGCAGCGCATCAACCTTGCGGATTTCACGGCGGTCATCTTCACGAGCCGCAACGCGGCGGACCATTTCTTCCGCATCTGCGAGGAAATGCGCTATGAAGTGCCCGCGGACATGAAATACTTCTGTCTTTCCGAGACCATCGCCCTTTACCTGCAGAAATATATCCAGTATCGCAAACGCAAGATATTCTTCGGCAAACAGACCGCCAAGGATCTGGCCGATGTATTGAAGAAGCATTCCAAGGAAAAATTCCTGTACCCTTGCTCCGATGTGGCCAACGAGGAGACCTACAATTGGCTGCAGGAGAACGGTTATCAGGTAACGCCGGTTGTGCTCTTTCGCACCGTGGTAAGCGATCTTTCCGACCTAAAGGATGTTTTTTATGACATCATTGTATTTTTCAGCCCGTCGAGCGTGCAATCGCTGTTTGAAAACTTTCCCGATTTCAAGCAAAACAACACCCGGCTTGCAGCTTTCGGATCCGGCACCCACCAAGCCATATTGGACCGGGGATTGATCCTGGATATTGCTGCCCCAACACCGGAAGCACCTAGCATGACCATGGCGGTGGAGCAATACATCAAAATGGTGAATAAATAACTTTTTTAAAAATATCTCCCTCTTCTTTAAAGAAATATCATTTCTTTTAATAAATTTATGGCCGCTATTCCGGTGGGGAATAACGGATAGATTCATCTACTTAAGAAACGTATTTTTTGTGCATGTGGGGAAGAAGGATACTTTTGTGCAACTCGAACAAACGGGGCTTGTAAATGTGTTTTTGGTCTGAAATTTGTTGTCGTAACGGGTTTTTAATCATAGGTTTCACGAAATCAATCATGCGGCATGTTCCGTAGCAGCCATATAGCTAAATGAAGAAAAGATATTTACCTATACTACCTATCGTCATATTCGCTGTTTTCTCGGTCGGTTGCAGCCGATCCGGGGGGGGTGAATTGGTCGGTGTCAAGCGCGACCGGCTGAAAACCAACAAAGTTCCTCACGGCATGGTCCTCATTCCGGGGGGTACGTTCATCATGGGACAGTCTGACCAAGACATCACCTTTGCGCAGATCGCTCAGAACCGGCAGGTGACCATTTCATCTTTTTATATGGATGAAACCGAGATATCCAACAGCGAGTACCGGCAGTTTGTCAATTGGGTACGCGACTCGATATTGATATACAATTACCTGCAAGACGACAATTATTTCGTGCAGGTGGAAGGTACCAACGAGCGATACATCGATTGGTCCAAGGTAAACGGCGGGCGGCGCTCGTTGTGGAATTCGAAAGACCAAGCGGTCCGTGAACGCACGCGCCAGATGTACTATCAGGGCGAGGACCGCATTTTCGGCAAAGACGAACTTGATGTACGGCTGTTGCGCTACCATTACGAATGGTACGACCTCCGGGCCGCTACCGCGGCAAAGAATGACCAGACCAAAACCCGGTCGGATTTCATCCGGCGCGACACCATCCTGGTATACCCAGACACCACCGTGTGGCTCAATGATTTCAGCTATGCACAGAATGAGCCGATGGTAGAAGGGTATTTCTCGCACCCTTCGTTTGATGAGTACCCGGTAGTAGGTGTCACTTGGCGGCAGGCCCAAGCCTTCAATACGTGGCGCTCCCGGCTTTTTGAAAATCACCAGCGCAGCCGGAAAGGCGGGAGCCGCGAAATCCGCCAACCCTATATGCTCCCCTCCGAAGCGGAGTGGGAGTATGCAGCCCGAGGAGGTCGGGTCGGTTCGCAATATCCTTGGGGTGGCCCTTCTGCACGCAATGCGAAAGGCTGCCTGATGGCAAACTTCAAACCCGGAAGGGGGAATTACATCGATGATGGCGCTGCCTATACTGCTCCGGTCTACTCGTACTTCCCCAATGACTTCGGCCTGTATAATATGGCCGGCAACGTAGCGGAGTGGACGTCCTCTTCTTTCAATGAGTCTGCTTCGTCGTTTGTACACGACATGAACCCCACGTACCGATACGACGCAAAACCGGGGGATCCTCAATCCCTGCAGCGCAAAGTCATCCGCGGCGGTTCGTGGAAGGATATCGGATATTTTCTGCAAAACTCAGCCCGTGCCTATGAATACCAAGACACCGCGAAATCGTATATCGGCTTCAGGAGCGTGTCTGCCTATCCGGGAGTGGACCCCATGAGTAACTAGCAGTAACTGGCAAAAATATAAATCAACAGATAAACAAGTCAATAATACCATGGCAGCAAAACGCAAATTCAAAGTAGGCATCAATAATATCGTCTCGTGGGGAGCGACCGTCGTCATCATCGGGCTTATGGCTAAGCTACAGCATTGGCCGGCAGGTGATTGGCTAATCATCCTCGGACTTGGCACGGAAGCCATTCTCTTTCTTCTGTTGGGATTCCAAACGGAGGAAAAGGACGTGGATTGGACACGGGTTTACCCAGAATTGGCGGAAGACTACCAAGGGGAACTGCCGAAAGCCTCCGCAAGGCCTACGGCCGGTGTAGGTACGACAGCCGCACTCGACAAAATGTTACAGGACGCCCGCATAAGCCCCGATCTGATCGGCAATCTCGGTGACGGTTTACGCGCCTTCGGCGACAAAGTCGCTGCGATATCCAACGTGTCCGATGCATCGCTGGCCACCAGCCAATTCACCGAAAAAGTGAAAGGGGCGACCAGCAGTTTCGACAAGCTCAATAGCGCATTCGAACGGGCCTCCAGCGATTTGGCCAACATCAGCTCGAGCGGTGCCGATGTCAATGCCTACCATGAGCAAATCCATAAATTGGCCACCAACCTACAGCACCTCAATGCCGTATACGAACTGGAATTGCAGGATACCGGCAAAAAACTGCAAACCATTTCCCAGCATTACGACAGTATAGCCCATACCCTGCAAAACTTCAACGAATCCGTGGTTGACACCCAGCAATTCAAGGAGCAGGTAGGGCATCTCAATAGGAATCTTGCATCACTCAACGCCGTGTATGGCAACATGTTGGCCGCGATGAACCAGCCACGCGTGTAATTTATCGTTAAAGAAAAACAAACAACCGTTTGAGCTTAAAAAAGTAAATTACACGATGGCAGCAGGAAAACAGACTCCAAGGCAACGAATGATGGGTATCCTATACCTCGTATTGTTGGGGTTGGTGGCATTGAACGTGAGCGATTCGGTCCTCGATGCCTTCAAAAACCTCGCAACAAGCTTAGGAACCTCCACGCAAAATACCCAAGAAGGGATTGACAACATGTTCAATGCCTTCAGGGCCACGAAGCTAAGGGATGAACCGGAACGGGCCAAACCCATATTGGGAAGGGCCGAACAGGCCAGCCAGCTGGCCAATAACCTTTCCAATTATATCGATTCGCTTAAAACCGTGCTTGAGCAGGAGGGCGGCGGTCAGAATGAATCGACCGGCGATGTCCGCAAACGCGACAACCTCAGCATCAGTCCCCGCATCATGATCAAGCAAAAGGAGAAGCGCGCCGAAAAATTGCGTAACCTGATTGCGGAAACCCGCCAGCAATTGCTCGAATTATCGAATAACGAAGTGGCATTCTCCCTGGACGCCCAAGATCCGCCTGCCCGCGGAGGCATCAAAAAATCATGGGAACAGGCCAATTTCGGCGACGGTATACCGCTTACCGCGGCAATCACCGCACTGGAAAAAATCAAAGCAGACGTCAAAAATGCCGAAGCAGTTGTGGTCAAGCACATCTTCGGCGAGATGGACATGGCCGTCGTCAACCTCGACCGCTTCGCGGCGGTAGCGGTGGCTCCGTCTTCCTATATCATCCAAGGGCAACCCTATACCGCCAAAATATTCCTCACGGCCTATGACTCCAAGTCCAATCCCGAAATATCCGTGGGTGGCAATACGTTACCCGTGACCGATGGACAGGCGACATATTCCCTCAATACATCAAGCGAAGGCGTATTCAACTGGACAGGAACCATCCGCGTGAAACAGACCGATGGCACGGTCAAGGAATATGTTACGGAGCCGCAAACTTATCAGGTAGCGCGCCCATCAGCGGTGGTCTCTCCGGATGCCATGAACGTGCTGTACATCGGGGTAGACAACCCCATTTCGGTGTCCGCTCCCGGCATCCCCAAGGAAAGTCTGGCCGTCAGCGGACAGGGAGTTACGATATCGGGTTCGGGCGGCAAATACGTAGCGCGAGTTACACAACCGGGCACCGCGAGCATCAACGTATCGGCCCGGATAGGAGAGCAGGCACAATCCCTAGGCTCTACCAATTTCCGTGTCAAGCGCATTCCGAAGCCACAGGCACGCGTGGCCGGCCGATCGGGGGGCGCCGTTGCCGCAGCCCAAATCAAGAGCCAAAACCGCATCTTCGCGGCATTGGATGATTTCGAATTCGACGCCAAGTTCAACATTTCCCGTTTTTCGATGTTGATACAGAAGCCGAGGGTAGACCCGATGGGTCCTTATCAGGGCACCGATGGCGCGTTTTCGGGCCCGATGCAAAATGCGTTGAATTCGGTTGCGCCAGGCTCTTTCGTGTTTTTTTACAATATTATCGCTGTAGGCCCAGACGGGGTACAGCAGGAACTGGACCCGATATCTTTCCGGGTCAACTGATTTGATTACAAAGGAGGTCACCATGAAAGTGTACGGTTTTTTGGTTTTGCTATTCCTCGGGCTTACCGCAGCGGCCCAACAGGGCAACCTTTCCAACAGCACCACACCTATCCAAGCTGAGGAGCCGCCCGTGGATGGCTATTATGTGAAATCCGATATCCTGGATAGGGAAGTCATCCCTTACTCCATCATACGCCCCACGGACGCCGCTTACGTAAAGCGTGTATGGCGGGAGTTTGACGTAAGGGAGAAGATGAATAGCCTATATGCTTCGCCCAAATCCCGGTTGATCGATGTCATCATGGAAGCCGTGCTGGCAGGCGAACTCACGGCCTATGATCCTACCCCTACCGAAGATGACCCGACAGGCGACAGCTTCAAGACACGCCTGGCACCGGACCAGGTACTGGGCCGGTTTGGATCGGACAGTACGTTGGTGGAGGAATACGACGAAGATGGCAACGTGATTGCCTCCCACTTTGAAGCCGCGGCATTCAATCCCGACGATGTCGTCCGTTTCCGAATCAAGGAAGATTGGATATTCGATAAACAACGCTCGGTATTCGAACCCCGTATCATCGGTATCGCACCTTTAGTGACCCCCAAACTCGATGAGATTACCGGTGGTAGTGATTTCGGCGGTGAAGCCCCCGCTGACATCCCCGGTATCGGTGCAAGCGACAACGCAGCAGCCATCGCCGCAGACGCTTATCCGGCCTTCTGGATCTATTTCCCCGAAGCGAGGCATATCCTTGTCAACAAGGAGGTAACCTCACGCCACAACGACGCCACCGGATTGAGTTATGATGACGTGTTCATCAAGCGTTTGTTCTCCAGCTACATCGTCAAACAATCCAACCCCGAGGACCTGCGCATACGGGACTACATAGACAATGGAGTGGAACGCCTCTATGAAGCCGAGCGTATCAAGAAAACCTTGGTTGACTTCGAGCAGGACCTGTGGTCATACTGACCTGCAAAAGTGACTTTCATCACACAACAAGGTGCTTTTGTTTTTTGGCACGTAAATAGTTGTATGCTTTTTTATAACGCGAATGTAAAATTGGCTTACCGGATATCGGAGCACATGAAGATTTCCTAAGTTTGCATTATCGCATTTAACAATTAGTTTAAACTAGCTATAAAGTCGTGCAACTCAAAAAAGTAGAAAAAATCTCCGGGATTAGCTCGGCTGACTTCATCAGGAACCACTTGAACAAAGGGGTGCCGGTGATCATGGACGATTTCGTGAGCAAGGATAGTCCAGCGTGGAGCAAATGGAATTACGACTATTTCAAGGAAATAGCCGGAGATGCGGTGATTTCGCTGCATGGGAGGGAAGATGCGTCCAATGACCGTGCCGCCAGCGCTCCCGTTGCCAAAATGAAATTCAGTGAGTATTTGGACCTGATTGAACGCGAACCGACGGATTTGCGCATTTTCCTGTTCAATCTCATGAAACTGAAGCCGGAACTCAATCATGATTTGATTTACAACGATGTAACCGGCGGGAAGGTATTGAAATGGCTGCCCTATCTTTTTTTCGGTGGCGAAGGATCCAGTACGCGCAACCATTTCGACATCGATATGTCGCACGTATTCCTTACCCAATATAAAGGTGTCAAGAAAATCTGGCTGTTTCCGCTGGACCAGTCCGATTTGATGTACAAACTTCCCTACAATTTCCACAGCATCGCCAACCTCAAAAACCCGGATTACGAAAAATTCCCGGCCCTGCGGTACCTGGATGGTTACGAAGCCGAGATACATCCGGGCGAGACCCTATTCATGCCGTCCGGTTGGTGGCATTATATCCAATACGTCACGGAAGGGTATTCCATCAGCGTGCGGGCCTTGCCTTCCAAGGTGTACGACAGATGGCGCGGATTCCGCAACCTGATCATCACCCGGAATTTTGACAATACGATGCGCAAAATTTTCAAAGACCGGTGGTTCCATTACAAAATCAATACGGCCAACAGGCGCGCAGAGAAGGCACTGAAAAAAGTGCAATAATTTCAGGATGAAAAAATTACAAGGGTGTGTCTAAAAAGTATGGTTTACATCAACCACGAAGGTCGCTAAGTTCTTCACTAAGAACACAAAGGTCATATACAATCATTTAATCTTTGTGAGCTTTGTGCCTTCCTAGTGTACTTTGTGGTTTTAAACGGCCTTTTAGACGCCCCTCCCCTGTTGTAATTTCGCTAACATGTACTTTTTCAGGAAAAAGGATCCCAACAGGCCCACAAGCTTCAACCTCCGGGTAATGCACGCCATCAATGCGACAGCGATTATCCTGTTTTTGCTAGCCATCTTATATAAAATCATCAAGAGCCTTTTTTTCAGTTGAAATCCCGTAAATACCATGTCTACAACTAAAGAAATCATCAACACTGCCCAAGCCCCTGCTCCCATTGGCCCATACAACCAAGCAATCAAAGCCGGGAATACGCTCTACGTGTCCGGACAGATCGCGCTTTCACCCGAGACGGGCGAATTGATACGCGGCACGGTAACCGATGAGGCACACCAGGTATTGAAAAACCTGAAAGCCGTATTGGCCGCAGCGGATTACTCGCTTGCCGATGTGGTGAAGACGACGATTTTCCTGCGGAGCATGGATGACTTCGGTGCGGTCAATGCCGTTTACGGAGAATACTTTACCGAACAGGCTCCTGCACGGGAAACGGTGGCCGTGGCCGGACTGCCCAAAGACGTTCGTGTCGAAATCTCCGTCATCGCCTGGAAGGCCTAAATGCGGGGTCGCATAAAATACTTCTCGGCCGCTTTCTTTGCCGCCGCACTTTGGGGATTCATGGCCATTCCCCTACGCGAAATCAGGGAATGGCCGGCAGCAGACATCCTTTACTACCGGATTTTTGTATCGGCGGCCGTGGTTTGGCTGTTCATCTTGGTCTTTCGCAAGAAACAGTTGCGGGCGGATGCCGAACACCTCGGCGACCTTTCTCCTTCCGCACGGAAACGGTTGGTATGGCTTACCTTAGCGGCTTCGCTGCTCATCATGGGCAATTGGTTTGCTTTTATCTATGCCGTCAACCAAGTGAGCATCCAGTCCGCCGCCTTCGCTTACATGGTCTGTCCGCTGCTTACCACCCTAGCCGGATTCCTTATCCTCAAGGAGGAGCTGTCCGCCATTAAAAAAATCAGTATCGGCATCGCATTCGTTAGTGTAGCCATGCTGGCCCAAGGCTCCTTATACGAGGTAGCCTGGTCTGTGGGCATCGCCTCGTTTTATGCCTTGTATCTGGTTGTCCAGCGGACCATCAGGCACGTGGATAAATTGAATATCCTGGCTGTCCAGCTTTCGGTATGCAGTCTGCTCATCGTGCCTTTTCTGTTGGTGCAGCATCACCCCTTGCCACTCTACCCGAGATTCTGGTTCAATATCCTCGTCATCGCCATCATATTCACCATCATTCCGCTATACCTAAGCATGTATGCGCTCAATGGCGTATCTTCCTCCACGGTAGGCATCTTGATTTACATCAATCCCATTATCGCGTTCATCGTTGCTGTCGTATATTTCCATGAACGCATCGATATCCACCAATTGCTGGCTTACGCTGCCCTGCTGGCAGCAGTATTCTTATTTAATTGGGGTACGCTTCGGAAAGTTTTCCATAAATTCGCATAGACCGTGAAATCAGCAGACAGTTGTGGCAGAACTCAGCACCATAACCCCCATTGAATACCTCAAAGGCGTAGGTCCCAGCCGTGCCGAAGTACTCAAAAGCGAGCTAGGTATCCATACGTTCGGCGACTTGCTGAAACACTACCCTTTCCGTTACATCGACCGTACGCAGGTCCATAAAATCAATCAGTTGCATCCGGACATGCCCGCTGCCCAGGTCATCGGAAGGCTGGTTCACATCGAGGAAATCGGCGAGCGCAAGGGCAGGCGCCTGGTCGGTCATTTCAAGGACGATACGGGTACCATGCAACTGGTATGGTTCCAAAGCATCGCCTGGCTCAAGAAATCCCTGAAGCTGGGTGCCGTCTATGTCATCTACGGCAAACCCAATAGCTTCAATAATCAGCTTTCGATGACCCATCCGGAAATGGAAAGTTATCAGCCGGGGGCAAAGCAGGCAGGCAGCATGAGCCTGCAACCGGTATACAGTTCGACGGAAAAACTCAAAAAATTTACCCTCGACAGCCGTGGCATCCAAAAGTTGCAAGCAGTGCTGCTGGAGAGCATCGGCCACCAACTGCAGGAAGAGCTGCCCGATTATGTGCTCCAGGCACATGGACTGATACCGCTTCCAAAAGCGCTGGCAGCCATCCATTTCCCCCGGGATCAGCAGGAACTCAGGCAGGCTATCCACCGGCTTAAGTTCGACGAGCTGTTTTTCATCCAATTGAAGCTCCTGAAAAACAAACTGCTGAACACACAGAAATTCAGGGGTCATCGGTTCGAGAACGTGGGCGACAAATTCAACAGGTTCTACCATGAACAGCTTCCTTTTTCGCTCACCGATGCCCAAAAACGGGTAATCAGGGAAATCCGGAAAGATACCGCGTCAGGAGCGCAACTCAACCGACTCGTCCAGGGCGACGTAGGAAGTGGCAAGACCGTGGTGGCGCTGATGAGCATGTTGCTGGCGGCAGACAATGGCTTCCAAGCTTGCCTGATGGCACCCACCGAGATATTGGCCCAACAGCATTATCACAGCATCAGAAAACTCTTGGGCAATGGCATCGCTTCGGTGCAGCTGCTTACCGGCTCCACGCCCAAGAAAGACCGACGGATCATCCATAGCCAACTAGAAGACGGCACGTTGGACATCCTCGTGGGTACCCATGCGCTGATCGAAGATACCGTACGCTTCAACAATCTCGGTTTGGTGGTAATCGACGAGCAGCACCGGTTCGGTGTCGAACAGCGTGCCAAGCTTTGGCGAAAAAACCGTACGCCACCTCACATGTTGGTGATGACCGCAACCCCCATACCACGCACACTCGCCATGACGCTCTACGGCGACCTCGACATCTCGGTCATCGACGAGCTGCCAGCAGGCCGCAAGCCCATCAAGACCCTGCATCTCTACGAAAGCAGCCGGTTGCGCATGTTCGGCTTCATGAAGGAAGAAATCACCAAGGGCCGGCAGGTGTACATCGTCTATCCACTTATCAAGGAAAGCGAAAAGATGGACCTGCTGTACCTTGAGGCTGGCCTGGAAACGCTGATGAAAGAGTTTCCCCTGCCGCAATACCGCATCAGCATCGTGCACGGCAAGATGCCCGTCAAGGATAAAGAGTTCGAGATGCAGCGGTTTGTCAAGGGGGAGACGCAAATCATGGTGGCCACGACAGTCATCGAGGTAGGTGTGGATGTACCCAATGCCAGTGTGATGGTCATCGAAAATGCCGAGCGCTTCGGACTCTCCCAGTTGCACCAACTGCGCGGGCGAGTGGGACGGGGCGCGGAACAATCTTACTGCATCCTGATGTCGGCGGGCAAACTTGGCAAAGAGAGTAAACTGCGCTTGGAGACCATGGTGCGCACAAATGACGGCTTCGAAATCGCTGAGGTAGACCTGCAACTGCGGGGTCCTGGCGACATCACCGGGACACAGCAAAGCGGCGTACTGGACCTTAAACTAGCCGATCTCACGACCGACCAAAGCCTACTGATTGAGGTACGGAACCACGTAATCCGCATTTTCAAAGACGACCCCCAGCTGGCCAAACCCGAAAATACCCTGCTGCGTAAATACCTCACCCAAAACGAACCGGGTATCAGTTGGGAGAAGATATCGTAGTGTCTGGCGACCACACCAGCTTGGCCTCACCGCCTTCGCAGCTGATACCGGTCGGTGGTGTCAAGAACATGCAGTCGGATACGACATCCCATTTGACATTGTATTCCCGTTGGAGATCGGTATAACGCGCTACCTTGTCCAAAAAGCTGACGGTATCCAATTCCGTCGAATAGGCGAGATATCCTGCAGGACCGCCGCAGGCTTTCTCTCCGACAGCGGTAAAGCGCCATTCGCCGGAATCTTCGCAGGGATATAGGCCGGCCAGGGAATCCAGCTCGCGGTACAAGTTTTCCAACCGTATGCTCTCCAATTCAGGACTTCCCACCATGGCTTGCTTTTCGCACGCCGCCACCATAAGCGCAACAGCTACCGCTCCATATATTCGTATCTTCCCCATGTCCATGTTGTCTTTGTCTGGCAGACGAATATAAAAAAACTTTTGCTAAGGGCCATGGACTGCTTACATTTGCAGGCTCACTTAGCTACAGGATGGCGCACAGGCTAGACAATCCGGTATGGCATGCATTGAATTCAGGCAATGGACCGCTGGCACACGGCAGCGGGTCCATCAGATTTTTCTGGAACGATGTTTCGCCTTTCGTGGGGTCAGCGGACTACTCCACAAAGCAACTCCACGCCCTGTACGAAGCGGTCCCCTTTGACGGTCCCTTTGCCATCCTTCCCCCAGGCGAAATCACTTTACCCCCTCCATGGCATGTCATCCAGCAAATGAACGTATGGCAGATGGTTTGCACAGGCATCCCACGGAAAACGCTGAAACCGATGCCTATTGTCCCGTTAGGGGACGCGGATGTCCCCGAAATGCTTAAATTGACCAGATTGACCAACCCAGGTCCGTTCGAGCGGCAAACGATACGCTTTGGGCATTACGAAGGCATTTATGACCATGATCGACTGGTCGCAATGGCCGGCCAGCGCATGCATCCCCAGCCCTATGCTGAAATCAGCGCCGTATGCACGCACCCCGATTTTTCAGGAAGGGGGTTGGCCACCCAATTGGTTCTGCGGCAAATCCATCGAATCAGGGCTGCGGGTGAAATCCCCTTCCTCCATGTGAAATCAGCGAACACCGGCGCAATAGCTGTCTATTCCGATCTCGGGTTTGTGAAAAGGAAGGAAGTTATCATCTACGTTATCAAAAAGGGCTAAACCCTTCCTATTCGTCTATTTAAATATCCCTTTCGTCTAAAAGGCCGGCCGTTGGTCGACGGCTAACGCCGGTTCGTCTATTATTGCATATACTGCGTGCAACGTTTTTCCGTACCTGTCGTCTTATCAACAGAAAGTCCGGAAGACGGGAAGCCAAGAGACGGAAGTCCGAAGACGGAAGAACAAAAAACAAAAACACGAAAAAACAAAAATTGTATAGCTATGAAATCGTTAGTATTAAGCGCCATGATTTGCGCAGCAGTAGGAACCAGCGTCGCAAACACCAATGTCCCCACTTCAAGCAGCAACAAGGAATGGGTAAATGACCAAAAAAGCGTCGATGCCTTCAAAGAGGTTATCGCCTTCCATCAACGGAACGTAGATGTATTGTGGGAGCAATACGGGCTGGCTGAAGCGCGAATCAAGGAAAGCCGCGGCAACCATGCCGAGCTGGACCGAGACAAAGCGTTCTTTGTCGGCGTATACCGCCAAGACATCGCAAAGGGGATCCGTGTGGAAGAGAGCAAGAAAGCCATTGCAGAAATAGAAGCCTCCTATGTCAAAAAACACGCGCAACGGGACGCCTATGAAACCAAGCAAATCGCCCTTTTGCAGACACAGCTCCGGGCAGAGCTGAAAAAAGAGAAAAATAAATTCGAAAAAGCCAAGAAGAAATACGCCAGCTTTGTAAATGAGGAAACGTTGCCCCTCCTGCAAGAAGCAGAGCAGCACTTTGCCAAAGCCATCGCTCGTGCAAATAGCTTCGCCAACAGCCATACGGCCTTTGCGGCCCGATAAGAGCCTCCGAGGAGTCTATATATAGTCTGGCAGCCGCCCGCTAAGCGGGCGGCTGCCTTTGTTTTGGGAAAATTATGCGTAAATTTGCTCCTATAACGATAAGACTATGCTCGGACTCAAGTTATTGACAGACCCGCGCTGGGCCAACATAGCAGAAGCCAATCTCGAAGAAATCCTGACAGACCATGCGTGGTGCGAGCAGAAAGCTGCCACGAATGCCATATCGTTGATTACACAAAACTCCGAGCATCAAGAACTTGTACATCAGCTCACGGCTATTGCCATCGAGGAAATGCAACACTTCCAACAGGTCATCGACATCATTAAGCAACGTGGCTATACGCTGGGCCGTGAGCGCAAGGATGATTATGTCAATCAATTGATGAAATTTATCCAAAAAGGGGGCAGTCGCAACACAGCTTTCATCGACCGCCTGTTATTCGCCGCGATGATCGAAGCACGCAGTTGCGAACGCTTTCGCGTGCTTTCCCAAAACATCAAGGATAAGGAACTGGCCAAATTCTACCATGACCTGATGGTGTCGGAAGCCAACCACTACACCACGTTTTTGAACTTCGCCCGACGGTATGCCCTTGATGTGGACGTAGAAAGGCGTTGGAAAGCGTGGCTGGAGTTCGAAGGGCAACTGATCAAATCCTATGGAACCAAAGAGCATATCCATGGGTAGCCAAATCCAGTGAGG
>Ga0182792_1002188_pt1 | contig 14275 bp, 12 predicted proteins | sample Passage237B_FD_130497 | JGI IMG/M metagenome (GOLD analysis project Ga0182792, IMG submission 130497) | Cellulose adapted compost microbial communities from Newby Island Compost Facility, Milpitas, CA, USA - Passage2 37B (version 2) (version 2) ...
CATCGAGATGTTCTACAACCCGATCCGCCGGCATAGTTCCGCTGGCGGACTGTCACCGGTAGAGTTTGAAAGGCGCTACGCGCAGAGCGGCGACTGAGTGTCTACAGAACTCTGGCCGGTCCAATTGGCCAGCGTGACAGGTGCCCCAGGCCACAGCCGCCCATGCCAGCGGACGGGCTCACGGTGTCCGGGGTGAAGTGGCGGCAGTCGCCGCAGGTCACCAGCGGGCGCGGGATTGCCTTCCCGGCCCTCCGCCGGAAGCACCACGGGCACGCTTTCACCTTCGGCGGACAGCCCGGCCACAGCAGGACCGGCCCGCAGCCCTCGCAGGTGCGCGCCACAGGCTCGCCCCATCCCGGCGGCACCTCGCCCGCGTCCATGCGTCGCCCGGCTTCCAGTGCGCGCAGGTACGCCCGCAGGGTGTCATCGGGCAAGCCGGCGCAGGCGGTCACGTCGGCATCGGCCAAGCCATGCGCCAGCTCGGGCGGCAGCCCTTCATCGGCGGCCAGGGCCAGTAGCCGCGCGCGCTGTTCCTTCGCTTTCTCAGCGTCGCCCCCTTGCGATTCTTGCGAATCTGCGAATATCGGCCCAGCCGGTGGCGCTAGATTCGCAGGATTCGCAGGATTCGCAGCGGGTGCGCTTTCCGTACTCGCCAGCAGGCGCGTGAGTAGCCCGGCCATATCAGCCGCCCCCCTGCGCCGGAACAATGCGCCAGACGTTGCGGCGGTGGCGGCCGTCTAGTTCCATGCCGCCTTCGACAGGCTCCGCCCATCCGGCCCGTTCAAGCTCGCCCATTGCCCGGGTGAACGCTCCACGGTCCCGGATGCGGGCAGGGCCAAGCCTCAACGCTTCGGACGAATACAGCAGCGCCCGGCCCGTTTCGTGGCACCAGTTCAGCAGCGCTTCCGCGTCCCGCACTTCCGGCGACAGTTCCGCCGTGCCGGCCAGCCTCACGGCCTCGTGCAGGTGCCACAGCGCCAGCTCCGCCGCCCGCGCCATCGTGTCGGCGGTGATCGTCTGCACCGCGTCCGATTCGAGCAAGGCCAGGACGCCCGCAATCCTCAACGCCTGTTCCGGCGTCTTACTGGCCCACGGCTTCGCGGTCGCAAACTGCCCGCCCGGCCCCATGCCGGCCTCGACGGCATCATGGAGCTGCACCCATACCGCCTTCGCGGCCGCGTCCAGGTGCAGCGCGCGCGGCCGCAGTTCCTGTCGCTCCCCTTCCGCCAACGGTAGCGGCTGCCGGTGCAGCTCCCCCAGGCGGTACGCCATGCGCGCCAGCGCCGCATCATCGCGCAGGCTCTCCGCCCGATACGACCGCGTCCCGGCCGTCGACTCGGGCCACGCCAGCAGACAGCGTGCCAGGAACCCTTGCCCCGCCAGCACGTCATCCGACAATGCCCGCTCGGCAATAACGGGTTGCGCCATCAGGTGCAGCGCCAGCCGCCGGCCGTATAGCTTAGTGGCCCCATCCAGCGCGCGCACTCGGTCCAGGGTGCCGTTATCCCACAGCTTGCACAGCGTCCCCGCCGTTCGGGTGACGGTTTCCTTGCTCATTCCGTGCCCGCCAAACACCAGCGCCGCTTCATCGGTGAAAGCGCCAACGCTCGGCCAGCCGCCCGCCAGCAGCTTTGCCAAGCCTTCGGCGGTGAAGTCCCCGACAATCAAGCGCGGAATCAACGGAGCCGGCGGGGCCGGGCCGATGGCCTGCAGGGCAGCCGCCAGTCCCACGCCCTTCGACTTGCCGGCGGCTTTCTTGGCATCGGCACAGCGGGCTTCCCATTCGGCCAGCTCGGCCGCGTGCGCGCGCTGTTCCAGCTCATACGCTTTCGCCAGCTCCTTTTCATGCTCGCGGGCTGCGCGCATCGCCTCGCCATCTACGGCGCTTTTCCGCTCGCCGCTCTCGGCTACAGTCAGCATCCAGAGCGATAGCGGGATTTCCCGGCCGTCAATCTCAACGTTAGCGAGCGCCTGCGCGGCCAGCGATGCCGCCGCCAGCACGGATGCTCCGCATACCGCATCCGGCGCTTGGATGACGCGCCGCAGGCTCTCCGCTGCCGGTTGAAGGATCGGGCCAAGCTCAGCCACGGGGTACGGCTCAGGCGGTGGCACGGGACGGCGCAACGGCTCAGGGGCGCTGCGATTCCTGCGATTCTGCGATTCCACCATCGGCAACGTGTCCAGGTCGCCGTCGGTGCCCATGCCCAGCGCTTCCCGCGCCCGCTGCTCAATTGACACGCTCATGCGCGCACCCCCAGCGCAGCCTCGGCCGCCTCCAGTTCGCGCTCGGCCTGGCCCAGCTCCCGCCGCAGCGCATCGACCGCTGCACGCTTGATCGACACCAGGCGCGCGGGCGAGACCACGCGGTCCACCCTCAGCGAGTCCTCGCAGGTCAACGCCACCGCCGCACGCCCGATGCGGTCGACGGCGAGCGCGAGCCGCCGGTCATCCTCGACACTTAGCGGCTGCCATGCGGCGATCTGCGGCGCGGCAAGGCCGACGACGGCGGCCTCGACGGCCAGCACCTCCAGCGCGGCCGACCAGCTGGCCTCCTTGAGGGCCCTGCGCGCCTGTCGACGCTCTTCCGGCGACTCCGGCCACGTCCTAGGCGGCATGATGTCCGCCCAGGTCAGTCCGACAGCGGCCAGCACGTCCTCCGTCCGGCAGCCACCGAAGCAATGCAGCAAGACTCTGCCGTCGCGCTCGGCAATGGCGACCTTGCGAGACTTGCCGCCGCAGGACGGGCACCGTGCGCGCCAGCCACTGGCGGACTTCTGGACGCCATCAAGACGTTGCAACAAGGGTTCTGCGGTGGCAGAATCAGCGTGGTAGCCGTTCCAATTGCTACGCCCCCTAGCGCCTCGACCCTGCCCGGCCGAGGCGCTTCTCATTTGGGCACCCATCACGCCACCCCCCGGTTATCGCCCAGCGCCTCGCGGCTGCGGTAGCACACCGGCCGCCCCGCGTTGCTCTGGGCCTCGAGGAAATCGACCCAGGCGCGCACAGCCTCGGGACGAGCGAACCGCCTACGCCCGACCAGGAAGGTCTGGAGGTCGCCCGCGTTGATCGCGGAGTAGATGGTCGGGATGGACTCGCCGGTGATCGCGGCGATCTCCTTTACTGACAGCTTTAACGGCTTGAGTTCTTTCACTTCTGCACCTTTTGCGAATGGCGCAGCGTGTCGCCTGCGCCCGCGAGTCGCCGCGTCTATTCGCGTGACAGGTGCAAGGCTAGAAACTCAATCTTTGGAACGCGGGCGTTCCGTTCCAACTATCTGCACGCGCTTGGCAACAGCGCGGCCGGTTACTCCAAACTCACGCCCGACTTGAGCGCAAATGTCCGACTTACTCCGGCGTGGATTTTTCGCATGCAGTTCGCTTGCGCGGTTTTGCCACGCATCCCATATCGGCTTCCGTTCCGCCGCGCGCTCTTGGCCGCTAGAGAACCCGGCGCGCTTGCGCTGTTTCGTCGCACGGTTCCCAACGATGGCGACGGGCGCAGCCTTCAGGTACAGCGCGCGGAACTCGGCTTGCGCGATGTCGTGCATCAGGCGCATGTCGGCGCGCTTGCGTGGCCCCACCAATCGCACCGCCAGCGAGTCGGCAAGTTCAATCAATTCCGGGTGCCTGCGCAACGCCTCGATCCGGCTTGCAGGACTCAGCGCGCTAATCAGTTTCGCGGTGCTGCGCAGATCATCCGGCGCTCCGTCGATCTCGACGCGGACGTGATCGCCTAGCAGCCCGGCCGGGTCTGGCGTCCTCTTGGTCGTCATGCCGTCGCCCCCAGCTTCGCCACCGCATCGGCCAGCTTGTCCGGGGCCAGATGCGCGTACCTCTGCGTCATCTCGATGCTGGCGTGCCCTAGCAGTTCCTTGATCGTGTACAGGTCAACGCCGCTCATCGCGAGCCGGGATGCGAAGTGGTGGCGGCAATCGTGAAAGCGAAAATCGGCCAACTCTGCTGCGGTGACCAGCCTATCCCATGACTTGTTGATGTTGGTCATGCGCCCGCCACCTGCACCAGGGAAGACAAGCCCCTTGCCGTCGCCCTGCTTCTTCCAGCGGGTCAGCACGTCCACGGCTTCATCGTTCAGCGGCAGGTGACGGGCCTTGCGAGACTTCGCATTGCCGGCGGTGACGGTCAGCAGCCTGGCGGGCAGGTTCACGTCCTCCCACCTCAGACCGAATAACTCGCCCCTGCGCAGGCCGGTATTCAGCGCCAGCAGCACCAGCGGCGCTAGATGGTCCGTAAACCCATCCTCCGGCCACTGCGGGTGCCCCTCGCTACCGCGCGCGGCGTGCCATGCGTTGTGTCGGTCACGGCTCGCTCTGCGCTCAGCCTCACGCGCCGCCAGCGCGTCCCTGAGCCGCTTCTCTTCCTTCGGGCTCAGGTAGCGAACCCGGGAGTTGTCGGCGCCCTTGGCGCGCTTGACGGCCTTCAGTGGGTGGTCGGTCAGAAAACCCCACTCCACCGCGCGCGAGTAGACGGACCGGATGCGGTCCAGGTCTCTGTTCACGGTCGCCGGTTTGCGCCCGGCCTTCAGGCGCTTGGACTTGAAGCGCTCTATGTCGAAGGCGGACAGGCTGCGCAATTCGCGGTCGTACAGGTCGGAGAAAGAGGCTTCCAGCGCGTCCACGGTCGCCTGCCCCGCCTTCTGGTGCGCCAGCGCCCATGGTGCGTAGTGCTTCCGGATGAAGTCGCCCAGAGTGATCGGTTTCTCTGCTGCGGGCTTGGCGGCCTCGATGACGGCCAGCGGCGCGCCGTGTTCGTCCGTCTCCGCCAGTACCGCGCGGGCCTTCGCGCGCGCAGCTTCGACGGTCACGCCGGGCCACTTGCCAAGCGCCTTGCTTCGGGTGCGGCTCCACTGCACGTTCCAGGACTTCACCCCCGACGGCTGCACGCGCAGGTGCAACTGCGGCACCACGGTATCCCAAACGCGGTACGGCTCGGCCTCGGGCTTGGCGGCCTCCACAACGGCGGGAGATAGCTTCTTGGACAGCTTCACGATGACCCCGTAACTGCACGGTAACTGCAAACGGGATCATACCGCGAAATATCGCAAAGCGTCGCATCCTTTAAAATCAATCAGTTGAGACGTAACCCATTGACCGGAAACCCCTAAAAATCCCGTTCGGGACGTAGAGGTCGCATGTTCGAATCCTGTCTCCCCGACCAGATATCCGGAAAGAAAAAAGCCTGCCTTGCGCAGGCTTTTTTCTTTCCTGCGTCCGCGGTCCATCCGCCGCACTGGCGGACACGGCACGGCGAGGCCGGCCTTCCCCGCCGGCTCCGCGCAAACGCCCCACCCTGCCCGCCGCCGCCTCCGCCGAGCAGGGGAACCGCCCGCCTGCAGACGGCCTTGGCGTTGCCGTAGCCAACGTCAGAGAGTGACAAAACAGGTCAGTACGGGACCGCTCGGGTCAGCACAGGGTCATCACCCGCTCTTCTCACGCCTTTCATCCGCAACTAAATCACGCAAAATCAACAAGTTGCACATAGGGGCCGAGTGCAATCCCGGGCCTGCCCACGTTCCCGTGCAAGCCCAGGCGCGGTCCCGGACTTGGCATGTGACTTGCGTCACATTTCACAAGAAACTTTCTGGAACAAAAGCCGCATGCCCCTGCCCACACCGCTGGCGCTCTGCGTCGGCCTGGTCCTGCTCACGCCCGGTCTGGCCGTCGCGTCCGCATCCGGCGCCCCCTCCTCCTCGACCCTGGAACACATCGCCCGGCTGCGCGATGAAGGCCGCTGGCTCGAAGCCCTGCCGCTGGTGCAGCAGGAACTGGAACAGCACCCGGACGATGCCGGGCTGTACCGGCTCAACACCCTGCTCCTGGCCGACCTGGGCAATGCCTGGAAGGCCTGGTCGCTGTACCAGGCCCGGCCCTCGGCATTCGAGCCCGCACATGCCCAGCGCCTGGAGAGCGACTACCTGGCCCGGCTGGTGAACTGGAGCCGCGCGCGCGCCGTGGACGAGGACGCGCGCCTGGACGAGGCCGAGGACGCCGAGGCCCGCCTGCGCGAGTACCTGGACCGCTCCGGTACCGCACCGGCGGAGGCTTCGCTGCGGATCCGCCTGGACCGCCTGGTACTGCTCAACCGCCTGGGCCGGCATGAACAGCTGCGCGAAGAGGTGCAGGCGCTGCAGGCCGAGGGCCAGGCTCTGCCGGCCTACGTGGCCGAGCCGGTGGGCGCCTCGCTGATGGCGGCCGGGCATCCGGATGAGGCCATTCCCTTCCTGGAGATGGCCACCGCGGTCGAGCCGGACAACTCCCAGGTGCGCACCGAACTGGCCTACGCCTACCTGGAGTCCGAACAGGCCGGGCGCGCCCTGGACTACCTGCGCCGCTGGCGCGACCAGGAACCGGCCTGGGGCTACGCCGATGGCGCGCGCACGCCCTACCAGAACTGGGCGCGCTACGACGCCGACGTGGCCCTGGCCATGATCAGCGCCTACTCCGGGCAGCTGCCGCAGGCGCAGCAGGCGCTGGAGGAACGGGTCGGAATCGGGCCGCGCAATGCCGGACTGCAGACCTCGCTGGGCACGGTCTACCACATGCGCGGCTGGCCGACCCGGGCGCTGGAGCGGCATCGCATCGCCCACACCCTGGAGCCGACCGAGGTGGGCCCGCGGATCGGCATGGTCGAGACCCTGGCCGCGCTGCAGCGCCACGACCTGGCGCGGCCGCTGCACGACGACCTGCTGGCGCGCTATCCGGCCCGCCCCGATGTGCGCCGCCTGCATGGTGAATGGGTGGCCGAGCGCGGCTGGCAGCTGTATGCCCACATCGCCGGCGGCCGCAGCCGGGGCAGCGACGGCACCTCGCCGCTGGGCAACGAGGACCGCAGCTGGGGCCTGGAAGTGGCCAGCCCGCTGCTGGACGACCGCTGGCGCGGCTTCGCCTTCCTCGAGCAGGACCGGGTGGATTACGACGGCACGCGGGTGGACCCGCTGTGGCGTGGTGCCGGCCTGCGCTACGCCTTCGACCGCCTCGACGCCGAACTGTGGGCGGGCACGCCGGGCGACGGCATCGGCGGCACCGCGCTCGGGGCGAGCCTGGGCTGGCGCCTGTCCGACACCTGGCATATCGCCGCCCAGGCCACGCGCAACGACCGCCAGGCTTCCAGCCAGGCGCGCGCGGCCGGGATCGCCGGCGACCGGATCGAACTGAAGGCGGCCTACGCCCCGCACGAACGCGCCGGTCTGGAGCTGGCCGCCGGGCAGCTGCGCTACGAGGACGACAACCGCCGCGATTTCGCCTCGGCCACCGCCTGGCACCGCCTGGCCACCCACCCGACCTGGGTGCTGGACGGCCTGGGCAGCGCCTACGCCTCGCGCGGCAGCCGCGAGGACGCGCCCTACTTCAATCCCTCCCGCGACGGCTCGGTGGAGCTGGGCCTGCGCCTGGACCAGCAGCTGTGGCGCCGCTACGCGCGGCACTTCCGCCACCGCCTGACCGCCTCGCTCGGCCGCTACTGGCAGGAGGGCTACGGCAGCGCCGCGGTGCCGGCGCTGGAGTACCGCCACGAATGGCAGTTCGGCCCGGGCCGGGTGTTCGAGTACGGCCTGTCCTGGTCGCGGCCTGTGTACGACGGCCGGCGCGAACGCCACCTCGGCTTCGAAGCCGGCCTGCGCTGGGGAGAGTGACATGAACGGCTTCCACAATTTCCTGGCCAGGCTGCTGGCCATCGCCGCGCTCGCGCTGGCCCTGGCGCCGGCCCGCGCCCAGGCCCCGCAGGGCGGCAGGCTGCTGGTGCTCAGCTACCACGACATCCGCGACGACGTGGCGGCCCACGGTGATGCCGACGGCTATGCCGTCAGCACCCAGAACTTCGCCGCGCACCTGGACTGGCTGGCCGGGCACGGCTACCGCCCGGTGTCGCTGGAGCGGGTCGTCCAGGCCTCGCGCGGCGGCGCCCCGCTGCCGGAGAAGGCGGTGCTGCTGACCTTCGACGACGGCCTGCGCAGCGTCTACGACAAGGCCTTCCCGCTGCTGCGCGCCTACGGCTACCCGGCGCTGGTGGCGGTGATCACCGATTACGTGGACATGGCCGAAGGCCGCAGCGTGGACTATGGCCACCGCCCCTTCACCCGCGAGGACTTCCTGACCTGGGAGCAGCTGCGGGAAATGCAGCGCAGCGGCCTGGTCGAGGTGGCCAGCCACACCCACGACCTGCACCATGGGATCCCGTCCAATCCCCAGGGCAACCTCACCCCGGCCGCGACCACCCTGCGCTACGACGCCGGCAGCGGCCGCTACGAGGACCAGGCCACCTTCGCCGCGCGCATCCGCGCCGACCTGCAGCGCAGCTCCGAGCTGATCGCGCGCGAACTCGGCCAGGCCCCGCGCGCCATCGTCTGGCCGTATGCGGCCTACAACGCCACCGGCAACCGCATCGCCGACGAGCTGGGCATGCGCGTTTCCTTCGACCTGGAAGGCCGCAGCACCACCATCGGCCCGGACCTGCATGGCCTGTCCCGCCTGCTGGTGATGGACAACCCCACTGCCATCGACCTGGCCAACGAGCTGCGCCGGCCCCCGGGGCTGGACGGGATGCGTGCCCTGCAGGTGGACCTGGACATGGTCTACGACCCCGACCCGGCCCAGCAGGAGCGCAACCTGGACGCGCTGGTGGACCGGGTGGCGCGGATCCGGCCCACCCATGTCTGGCTGCAGGCCTTCGCCGACCCCGATGGCGATGGTGCCGCCGACGCCCTGTACTTCCCCAACCGGCACCTGCCGCTGCGCGCGGACCTGTACAACCGCGTGGCCTGGCAGCTGTTCACCCGCGCCGGGGTCAAGGTCTATGCCTGGATGCCGGTGCTGGCCTTCCGCCTGCCCGACCCGGCGCGTGACGCGCGCCTGGCCCTGGCCAGCCCCGAGGCCGACGGCATCCATCGCCTGGACTTCACCAACCCCGAGGCGGCGCAGCTGATCACCGAGCTGTACGAGGACCTGGGCCGGGCCGGCTTCTTCACCGGCCTGCTGTTCCACGACGATGCCTACCTGCGCGACAGCGAGCTGCCGCAGCTGCCGCCGGACACGGCCGCCAATCCCGTGCGCACCCGCGCCCTGATCGACTTCACCCTGCGCCTGCGCGACGCCGCCCAGCAGTGGCGGCCCAAGCTGGAGACCGCGCGCAACCTCTACGCCACCACCCTGCTCCGGCCCGACAGCGCCGCCTGGCACGCCCAGCGCCTGGAGCTGTTCGGCCAGGCCTACACCTACACCGCGGTGATGGCGATGCCGTGGATGGAGGGCGCCCGCGACCCGGAACGCTGGCTGGACCAGCTGCTGGAGGCCGCGCGTGCCCGCGACCCCGGCCTGTCCCACACCGTGTTCGAACTGCAGACCCGTGACTGGCGCAGCGGCCGGCCGGTCGAGGGCCAGCGCCTGCGCGCCCAGGTGCGCCGGCTGCAGGCCGCCGGCGCCCGCCACCTGGCCTGGTACCCGGACGACTTCATCGCCGGCCAGCCCTCCACCCACGACGCACGCGCGGCCCTGTCCTCGCGGGTCTTCCCCTACGAGGAGCCGTGACATGCAGATGCATCCCGCCCTGTCGATCCTGTTCCAGTTCGCGTTCTTCTACCCGCTGGTCATGGCGTTCTTCTGGATGTCCGGCGGCCTGTACTACTTCTTCCGCCGCGAGCGCGCCTCGCGCGACCGCAGCGATCCGCCGCCGATGGAGCCGATGCCGTTCGCGTCCATCCTCATCCCCTGCCACAACGAGGCCGGGGACGTGGAGGACACCATGGCCGCGGCGCTGAACCAGCGCTACCCGGACTACGAGGTCATCGCCATCAACGACGGCAGCAGCGACGATACCGGCGCCCGCCTGGACGCGCTGGCCGCCGCCAACCCGCGCCTGCGGGTGCTGCACCTGAGCCAGAACATGGGCAAGGCCAACGCGCTGCGCATGGGCGCGCTGGCGGCGCGTTCGGAGTTCCTGGTGTGCATCGACGGCGATGCCATGCTCGAGGAGCACGCCCTGCACTGGATGGTCTGGCACCTGCAGTCCGGTCCGCGGGTGGGCGCGGTCACCGGCAACCCGCGGGTGCGCAACCGCTCCACCCTGCTGGGCCGGCTGCAGGTGGCGGAGTTCTCCTCCATCATCGGCATGATCAAGCGCGCCCAGCGGGTGTACGGGCGCATCTTCACCGTGTCCGGGGTGATCGCCGGCTTCCGCCGCACCGCCCTGCACCGGGTCGGCTACTGGGCCGACGACATGGTCACCGAGGACATCGACATCAGCTGGCGGATCCAGCGCGACCACTGGGACATCCGCTACGAACCCAACGCGATGTGCTTCATCCTCATGCCCGAGACCCTCAAGGGCCTGTGGCGGCAGCGCCTGCGCTGGGCCCAGGGCGGCGTGGAGGTGCTGCTGCGCCACGGCCTGTCGCTGCTGCGCTGGCGCAAGCGGCGGATGTGGGGCGTGCTGTTCGAGTACGTGCTCAGCGTGGCCTGGGCCTACACCATGCTGGCGCTCATCGTGCTGTGGGCGCTGGGCAAGTTCGTGCCGCTGCCGCCGGCGCTGTACGTGGACACCCTGCTGCCGCGCTGGCACGGGATGATCCTGGCCCTGGTCTGCCTGCTGCAGTTCGCCAGCAGCCTGGTCATCGACCGCCGCTACGAAACCCACGTGGGCCGCAACTACTTCTGGGTCATCTGGTACCCGATGGCCTACTGGTTGATCAGCCTGTTCACGACCGTGGTGGCCCTGCCCAAGACGCTGCTCAAGCGTCGCGGCGCGCGCGCCGTCTGGGTCAGTCCCGACCGGGGTATCCGATGAGCACCACCCGTTACGACTCCCGCCTGATCCAGCGGCCGCAGAACGTGCCGCTGGTCCGCCGCACCTTCTGGGGCGTGGTCACCGCCGCGTTCTGGGCCATCTACATCTACCTGTGGATCCCGCTGCTGACCCTGGTGGCCTGGTTCTTCGGCCTGCGCGAAGGCTGGGCCCAGCTGTACCACGGCGGCCAGCAGATCGAACCCTTCGTGGTGGTGGCCCTGCCGCTGATCTTCCTCGGCTGCGCCCTGGTGCTGATCCTCTGGGGCGAGTACAACCGCCGCCGCTTCCGGGGCCGGGACCGGCGCCGCCCGCTGCCCCAGGCCACCGACGAGGAAGTGGCGCGCGGCCTGGGCGCGCTGCCGGAACTGGGCCGCGAGCTGGGCCAGGCGCGCATCGCCACCGTGGTGATGGACGAGCGGGCGCGGCCGGTAGGCGTGGCCGTGCAGGCGCTGTCGCGGCGGGAGTGAGGCCTGCGGCGGCGGCCAGGCAAGGACGGTTCAGCCGCACCGGCTAGAATGCCGGCCGTCCCCAGCCCTGCCGAAGCCGCCGCCCCCGGGCCGCGGCGCTGACCCGCCGCATGCCCACCACGCCTCCACCTCCCGCCCCGTTCCGCGGCCGCCTGCTGGTCCTGACCGGCATCCTGCTGGCCGCCTGCAACCTGCGCACCGCCGTCACCTCGATCACCCCGCTGCTGGAAGTGATCGGCGCCCAGTTCGGCTTCGGCGCCACCGCCGCCGGCCTGCTCGGCATGGTCCCCACCGCCGCCTTCGCCACCGCCGGGGTGCTGACCCCGCGCTTGGCCCAGCGCCTGGACCTGGAGCGCACCGTGCTGCTGGCCATGGCCCTGGCCGCGACCGGCCTGCTCTGGCGCGCCCTGGTCGGCGGCACCGCCGGCCTGTTCCTGGCCTCAGCCACCGCCCTGCTGGGCATGGGCATCGGCAACGTGGTCCTGCCGCCGCTGGTCAAGCGCTACTTCCCCGACCGGGTGGGCACCCTGAGCGCGCTCTACATCACCCTGCTGCAGGTGTGCACGGTGATGCCGGCGCTGCTGGCCGTGCCCTTGGCCGGTGCCGGCGGCTGGCGCCTGTCGCTGGGCGTGTGGACGGTGTTGGCGGTGCTGGCGATGCTGCCCTGGCTGGTGCAGCTGCAGCGCATCCGGCGACCGGCTGCCGGCGCCGAGGCCGCGCCCGAGCTGGCCGCGCCCGAGCTGGCCGCGCCCGCCGAGCGGGTGCGGGTCTGGGCCACCCCGCTGGGCTGGGGCCTGGCGCTGATGTTCGGCATGACCTCGCTGATCACCTATGCGCTGTTCACCTGGCTGCCCAAGCTGATGGTCGAGGCCGGCTCCAGCCCCGCCTTTGGCGGCACCATGCTGGCGCTGTTCGCCGGCCTGGGCCTGTTCGGCAGCCTGGCCATGCCGGCCGTGTCCAGCCGCATGCGCAATCCCTTCCCGGTGGCGCTGTTGTGCGCGGCCTGCCACCTGTCCGGCTTCGCCGGGATCTATTTCGCGCCGCTGGCCGCACCGCTGCTGTGGGTGGCGCTGCTGGGCCTGGGCCCGAGCACCTTCCCGCTGTGCCTGACCCTGGTCAACCTGCGCACCCGCAGCCCGGCCACTTCATCGGCCCTGTCCGGCTTCGCCCAGGGTTGCGGCTACGCCCTGAGCTGCCTTGGCCCGCTGCTGTTCGGCTGGCTGCACGAGCGCAGCCACGGCTGGGGCCTGCCCTTCCTGTTCCTGACCGCCTGCGTGGCGGTGATGCTGGCCGGGGCCTGGCTGGCCTGCCGGCCGCGCATGCTCGAGGAGCAGCTGCCGGCGCGCGCCAGCCTGGCGCCGGCCTGAGCCCGGCGCCGGCTCAGGCCGGCGCCTGCAGCAGGTCCGGGTGCCGCACCTGACCCTCGCCGCGGACCACGAAGCGCTCCACGGTCAGCGCCTCCAGGCCCATCGGGCCGTAGCTGTGCAGGCGCGTGGTGGAGATGCCGATCTCCGCGCCCAGGCCCAGCTCGCCGCCATCGGAGAAGCGCGAGGAGGCGTTGACCATCACCACCGCCGAGCGCAGCGCCTGCACGAAGCGCTCGGCGTGGCTGGCGTCGGCGGTGACGATCACCTCGGTGTGGTCGGAGGTGTAGCGCTGGATGTGCTCGATGGCTTGCTCCAGGCCGTCTAACACGCGCACCGCCAGGATCAGGTCAAGGTATTCGGCGGCGTAGTAGTCCTCGGTGGCCTCGCCCATGTCCGGCACGATCGCGCGGCTCCGCTCCCAGCCGCGCAGCTCGACCCCGCGCTCGCGCATCTCCCGTGCCGCTCGCGGCAGGAAGGATGCGGCCACGTCGGCATGCACCAGCAACGTCTCCAGCGAATTGCACGCGGCCGGCCGCGAGACCTTGCCGTCCACCAGCAGGTCCAGGGCCAGGCCCAGGTCGGCCGGCGCATCCACGTACTGGTGGCACACGCCCTTGTAGTGCTTGATCACCGGCACCCGCGCATGCTCGGCCACGAAGCGGATCAGGCCTTCGCCGCCGCGCGGGATCACCAGGTCGACGATGTCGTTGAGCTGGATCAGCTCCAGGATGGTCTCCCGGCGCAGGTCCTCCACCAGGGTCACCACCGCCTCCGGCAGCCCGGCCTGGCGCAGGGCGCGCTTGAGCGAGGCGGCGATGGCGGTATTGGAATGGATCGCCTCCGAACCGCCGCGCAGGATCACCGCGTTTCCGGCCTTCAGGCACAGCGCGGCAGCGTCCGCGGTCACGTTGGGGCGGGCCTCGTAGATCATTGCGATCACCCCCAGCGGCACCCGCACGCGCTCGACGTGGATGCCGTTGGGGCGGTCGTAGGCACGGGTGACCTGGCCCACCGGGTCGGGCAGTTCGGCCACCTCGCGCAGGGCGTTGGCCACGCCCTTCAGGCGCTTGTCGTCCAGGCGCAGGCGGTCGAGCATGGCGCTGCCGGTGCCCTTGGCCGCGGCGGCTTCCAGGTCGCGCGCATTGGCCTCCAGGATCACGCCGGCGTCGGCCTCCAGGGCCTCGGCCATGGCGCGCAGCAGCGCGTTCTTGGCGTCAGTGGACAGCTGGGCGATGGCCAACGCGGCTTGGCGCGCCTGCAGGGCCTGGGTCTTGATGTCGCTCATGTCGGTTCTGCCTGAAGGTGGACGGGGTTCAGAGGACGACCAGGTCGTCGCGGTGGATCACATTGCCGCCATAGCTGTAGCCGAGGATGGACTCGATCTCGCGCGAGTGCCGGCGCGCGATCCGGCGCACGTCCAGGGCCGAGTACTGGGTGATGCCGCGGGCGATGCGGCGCTCGCCGCCGGCCTCGCGCAGCACCCCCCCGACCATGTCGCCGCGGCGGGAGGCGCCCCCCGCGCCGCCCCCCCCCACCCCCGCCCGGCCGCGGTCGCCGGGGCGGAGGCCCCCGCCGGCCCCCACCACGCCGCCCGGCAGCAGCGAGGCGCCCTTGCCGGCGATGGCCTGGGCCGCGCCGGCGTCGACCA
>Ga0182792_1002190_pt1 | contig 14272 bp, 13 predicted proteins | sample Passage237B_FD_130497 | JGI IMG/M metagenome (GOLD analysis project Ga0182792, IMG submission 130497) | Cellulose adapted compost microbial communities from Newby Island Compost Facility, Milpitas, CA, USA - Passage2 37B (version 2) (version 2) ...
CGGACAATCTGCCGACGACATCCGGTTCGCTGCCTGCCGACGGCGGGTCGAACGTCAGGCGACAGCGCGGGTGTGCTCGGGAAAGAGCCCGCGCAGGCCTTCGGCCGATGCCCGGGCGATGCCGCGTTCCGTGATCAGCCCGGTAACCAGCCTGGCCGGGGTCACGTCGAAGGCGGGGTTGCCGGCCGGCGTGGCGTCGGGAGAAATGCGCACCTGCCGGATCCTGCCATGGTCGTCGCGGCCCCAGACGAGCGAGACCTCGTCGCCGGAACGCTCCTCGATCGGGATTTCCTTGACCCCGTCCTTCACCGTCCAGTCGATCGTCGGGGAGGGGAGAGCAACGTAGAACGGCACGCCGTTGTCGTGCGCGGCGAGCGCCTTCAGATAGGTGCCGATCTTGTTGCACACGTCGCCATTGGCGGTCGTGCGGTCGGTGCCGACGATCACCATGTCGATTGCACCCCGTTGCATCAGGTGGCCCCCCGCATTGTCCACGATCAGGGTGTGCGGGATGCCGGCGCCCGCCATCTCCCAGGCGGTCAGGTGCGCGCCCTGGTTGCGCGGCCGCGTCTCGTCCACATAGACGTGGACCGGAATGCCGGCCTCCGCGGCGAGATAGATGGGCGAAGTGGCCGTGCCGTAGTCGACGGTCGCGAGCCAGCCAGCGTTGCAGTGGGTGAGGATGTTCACCGTCTCGCCGGGCTTCTTCTTCGCCCCGATCTGGCGGACTATTTCCATTCCGTGCTCGCCGATCGCGCGGTTGATGGCGACATCCTCATCGGCGATCTGCGTGGCGCGCGCATAGGCGGCGTCAGCGCGCTCGGAACGGGGCAGCGGGCGCAGCAGCGTGCGCATATCGTCGAGGGCCCAGCGCAAATTGATTGCGGTCGGTCGGGTGGCGTGAAGCTGCTCCCAGACGGCGTCGAGTGCGGCATCCGACGGGTCCTCGCGGATGCGCATGGCAACGCCATAGGCAGCGGTCACTCCGATGAGCGGCGCGCCGCGCACCCACATGTCGCGGATTGCGGTGGCGATGCCGTCGACCGTCCTGACGTTCTCGACGCGGAATTCGTGCGGCAGCCAGCGCTGGTCGATCATGTCCACCGACCAGCCGTCCTCGTTGAGCCAGATCGTCCGGAAGTGCCTGTCGCCGACCCTCATCGTCCGCCTCCTTCTCCCACAGGCTAGCGCAGCGCCGCCGCGATGTTGCCGCCGTCCACGGTCGTCACGTCGGCCGTCGTCCGCTCGGCGAGCGCCTGATGCAGGAAGGCTTGCGCCACGTCCTCCGCGCGCACCTCCAGCCCCAGCAGGTTGCCCGCCATGTAGTCCTTTTCCGACAGTCCGCGCGCCCTGGCGCGGCTGGCGATCATCTCGTCGCTCAGGAGGCCGGAGCGGATGCGATCGGCGTTGACGGCGTTGGAGCGCACGCCGATCGAGCCGTATTCGAGTGCGTATTGCCGTGACAGGAACAGGGTCGCCGCCTTGGGCAGGCCGTAGGCGCCGAAGTTCGGGCCCGGATTGACCGCCTGCTTGGACGTGTTGAACAGCAGCACGCCGCCCGTGCGCTGCATCGCGAAGATGCGAACCGCGTTCTGGGCCACGGTCTGGTGGGCGAAGAAGTTGAGCTCGAAGCTCTTGCGCAGCAGCTCGCCGGAGATCTCGCCGATCATGCCTTCCCAGGCCGCGCCGGCATTGGAAATGACGATGTCCACGCCGCCGTAGACTTGGACCGCGCGGTCGAAGGCGGCGCGCACGGAGTTCGGGTCGGTGACGTCGGCGGCCACGCCGATCGAGTCGTTGCCGGCGGCCTTGGCCGACGCTGCCGCCCTGTCGCCGTCGAGATCGAGGACCACCATGTGCGCGCCGTTGGCAGCAAACAGCTTCGCCACGGCCGCGCCGATCGCACCGGCACCGCCGGTCACCAGCGCGACCTGTCCAGACAACGGCTTCGGCTTGTTGGAGGCGAGCTTGGCCTGCTCCAGCGACCAGTATTCGAGCTCGAACAGGTCGGACAAAGGCAGGGGATGGAACGAGCCCACGGCCTCCGCCCCGGCGACCGCTTCGATCAGCATCTCGCCGACATCGGCGGCGATCTTCGCCTCCTTGAGGCTGCGGCCGTGGCCGAAGAGGCCCAGCCCGCGCACCAGGGTCAGCCGCGGCATGGTGTCGAGCATGGTGCGCTTGACGTCGTCGCGGGCGTCATTCTCCTCGAAGTAGCGACGGTAGCGATCGGAGAATTCCGCAACCCGCTCGCGGATCACATTCGCATAGTCATCGAGCTTGCCGGACTCGGGCGCAGGCAGCACCATCGGGCCGGTCTTGATGCGGATCGAAAGGTCCGGCGTCGAGACGCCGCGCCGGGCCAGTTCCTCCGCATTGTCCGCATTCACGTATTCGAGGATCGCCGGGGAAGTGCGGAAGTCCGAAACCATGCGGCCCCAGCTGCCTTCGCCCTGCGGGATGGCGATCGCGCCGCGCAGCAAGGGCGCGACTTCGGCCGGCATGGCGAGCGATGCGGGCAGCTTCACCGGCGTGAAGGGGCGCTTGCCCTTTGCCACCCGCTCCTCGGCCATGGTGACGAACTCGATCATCAGCTCGTAGGCCGCGCGGGCGGTGTCGGCGAAGGTGAAGATGCCGTGCTTGTCGAGGATCAGGCCCTCGACCGAGGGGTCGGCGTCGTAGATGTCCGCGGCCGCCCTGGCGAGATCGAAGCCCGGCTTGATGTAAGGCACGAAGCCCAGCCGGGAGCCGAACACTTCGCGGCAGATCGGCTCGCTGTCGACCTGGTCCACCAGGGCGAGGATCGCCGTCGAATGGGTGTGATCGACGAAGCGGTGCGGCAGGAAAGCGTGCAGCAGCGTCTCGATCGACGGATTGGGCGCGAACGGGTCGAGCAGGTTGGCCCGTTGCATCGCGACCATGTCCTCGTCCGACAGCCTGTCGAGCTTGCGCGCCTCGAGCAGCGGCTGGAGCTTGACGGCCGGCAGGCCGGCCGGCTCGATCACGGCCATGTCCCAGCCGCTGCCCTTGACGCAGAGCACGTCCCAGTCGTGGCCGAGGATGTCGGTGGCCTTGGTCTTGAGCGAGGTGTTGCCGCCGCCATGCAGAACCAGACGCGGCTCGCCGCCCAGCAGCCGGGTGGTATAGACGCGCAGCGCCAAATCTGACGACACACCCTTGGCCGCATATTCGGCTACCAGCTTCTCGGCTGCCTCGTCGCTCCAGAGATTGCGCATTTCGGTCTTGTTACTCCCGTCTAATTCGCTGCCGCGCCTTCCTGTTCGATGGCGACGCCGGCTGCCTCCAGGAGCCGACGGGCCATGCGCGCCGTCAGCACCAGATGGGTGGCGAACCGGCCTTCGAGTGCGGCCTTCAGCGGTCCGAATTTCTCGTCTTCCTGCACGACGACCAGCCTGCGCCGGATGGCGCGGATGTCGTCGAAATCGGCAGAGATGATGCGGCGGTTGTATTCGCAGTCGAGCAGCGCGCCGTTTGCGTCGCTGATCTGGCCGGCGATCACGCCCGCCGCGCCCAGCTTCTTGAGCTCGGCCAGTTCCTCGAGGCTCAGCGCGCCGCACTTGATGACGTGGCTGTCCTCGTTGAGCGTGCCCGGCGAAAACAGCGCCAGCGTGCAGGACCGGATGCCTTCGAGCTGCTCGCGGATAACGGGTTCGTTGCGCAGGTCGCGGGCAAGCTGCTCCGTGCTCAGCACCAGCGGGGCGTAGAAGTTCAGACCCTTGGCGTTGAGCCTGCGGGCGATTTCCATCGTGCACTGGTCGGGCCGGTAGGAATAGGGCGAGCCGAGGTTTCCGCAGAGTTCGACCACGGTCACGTCCTGCCGGTCGGCATAGGCCATCGCGTCGGCGATCGCATAGACGGTGCGGCCCCATGCGACGCCGACGCGGTCGCCGTTCTGGACCATTTCGAGAAACACGCCGGCCGCGAGGCTCGGTATTTCGTCGGCCGCGTCTCCTGTCACACCGTCGCGCGCCACCCAGACTGCATCGAGGCCGTAGAAGTCCTCGATCTGCCGGGCCAACCGCTCGTGCCGGAAAAGCTGGGTCGAGGTGGATATGCTGACGATGCCGGCCTCCCGCGCGCGGCGCAGGTAAAGCGCGACGGATGCGCGCGAGATGTCCAGCCGCTGGGCGACCTCGTCCTGGCGCAGCCCGTGCGTGTAGTAGAGCCACGCGGCCTTGTGCACGATCTGGTCAGCCGGACGACTTGTCATTATCTCCTACCTGCTCGACATATTTCACGCACGTTGACAAAAGTCAAACGCGCATGGGCGGCGTGGGTTGCGATCAGTAGGGCGTGTCGCCGCCATCCACATTGATCGACTGGCCGCGGATGATCACCCCCGCATCCGACAGCAGGAAGGCGATGACGCGGCCAACCTCGACCGGCCTGACGTGCCGCCCCAATTGGGCCGGATGCATGGTGTCGAACAGCGCGCCCGCGTCCTGGCCCAGGCGGGGCGCAAGGAAATCCGCCACGCTCTTCAGCATGTCGGTGCCGACGCCGCCGGGACAGACGGCGTTGACGTTGATGCCCTTCTCCGCCCATTCGAGCGCGAGCGAGCGGGTGAGGTTGATGACCGCGGCCTTGGAGGCGTTGTAGCCGGCCATGTTGCGGTAGCCGACCTTGCCGGCATTCGAGGCGACGTTGACGATCGCGCCTCCCTTGCCGGCGAAGTGTTTCGCGGCGATCTGCGAGGCAAGCAGCACGCCCTTGACGTTCACGGCATATTCGAGGTCGAAGCCTTCCGCCGTCGTCTCTTCCGCCGGCCCGAGCCGGACGATGCCGGCATTGTTGACCAGCCCGTCGAGGCGCCCCCACTTCGCCACCGCCGCGTCGAACGCGGCTTCGAGGCTTGCCTTGTCCGTCACGTCGGCTTCGAGGCCGATCGCGCGGCCCTCCGCGTTCAGCGTGGCCGCCGCCTGCGCAACCTTGCTTCGGTCGAGATCGAAGAGGGCGACACATCCGCCCGCCTCCAGAATTGCCTCGGCGATGCCCCGCGCGATACCGCCCGCGCCGCCGGTGACGACCACCACCCTGTCCTGAAGTGCATTCATTTTCGTTGTGTCTCCTTCACCAGGTGGGCCGCGCCATGACGCCGCCATCGACGACGAGGTCCGCGCCGGTGATCCAGCGCGCTGCGTCCGAGGCCAGGAACAGCGCGGCGTCCGCGACGTCTTCCGGCTCGCCGAGGCGCGTCAGTGCGGCGGCGTTCTTCCAGCGGGTAACACCCTCGGGCCAGGCTTCCTCGATGCCATCGCGGCGGATCAGGCCCGGTGAGACCGAATTGACGCGGATGCCGTACTGGCCGAGTTCCAGCGCCGCGGCCTTTGTGAACATCAGGAGCGCTGCCTTGGCGGCCGCATAGTGGCCGTGGCCCGGCGCCGGGTTGTGGCCCTCGATCGAGGCGATGTTGACAATCGCGCCACCCTTGCCCGCACGCCGCAGCTCCTCGGCCACGGCGCGCGCCAGCAGGAACGGGCCGGTGACGTTCGCGGCCATCATTTCGGACCAGTCTGGCCCCGAGAGTTCGGTGAAAGCCTTCACCGGCTGGATGCCGGCATTGTTGACGAGGATGTCAACGCCGCCGAACTCGCTGCGCGCCTCCGCAATCAGCGCCTCGACATCCGCGATGGAGCAAACGTCTGCACCGATGGCCTTGGCCTTGCCGCCGTTACTCCGCACCTGTTCGGCGATCTTCCCGGCCGCGTCGCGATTGCGATGGTAGTGACATACGACGCTGGCACCGGCTTCGGCGAAGCGCCGGGCAATGCCTGAGCCGATGCCACCGCTCGAACCGGTGACGATTGCCGTGCGGCCCGAAAGGTCGAGCAGCCTGGCGACGGGGGAAATTGCGTTGGTGCTCATGCGTTCGCTCGTGCTGGCAGTTTCGGAAAGAGCTCCTTCAGGATCGCCTCGATCTTCACGCCGCATTTGGCGGCCTGCTCTACGACCTTCTCGATTGTGTCGGGTTCCTGGTCAGGACCGCCCGTCGCGGCGTTGGTGATGGCCGAAATGCCGACCACCTTGAGGCCGGCATGGTTGGCGGCGACAACTTCTATCACGGTGGACATGCCGACGGCATCGCCGCCGGCATTGCGCAGGAAGCGACGCTCGGCCGAAGTCTCCAGTTCCGGCCCGCGCAGGCCAGCATAGACGCCCTTGTGGATGGCCACACCCGCACGCTGGGCGGCGGCTTCCGCCTCGCGCAGCAGGTCGGGATCGTAGGCGCGCGACAGGTCCGGGAAGCGCAGGCCGATCGCGTCGTCATTGGGACCGGCAAGCGGGCTCGCGCCCGTGAAGTTCATGTGGTCGGCGATCAGCATGATGTCCCCTGGCTGATAGCCGGGGTTGAGGCCGCCCGCCGCGTTGGTGACCACCAGCGTGATCGTGCCAAGGCGTTTGAGCAGATAGACCGCAAGCGCCACGTCGCGCGGATGCCAGCCTTCGTAGAGGTGGAGCCGGCCTTGCATGACCACCGTGCGGCGGCCGTCGAGTTCGCCGATTACCAGCTGGCCCTTGTGCATCGGCGCGGTCGCCACGGGGAAGTCCGCGATCTCGCCATAGGGGATGACGACGGCTTCCTTGACGGCATCGGCAAGCTGGCCGAGGCCGGAGCCAAGCATGAGCGCCACCTCACAGGGCGGGCCGACGCGATCGGCAATCGAGGCGTAGGCGCGCTCGAGGCGCGCGGAGAGGGGTTCGTTCATGGCTGCTGTCCCGTTATCTGTCAGTCATGAGGTCGCAGTTCATGCGATGGTGGCCCGGATGCGCGGGACCAGCGCCTCGACCTCGGCCATCGTGTCGGCGATCGAAAGGCGCGTCAGCTGACCGTCGCGCACGACCTGTTCGCCGCCGAGGAAGACGTGACGCACGTCGCTCTTGTTGGTCGAGTAGACGAGGTGCGTCATCGGGTCGAACATCGGCACGGCGTGCGGCCGCTTCACGTCCACCAGCACCATGTCCGCGAATTTGCCCGGTTCGAGGCTGCCGATGCGGTCGGCGGCGTTCAGCGCCCTGGCGCCGTTGATCGTGGCCATGTCGAGGGCCTGGCGCGTGGAGATCACGTCGGCGCGGCCGGTGTAACCCTTGTGGATGGTGGCGGCCAGCCGCAGCGCCATCCACATGTCGAGATCGTTGCCAGAGAGCGGCCCGTCGGTGCCGAGCGTGACGTTGATGCCGCGCTCCAGCATGTCGGGCACCCGCGCGAAGCCAGAGGCGAGCTTCATGTTCGACATCGGATTGTGCGCGACATGCGCGCCCCTGCGGGCGAGGATGTCGAGTTCCTCGTCGTCGAGGTGGACGCAATGCGCCAGCACCGTGCGCTCGTCGAGGCAGCCGAGGTGTTCCAGATGCCGAACGACCGTGCGGCCGTAGCGGTTGACGATGTCGGCCACTTCAGCGCGCGTTTCGGCACAGTGCGTGCAGAACAGGCCGCCGCACTTGTGCGCGACCTGCCAGGCGGACTTCAGGTTTTCCGGACCGACCGTGTAGGTGCCGTGCGGCATGGCGCAGGCAAACACGTCGTCGGCCTTGCCGAATTCCTCGAAGAAGGCCTCGGCCTCTGCAATGCGCTTGTCGATCGACAGCGCGGTCACGCCGGCAGGGTCGAAGAAGATGCCGCCGGTCGCGACGCGCAACCCGACCTGGCGCGCCGCGCGCACGGTCTCGGCCGGATACCAGAACATGTCCATAACCGAGGTGACGCCGGAGAGAAGCAGCTCCGCGAAGCCGAGCACGCTGCCCAGCCGCGAGGTCTCCGGGTTCAGGATCGCGCCCTCGGCCTTCCAAACGGTCTGGAGCCACGGCTCGAGCGGCAGGTTTTCCACCAGCCCGCGGAACAGGCTGTCGGCCGCGTGGCAGTGGGTGTTGACGATGCCGGGCATGAGAATGTGGCCGGTGCCGTCGACCACCCGTTTCGCCCGCGCGGTCCGGGGTGCGAGCTGTTCGGCGCTGCCCAGCTCGACGATGCGGCCGTTCGAAACGGCCACGCCGCCCCGGTCGATGATCGTGCCCCGCGCGTCGCAGGTCACGACGATGGCGTTGTTGATGACGAGATCGGTCAAGGCTTTCTCCACATCATGCCGGATTGCGCTTGCGCCACCAGGAAAGCGCGGTGAGCACGATCAGCGTTGCGAGATAGGGCATCACGTCGGTGAACTGCTGCGGCATGCCGAGGCCCTGCACGCGAAACGACAGGCTGTCGACAACGCCGAAGATCAGCGCGATCGCAAACAGCGGCCAGGGCCGGCCGCGCGTGAGCAGCACCGCGACCACGGCAATCCAGCCGCGACCGGCGCTCATGTTCTCCACGAACAGGTTGACGTTGGCGATCGAAAGCTGCGCGCCGCCCAGACCGCACAGCGCGCCGCAGCCGACGAGCGCCCAGAGCTGCACGCGCTTCGGATTGACGCCGCCGGCGGCGAGCGCCTGCGGGTTCTCGCCGGCCGCGCGCATGCGCAGACCCAGCCGATGGCGGGCGAGAAACAGGTGCATCAGCGGAACAACGGCAACCGCGATGTAGAAGAGGATCGACTGCCCGCTGAGGACGTGGCCGATCCACGGGATGGAGCCGATGACCGGGATGTTGATGCCCTTGAAACCGACGATTGCCGGGTCGGAGAAGGCTCCGGCCACGTCGAACACCGCGCGCAGCAGATAAGTAGTGAGACCCGCGGCCAGAAGGTTGATGGCGATCGACACCACGATCGAGTCGCCGCCGCGCCGCAGGTTGAACTCGGCGAAGACGAGCCCCATGGCAATGCCGCCGACCATGGCAGCCAGCGCGCCCGCTGTGGCCGAGCCGGTGAAATAGGAGCCCAGCACTGCCGCGAAGGCGCCCGCAAGCAGGAAGCCTTCGAGCGCGATGTTGAAGACGCCGGCGCGCTCGCACAGCGCACCGCCAAGCGCGGCGAGCAGGATCGGCGTGACGAAGCGCGGGACGGATGCCGCGAACGAGGTGTCGAACAGAAGGTCAAGCATCGCTACCTCCGTCCGTCTTTCGGTCCGACGAGGCGAGCAGGGCGCCCGAGACGCGGCTGGCCACGAACAGGATGATCGCCGCCTGGACGACCAGCGCGATTTCCTTCGGCACGCCGGCCGTGCGTTCCATGCCCGCGGCACCCGTCTGGATCGCTGCGAAGAAGAAGCCCGAAAGGGGCACCAGCCACGGTATCATGCCGACGAGAAGCACCGCGATGATGCCCGTCCAGGCGTAGAGCGGCTGGACGAGGGAACCGTCGATATAGCGGTGATGGATGCCGAACACGGCGACCGCGCCGACCAGACCGGCGATCGCGCCGCTCATTGCCAGCGTCTGCAGGGCAAGCCTGTCCACAGGCAGGCCGACGGTCTTCGCGAAGTCGGGTGACAGCCCGTTCAGGCGTGACTGGTAGCCGTGGACGGTCGTGTAGCTGTAGGCGATGGCAGAGATGCCGGCGACAAGGATGAACAGGATGCCGATGTCCAGGCGCGTGCCCGGGAAAAAGGGCAGCCAGGTTTCCATTGGAACCAGATGCGACTGCACCATGCCGGAGGGCACGTCGCGGAAGGGATGAGCGACGAGATACGAGGCGAAATAGCGGATGGGATAGTTGAGCAGCAGCGAACCGACCAGCAGCGGCACGCCAACATAGAGCTGCAGCAGACCGCCCAGCATCGCCCAGGCAGCACCGGCGGCCATCGCAGCGAGGATGGAGACCGCCAGCACAAGGAGGGGCGGGCCTGGCAGGAAGATGCCGACGAGCGCGGCAACCAGCCCGCCGGCAACGAGCTGACCCTCGCCGCCGATGTTGAACAGGCCGGCGCGGAAGGACAGCATCACCGACAGGGCCATGCCGACGATGAGCGTGGCCCGCGAAAGCGTTGCCATCAGATAGGCGAAGCGGCGGCCGCCGAAGGCGCCCTGGATGAACCCTTCGACCGCGTCGCCGAAACTGGCCCCGACCAGCTCCACCAGCACCAGCAGCACGACGGCGATCCAGAACACGACCGCCAGCCACGGCACGATCTCGCGCCCAAAGATTCCGTCGCCCAGCTTCATGCCGCCACCGCCGAACCTTGGCCGAGATGGGAGGTCATCAGGTTGCCGAGCCGCTCGCGGGTCGCTTCGCTGCCCGGCACCTCGCCGGCGAAACGCCCTTCATACATGACGAGGATGCGATCGGAGAGCGCCATCACCTCGTCGAGTTCGGTCGAGACGAGCAACACCGCGTGGCCCGCGTCGCGCATGCGCATCAGCTCGCCATGGATGAAGTCGATTGCACCGATATCGACGCCCCAGGTGGGGTTCTCGGCGATGATGAGTGGCGTGGCCCGGGTGATCTCGCGGCCGACCACGAGCTTCTGCTTGTTGCCGCCCGACATGGTCGAGGCGAGTGCTGACGGGCCCGCGACGCGGATGTCGAAACGCCGGATGATGTCGCGCGCAAACTCGGCCATGGCGCCGCGGCGCAGAAACGGACCTTTGGCGAAGCCGCCGCGATCGTCGCGGCCGGCATTGGCGTTCTCGCTGACGGTCGCAGCGAGTGCCAGCCCCATGCGCTGCCGGTCTTCGGGGATGTAGCTCATGCCGATGCGGCGCCGCTCGGCAACGCTCAAGCCGGTGATGTCGCGCCCGCACAGGACAATCCGCCCGGCGCTTGCCGGCTTCAGGCCCGCCAGAGCCTGAACCAGCTCGGCCTGGCCGTTGCCGCTGACGCCGGCTATGCCGACGATCTCGCCGGCGCGGACGGAAAAGCTGAGCGGGCCGACGGACCTGCCGCGCCGGCCGATGCCCAGTCCCTCGACGGCGAGAACGGCCTCGCCGGGCGTGCGCGCCGAGCGCTGGCGCAGTGGCGGCAGCTCGCCGCCGATGATGCCGCGCGCGATCTCCTCCTTGGAGGTCTCGGCGAGCGGCGCAGAGGTCACCAGCCGGCCGCCTCGCATCACCGAGACGCGGTCGGCAATCTCCATCACCTCGTCGAGCTTGTGGGTGATCAGCACGATCGCCCGGCCGGCTGCGCGGAAGCTGCGCAGGATTTCGAACAGCCGGTCCTTCTCCTGCGGCGTGAGCACGGATGTCGGCTCGTCGAGGATCAGCACCTGCGCCTCGCGGTAGAGCATCTTCAGAATCTCGACGACCTGACGCTCACCGACCGAGAGCCTGCCGACCTCGCGGTCGAGGGCGACGGTGATGCCGTGCAGGTTCGCGCTTTCGGCGAGGCGCCGGCGTGCGGCGGCGAAATCGACGAAGCCGAGAGGGCCGACGGGTTCGGCGCAGAGCACGATGTTTTCCAGCACCGTCATCTGCTCCTGCAGCATGAAGTGCTGGTGCACCATGCCGAGCCCGGCCGAGATCGCGTCGCTTGCCGAGTTCCAGACGCGGGGCCTGCCGTCGATCCCGATCGTGCCCGCCTGCGGCTTCACCAGGCCGAACAGCACGTTCATCAGTGTCGACTTGCCGGCGCCGTTCTCGCCGACGACGGCATGTATCTCGCCGGGCTCGATCGCCAGCGATACGTCGTTGACGGCGGTCAGTGCGCCGAAACGGACGACAATGCCTGACAGGGAGACGCGCATCGGCTGCCGCTCAAGCCGCGAGACGAGAGCCGATGCGCATGGACACTTCCGATTTCCCTCGCCGCCTCACTTGGCGAACATCGGATCCTCGAGCGTCAGCGCTCCACTCCTGATGGAGTCGGCCACTTCACGCATCTTCGCCGCCACTTCCGGGTGGTCGGCGATCACGCACTGGCTGTTGGCGATGTTGTCGGGCTCGAGCGCGATGGCGCCCATGCCGCCTTCCTTCAGACCAAGCGAAACCACCGTTCCCGTCTTGCCCTCGAGGATCGCGCCGATCGCCTCGACGACGGCCGTATCGACGTGCTTCAGCGTGTTGTCGACGATGTGGCCGGGCGCGTTGGGGCACTGGTTCACGTCGACCGAGAAGATCGGGAAGTTGTTTTCCTTGGCAGCCTCGAACACGCCGAAATCGCCGCCGGCGGTCGCGGTGAAGATCACGTCGGCGCCGGCTGCGTGCATTGCCACTGCCTGTTCCTTGGCACGCACCGGGTCGGCGAACGGGTTCTCGCCGCCAACCCAACGGACGTCCACGGTGGCGTCCGGATTGACCGACTTCACGCCCTGGGCGTAGCCGTCGGTGTAGCGATGCAGGAAGGGGATATCGAGCGCGCCGACCACGCCGACCTTGTTCGACTTGGTCAGCATGCCGGCGGCCACGCCCATCAGGTAGCTCGCCTCATACTCGCGGAAGACCGCGCAGCTCACATTGTCGGGCTTGTTGTCGATGCACTGGTCGACGATCACGAACTGCGTGTCGGGCGCGGTCGGAGCGACCTGCGCGACGATGTCGTTGAACTCGAAGCCGAGCATCACGACGATGTTGGCGCCCTCGTTGATGGCGGCATTGACGTTGTCGACCCGCTCGGCGGCCGTCTTGCTCTCGTAGGTCCTGACCTCGGCGCCGAACTTTTCGCCGGCGACTTCGATGCCGGTCTTGCCCATCTGCAGGAAGGCGTTGACGCCGATCGGATCGGGCGAGACGTAGACGAAAAAGTTGTCGGCGGCCGTGGCGGCGGAAGCCGACATGGCGAGGCCGATCACGCAAGCGGCGACGGACGATTTCCAACGAGATGTCATGACGGTACCCCTGTCGTTAGGCCGGAGCAGTCTCGATGCCGCTCCGGTGCTGGTGATTCTCTAGCAGGGGCGCTCGCCATGTTCCCGCAGACGCTCGCCCCATTGCGGCCGCCGGCCGCCTCGCCGCGTTTTGACAAAATCTGCGGTCGCTTTTAGCGTATGTCAATCCGACTTTGCATTTGTCTACATCAGGAAGGGCGCGCGCGGATGAAGAGAGGCCGCATCGTCCCCGCCGGGGATAAGGGCGAGGTCTGGACAGACGAGCGCTGCTGGATCACCGAACTGCACAATTCTGAAGCCTCGCCCGAGGTCTCGCTGGCGCTTGCGCGGGTGGAGCCGGGGGTGACCACGCAGCTTCACCTGCTCGACGGCGTCACCGAGCGCTACATCGTGCGCAAGGGCACGGGACTGATTGAGGTGGAAGGGGTAACGCAGGCAATTGGGCCGGGTGACCAGTTCGTCATTCCGGCGGGCACGCCGCAGCGGATCACCAACACCAGCGCGGACGACCTCGAATTCTACTGTCTCTGCACGCCGCGCTTTTTTCCCGAGAGCTATCGCAATCTCGAAGATTGACGCTAAGAGAGTCGCGCGGCAGCGGAGGAGGACCATGACCGAGCTGACGGGCAAGACCGCGCTGGTGACGGCCGCGGCACAAGGCATCGGGCGCGCAACGGCGCTTGCCTTCGCGCGGGCAGGCGCGAAGGTTCATGCGACGGACGTCAACGAGAAGCTTCTCTCGGAACTCGACGGAAAGGAAGGGATCGAGACCCGCCGGCTCGACGTGCTGGACGAGCAGTCGGTCCGCGCGGTCGTGGCCGAGATCGGGCCCGTCGACATCCTGTTCAACTGTGCCGGCATCGTCCACTCCGGCACCGTCCTCGACATGAAGGACGAGGAACTCGACTTCGCTTTCGACCTCAACGTCAAAGGAATGGTGCGCACCATCCGCGCCGTGCTGCCGGGCATGATCGAACGCGGCGGCGGGGCGATCATCAACATGTCATCGGTCGCCTCCAGCGTTAAGGGCGTTCCCAACCGCTTCGCCTACGGCATCACCAAGGCCGCCGTCATCGGGCTGACCAAGGCGGTCGCGGCCGACTATGTGACGCAGGGCATCCGCTGCAACGCGATCTGCCCCGGCACGGTCGACAGCCCGTCGCTGCAGGAGAGGCTGCGCGCGACCGGCGATTACGAGGCAGCGCGCAAGGCCTTCATCGCGCGCCAGCCCATGGGCCGGATCGGCACGCCGGAGGAGATCGCCGGTCTTGCCGTCCATCTCGCCGGCGCGACCTACACCAGCGGCCAGGCTTATGCGATCGACGGCGGCTGGACGATCTGACCGAAATCGCGGGAGGGGCACATGATCGAAGCCTCGGAACTCGAGCGCGGCTGCTTCGTCGGCCGCATCTGGAGACCGGAGGTCGGAGGGCCCGCGGTGGTGGTGCTGCGCGGCGGCCGGGTGATCGATATCACCTCGAAGCGCACGCCCACCATGCGCGACCTGCTGGAGCTGGACGACCCCGCGGCTTTCGCGCGCAGCGCGGAAGGGCAAGACACAGGCTCGCTCGGGGAGATCATCGCTGCATCGACGGAGGACGCGCTGCGGGCGGGC
>Ga0182792_1002191_pt1 | contig 14261 bp, 18 predicted proteins | sample Passage237B_FD_130497 | JGI IMG/M metagenome (GOLD analysis project Ga0182792, IMG submission 130497) | Cellulose adapted compost microbial communities from Newby Island Compost Facility, Milpitas, CA, USA - Passage2 37B (version 2) (version 2) ...
ACCCCAATAATTGGGATTTAAGGCATGGAAGGGTTTTGGGCAAAAGCGCGCAAGCGCTGAATACCAATCTTAAATTGGACAATATACGAGTGCGTATCAATAAGATTTACGATGATATGCTTAAAGATGAAGGCTTTGCAACTTCACAAAAAGTAAAGCTATCATTTTTGGGAGTTGGTGTAATGGATGATGCTATCCTTAAAGTGTTTAAAGACCAGAATGAGGATTTTAAAAGAATGGTCAGCAAGGGCAAGCGTTCTCAAAACACCTACAATAAATACAAGACCGTTTACAATCATCTGTCCGAATTTATCAGGGAACGCTATCACAGGGAGGATATGGCGTTTCGGGAACTTACCTCAGACTTTATCCGGGAGTTCGATTTCTTTCTGCGCATAGATAAGGAATGTACACATAATACGGTTTGGGTTTATACCATGCCAGTTATTGCTTTGGCGGAACTGGCAATTAAAAAAGGCTTGATTCGACAAAACCCTTTTGAAGATTATGAAATCAGCATGGAAGAAACTGATCGCAGCTATCTTTTAAAAGAGAATGTAGAAAAGTTAATGCTTCTAAAACCGTCCAAGTCCAAATACGAACTTGTAAAAGACCTCTTTATTTTCAGTTGCTTTACAGGGTTTTCTTATATTGATATTCAAAAGCTGAAATGGAGCAACATACAGTCCTTCTTTGATGGCCACCAATGGATCATTAGCAGAAGAAAAAAATCAGACGTTGCTTCAAACGTCCGTCTATTGGAAATTCCAAAACGTATTATTGAGAAATACAGGGGCGTTACCCGTAATGAGTATGTTTTTCCGGTTCCATCCAATGCTACTTGCAATAGTCATGTAAAGAAATTGATAGAGGAAGCGGAAATTGTTACAGAACAGAAAGTAACCTTCCATACTGCACGTCACACATTTGCTACCATGTTCCTGACTGAAGGTGTGCCACTTGAAAGCCTTAGCAAAATGATGGGGCATAAAAATATTTCCACCACACAGATTTATGCCAAGATCACAAGTCAGAAAATTAGTAAGGACATGGATTTGGTATCACATAAATTCGCCGGAATGGAAGCTGCATTTATTGAAATGGAAGAAGAGGTTCTTGTGTAAAATTATTATTTACTTACAAATCGAAGCAGGATTAAGTCCTGCTTTTTTTATGCCCATACTTAATCCTTAAAGCACATTTATTTCTCCTGCACACACCCTCTGCCATAAAAGAGCTTTGACAGGATGTATTGATAAACCATACAAAAAATCTTCCCTTCTGCTGCTCAACTACATTTTCAGTATCGTTTACGTGGCTTCCCAGGCCACGATACTTTGAAACAATAAAAAAAGGTCTTTAAAAAATTCTGTTACAACTGAATGCAGATTTTGTAATCACACGGGACCGTTTCCTAATGCCTTTTCCACCTGCTTCCACATAGTTTTTATTCAAGAGCCAGTATGCCGCTTTTGTTCCATTTCAAGAGCAAAGGTATGATCGTGTTCTTAACCCAGGAACAAGGTCATGCCCCTTGGGTTTGCCAAAAAATCTCCACCCATGCGGGTCGTATTTGTTTGGCAAAACTTTGTTCCTGCTAAACACTAACCTTTTATGCTCGTGAAACGAAACAAAGCATACTCCGGCTCTTTAGACGAATAAAAAAAATGTCAGTAATGGAAAAATACAGCATTGGAAACGGTAACAGAGTGAAACGAAACTTCAGCACCTCCTCTCATTACCGAATAAATCTAAAAAAATCAAATCAGAACAAATTTCATAGCGCAAAAAAGTAGAAAACATGAACATCACAGGAAGACTGACAAGGGATGCGGAAGTACGCACAACGTCACAGGACAAACAAGTAGTAAACTTTTCGATAGCGACCAACGACAGCTACCGTAACAAACAGGGCGAACGCATAGAGCAAACAACCTATTTCGACTGCTCATACTGGATTAGCCCGAACGTAGCGAAGATACTCACCAAAGGCACTTTGGTAGAACTCACAGGCAGGGTAAGTGCAAGGGCGTGGACAGGCAATGACGGCGAAGCACACGCAGGGCTGAATTTCCATACCTCAAACATCAAACTACACGGAGGTGGCAAGAAATCGGAAACTGCACAAGCTACCACAGGAACGAGCAACAACAAGGCAAAGGACGACCTCCCATTTTAACAACGAATATTTCAAACATTTAAAATCATTTTAACATGGCACATAATATCAATTTCAACGAGAGAACAGGACGTTATTCATTCTTTAGCGTACAACAAAAAGCATGGCACGGTTTGGGGCAAATCGTGGAGCAATACCCTACAAGCGAGGAAGCTATCAAATACGCAGGATTGGATTACGAAGTCGTAAAATCCCCACTGTTTACCAAAGGTTCGGGCATTCTCGAAACCTCCAACGGCATAGAGATAGGCAGTAACGAATTGGAAGTACCCAATTATTTCGCCAACATACGCACCGACAACAATGCAGTATTGGGCGTAGTCGGTAAGGATTACCACATTGTACAAAATCGTGAAGCCTTTAATTTCTTTGACAGCATTGTAGGCGGTGGCGAGGGTATTCTGTACGAAACCGCAGGAGCATTGGGCAACGGAGAATGCATTTTTATCACAGCCAAACTGCCCGACTATATCCGTGTAGGCAATGGCGATGACGTAACGGAAAAATATATCTTCCTAACCACTTCGCACGATGGTAGCGGAAGTATTACCGCAGCGTTTACGCCTATCCGTATCGTCTGCCAAAATACCCTTAACGCTTCACTCCGCAATATGACCAATGTGGTGCGTATCAAACACACTTCGGGAGCAAAACAGCGTATCGAGAACGCTCATAAGATTATGGGGCTTGCCAATACGTTGAGCAACCAATTGGAGGGCATTTTCAACGAATGGGCAAAAGTAAAGGTAACAGACCGAGAGGTAAGAAAGTTAATCCAATTGGCACTTTGCCCGAACAAGGAAACGCTTGACCTTATCAAGAAAGGTGCGGAAGATGAAATTTCCACCGTGTTCAAAAACACCGTAGAGGACGCATTTGCATACGCTATGATAAGCGACACGCAACAAATGCAGACCACAAAAGGCACTTTGTTTGGAGCATACAATGCGGTTACAGGCTACTATCAAAATGTAAGAAGTTACAAGAACGATGAAGCCAAGTTACAGAGCATTGTATTGGGCGGTACTGCCCAACTCAAATCACAGAAAGCATTTGAATTGTGTACCGCATTTGCATTGGACGGTGCGGAAATCCTAAACCTTAATTAAATAACCACAGGCTACCGCCTTAATCGGTGGTAGCCTACTAAAAACAAAAAATATGGCGAATTGGTGCAACAATACGGTTGTTTTCGAGGGAAATCCCGAAGCAATCAGACAGATACAACGGCTATTCAAAGAAATGGCAGAACAGGAACAAAAAGAGGGTTGCGGACAACTGCCCGACTTTGTAGCAGACAGCAACGGAGGTTATTTCTTCGGCATTTATCAAGACTATGACAATACGGACACCTTTCAATATGAAACAAAATGGTCGCCCAATACGGAAGTCTTGCAAAAGATAGCAGAACACTACAAAGTAGATTTTACACAGGACTATGAAGAATTGGGGTGCTTGGTATTTGGCAGGGCAACATTTTCTGACAGGCTACTCACGGATATTTATTTGGACGATGAGGATTTTGATAAATACGAGTATGACGAAGAAAATTCCGTGTGGCATTTCGAGGGCGAAACCTACGAAAGTGATTACGAGATTTTGGAAACCTTGTTGGAACGGAAAATTGAAAATCAGTTGAACAACATTAAAATTCAGAACAATGAAACTATCAGATAAAGCAACAGCACACCTATTGGTAAAAGCCAATACCAACAGCGAATGGGATAATTGCGAGTTTGCAATAATCCACCTTTCCGAAGAATGGAAAAAGGAACAGGCAAAACGATTGGAAGCCGTTAAGCCTTTTGCAGAGGATTGCAATTTCCAATCCCTTAACTACTATGATAACGCAGTAGATTTTTACAGAACGAGCGAAGACGACCAACCCGACATTGAGGAAATACTTGCAGGTAAAGAATGGGCATTTGTGGAACTTGAAAACGAGGAACAGGAAACATTTACCGTTCCCGAAAATCGGTTGGACTGTTACAGGCTTGTCGTGTACCGTAGTGGCAACGCCATATACAAAGCATACGGCAAGCATACGAGCGAAGAATTTTGGACGGAAGAATTTGACCTCAATATTCTGTGCAATCCCACCACCGAAGAAACGGAGTTGGAAAGGTTTTGCAGAGAGCGTTTTCAGCACCTTAGCAATGCACAGCTTGTGGCAAGGGTAAACGGTCTGCCCGACTTTGGTTGGGATGACGAGGGCGTGGAACTGCAAAGACGGCAAAGGGTTTCAAACGGTGCGTTTGACTATACTTTTGACTACAATACTATGGTAATCCTAAAAGATGAAAAGCGATGAAAGTAACAGATTTGAACGGTTGCCCTATCGAAGTAACCGACCTTGATGAAGCAATCAGAATAACAGCAGATTACAAAGAATACAGGCACAAGGACAAAAGTTTTTCCGAGTTCGACAAACGGCAAAATGCGTATTGGACGGATATGTACGAAAAACTGACGACACTCAAAAAACAATCATTAACAATTAAAATTTCAGAACGATGAACACGAATTTTTTCAATCAGATACAGCAGTTGGACTTTACAGGCGTATTGCAACTGAACATTTCAAAAGGAGCAGAAAATAACCTAATCGTATCGGTATTGCTCAATAACGAGCAATGCGGAGATAACGCCAAAAAACTTATTCCCCCATTGACATTTAACGCCACACCACAGGAGTTTGACGAGGGATTTTTTGAGCAGATAACCACGCCTATACAAACCATTTCGGGGGTAATGGTGGATATGGAAAAATTTCTAAAACAAATGGAAGAAGTCAAAAAACAATCCGCAATGGAGAAAGAAAAAGCCGAGAAAGCCAAAAAGGAAAAAGAAGCCAAAGACAAGAAGTACAAAGAAAGTATGGCAAAGGTGGACGAGTTGGAAAAAGAGGGCAAACACCGTGAAGCGTGGATGAAAGTTCCCGACATTACCGAGTTTCCTGAAAAAGCGGACGAGATACGCAAACGCAAAACTTCATTGTCCGACAAATTCGCCTCTCCGAGCCTTTTCGGGGCAATGGAAGAAGCAACATCCGAACCGCCACAAGCAGAAGAAGTTACAGCCGACTATCCCATAGACGAAACGGAGGAAGAAGAAAACGAGTATTAACCATTAAAAACGAATAGTATGTTATTAGCAACGCAATTAGAGCGAGTTTTTATACTCAAAGATAAAGGACAGGACATCAGACTGACCGACCCCGAACCACGTTGGAGCGTGGAAGCCGTAATGAATTTTTACGCCAATATGTACCCGATACTGACAACGGCAAAAGTATCTGCACCACAAATCAAAGACGATGCAGTCGAGTACAAATTTGAGAGCGTAATGGGAACAAAAGGTTAATCCAAAAATCAAAAACGATGAATTATGCAACGCAACATCATATCGGGAGTTATCAGCATACCCGAACAGAAACGGCAACGGCAGTTGCACCGACAGTTGGGCGAGTTCGCCAATTGGCTACAAAGACCAAAGGACGCAAACCAAGTGCAAAAGGACAAACAGAAATCCGTACCGATAGCAATGTTACCAATGGTATTCTGAAATGTACCTTTCTGCCTAAACTGAAAACGGCACAATCCGTACAGGCTTGTAAGGGAACAGCAAAAACGGAGAGGGATTTTTACAAGTCCCTTTCCAAACTTGCCGAGCATTACGGCATTGAGCCAATGCAGACCAAAGATTTTGGTTTTCCCTACAATATCGCATTGGGTATGTGGGATATGGAAGCCAAAGTAAACCGCACCAACATCAATTGGGATAGTTTTAAATTGGTACAGGACAGTAAGAAAACTTTTTTGGTAAGCGAGGAACGGTACAACACAGGTACAACCCTGTATTATATTCCGATTGTACCACTTTTCAGAATGTTGCACGATAAAGGGCGAAAACACAATGCACATTTACTCTTATCGGTTTGCAGTTATCTGTATCACATTGCCGACATTCCGTATTACAGGCAACAGGACAGCTATCTGTATTGGCTATATGAAACGCACAAAGATTGGGTGGAACAGGACGAAGAAACGGAAGAAACCGAATGTTACAGAAATGAGATAAAGCGAGCCGAGTGGATTGGCGACAACATTGAACAAAAACTGTTTAACCGTATCAATCTGACCTTATTTGAACAGCGTTTGAGCCAATTTAAAAGCCGTGATACATTCGACAGGGAATGTTGGCAGGTGGCGTGTAATGCTTATGCCCTTTATACGGAATACCCAAACGCCACCATTTTCAGAAACGCACCAATGCCCGAACAAGACCCCTATAACGATGATTACGACAATGAAGCAATCACAATGGAAAAGTATATTTCCTTTATTGCCGATACCAAAGGTTGGTTGTATGAAAGCCTTAAAGACAGCATCAACAACGAGTTTAACGAATACGGAATATTGGAAGAGCCGACCATTTGCAAATCTTTTGACGGAAGCGAGATAACGCAGGGCAACCTTGATTTTGAGAACCGTTTGTTTGCTTTATTGGATGATTTGTGTACGCTATTGTATGACTATAAAACAACAGGAAAATGAACAACGAAAATAACATAACCGAAAATTTCGGCACATTATACCACCCGAAATCTGCTTTGGTATTCTATGAAACCAAAGGAGCAGATACCGCAACCTATGTAGAGCATTTTGATATGGACAAGAACGGCAACCCTATTAATGCCCACCCTTTGACCGTAAAGGAAGCCGAAGTATTAGCACGGTCTTTACAGACCGAAGATGAAAAGAACCAAGCCTTTTTAAAACCAAAGGGAATTTTGCCGACCAACATTCTGCACATCAATCCGAATGCTGAAAAGGGTACGGTACTATGGTACACCAAAGCACAGCAAAGACAACTGTACTTTGTGGATAGTTTGAGCATACCCAACGGAAAGGCACAAGTACCACCAATGTTATGGTACGCCAATAAAAACAGCCTTGCCGTCTTTGCCCTTGCAACAGACAGAAGACCAACCGAAAAAACGCCCTTGCATTACGCTCCGTTTTTTAACATCTATGAAGACGGCAAAGTATGTATGGGTACGGTAAGCATTGATATTAAAAATTCCGCTTCGGTGGAAGAATTTATACAGGCTTGGGAAAGCTACTTTTTCAACAGCTATTTCAGCCACTTATTAGGACGGCACAGTCCCATAAAAGGAAATTGCGTAACCGTATGGAAAGACTTAATCGGAACAGATAAACCCTTTCCAAAAGAGGTATTGAAAAAGAACAACAAACCCCTTAAAAATCTATTGTGATGAATACACAGGAAACAACAAAAACAGCCGTCCATTTTACGGACAGCTATTTGCTCAATCCTACCAACCCGATTTCGGTAAACCTAATCGGTGCAGGTGGAACAGGCTCAAAGGTATTGACCGCCTTATTGGAAATAAACGAGAGCCTTTTAGCGTTAGGACACGCAGGGTTACAGGTGCGTTTATGGGACGATGATATTATCACAACCGCAAATTTAGGCAGACAGCGTTTTTTTGAAAGCGAAACAGGATTGTACAAATCCGTTACGTTAATCAACCGTGTCAATCGTTGTATCGGTACGAATTGGAAAGCCGAAACGGTAAAGTTTGAAAAGGACAAATTTGGCAGGTTGCCCGAAAACGCAAGGGCAACCCTAACCATTACCTGTGTGGACAATGTACAGGCGAGGTTTGGAGTGGCTGAAATTCTGAAAGAAACAAGCCACCGCAGACACTACCAAGACGACCCAAAGTATTGGTTGGACTTCGGTAACAGCCAACACACAGGGCAAGTCCTACTATCTACAATAGGAACTATCAAACAACCCAATTCAGAAAAGTACCAAACGGTGGCAAGCCTGCCAATGGTTACAGATGAATTTGGCGAATTGCTGAAGCAATCCGAAAAAGAGGACAACACGCCAAGTTGCTCATTGGCGGAAGCATTGCAAAAGCAGGATTTGTTTATCAATGGCTCATTGGCTCAAATGGGCTGTGATTTGCTTTGGGGTTTGCTCCGTTACGGAATGACCGAATACAGGGGATTTTTTCACAATCTGAAAGACTTCCGCACCCACCCGATAAAAGTCGCCTGACTCGAAAAATCGGGCGGCAAAAAGACACTCCCTCCCAATGGTCGGGGCAGTCTTTTTGCATCAAAGCGGTGCAACCCCTTTGCCAAAATGCACCGCCACACAATTCCTCTCTTCACATTTCACCAAACAGGTTGCTGCATTTTTTGCGTGGGATATTCATTATCCCATTGTTATTTTTTGCGGACTTCTTTTCTTGCCACACAGCGACCAAAGAAAAGAAGCAAAAGAACGCCGCTAATTATTAACGGTATTGAAGACTGTTAGGCAGTCTGGTTACTAATTGTTCCGAAAATATTCCGTAGCTATATCACTCACGCCCAAGCTAAAATATTTCTTGCCTTTACTTAATGCCACAACAGCAGTCAAAAGCTCATCGGGGTCAGCGTATTTCAGTATATATCCCCAAACTCCGATTTCCAACATATCGGTAACGCTTTCCTTGTCGTCATTGGTGCTGGAGATAAGCACTTTTAAATCGGGGAACTTTCCGAGCAGGGCATTGGCCGCACCGAAATTTTCCTCTATGATGCAAACATCGGGTAATGTGTTGCTTTCTTCTATTTTTTGGATAGCTTCCTTTTCGTTTTCGGATTGGAAAAACAGTGTGTACCCGCTATCTTCAAGTTGTTTTTTGGTAATATCACGAAGCCGTGTATTATCATCAATTAGTGCCAATTTCATTGTATATAATTTTACAGTCTTAATAAAAATATACAAGTGAGGGACACTACCGTTATAAAGAAAGCGTAGGCAACCACACTTATCGGCATTAAGGCACTGGTACGCCTACCCCCAAACAAGTGAGTGCCCACGCCTATGACGTGAGCGTTCTTACTTATCTGTTCCGGGGTTTTAAAAATTACCAGTTTCTAATGCGGAACCTAAAGCAAAAACACTTTAAGTATTTTCTATATTTTCAGTAGCAAAGATACTAAACTCATTCCGATAAGGAAACATAACCCGCACCAAAATTGCTTAAATACGGTTGGTATTGTTAGATATGTAGTTCTGTTCAAGGATTGTCAGAATATCCTTTTCCTTGTAAATTATCTTCCCGCCAATCTGAATAAACGGCAGGATATTATCATCACGGTATTGCTGTAACGTCCGCTTACTGATGTGTAACAGCTTGCACACATCTTCGCTGGACAGGTAAATTTCCCCGTTCATTACAGGTCGGTAGTTTTTCAATATTACTTCAATACGCTTTCTCAATTGCGTTATCATCTCCTGATGGGCGATGATTTCCTCGGTATCATTCGTTAGTAAATCCATTGGCATTGGTATTATACGGATGTCCGGTTTTGAGCAAAGCCTGTACGTCCGAGCGTTTGTAATAGTTCTTACGGTTCAGTTTGGAACAAGGCAACAAACCTTTGTCCTTATAGGTCTGCAAAGTCCGTTTGGTAATGTTCATCATCAAACACACTTCCTGGTTATCCAGCCATTTCTCTTTCCTGAAAATCGGGGTATATTTTTGTGTAGCATTTTCGGTTAACTCCAAAAGTGCTTTCAGCTCATTTCTTATTCCGTCCAATGCGGATTTTTGTATTGCAATGACTTCCATAGTTTGCTCATTTTTGCTGTGGAAGTCGAATTTAGAAAGGCTATTTACAGAGTTGGGGAATGTTGCACCCGTTGGCGTTGAAAGGCAGTGTTTGGCGGTTTACATTTACCATAAACGAAAAATCGGATAGCCCAAAAGGTTATCCGATTTTGTTATTATTTAAGTCCCGTTTTATAAGTGTTATCAAGTTTGTTGTGAATTATTGTTGCTACCACCAAAACTTCTGTCATTTGTGAAAGTTGGGTATCTTCCAATATTTTTGGATTGTGTGCTTTTGGATTTCTGTACATAGAAAAAAATCCCTTGCAGAAGTTTCCGAAGCCTTTATGTTCACTTTCCTCGCTTTGATTTTTCAAAGTATTAAAAGCAAGCATAGGTCTTTTGTCTTTTCCCAGTGCAAAACAATCATCAACTAAATCTGCTCCGTCTGAAGTATAGCCACTTTTTTGTCGAAGCCTCTCTGCGACACTTTTTGTAATTTCAAGTATAGCGTGAAAATAATTTTCCTTTAACCATTCAGCTTCACAATAAGGCAAAATTTCTGAATGAACTCCAATTCCGTGTACTTTTTCTTTGATTTTTAGTGACCTACTTTTTGCTTCTGAAATAGTTTTCGCCTTATCAACTTGTCGGGGCTGTCCACTTTTATCAATTTCTATCCCTTCATAAACAAGTTTCTCATTGATAGTTGTTCTATCTTTTTCAAATTCATCTTCGGAATTATATCTTTTAGGATTTAATAACCTAACAACAAATGCCAATACATTATTTCCACATCTGTCTTGTACTTGTCTTTCTTTTAAAGCATAAAACAATCTGTCTGTTTTATTTGTACCATATTGAGATTGAGCAATACCAGCTCCCGATAAATGTTCTGTAATTTTCGTATGTGTCAGTATATTTGATATAATATCAGATATATTTCGTAGGGTTATGTCATCAAAGGATTTTGTCATTTTATAATTTTCCTCTTTATTATGAATACTAAATCATATAATCTAAATTTTCATAAAAATACTTATTTCGAGTTAGGTATCTCCACTTGTTGTTTTTCCTTATCCTTTTTCATTTGGTTGTAAGTCCATATACAAATAACACCGACAATAATCAAAGCATAAGCAATCCATTTGCCGATACGCTCTATAAACCGGGTAAATACAGATGCTTCAAAGCTCGAAAACCCCTCAGCTCCCATAGGGCTACGCCTGTAAAATTTCCTGCGGTTTATCCAATAGATTAACCCTATCCCAATGACAGTAACAATAATACCAAACACTAATTGAGCCGTAACCGTATCCATAGCTATGGATTTATAATGAAGTAAATTTAAACAAAATCCTCATACACCGAAAGCTAAAAAAGCAAAAAACCGACCTGCGTAAAGTCGGTTCTTTTAGCTTTGCTTCTACTATCCTTAATCTGTATTGTTGAACTGAAAACTGATTTGCTTTTCATTTCCAAAGCTATCCGAAATCCACACCTCAAAGGACTGTGATACGGTAGAAGCCGAAGTATAATACAAACGGAACTGCTCCGTTGGCAACGGGTACAAATCATTGGGTAGGTATGGCGGTTCATCGTAATACCGCAACGTGCCAGTACCATCAAACTGAAAATACCTGAGATAGTATTGCGTACCTGTATAATTTCCGATACGCTGTATGGTAATGCGTATTTCCACGGTCTGCCCGTTGGCAACATCTTTTGGTACGGGCATCACATTTACCTCAAAAGGAAAATCGTTCTGTATTTCGAGTTCATCATCCTTGCTGCAAGATACCAGCGTAACCGAAGCTGTGAGGATTGCCAACAGTACATACAATGGCAGTAACCCCATTCTGAATTTATTGAATATTGCTATCATTGTTTTACGTTTTAAAAGTTAAACCTTAATCCCACACCTGCGGACGGTCTGAACTGTTCCAGATCCGTACCCCAAAAGACCTTTGTACGTCCTTGCAGGACTAACACAAATCGGTCTGACAGGTACGTTTCAAATGTGAGCCGTCCGCCAGCTCCGTAAATGAAATTGTCCTCGCTCAGTATTTTCGCCCCGTCATACAGCATCGTTTCTCCCCGGTTGATGGTTTCGTAACCGACCACGCCAGTTACTCCGAAATTCAATGTGATATTCTTTCGGGCATCACCCAGCAGGAAGAAACTGTAGCCGCCCTCTGCAATATAGGTTTCCTGCGGTATGCGTAGGTTCTTGTAGCCGTGGTATTGGTGCATGTATTCCAATGCCCAAAGCTGGTAATTTCCGTTCTTTCCGTTCACGGTCATTGCTGCGCTGATGTAATAATCGTTACCAATTTTATCATCGGACAATACACCCGCACTTATTTCCAATCCTTTCTGTTTAGGCAGCATCCTTTGTGCCTGTGCCACCGTGATACCCATTAGGACGAGCATCACGGTATAGATATACTTTTTCATTGCTATTGCTTTAAAAGGTTATTAAAATTTCAGGTGCATATCGCTGATCAACCGGGCTTTTATCAAATCCGAATTTTCCACCTGAAGCGTTTGCTGCCGGCCACCGTTCTTTTCAAAAATCTCAATCAACAGTACCTTATCATTGGCAATAGTGAATTGGTCTAACAGAAATACATTCTGTTCGGTGGTTTGTCCTGAAATTTCTGTGAGTGGCTTGTAGGTACGAAGCGGTATCAACGGGCGTTCCTGTACAACAGTGCGTTTGGCTACCTTTTTATCTACCACTTTGAAATTGACAAAATCAATCTGAAAAGGCACATTGCTACGGTTTCTCAATTCCGTATGGAAATAGTATTTACCGTTGTGGATGTAAATGCCTTTCAGGATAAACTGAATACCGAAGCTCTTAGATCCGATATGCTTTACAATACGTTTGTCTTTCTTGTAAATGGTTTCCAGAAGCAAACCCGCCAATGACGGGGAATTGTTGCCCAATTCTTCAAAAAGAACATCATTACTGTTGGCCTTATCCACCGCTTTCTGCATGGTCAAAAGGTCATAGCTCAACGCATCGGGATACCCACTGTAATACACATTGAAGCTGTAAAAACGTCCGTCATTGGTAATGACCGAAAAATTAGTTTCGGGTTCAAAATCCCTTACCGATGCTTTTACACGCAGTACGTTTTCCGCATCTTCCGCCTTACCTGCAATCAGGTATTCGCTTCCCAAATCCACATAGCGTATGGCGGTAGGGAAAATCAAATGCGAAGTTTTATCGTAGGTAACTTCCATGCGGTACGGTTCTATTTTGCCCAGGGCAAGCGGTGCTTTGATGCTGTCCTGTGCGTAGGACTGTACGGCAAAGCCGAGTATCAGGGCCAAAGCCCAAAAGGTTTTAAAATGATTTTTCATTGTTTAAAATATTTGAGTTCAACATCATTGTTTGGAAACAAGGAAGACCTGATGGCCTGCCTTTAGGGTTACTTTGGGTGTGCGCACCTTTTTGGCGAAATAGCCAGAAATGCCCTGTACCACGCCACGGCTAAGGTCTGCGGCAACCTGCTGTCCGGCGGACTGCGTGAGCATCACGCTGGTTCCCGAAGTCTGGCTCATATTGCCTGCCATTTCGGTAAGGGCATTCATTTCGGGCGAATACGGAACATACAAACCTTGCTGTCCGTCTATGTCATAAATGGTTATATCTACCGGTATGATATTGCCCTCCAGTTCTATTGAAGTAATCTTTAGCTGTAATCGCCCTCCCTGAAATTTGGCATTAGCTGTTACAATCGTTCCTTTTGGAATGGTTCGTTGTGGTGTTTGAGCTGGCTCCAATAAACGAAGACGTACACCTGTTTCGCCTGCTATCGTTTGTGTTTCGTGTACACTTGCCTTTATACTGTTTTTGGGTTGTACCACCTGCTCAATGGAACCTGCGGTATAAAAGCCACGATTTCTCGTTTCGCTCCAATTGGCTAAGAAAGCACTATCCGTAGGCTCACGGTACAGGGCAGAAACGGTGTTTTTTCTTGCAGGTGTAAACGCCACAAAATGCTCTTTTTGGTTGGCAGACGAAACCGCCGGAGTAACATTGTTATCAAGTGCAGCATTTTCTGTATTCGTATTCTTCGGAAGATATTTTGCCGCCATTTCATAGGATTTCTCCATTAGCTTCAGTTGGTCATCTACGGTGGCGACAGGCGGTACATCTTTCTCGGCCAATTGTTCCTTCAGTTCCTCCAATTGCCTGCGGAGTTCAGTTGTTTCCGCATTATCATCCTGATAGAATGAACCCAATGTACTTTGCATATTGCGGTAGCTGCTCAATGCAGGATTGCCGTTTCTTCCAGAAGTTCTGCCCCCGCCGTATCCGTAGGCTTCTTCCTCTTCGGTAAACGCTTCTTCATTGTCCTGTGTACTGTCTTCCGTGTTCCAATAATCGGAAAGCGTGGTAAGTGCGTTGCGTTTTTCCTGGTCTTTTTGC
>Ga0182792_1002192_pt1 | contig 14256 bp, 10 predicted proteins | sample Passage237B_FD_130497 | JGI IMG/M metagenome (GOLD analysis project Ga0182792, IMG submission 130497) | Cellulose adapted compost microbial communities from Newby Island Compost Facility, Milpitas, CA, USA - Passage2 37B (version 2) (version 2) ...
CGAGGGCCAGTTCCGCGAGGACCTGTTCTACCGGCTCAACGTGTTCCCGATCGAGATGCCGCCGCTGCGCGAGCGCCGCGAGGACCTGCCGGCCCTGGTGGAGACCATCGCCGCCCAGCTGGCCCGCACCGGGCGCGGCGAGATCCGCTTCTCCGACGGCGCCCTGGCGGCCCTGGCCGGTTACGCCTGGCCAGGCAACGTGCGCGAGCTGACCAACCTGGTCGAGCGTCTGGCCGTGCTCAACCCCGGCGGCCTGGTCCGCCTGGAGGACCTGCCGGCCCGCTACCGCGCCCATGTCCCGCCCGGCACCGAGCCGCAGCTGGTGCTGCCCGCCGTCCCGGCCCCGGCGCCCGTGCCCGCCACCCCGGCCCCGCCGCCGGCGCAGTTGCCGGCCGTGGCCGCCGCCGCCCCCGGCGCGGCCACCCCGCCCCCGGCCACCCCCGGCATGCTGCCCGAGGCCGGCCTGGACCTGCGCGAGCACATGGCCCAGATCGAGCTGCAGCTGATCCGCGAGGCCCTGGAACGCACCCAGGGCGTGGTCGCCCACGCCGCCCAGCTGCTGGGCCTGCGCCGCACCACCCTGGTGGAGAAGCTGCGCAAGTACGGGATCGACAAGGAACAGAGCGAGGTGGCGGGCTAGGCCCGCCCTGCCTGCGGGGGCGGCGCCCGGACCGGGATCGCCACCTCGTCCGGTCCCCAGGGTCGGGTCCAGGGGTCGGCGACGCCACGCCTGGCGCCCTCTTTCGGGGCCTTCCTGCGGGCCCGGTGACTGGCCCGGATGCAGATCCGTCCGCGGGCCGCCCCGTCCCTGCCCGGCGCCTCCGGCACAGTTCTTGCCTGTTGGCGGGACGGGGCTTGCAGACCCCCGCTCCCATGAGCCACAGAGGCAGCCATGCAGATCCCAGTCACCAGCCCCTTGCTGCCGCCGCTCGAGGAGTTCGTCCCGTACCTGGAGAAGATCTGGGCCAGCCGGATCCTCACCAACGGCGGGGGCATGCACAAGGCGCTCGAAGCCGCGCTCTGCCAGCGGCTGGGAGTGGAGCACCTGGCGCTGTTCGCCAACGGCACGCTCGCCCTGGTCACCGCACTGCAATCCCTGCGCATCACCGGCGAGGTGATCACCACGCCGTACTCGTTCGTCGCGACCTCCCATGCCCTGCTGTGGAACGGGATCAAGCCGGTGTTCGTCGACGTGGCGCCGGGCACTTTCAACATCGACCCGAACAAGATTGAAGCCGCGATCACCCCGCAGACCACCGCAATCCTTGGCGTGCACTGCTATGGCACGCCGTGCGATGTGGAGGCCATCAAGCGCATTGCCGAGATCTACAACCTGCGGGTGATCTATGACGCCGCCCACGCCTTCGGCGTGGAAGACGAAGGGGGGTCGGTCCTGCGCCATGGCGACCTCAGCGTCCTGAGCTTCCACGCCACCAAGGTGTTCAACACCTTCGAAGGCGGCGCCATCATCTGCCCGGATGAAGCATCGTACCGGCGCATCGGCTACCTGAAGAACTTCGGCTTCCTCAACGAGACCACGGTCGTCGCGCCGGGCATCAACGGCAAGATGCACGAGGTGAACGCGGCCTTCGGCCTGCTCCAGCTAAAGTACATCGACGGTGCGCTGCGGCGCCGCCGCCAGATCGCCGAACGCTACCGCGCCGCCCTGGCCGGACTGGCCGGCATCACCCTGCCCCCGGGGATCATGGCCGAGCGGGGCAACTATGCCTATTTCCCGATCCTGGTCGAGTCCGATTTCCCGCTCAAGCGCGACGACCTGTACTTCCTGCTCCGCCGTCGCGGCGTGCATGGCAGGCGCTATTTCTACCCGCTGATCAGCGACTTCCCGATGTACCGGAGCCTGCCGTCGGCCGAGCCAGCCAACCTGCCCGAAGCGCGTTCGCTCGCCGAGCGGGTCATCTGCCTGCCGATCTACCCCGACCTGGGGGACGAGCAGGTGGATGCCATCTGCAGCATCCTGCTCGAGGTGGCCCGCTGATGATCCTGGGGATCATGCAGCCCTACTTCTTCCCCTACCTGGGCTATTACCACCTGGCCCGGGCCGTGGACCACTTCGTATTCCTGGACGATGTGACCTATATCAAGGGCGGCCATATCAACCGCAACACGATACTGCGTGGTGGCCAGCCACACCGCTTCACCCTGCCGGTGGCCGGGGTCAGCTCCTACCGCGCCATCAACCAGCACTTCTTCACCGGCGACTTCCACAAGTTCCTGGCAACTTTGCGCCAGGCATACGCCCGGGCGCCTCATTTTGGTGCGGCTTACGAACTGGTCGAACGCGTCACCCTCGATCCCGACCTCAACGTCGCCCGCAAGTGCGCGCTGTCCATTACCGAGGTGTTCCGCTACCTCGGCCTGGAATTGCACACCTCCGTCGCATCGGAGCACGGCGTGGCGGGCGTTCATGGCCAAGACAGGATTGTGAAGTTCTGCCATCATCTCGGCGCCGCTACGTACTACAACGCCGTGGGTGGACGCGACCTGTACTCCCAGGAGCGGTTCGAGCGCGAAGGCCTCTCCCTGTATTTCATCGAGAGCGAGTTCCCGCCCTATGCGCAGTGCGGTCGCGGTGAGTTCGTTCCACGACTCTCCATGATCGACATCCTGATGCAATGCGCCCCCGAGCACATCAGGTCCATGTTGAGCAGGTACTCGCCCCAGCGGTGAACAGCACACCATTACAGGACCGCTCCACGATGAATGCATTTGCATCACACGACCCCAGGACGTTGAAACAGCGCATCACCGGAAGCCTGCACCACTACTTCCGCAATGCGCACTATCGCGCCGTCCTTTCCCGGTACAAGTTCGTGCATGTCATGAACAACGGCCTGCACTCGGCCGGGGTCGTGGAATTCGTCAACAACAACTTCGACCCGGCCGAACACGCCTTCGTATTCCCCATCTCGACCTGGGCCACGCGCCAGCGCCTGGCGCATACGCCCAATGTCTACGAGTTCGACATCAGCAGCCTGGACCCGGACGGGCCCTACAGGATCATCTTCCACGGCCTGTTCCAGGACGAGGTCATCGATTACCTGGACCGCACGCCCAGGCTGGTGAAGAACAGCAACTGGTTCGTCTGGGGCGGCGACCTCTACAACGCGCCCAGCGATGCCAAGAACGACCGGGTGCGGCGCATGTTCGGCGGCGTGATCACCTCCTTCGACCAGGACGTGTACGCGCGCAGGTACGGCAAGAACACCTTCTACGACGCCGCATATCCGCACGAGATGACCCCGGACATGGTCGACACCGCCGCGGTCGACCGGGTCCCCGGCCGCATCCACATCCAGATCAACAACTCGGCCGACGAGACCACCCTGGACATGCTGGACCAGCTGGCCCGCTTCAAGGACGAGAACATCAAGGTCAGCACGGTGCTGTCCTACATCAGCTTCCGCCAGGCCGACCGCCGGGCGGAAATCCTGCGCAAGGGTTTCGACTTGTTCGGCGACAAGTTCAACCCGATGATGAAGTTCCTCAGCAAGGCCGAGTACGCCACCCACCTGGCTTCCGTGGACGTGTACATCTCCAACCAGGACCGCCAGCAGGGCAACGGCAACGCCGCCTTCATCTGCGGCCTGGGTGGCAAGGTCTTCGTGAAGTCCGACACGCCCGTCTACCAGAAGTACGCCGCCCTGGGCATCCGCTACTTCGACACCTACGACATCCCCGGGCTGAGCCTGGAGGAACTGGCCGCGCGGGACCCGGCCGAACGCGAGGAGACGATGGCCCGCGTGCTGGAGCGCATGAGCGAGCCATTCAAGGTGCGGCAGTGGTCCGAACTCTTCAAGGCGCTGGAGAGCCGCCGGTAGTGGAGCGGAAGGACGGCGACCCGGGCAGGTTCGCGGGCAGGACCCTGCTGGTGCTCGGCGGCAAGCCGATCGGCTCCTGCGACATCGTGCTCCATGCCCGCCAGCGCGGGGCCAGGGTCATCGTCAGCGACTACCTGCCCCCGGACCAGTCGCCTGCCAAGCGGCTGGCCGACGCCTGCTGGGACCTGTCCACCGGCGACCTCGACGCGCTTGCCGCGCGGGCCGCCCGGGAGGGCGTGGATGCGGTGTTCACCGGCGCGCACGAGTTCAACATCCGCCAGTGCCAGGCGCTGGCGCAACGACTTGGACTGCCCTTCTACGCCAGCCGCCAGCAGCTGCAGCTCACATCGAACAAGCCCGCCTACAAGGCACTGTTCGCCCGGCACGGGGTGGACAGCATCCCCAGGCTGCAGGCCGCGGAGGTGGACCGCTTCCCGGTGCTGATCAAGCCGGTGGAGGGAAGCGGCGCCTACGGCATCCGCCTCTGCACCAGCGCCGGACAGTTCCGGTCCCAGTGGTCACAGGCACTGGCCGAGGCCGGGAGCGAGCAGGACCTGCTCATCGAGCCTTTCCTGCGCGGCCAGGAACTGACCGCCTTCTACCTGCTCCAGGGCGGGCGCATCCAGCTGAGCGCGCTGGCCGACCGCCTGACCACCGGCGTGGGCGACGGACTGATCCAGCTTCCGTACCTGTACCACTGGCCCTCACGGCATCTGCCCCGCTACCTGGAGGAAGTGAATGCCCGGGTCATCCGGGCCCTGGAGGCGATGGAGCTCGGCGAGGGGATGGTCTTCATCCAGTTCATCGCCTCGGACGGGCGGATCATGCCCTACGACATGGGCTACCGCATCACCGGCACCCAGGAGTACCACCTGCTGGAGCGTGCCTGCGGATTCAATCCCTTGAAGCTGCTGGTGGACTACGCTTTCACGGGGCGCCTGGGCCTGGAGGACGCCCCGGTCAGGGTCGATCCCTGGTTTGGCGGCCGCCATGCCGCCAGCCTCACCTTCCTGGCCCGCCCCGGCAGGCTTTCGCGCTTCGTCGGGCTGGACGAAGTGGCGCGCCTGCCGCAGGTCGTCGCGGTGATCCGCAACCACGAGGAAGGCAGCCAGATACCCGCCAGCGCGGCCGGGACCCTCAACCAGGTCGTCCTCCGGGTACTGCTGCTGGCCGAGGCCAGGGACGAGCTGCTCGGGCTCCAGGAACAGGTCGCCCGCCAGGTCAGGGTCCTCGACCCGGCGGGACGGGACCTGCTGGTGCCCTCCCCGTACCGGACGCACCCGGCATGAAACGCGTGGTCATCACCGGCGCCAGTGGCCAGCTGGGGCGACGCCTGGCCGTCCGGCTTGCCAGCCAGCACGGGGTGGAGGTGCATGCCTTGACCAGCCCTCCAGCGGGGGTCCCGCCTCTGCTGGACGAGCCTGCGCTTGCCGGAGTGGCCAGCCTGGAGGACGCGGCGGCCTGCGACCGGATCCTGGCCGGGGCCGACATCGTGTTCCACTGCGCCTTCGCAAGAAGCCATGAGGCAGCGGCGCTTGCGCGGAGCCTGGCCGTCGCCGGCAGGCTCTACGGCCGCGCCTGCGCGATGGGCGTTGGTGCCATCGTCAACGTGTCCTCCCAGAGTGTGTATGGCAGCCATCGCCCGGCGGCGTCCCGCGAGGGCGACCCGGTGAACCCGGGTGACGCCTATGCACTGGCCAAGTACGCGGCCGAGCTGCTCCTGGAACAGGCCGCCGGCACCACGGGCATCCCCTATTGCCAGCTGCGTCTGGCCAGCCTGGTGGGTGCCGGGATGGATCAACGGCTGGTGACGCGCCTGGTGCTGGACGCCCTGGCCGGCAGGCCGCTGCTGGTCCAGGGCGGCGCCCAGCGTTTCTCGTTCCTGGACATGGAGGATGCGGTCGCGGGTCTGGCCGCCATGCCCGGCCCGGAACCCGGGCGCTGGGCCAGGATCTACAACCTGGGTCCGGAATGCAGCCACAGCCTGCTGGAGATCGCCCAGGCGGTGGCACGCCTCGTGCATGCGATGCGGGGAATCGAAGTCGAGGTCAAGGTGAACCCATCCAGCATCCCCGGGGACGCGACCCTGGACTCGCGGGCGTTCTTCGCCGACTTCGGCTTCCGCCCCCGCCACACCCTCGATTCCACGGTAGCCGGGATCATCGCGCGGCACAGCGCGTAGCAGACGCCCGTCCGCACCGTACCCGCCCTGCCTGCACACGCCATGCCTGCCCAATCCCCCCTCGTCAGCGTCGTCATTCCCGCCTACAAGCCTGCCTTCCTCGAGCAGGCGCTGGACAGCGTGGCGCGCCAGACCTGGGACAACCTCGAGCTGGTCGTATGCGACGACAGCACCGGGGACGCGGTCCAGTCGCTGGTGCAAGCCTTCGCCGCCCGGGTTTCCTTCCCGGTCAACTACTCGCGCAATCCGGGGCGCCTGGGCGAAGTCGGCGGCATGACCCGCGGCGTGCAGGAGGCCCGGGGCAAGTACATCAAGTTCCTCCATGACGACGACGAGCTGGAACCGGATTGCGTGACCCGCCTGGCCCAGGCCCTGGAGTCGTCCCCGTCCATCGTCCTGGCATCCTCGCGCCGCCAGCGGATCAGCCAATCCGGCCGCTATCTGCCGGACTTGGCGGTCACCCTGTTCCCGTTCACCCGCGACGTCCGCATCGACGGCCCCGGCCTGGTGTCATTCCTGGCCGACCATCCGCTGAACTTCATCGGCGAGCCCAGCTGCGTCATGTGCAGGCGGCAGGACCTGCTCGAACTCGAGGAAGGGATGATGCATCTGGGCGGGACCCCGATCCGCTGGGTAGGCGATCTGGCCCTGTACGCCAAGCTCCTGCGCAAGGGCGATCTTGCCCTGCTGGCCCAGCCCCTGACCTGCTTCCGGGTTTCCTCCCAGCAGTTCAGCCAGTCCGGGCGCGTGGACACCCGCGCCGGCGATGCGGGCCACCATGCCTTCAGCGAGGCGATCCATCGCCTGGGCTGGTATCGCCACAGCGTGGACACGGCCGGCCTGGTGGATATCGCGCCCCTGGATGGCGCCACGCCCCCTGCCCCGGTCGACCTGCGCCAGCTGCTGGACAACGCCCGGGCCTTGTCAGGGGTGCGTTGGCGCCTGCACGAGTGGCAGACGCAGCGTCGTATCCCGGCAGCGCTCTGGGAAGAGGTGAACCGGCGCGTCCCGGCCACGGCGCGGCCCAGCCGGCTCGGCATCGTGATCCTGCCAGGCGGTTCCGACCCCAGGGACCTGCAGCGGACGGCGCTGCGGCTGGCCATGCCGGCACGCCTGGCCAGCATGCTCCAGTGTACCGTGCTGGGCCCGACCCTGCCCGACCGGCGCGAGCACCTGCTGCCCATGCGCAGCGCCCCCGGCCATGCGGTGCAGCAGGGCGACATCGACGCTGCGATCGCCGACTGGGACGTGGACTGGATCCTGGTTGTCGAGGCAGGCAGCGAGTTCACCCCGTCCGGCCTGGCGAGCCTGCTCCTGCACCTGCAGCAGGCCCCGGCCTCCACCCAGGCGGTGTATTGCGACGAGTGGCACCGCACGCCGGAGGGTGACCTCCTTCCGGTCATGCGTCCGGACCATGACCCGGACCTGGTCCTCTCCAACCCGGCCCTGATGACCGGGCACTGGGTGGTGCGCAAGGAGGCCGCCCATGCCGTGGGTGGCTTCGGCCGTGCCAGGGGCGCCTGGCAGGCGGATATCGCCCTGCGCCTGCTGGCCCGGTATGGCCACGACGCGCTCACGCATGTCGCCGAGCCGCTGTTGACATGCCGCCCGCCGGTGCCGGCGGGCGAGGAATATTGCGCCCTGGTCGGCAGGCACCTGCATGCCACCGGGCACCCGGACGCGCGCGTGCAGGCCACCGCCTTCGGCACCCTGCGGGTCGACTATGGACAGGCGCCGACGGCCACGGTTTCGGTGGTGGTCACGGCCGACCAGGCCACGACACCGGCCGAGCTGGAGCGCTGCGTGATCTCGGTGCTCGAGCATGCGTCCGGCGTTCCGCTTGAGATCGTCCTGGTCGGCAACGGCTGCTCCGAGCTGACCAGCCAATGGCTCGGCCAGGCCGAAGCCGCCTCCGCCGGCCGGATCCGCGCTTTCCAGCTTGATCCGCCGGTGCCGCGCGCGGCCGCCAACACCATCGCCGCCGGCCAGGCCAATGGCCGGTTCCTGCTGTTCCTGCGACCGGCCGCCGCGGCCCTGCACGGCGGCTGGCTGGAGGAACTGCTCAACCACGGGCAGCGTGATGGGGTCGGCGTGGTCGGTGCCAAGACCGTGGACATGGAAGCCCGCGTGACCCACGGCGGCTACCTGCCCGGCCTGTTCGACAGCAGCGGCCATGCCTTTGCCGGGCAAGCTGCCGATGCCGCCGGATACCTGGGTCGTCTCCAGGCGGTCCATCGCACGGCCGGTGTCTCCGACAGTGGCATGCTCATCCGGAAAGACGTGTTCGAGGCGCTGGGCGGCTTTGACGCCGAGCGTTTCCCGGACGCGGGTGCGGACCTGGACCTGTGCCTGCGGGCGGGCCAGGCCGGCCTGGCCTGCGTACTGACCCCGCATGCCGTCCTGCTCCACCCCGCCGCGCCCGGGCCATTCCCCGCCGAGGTGGCAGATGCCCTGCTTGAATCCTGGTTGCCCGCCATGGCGGGTAACCGGCACTACAGCCCCAACCTGCGGACGGATGCCGCCCCCGGCTACGCACTGGGCGAGTCGGACTTCAGCTGGAGGGCACCGGTCGTCCCCGCGCTCAAGTGCATCCTGGCCCACCCGGCCGACCCCTGGGGCAGCGGCCAGTACCGGGTCATCCAGCCGCTGGAGGTGCTCAGGGCCACCGGCCGCGTCGACGGCGTCTGTTACAGCCAGCTGCTGGAGCCGGTCGAGGTCGAACGCATCCATCCGGACGTGATCGTGTTCCAGCGCAAGGTCGGCCCGGCGGCGCTGGCCCGGATCGATCGCGTGCGCCGGTTCAACCACGCGTTCCGCGTATACGAGCTGGACGACTTCCTCCCGGGGCTGCCCCTGAAGAACGCCCACCGGGAGCACATGCCCCGTGACATAGCCGCCTCGCTGCGCCAGGCCTTGCAGCGCATGGACAGGCTGGTGGTGGCCACCCCGGCCCTGGCCGAGGCCTATTCGGACTACCACGACCGCATCGTGGTGGTGCCCAACCGCCTCTATCGCCCCTTGTGGGCCTCGCTCCCGGCGCCACGCCCACGCAGGCCCGGCTCCCGCCCGCGGGTGGGCTGGGCCGGCGGCCTGAGCCATACCGGCGACCTGGAGATGGTGGCCGACGTGGTCCGCGAGCTGTCGCGCGAGGTTGACTGGGTGTTCTTCGGCATGTGCCCGGAGCGGCTGCGTCCCTACGTGGCCGAATACCACGAGGGGGTGCCGTTCAAGGAGTATCCGCGGCAGCTGGCCATGCTCGGCCTGGACCTGGCCATCGCCCCGCTGGAGGACAACCGTTTCAACCGCTGCAAGAGCAACCTGCGCCTGCTCGAGTACGGCGCCTGCGGTTATCCGGTGGTGTGCAGCGACCTGGAGCCCTACCGCGGCGATCTGCCGGTGACCCGGGTCCGCAACCGCTACAGGGACTGGGTCGGCGCCATCCGTGCCCACCTGGCCGACCCGGAAGCCACGGCCGCCGCCGGCCAGGCGCTGAAGGCGGCCGTCCAGCGCGACTGGATGCTGCAGGGCCCGGCACTCGAGCAGTGGCTGCAGGCCTGGTTGCCCGACTGAGCCGGCCCTGGCCGCGCGTGCCACGCCGCGCTGCCCCCTGCCCTGGCCTTGCCGCACGAGGCCTGCCGCCCCGGAGCACGGTCCGGTCCCGACGGCGGCGGGCCGTCACGCCAGCCTGACGGGATCCCGTCACCGTTCCGGCACGCCCCTTGCATCGTGAAGGCCAGAACCGGCCAACACCGCCAGGGACATCTCCATGACCGACTCCATCAGCTCCGTCCTGTCACAGATCCGGGCCTACCAGAGCCAGCTGGGCCAGGCCGCTGCGGCCACCGGCGACGTCGCCCGCAGCGATGCCCTGCGGGGCCTGGGCGGTGGCGTCCGGGAGCCCGGTGCCAGCGTGCCCAGCTTCAGCGAGACCCTGCGCGGGGCGCTGGCCGGGGTCAACGAGGCCCAGGCCCGTTCCGGGGCCCTGCAGCGTGCCTTCGAGATGGGCGAGCCCGGTGCCGACCTGGCCAAGGTGATGGTCGCCTCGCAGCAGGCCCAGGTCGCCTTCCGGGCCACGGTTGAGGTGCGCAACCGCCTGGTGCAGGCCTACCAGGATGTCATGAACATGCCGCTGTGACCGGGGACTGAAGCACGATGGCCATTACCCTTTCCAAGGAATCCCTCAGCCGCGAAGTGGCGACCGAAAAGGCCGCCAGCGCGGTGGTCAAGCTGCAGGAGATGCAGCTGGGCCGCAAGCTCGGGACCCTGCTCGCCATTACCCTGGCGGTCGCCGCCGGCCTGTACATCTTCTTCTGGTCGCAGAAGCCGGACTACATCCCGCTGTACACCGGCCTGGACCCCAAGGCCACGGCCGAGGCCACCGACCTGCTGCGCGCGGCACAGATCCCGTTCAAGATCGACCAGGCCACCGGCGCCATCTCCGTACCCGAGGCCAACGTCCACGACGCCCGCCTGAAGCTGGCCGGCTCGGGCCTGACCGACAGTGGCCGCCTGGGCTTCGAGCTGATGGAGCGCGACCCGGGCTTCGGCGTCAGCCAGTTCGTGGAGAACGCCCGCTACCAGCACGCCCTGGAAACCGAGCTGGTGCGCACCATCGCCACCCTGCGCCCGGTGCGTGACGCGCGCGTGCACCTGGCCATCCCCAAGCCCTCGGCCTTCACCCGCCAGCGCGAGGCCGCCAGCGCCTCGGTGGTGCTGGAGCTGCGCTCCGGCGCCCTGCTCGAGCGCAACCAGGTCGACGCCATCGTCCACCTGGTGGCCTCCTCGATCCCGGACCTGGCCCCGGAACGGGTGACCGTGGTCGACCAGAACGGGCGCATGCTCAGCCGTACCGGCAATGACAGCGCCTCGGAACTGAGCGCGGTCCAGTTCGAGCAGGTCCGCCGCCAGGAGACCTCCTACAACCAGCGCATCCGTGAGCTGCTGGAGCCGCTGACCGGCAGCGGCCGGGTCAACGCCGAAGTGACCGTGGACATGGATTTCTCGGTGACCGAGGAGGCCCGCGAGCTGTTCAACGCCGAACCGCCCAAGCTGCGCAGCGAGCAGGTCAGCGAGAACAGCACCGTCGCCGCCGGCGGCCCGCAGGGCATTCCCGGCGCCACCAGCAATACCCCGCCCGGCGCGGTGGCCGATCCCGCGGCCCAGGCCGCGGCCGGCGCCGACGCGCGCACGGTCGATGCCCAGGCCGGCAGCAGCCCGACCGAGACCCAGCGCAGCGCCACCCGCAACTTCGAGCTGGACCGCACCCTGCAGCACACCCGCCAGCCGGCCGGCCGCATCCGCCGGGTCACCGCCGCGGTGCTGGTGGACCACGTGCCGCGCCCGGGCAAGGACGGCAAGCCGGTGCTGCAGCCGCTTTCGGAGGAGGAACTGGCCCGGGTCCAGGAGCTGGTACGCCAGGCCGTGGGCTACGACGCCAACCGCGGCGACGTGGTGACCGTGGTCAACGCCCCGTTCGTGCGCGAGGACGGCAATGCCGGACCGCCGGCCGCCAAGTGGTGGGAAGACCCGCGGATGCGCGACGTGGCCCGCCTGCTGGTCGGCGCCCTGGTGGTCCTGGCCCTGCTGTTCGGCGTGCTGCGCCCTGCCCTGCGCCAGATCGCCGCCCCGCCCAAGCCCAAGGACCTGCCGGAGCTGGAGGAGCAGACCGCCGAGGTCTCGCTGCTGGACGATGCCGAGGCTCCGGCCCTGGCCGAGGACACCGCCCGGCTCAGCGCCGCGCCCAAGCCGCCGATGGCCCTGGCGTCCAATTCGTATGAAGATCGCCTGCGCGCCGCGCGCGAGGCGGTGCGGGCCGACTCCAAGCGGGTCGCCCAGGTGGTAAGGGAATGGGTGGGCAATGAAGCAACCTAACCAGATCGAGGAACTGACCGGGGTCCAGCGTGCCGCCGTGCTGCTGCTGTCCCTGGGCGAGGCCGACGCCGCCGAGGTGCTCAAGCACATGGGCGCCAAGGAAGTGCAAAAGCTGGGCCTGGCCATGGCCACGATGAGCGGCGTCAGCCGCGAGCAGGTCATGCGGGGGATGGACGATTTCGAGGGCGCGCTGGAGCGGCAGACCTCGCTGGGCGTGGGCGCGGACGAGTACATCCGCAACGTGCTGATCCAGGCCTTGGGCGCGGACAAGGCTTCCAGCCTGATCGACCGCATCCTGCTGGGCCGCAACACCACCGGCCTGGACACCCTCAAGTGGATGGACCCGCGTGCGGTGGCCGACCTGGTGCGCAACGAGCACCCGCAGATCATCGCCATCGTGCTCTCCCACCTGGACGCCGACCAGGCCGCCGACGCGCTCAAGTTCCTGCCCGAGCGGGTGCGCGCGGACGTGCTGCTGCGCATCGCCACCCTGGACGGCATCCCGCCCAACGCGCTCAACGAGCTCAACGAGATCATGGAGCGCCAGTTCGCCGGCAACCAGAACCTGAAGTCGTCCAACATCGGCGGGGTCAAGGTCGCCGCCAACATCCTCAACTTCCTCGAGAGCGGCCAGGACCAGTCGATCCTGGGCGCGATCTCGCAGGTGGACGCCGAGCTGAGCCAGCGCATCCAGGACCTGATGTTCGTGTTCGACGACCTGGTGGACCTGGACGACCGCGAGTTGCAGACCCTGCTGCGCGAGGTCTCCGGCGAACGCCTGGGCATCGCCCTGCGCGGCGCCGACGTCAAGGTCCGCGAGAAGATCACCCGCAACATGTCCCAGCGCGCCGCCGAGATCCTGCTGGAAGACATGGAGGCCCGTGGCCCGGTGCGCCTGGCCGACGTGGAAGCGGCGCAGAAGGAGATCCTGGCCATCGTCCGCCGCCTGGCCGATGAAGGCGTGATCACCCTCGGCGGCGGCGGCGAGGAACTGGTATGAGCGAGGTCGTGCGCTGGCTGGCGCCGGAACTGGACCTGGGCAACCGCCCCGCGCCCGCGCCCGAGCCCGAGGCGCCGCCGGTGGTCAAGCCGCCGACCCTGGAGGAGATCCAGGCCATCCAGGAGGCCGCGCGCCAGGAGGGCTACAAGGCCGGCCTGGCCCAGGGCCACAAGGAGGGCCTGGCCAAGGGCGAGGCCGAGATCCGGCGCCTGACCGCGCAGATCGAGGGCATCCTCGACAATTTCACCCGCCCCCTGGCCCGGCTCGAGGACGAGGTCACCGCCGCCCTGGGCGAGCTGGCCGTGCGCATCGCCGGCAGCCTGGTCGGGCGTGCCTATGCCGCCGATCCGGCCCTGCTGGCCGACCTGGTGCGCGAAGCCCTGGACGCGGTGGGCGGCACCAGCCGCGAGGTCGAGGTGCGCCTGCATCCGGATGACATCCAGGCCCTGGCGCCGCTGCTGAGCCTGGGCGCGGGCGCGCGCCTGCTGCCCGATCCCAGCCTGGGCCGTGGCGACCTGCGCGTGCACGCGGAGACCGTGCGCATCGACGGCACCCTGGAGGCACGCCTGCGCGGCGCGCTGGAGTCGGTGATGCACAAGGCGGGGGGCGGCGCATGAGCACGTCCTCCGCCGCGCGCGAGGCCGCCATTGGCGGCGCCGTCCCCGCCGACTGGCTGGCCGCGCGCAACCTGCGCCTGGCCACCCGCCTGGGCAGCATCGCCCTGGACCCGGCCGGCGGTCGCGGCCTGATCCGCGAAGGCATCCTGCGCCGCGCCGTGGGCCTGACCCTGGAAGCCACCGGCTGCGAGGCGCCGATGGGCGCCACCTGCAAGGTGGAGGTGGCCGACGGCGGCTGGGTCGAGGCCGAGGTCGTCGGCTTTGCCGGCGACCGCACCTCGCTGATGCCCAGCGCCGAGCTGCACGGCCTGCTGCCCAATGCCCGGGTGGTGCCGGTGCGCCGCCGCGGCGGCGTGGAAGTGGGTGAAGGCCTGCTTGGCCGGGTGATCGACTCCGACGGCGTGCCGCTGGACGGCAAGGGCCCGGTCCGCGCCGAGGGCAGCGTGAGCATGGCCGGCGCGGCGATCAACCCGCTGGCGCGCGAGCCCATCACCCAGCCGCTGGACGTGGGCGTGCGTGCGATCAACGCCCTGCTGCCGATCGGCCGCGGCCAGCGCGTGGGCCTGTTCGCCGGCTCGGGCGTGGGCAAGTCGACCCTGCTGGGCATGATGACCCGCTTCACTTCGGCCGACGTGATCGTCGTGGGCCTGATCGGCGAGCGTGGCCGCGAAGTGCGCGACTTCGTCGAAACCACCCTGGGCGAGGAAGGTCTGCGCCGGGCCGTGGTCGTGGCCGCCCCGGCCG
>Ga0182792_1002194_pt1 | contig 14253 bp, 12 predicted proteins | sample Passage237B_FD_130497 | JGI IMG/M metagenome (GOLD analysis project Ga0182792, IMG submission 130497) | Cellulose adapted compost microbial communities from Newby Island Compost Facility, Milpitas, CA, USA - Passage2 37B (version 2) (version 2) ...
ACGCTCCGGCGGCTTCACGCTGGCAATGTCTCCGGAAGCCATCAATCTTGGCGCCATCGTTCGCGCGACCGAGCCGGATTTTGCCCTGGTGGAATGCTTTGCCGCCGGCAATCAATGCATCATTACGCGCTGCTGCCGCCTGCCGGAGGTGCTGAACGAGGCGCTGGATAACTTCGTTCGCACGTTCGACCGCTACAGCCTGGCCGACCTCATGCTCGACACGCAGGATTTCATGCCGCCAAAAGGACCGATCAGGGAGAGGCGCGGCCCGCATCTCGCGGTGGCCGCAAAAGTGTAGCCCGACGCTGTTCCGCGTTCCCGCTGCTCGCCCTCGGGAATCCCCAAGGGTCTACACGACCTGGGCCCTGCCTCGGAGTTCGTGAGGGGAAGGTCCACAGGCACCGGTCAAGAAAATCCCCTGGCCGTTACGGCGTCTCGAACGCTTCCTCGATGCTCTGCATGTACTGGACGATCTCCTCGCCCGGCATCACATCCGCATATCGACAGTGCATGTCGAACAGGGAAAGCTGGTGACTGGCCTGGAACCGGTCGAAGCAGCCGTCAGCGGCAACGGCGACCCGATAGTTGAGGCTGAAGGCGTCGAGCACCGTAGCGCGCACGCAGCCCGACGTCGTTCCGCCACACACCACGAGCGAATCGCACCGAAGCAGCGTCAAGTAGGATGCGAGGTTGGATCCGAAGAAGCCCGACGGCTTCTGCTTGGTGACCACGATGTCCGTCGGGGTCGGAGCGATCGCCGGCACGATCTCATTGCCGCGGTCGAGGGCCGGCGCCGCTGCCTGCGGCCCGCCCATCCGCTTCTTGAACCGCCAGGAACCTGCGTCCCACAGATCGTCGCGGAAGGCGTTCGTCGTGTAGATGACGGGAATGCCGCGGCTCCTGGCCACGCCCGCGAGCCGCCCGATGACAGGAATTGCTTTCCACGCATACTCTCCGCATGAGGTGCGTGATCGCTTGATCGCCTCGAAGATCGGCATGGATTCTTCGCCGCAGAAGGCGATGTTGGCGTCGACGATGATCAGCGCAGGCCGCCGCCCGAGACCCGCCCTGGCCCCATAGCCGAGCGCCTCGTAAAGCTTCCGGTCGATCTCCGGGACAAGATCCGTGAATGCTGCTGACATGTCGGGCATGTACTCTCGAACAGGGCCAGTCACGCCTGGGCGGGCGCCCTGTCCGGTGCGCGCTCCGCTGCCTCAGGCTGCGTCTGGAGACCGAGAATGCGGACAGCGTTGTCCCAAAACAGCTTCTGCGTCTGCGTTTCGTCCAGACCGATTTCCTCGATGAGCTGGAGGCAAGTCTTGGGATCCCAGCACGGATAGTCCGTGCCGTACATGACCCTGTCGATGCCGTAGAACTCGATGGCGAACCGGATGCCCGCGGCATGTGGAGATACGGTATCGGTGTACATGCGCCGGATGTAGCTGCTGGGAGGCTGAGGCAGCTTCGCGTGGTGGCCGTTCTTGTCCATTCGGCCGGCCTGGTAAGGCAAGGCACCCCCGGTGTGGGACATGACGATCCTCAGGCCCGGGTGGCGCTCCATCATGCCCGAAAAGACCAGCCGCATCGCACCCACGCTCACTTCGATAACCCGGCCAAGGCTCAGATGGAGTGCATTGCCATATCCCTCCAGCATCGAGGCGAAGGTCGCGTCGGTCGGATGGAGGAACGCTGGCAGGCCCAACTGCGCCAGCCGCGCGTAGAATGGCTCGAGGCGAGGCGCGTCTATGTGCGGGTCCGCGCCGATCGAGCCCGGCAGATTGACGCCCATCAGCCCGAGCCGGGAGACTGCGTCCTCCAGCGTCTCCATGGCGATACGCTCATCCACGAGGGGAATGGCCGCGCTCGCCCATACGCGCCCCGGATAGCGGCGCTGGGCCCACGCCATCTCCTCGTTCCACTGGAGGGCAAGGTCGCGGCCCTCCTGCGGGTCCAGCTCCGAGAAGGCAACCGACAGCGGCCCGATCGAAAGCACGACGCTGACGTCGTGGCCGAGCTTGTCCATGGCCTCCAGTTCCGCATCCAGATCGTACCAGTCGGCCCAGCTTCTTATCTGCCCGGGCCGGTTGTTCGAACCCTTGTAGGTGTAGCCGCCACTGTCATTGAGATCCGCACGCGGGAAGCCATGCCGCCTGGACAGCGCCTGCAGGACCGAAGGCGGCCACCAATGGAAATGAGAGTCGATGATCTTCATGTCAGTTCCTCCCCTCGCACGGATTCAACGGGTTTGCGACTCCACCCGCCACGCATCGGTCTTCGATTCAACGAAGGCGAGCATCTGCGTCAGGATCACGCCGAGCACGATGACGATGACGATCGAAACCATCATTGCGGTCGTCTGGAGAAGTTGCGCGTGGTAGGCAATCCGAAAGCCGAGGCCTGATTGCGCTCCGAACAGCTCGGCAACGACCACCCCGGTCAGTGCTCGCCCCACCCCAAGCTGAAGTCCAGCCACGACGATCGGGACGGACGCCGGCAGCGCCACCCTGGTGAAGACGTCCCATCGCGTCGCGCCGAACGACGTCGCGGCGCGCACCAGATCGCGGTCGACGTTCTTGATGCCTGACAGCGTGTTCGCGTAGATCGGCGTCAAGGCGAAGAGGAAGGCGATGGCAACGATGGTCGGCGTGCCGTAGCCCAGCCACGCGATAAAAAGGGGATAGAAGGCGATCGTCGGCGCGGAGTATTTGAACCAGATGAAGGGCTCCAGGGCTGACTCGAAATCCTGGTACCAGCCGGCGAAGACCCCGAGGCCGATACCGACCACCGTGGCGAGGCCGAGCGCGAGCACGAAGCTCCACAGCGTGCTGGCGAGGTCACGCAGCGTGACGCCGTTGTGGAACTGAACCAGGAATTCCTGCGCCACGAGATTCGGCGTGGAGACGAAGAAGACGTCGATCACCCCGAGCGACACCGAAAGCTGCCAGAGCAGCCCGATGGCGAACATTGAGAGCGTTCCGAGAATGAGTGCCCGCCGGCGAAGGAACAACTGAGCCATCACTCCGACCTCCAGTCTCGCACGCGTGATTCCAGCAGGCGGACGACCTGCGTCAGCGCGTAGCCGAATACGCTGACGACCAGCGCATAGACGAGCAGTCGGTCAACCCGCATGGCCGAACCATAGACGACGAGCTGATGGCCGATGCCGGCCTGCGACACGTAAAGTTCGCCGACAACGACGCCCAGAACGCCGCGGCCGACGGCAAGGCGGATTCCCGCCAGCACCGACGGAAGAGCCCCCGGGATCAGCACATGCCGGAAGACATCCATGCGCGTTGCCCCAAAGGAGCGCGCGGCGCGAATGAGGCGCTGGTCTGCCTCGCGCATTCCGGCCGTTGTGTTGACGACGATCGGAAAGATCGCGCCGAGGAAGACCACAGCCACCTTCGAGGCCATACCGATTCCCAGCCAGATCACCATGATCGGCAGCAGTATGAGCGTCGGCGCGATATAGAGCGCCATCAGCGGTGGACTGATCAGTTCCCTGGCAATCTGCGATGTGCCGAGCAGCGCTCCGAACGGAACACTGATGATGAGCGCCAGCCCGAACCCGAGCGCAAACTCGCTCAGGCTGATCCGCGCATGGAACAAGAAGTTGTCGGACGTGAACACCTCGATCGCAGCCTGCACGACCAGCGTTGGCTGGCTGGTGAAGCGGCCGTTCACCCAACCGAGTATGGGGGCGACCTGCCATAGCGCGAGAAAGACTACGACCGCCAGAAAGCTGATAAGCGTCGACCTTGCCGCCGGGTTCAGGCGACCGACTCCTCGTGGGCGCGGTTGGGCTGTCGAGGAGACGAACGTCACCATCAGACGGCCTCCCTTACAAGGTGCATCGCGGCCATGTCGGATGCCAGGTGGCTTCGCAATCTGCGCCGGTATTCGATGAACTGGGCACTGTCGGCCACGTCGCCGCGGCGCGGACGCGGAAGATCGATCTTCATGACGTCCTTGATATGGCCGGGGTTGCGCCCCATCACCACGACCTTGTCCGCGAGGAGAACAGCCTCATCGATGTCGTGCGTGACGAACAGCGCCGTCTTGCGGTCGCGTTCCCAGATGCGCAGAAGCTCCTCTCCCATCACTTCGCGCGTCTGTGCATCCAGTGCGCCGAATGGCTCGTCCATCAGCAGCACGGCTGGATCCACGGCTAGCGCGCGCGCGATGTTGACCCGCTGGCGCATGCCGCCGGACAGCTGATGCGGATGATAGTCTGCAAAGCTCTCCAGTCCGACCATCTGGATGGCCCGCATCGCCCGTTCGTTCAGATCGCCCGCTGACCATCGCCTCATCTCCAGCGCAAAGCGAACGTTTCCCAGGACTGTCTTCCACGGCAGCAGCGACGATTCCTGGAAGACGACGGCCCTGTCCGGGCCAGGCCCGGTGATTGGCTTGCCGGCGACGTTGATGCTGCCCCGGGACGTCTCGACCAGGCCGGCGATCGCCAGCAGCAAAGTGCTCTTGCCACAGCCGCTGGAGCCCACGACCGTGACCAGTTCGCCAGCTTCAACGGTCAGCGAGACGTTGTCGACTGCCTTGAACGTCCCCTCACCCTTCAACAGCTTGTATTCGATGGTGAGGTTGCTGATCTGAATCTGGCCCATTCTCTTTCCTTTCGACGGCCACTTCGACCACCAGAACTGGATCCGGATCGGCTGTGACGCCGACCCGGCTTGATCGCTCGGCGAGCCTTACTCCGGTTTCCACTCGTCGTAGGAGTCCATGAACGTGCGCACGAGGTACTCTTCCTCTGACCATGCCCTGTCATATTCGCCGTTCTCGATTCCGATCTCCCAGAACGCCTTCATGCCGGCCTCGCTGGGGAACCTTCCGTCCTCGTAGACCTCGTCGATGAAATCGTCGTAGGTCCGGCCGGCATAGGCCTCGTCCACTCCGATCCGCTGGCTGATCGTCTTGATCGAGCGTTCCCGATCGGCCTTGGCAAGTCTCACTCCCTTCACGAAGGCACGCAGCAGCGCCTTGATCGTGTTCGGCTTGCTTTCGAGGAAATCGAGGGGAGCATAGAAGGTGTGGTTCGGGTAGTCCTTCGCGATGTCCTGCTGATCATAAATCTTCGAGTAGCCCTGATCCGCGGACATGAACGTCTCGGGCGGGGCGTAAATGTTGACGTCGAGCTGACCCGCCTCCATTGCCGCCATGCGCGCTCCCGATCCTCCTCCCTGGATGATCTGGACATCGGTCTCAGGGTTGAGGCCGTTGCGGTTGAGGACATAGCGCGTCAGATAGTCGGTCGACGAGCCGAACCTGGTGACGCCGAACCGCTTTCCCTTCGTCTGCTCGATAGAGGTGATCTCGGGAACGGCATACCATTCGAAAACGGCCATGTTGAATCCGCCGTAGAATGCGCGGATTTCCTGTCCCGACCGAATCCCGACCATCAGTTCAGCCATCGCGCCGACTGCAACGTCGACCGCGCCGGCGACCATGCCGCGCACAAGATCGGTGCCGCCGCGGAAGGCGACGAGTTCGACCTCCAGTCCCTCTTCCTTGAAGTACCCTTCTTCCTCGGCGAGGTAGAGGGGCAGGAAGGTGGAGGTCGTTACGGGCAGGCCTACCGTTACCTTGGTCTGTTCAAGGTCCTGCGCCGACGCAGAACCGAGACACAGCATCAGCGCCGCCGCTGCAGCTGTCAGCAGTGTGGATTTCGCTCTCATTTCTTCCTCCCTGGGTTAGCCGGCACAGCGTGCCGGTGGTGAAACGCGTCGAACCTCGCGAACGCGTCACAGCAGATTGTCGAGTACCTCCCGCGCGTGCTTCAGGATGAGATCCGGGTGCATTGCCTCAACCAGCGGTTCAACGACGGATCGCTGCTGCGGCGGCAGGGCCGAGAGCTTGCGTGCAACCACTGCAGTCTGAGAATCGAAGTTGCCAGCGTCGCCCGGGCAGTGCAGCTTCTGCACTTCCTTCCACCGTCCTCCCGCCAGCATGCGCACACGCGCCGGCCATGAACCCTCCACAACCGGCAAGTCCCCAGACTTGACCGCAATGGCAGGAGCGGACACGCGCGTCGACGCCGGCGCGGACGGCGGACCCTCGGGGTCGAGCAGCACGTTCGGATCGGCCGTGGCAGCAACGATGCGATCGCCCAGATTTGCGATGCGGGACAGCCGGTCTCCATCCAGAATCGGCCTCGTGACGACGGGAAGGCAGTCGGCAGGCAGTTCGACCTCTACCCGCTCGATCGGGGCCGCTTCCGCCTCGGCGAGAAGATCGATCAGCGCAGCAAGCGCGTTCATGCCCTGCCGGGCTCCGACATAGGGCTTCAGCCCGACCCGCAGGATCGCATCGGCATCCGGCTCGGCAGGCACGACGGACGCCGAACCCTGGGCCGCAATCCACTGTTCGCCGAGCAAACCCGGATCGCCCTTGAAGCCGGCCGCGGCGGCGCTTGCGGCGCGGATTCCTCGGCCGACTGCATCGGCCATGACGAGCCCCCTGCCGGACGGCATGCCCGCCGGTCTGCCCAGACGCCCCGAGCTCCCGGAGATTGCCAGCGCGACGGCGTGGCTGGTGCGCTCAGCATCGAGGCCCAACGCAACCGATGCCGCAGCGGACGCCATCGCAGGGGCGGCAAGCAGCGTGGGCCAGACGCCGTGCTCGAGCGCCCGGACGCCGCCAACTGACTCCGCAATCCACAAGCCGACGGCAGTGCCCAACCGCACGGCGAAACTGAAGGTTTCGCCATCCGGCGACAAGAGGACTGCAACCGGAACGACAATGGCCGTCGGCGTGAGACAGGATGGAACATGAATTGGATCGCATTCCGAAAGGCGGATAATGGCCGCAGCGGCAGCCGCCCGCCGGCAAAGCGAACCGCCATCCGATTTGTGAAGCTCCAGCAGGTGCACCGCTTCCCCGGTCCGGGCCGCCAGGGCGAGACAAGCCATCGCATCGGCTACCTGCAGGGCAAGCGCCTGCCGACGCGTGTCCGTCAGCCCTTGGGCTTCAACCGTGGCGAAAAGCCTGCCTACGTTCATGCAGCTTCGAGCGCCTCCCTCGCGGTCCCGGGAATGACGAGCCCGGAGAAGAGGAATCGGCCGCCGGGGTCATATCCAGCCAGCGTGAGAACGCCATAAGGAATGGCTGCTTCGACGGGGCGGTCCTTCGTTGCCACCTGAGCCAGAGGGCGTGTTCCGACGGGGCCTTCCAGCGACCAGAAATCAATCGAGACCGGCGTGCCTTCGAGCAAGGCAGCAAGCTGTCCCGAAACCGCGCGCGAGATGTCGAGGCTGGAAACGATATCGCCCAGGTGGGCGCTCGCCTCTTCAGAGTACGGCACGCCCTTTCGCATCGTACGGGTGAACCGCGACCAGACACCATTGTAGGCGACGGAGATGCGCGCAGCGAACCTCTCGGCAAGGGGCGTGGCGTGGTGGTGGCGCGCAAGCCCGGACGCGCTTTCGAGATCGGGAGCCACCGCGATGTAGCACTCTTCTGCCCCCTGCCCGCGTACGGATCGCTCCAGAGGGCCGACGACGTCGCCAACCGTCTGAAGTCGGAGCGAGAGCTGCTCGAACGCGTTCTGCGCGATCGCCTGTGCCCGGCGGGCGAGACGGATCTCGCTCGAAGCCGGCCGCGCCCGTATTGCCGCAAAAAGGTCGTCGCCTGGAATGAGCTCCACGTCGTCGGCCGCTTTCAAGTCTTCAACGAGCGCGCCGGGCATCATGTCCAATTCGAGAACCGCCAACCGGCGAATGCCGCGTTGGGCGAGAATTTCCCCGATCTTCAGGCCCGGCCGGGGCGCGTGCATGATTTCGCAGGTGGGATTGACGCCATGGAGCCATTTGCCCACGCGCTTGGACAGCGCGGTCACGAAGACCGGGCGGCTGTCGTCACGTCCGACCATCAGCAATCCGTCCGACCAGTAAGGCGTGAAGCCGGTCAGGAAATGGACCGCGGCAGGTCTCACCAGCGTGGTGTAGCAGAGGAAGGCGTCGAGGCCGCGCCCGATCAAGGCTGCTCGGAGGTTGGCGACGCGAGCGGCGATCGCATCGGTCGACAGTTCATCCTCCCGCCACTTCATCAGCCCCCTGCGCATGGCCACTGCTCCATTTACTACTGAGCGAACAGGCGACGCTCAGTGCGCGTGAGCACCTCCGCGCCGTCCTGCTGCACGATCAGGGAGTCGCCGAGCACCATGTAGCCGACGACCGGGTGATAGGTGTTTGGATGCACGATGAGGGCCATTCCTTCCTCCACCGGCATGTCCACGTCCTCCAGAATCTGGGGGCGCGTGTCGAGAAACAGTCCGATGCCATGGCCGCGAACACGCGTGTATTCGCTGGTCACGTACTCACCCAGACCATGTTTGCGGAACACGTCGTTCTCGGCGCGCGCGATGTCTGCCGCGGTTGCGCCCGGGCGCACGGCCGCGATGCCCGCCTCCATCGCCTGCTTGTAGATGTCGAACGCCTCGAGCTGGGCGACACTCGGTTCGCCAACGACCAGCGTGCGGCATATCTGGACGTAGTATCCCCCGAAGCAAGGGGTAAGCTCGGTCGTAACGAGGTCGCCACGCTTCAGCTTCTTGCCTGACGGGGGCGCCATGCCCCGCACCTCAGGTCCACCGACTCCGATGATCATGAAATTGTCGTCGACACCCTTGGCGCGGAAGAACGCCTCTATCTCGGCGATGAGCGCGTAGTCCTCGCGACCCTCGACGGCGGCCCGACGGAAGACCTCGTAGCCTTCATCGCCAAGACGGGCCGCTTGCCTGACCGCGTCGAGCTCGTCTTCGGCCTTGATGATCAGAAGGCGATCCAGAAGGGCGGTGGCGTCGACCAGGCGCAGTTCAGCCGCCTGTCGCGTGAGGCCATACGGCAGGTGCGCCGAGGGGCCGGCTCCTACCCTTCGGTTGCCATGGCGGCGGATGACCTCCGCAACGTCTTCGACAAGGTTGTCGACCGCTATGCACCGGACATCGGGGCATTCGACGGTCGCCCGCTCGGCCTCGCCCGGGTCATCGACATAGAGTGTGATCTCCCCGTCGCGCCCGACAAGGGCAAGGGCTTCGCCCTCGAGAATGCCGAAATCCGTCGCGTAGCGCAGATAGTCGCCGCGCCAGGCGCTGCCATGCAGAAGCAGAAGGTCGATATCCTGCGCATGCATGGCTTCGATCAGTCGGTTTCGTCTCGTCTCGAGGATGCCCATGCGCGGTCTCCCCTACGACGCCAGCCGCATGGGCACGTCGATGCTCACGCCGTAGTCGCGAGTCGCCGCCTCGGGCGAGATCAGGCCTTCCGCCAGGTCTCTTTCCACGTCGGAGCGAGCGCGCTCGCGCGGGTCGCCGTAGCCTCCACCACCGGCCGTCAGGAACGTGACCCGGTCGCCCGGAGCGAACTCGATCTCGGTGGCCTTCTGGACGGTCTCACTACGGCCGTCGGCACGCTGGATGATGGCGGTGTTGACTGCGCCAGGCCTGCCGCCATGCAATCCCCAGGGCGGCGTGAGCGTTCGGTCGAAATTGATGTTGCCCTTGCAGTGGCGCAGACAGCGGTAGGTAAGGGCGACGCCCAAACCACCGCGATACTTGCCCGCTCCGCCGGAATCCGGACGCAAGGCATGTTCCTCGATGATGAACGGATACTTGATCTCCTGCAATTCCACCGGCGTGTTGCGGACATCGCCCTGGCAGACGGAGACCGAGGCCGACTCGCCGTCGCCGTCGGGTCGCCCACCCCAACCGCCGCCGAAAATGTTCATCAGCAGGAAGCGGGAGCGGTCCTCGTAGAAGCCGAAGAAGGAACATCCCCCCATGTCGCCCTTGTGGGCCGCAGGCACCATGTCGGGAACAGCCGATGCCAGCGCCTTCAGGATCGTGTCGATCACCGTCGGCAGCGCAACGCTCCACTGTCCGAGCGCCGCGGGCGGGCGGGCGCTCAGAATTGTCCCCTCGGGCAGGTCCACCGTGAGCGGACGAAAGCAGCCTTCATTGACGTCGAGTTCGGGAGAGGTGAGAGCCTTGAAAGCCACACGGGCTGCCGCGATGCCGCCGGACCGGCCCGAATTCATCGGGCTGTTCACCTGCGGATGCATTTCCGAATAGTCGACGGTCATCTGGGAACCCTCGACCTTCACCTTCACCTTGACGCGGATGGGCACGTCCAGTGTGCGCCCGTCATTGTCCAGGAAGCTTTCGGCCTCGTAGGTGCCGTCCGGAATTTTCTCCACGACCAGGCGCGCCGCCTGTTCCGCCTGGTTCCAGATCGTCTCGACGCAGGCGGTCACCGTGTCGATCCCGTAGCGCCCCACCAGTTCCGCATGGCGGCGCGCTCCAAGCTTGCAGGAGGCGATCTGCGCCCGCAGATCGCCAAGGCTTGCCGCCGGATAGCGGATGTTGTCGTGGATCATCTGGTAGAGGGTTTCGTTCAGCTTGCCCTCCTCGTAGATCTTGAGCGAGCGCATCTGCAGCCCCTCGCTGAAGATCTCGGTCGTCGCGGACGAACCAAACCCCTGCCGGCTGCCCCCAATATCGACCCAATGGGCGCGATTTGCGGCGAAGCCGATCAGCTTGCCCTCATGGAAGCAGGGGGCGTAGACAACCACGTTGTTGAGGTGCTGCCCGCAGACCTCGCCATGGTTCATGACGAGAACGTCACCTTCGCGGAAGTTCTCGAGTCCATAGCGCCGGATACCGTCTTCGACCGCCACGCCGAGATCGGCGAGGAAGATCGGCAGCCCTCCGCGATTCTGGGAAATCATCCGGGCGGACGTATCGAGGAGCCCGCAGCAATAGTCGCGCACCTCGTAGATCATCATGTTGTAGGCGGACTTGCACAGGACATCCGCCATCTCGTCTGCATAGGCGACGACGGCGCTGCGCACCACTTCCACGGTAATCGGGTCTGCCCTGACGGATTTCATGCCTGTCCTCAGTTGTGCCTTGCCAAGGTGATCACGAGATGTCCGTGCTCGGTCACTTCCACCTCGTCACCCGGATGGACCAGCGTGGTCGAATTCGGCTCCTCGATCACGGCCGGACCGGTGAAGCGGAACCCCGCCGGGAGCGTCGGGCGCCAGTAGATGGCCGTTTCGAGAGGCTGGTTCGGGTCATCGAAAATGACCTGCCGCGTGTCGACCTGAAGCTCGCCTTCAGCCTTCCATGGCTGGGAGAGCCAATCTTCCGCCACGGTGTCACCGCGCTCTGCCGTGACGACCAGCCGTACGCTCACGATTTCGAGCGCTTCGGTGGGCGCGGACTGCCCATAGCGGCGGTCGTGCTCCTTGTCGAAACGCTGCCGGATGGTACCGGCCTCGCCGGCAAGCAGCGCGACGTTCTCGACCAGTATCGACAAGGCATGTTCCTGACCGGCGTAGCGCATGTCCGCAAGGAAGCGGAAATCGGCAGTCGCCGGATCGATGCCGTCGCGTTCGAGATAGGCTTCGCCCTCCGTGACAAGCTCCTGGAACACACGTTCCACCTCGACAACGTCGAGTTCGCCGATCCGTCCGATGAGGGTCCGAAGGAAGTCCTGCCGCCATGAGCACATCAGCATTCCCAACGCGGAGAAGGTGCCCGGCAGTTTCGGGATCACCACCTTGGGAATGAAGATCTCGCGGGCGATCGATACCGCGTGCAGTGGCCCGGCTCCGCCAAAGGCGATCATCGCCGTGTCACGCGGATCAACGCCCTTGTTCACCGAGACGGCGCGCACGGCAAGCGACATCGACACGTCCGCGATGCGCGCAATGCCAAGCGCGGCCTGCTCCACGCTGAGCCCGAGGCTGCCCAGCTTGGTCTCGACAGCCCTTACGGATGCATCGCGGTCGAGCGGCATGCCACCGTTCAGGAATCGCTTGGCGTTGATCCGACCGAGTATGAGATCGGCATCCGTTACCACCGGAACGCCCGAATTCAGGCCGTAGCATGCCGGGCCAGGATCGGCTCCCGCACTCTGCGGACCCACGTGCAGCCCCCCGGTCGCATCGACCCACGCGATCGATCCGCCGCCTGCACCAACCTCGACGATGTCCACGACGGGAAGCTGCATCGGCTGGCCGCTTGCGTGGTGGCCGATGACGTAGCCGTTCTCGATGGCGGGCGCTCCGTTGGTGATCAGGCTCGCCTTGGCGGTCGTGCCTCCCATGTCGAAGCCGACGCAACGCTCCAGCCCGAGCACGCGGGCCAGCCGGCCTGCTCCGATCATGCCGGCCACGGGACCGGATTCCATCATCGAGACAGGCTGTTCCTGCGCATGCCCGATCGACATCACGCCCCCGTTCGAGCGCATGATGTGGATCTTGCCCTTGAAGGAGTCATCGCGCAGGAAGCTTTCGAACCGGCGCAGGTAGCCGCCAACCCGGGGCCCGACGAACGCATTGAGAGCGGTGGTCGAGGTGCGCTCGTATTCGCGGTACTCGCGCAGTATCTCGTGGGACAGCGTCACGAACAGATCAGGTCTGGCCTTGCGGATCAGCTCGCCGGCACGGCGTTCGTGCGCGGGGTTTGCGTAGGAATGCAGGAAGCAGACTCCGACGGCTTCCACATTCTCATCGGCGAGGCGGTCGAGCGCCGCGAAGATCTCCTCATCATCAAGCGGTTTCAGCACTTCGCCGGAAGCCAGCATCCGCTCGTCGATTTCAAGCGTGAGGCGGCGGCTGACCAGCGGGCGGGGGCGCTTGAACGAGAGGTTGAACGCCTCTATGCGGTTCGAGCGGCCGATCGCGTAGACGTCCCGGAAGCCTTTGGTCGTCAGCAGTGCGGTTCGCGCACCCTTCTGTTCCAGGACGGTATTGATGGCGATCGTGGAGCCGTGAAGAATCTCGTCGAGCTTCCTGGTATCGCAATCCGCAAGGTCGAGGCTCTGGCTGATGCCCTTTGTAGGGTCGGCCGGCACGGTTGATGTCTTGGAGGCGACGATGCGGCCAGCCACGTAACCCACGAGGTCCGTAAAGGTGCCGCCGATGTCGATGCCTACCACGTTCATCCTTGTCCTCCCAGGAAGAGCGAAGCGCGTTCGCCTCGCCCACCGCATCCGCGTCTGCCGGCAAGTTTGAAGGGAAAGCCATCCCAAGCAACGGGGCGGGAGACTATTGAAGCAATAGCCTTCAGGCTATAATACTCTGAAATGCTCAACGTCTCGATGCGACGTCTTCAGGCGGTTCTGGCCATTGCCGATCACGGCACCTTTGCTGCCGCCGCCGACATGCTCGGGATATCGCAGCCCTCCGTCAGTGCACACATCCAGGCACTCGAAGGCCAACTCGGCGGCCCGATCTTTCTGCGCGGCAAAGGCCGCAGGCCGGTCTTGACAGAGCTCGGACACACGGTCGTCGGGCATGCGCGAGAGCTTCTGGCCAGCGTGGACCACATGCAGGCAGACCTTGCGATCGTGCGCTCCACTTCCAGCCAGCGCGTGGTGTTTTCCTGCCAGCGATCCCTGGCAAACTTCGTGCTGCGCAAGGCAATAACCGACTACGCGGTCGGTCGTCCGGATACGCACTTGATGGTCAGCATCGGAAAGCAGGAGGATGTCATCCGCGAGGTGCGCGACGGCTCTTCCGACGTCGGCTGCTTTCTCAGCAACGAGGAAATCCGCGGTCTGCGCAGCAAGGTCATAGGAAATCAGCGGCTGGTTCTGGTGGTCGCCGCGGACAACCCGCTGGCTGGCCGCCGCGCGATAAAGCCGCAGGAGGTGCGCAAGCACGATTTCGTGGCTCCGCCGCCATCCTCGCTTTTTGGGCGGGCCATTACCAAACTGCTGGCAGAAGTCGGCATCTCGCAGATCAACGTGGCCGCGCAGGCCACGGAGTACCATTTCATACGTGAACTGGTGGTCGCAGGCCTCGGCATATCCTGCTCGCCCGCGACGAGCGTGGCCGCCGACGTCGCGGCGGGCAAGCTCGCCATTCTGGACCTGGACGCTCCCCCTCTCCTGATCGGGATAAGGATGGTGACCTCGCCGACGCGGCAGCTTTCGCCTACCGCACAGGATTTCACGGATTATCTCTGCGCATCGCCGGTGCTGCGCGACCTGTGAATGAGCGGGACAAGGCTTCCATGCCGGCCACGACGCAATTGACCGGGCAAGTCGCCCTCATGGTCGGAATGCTTGTGCACTTCCCAAGGCCGGCACGCGACTCGGCTGCCGCCCGGTTGACTGGCCTCATTGCGCCTGCAGCACCTCAGAAGCCGTCGCCCTGGCCCTGCAGCTCGACGAGTTTCCCGTTCTCGATGCGGTAGATCGTGTGGCGGCGCTCGACCGAGCCGTCCCT
>Ga0182792_1002195_pt1 | contig 14252 bp, 8 predicted proteins | sample Passage237B_FD_130497 | JGI IMG/M metagenome (GOLD analysis project Ga0182792, IMG submission 130497) | Cellulose adapted compost microbial communities from Newby Island Compost Facility, Milpitas, CA, USA - Passage2 37B (version 2) (version 2) ...
GCATGTGCTGCTCCGCCACCGGCCGCACGGGCTACGGATCCGACTTGGGGGGGTGCTTTGCAGCCTCCCGCGCCGGCCGCGCCGGCGGGCGATCCCGACAAGCCCAACGGCACCTTCATGCTGGGATCCGCCAAGCTCACGCTCGGCGGCTTCATCGATCTGACGGGCTACTATCGCAGCCGCAACGAGAATCGCGGGACGGGCACCGGCTACAACAGCATCCCGTTCTACGGACCGACCCCGCAGGGCAATTCCGGCGAGTTCGGCATGAGCGCCCAGCAGACGCGCCTTTCGGCCAAGATCGAGGTGCCGGTGGGCGCCGATTCCCGGGTCGTCGGCTACGGCGAGATGGACTTCAACAACGGATCGGGCGGCGCCAACTCGGTCCAGTCGAACAGCTACACGCCGCGTCTGCGCCAGGCCTTCGGCCAGTACGAGGACGAATCGTGGCAGGCCTACGTGCTGGCGGGCCAGGCCTGGACTCTCGCGACGCCCTTCAAGAAGGGGCTCGACCCCTTCGGCACATGGCAGCCGCCGACCATCGATCACAACTACATGGTCGGCTACAACTACCTGCGCGTGCCGATGGTCCGGGCGGTCAAGGGCTTCGGCAATTTCTGGATGGGCCTCGAAGTCAACACGCCGCAGACCGTGTTCGGCGGGACGGCGGCGGTTCCAGCCGGTCAGACGGTGTACACGGGCTATCCCGGCAACACCGGCCTCAACCCGCAGGTCAACTACAGCGTCAACGTGGCGCCCGATATCGTCGCCAAGGTGGCTCTCGACACGAAGTTCGGACATGTCGACGTCTTCGGCGTCGCGCGCTGGTTCCGCGACCAGGTCTCCTTCAACACGACGAGCGTCAACTACGACGCCTTCGGCGGCGGCTTCGGCGTCAGCGCCTTCGTCCCGGTCGGGAAGTGGGCCGACCTGATGGGCAACTTCATGTACGGCAGCGGTATCGGCCGATACGGTGCCGGCGGCCTGCCCGACGTCACCTTCGATGCCAATGGCGGCCCGGTCACCCTGCCCCAGGGAATGGGCACGGTCGGCGCCGTTGCCCACGTCGTGCCGGATGTCCTCGATTTCTACGGCTTCTACGGGTGGAATTGGGTCGGGGCCAGCTACTTCCCCAATGGCGGCTACGGCAACCCCAACTTCAACAATACCGGCTGCTTCAATCCCAATGCCGGCGGATCCAACTGCGCCGGCAACACCCAGACCCTGACCGAGATCACGCTCGGCCTGAACTGGAACATGTTGCGCGGCCGCTGGGGCACGCTGCGCAGCGGTCTGCAGTACAGCAACATCACCCGCACCGCCTACTATGGTGTGGGAGGCATCCCCAGCGCGGCCGAGAACCTGTTCATGTTCAACTTCCGCTACATTCCGTTCGAATAAAGCATGTTCCGTTCGGCTGGAATCAGCCGAACGGAACATGCCTTGTGAAACTTCGATCACCCGTGCGCGCGTTTCCACTATGATGGAACCGCTTGCGGTTCCGTCATAGTGGAAACGCCCTAGGCCGATCCTCGAAAACCACACTCCAACAGCTGGAGCGTTCGACGCCAAGGGTGCCTATATGCTCCCCGACCTTGCGCGGCCGGGACCCGTGGGGGACACTTTTGCCGAACGGTCCGTATCTCGACTGATCGGTAGCGCGCGTTGGGGCGAATGGGACGATGAAGAGGCTGCGGACCCTGCTCGGGATCGGCTTGGGGCTTGCCATCGTGGCAGGGGCGGGCTGGTATATATCGCAGAGCGGAAATACGCCGCCGCCGCGGCAGGGCGGGCGGTTCGGAGCAGGCATGCCGACGCCGGTCGGCCTGGCAGCGGCGACCAAGAGCGAGATCCCGGTGGTCATCCGCGCGCTGGGAACCGTGACGCCGCTGCATACCGTGAACGTCAAGACGCAGCTCACCGGCCAGCTCGTCCAGGTCGACTTCAAGGAAGGCCAGCTGGTGAAGACGGGCGACCTGCTGGCGGTGGTCGATCCACGGCCTTACGAGGTCGCCCTGCAGCAGGCCCAGGGCCAGCTCCAGCGTGACGAGGCCCTGCTCAAGAACGCCCAGACCGACCTGGAGCGCTACCGCAAGCTGGTTGCCCAGGACTCGATCGCCCGTCAGCAGCTCGACACCCAGCAGTCCCTGGTGCGTCAGTACGAGGCGGCGATCGTCATCGATCAGGCGCAGGTCGATGCCGCCAAGCTCAATCTGACCTACACCCGCATCGTCGCACCCGCCACCGGGCGCGTCGGCCTGCGCACCGTCGATCCCGGCAACTACGTGTCCATGGGCGACACGACGCCGATCTGCGTCATCACCCAACTGCAGCCCATCTCGGTGCTCTTCACGATTCCCGAGGACGCGCTGCCGCCGGTGCGCCAGCGGCTGCGCGCCGGCGCGTCGCTCGAGGTGCGCGTGCTGGATCGCGCGCAGAAGAACGAGCTGGCCGTCGGGACGCTGCGCACCCTGGACAATGTGATCGACCCGACCACGGGCACCGTCAAGCTGCGGGCCGTTTTCGAGAACAAGGACGAGGCGCTGTATCCCAACCAGTTCGTCAATGTGCGGCTCCTCGTCGACACGGTGAAGGACGCGACGGTCGTGCCGGTGGCTGCCATCCAGCGCGGCCAGCCGGGCACCTTCGTCTATCTGGCCAAGGCCGACGACACGGTCGCGGTCCGCGTGGTCGAGCTCGGCGTGACCGATGGCGAGAAGGTCCAGATCGTCAGCGGCCTGAAGCCCGGCGAGCAGGTCGTCGTCGACGGCACCGATCGGCTGCGCGAGGGCGCGAAGATCCGCCGGCCGGGGGCCGCGCCGCAGGCGGCGTCGGGCGCGCCGGTCGCCGCCGCGCCGCCGGAAGGCCAGCCGCAGCGCAGACGCCCGGCGGCGGCCGACGGCGCCGGTCGCGCCGCCCCGTCCGGAGCCGGCCCGAACGGCGTCGGCCCGAACGGCTCCAACCCGGGCGGCGCCAACCCGGGCGGCGCCAGTCCTGGCCGGCGCGCCCAGCCGACGCAATGACGCGGCCCGCGACATGAACCCGTCGCGGATCTTCATCGAACGACCGGTCGGAACCTCGCTGTTCATGGCCGCGATCCTGCTCGTCGGCATCATCGCCTATCGATTCCTGCCGTTGTCGGCCCTGCCGCAGGTCGACTATCCCACGATCCGCGTGCTGACGCTCTATCCCGGCGCCAGTCCCGAGGTCATGACCTCCTCGGTCACGGCGCCACTGGAGCGCCAGTTCGGCCAGATGCCGGGCCTGACGCAGATGACGTCGACCAGCTCGGCCGGCGCCTCGTCGATCGTCCTGCAGTTCGACCTGGCGCTGGGACTCGACGTGGCCGAGCAGCAGGTTCAGGCGGCGATCAACGCGGCGAGCAACCTGCTGCCGTCCGACCTGCCGTCGCCGCCCATCTACGCCAAGATCAACCCGGCCGACGCGCCGGTGCTGACGCTGGCCATCACCTCCAGGACCGAGCCGCTCACCAAGGTCTACGATCTCGTCGATACGCGGCTCGCCCAGAAGATCGCCCAGCTTCCCGGCGTCGGCCTCGTCAGCCTGGAGGGCGGCCAGAAGCCCGGCGTGCGCATCCGCGCCAACCCGACGGCGCTGGCGGCCTACGGGCTCAACATCGACGACCTGCGGACCACGATCTCCAACGCCAACGTCAACACGCCGAAAGGCAACTTCGACGGACCGGCGCGCGCCTATACCATCAACGCCAACGACCAGATCACCGACCCTGCCGTCTTCCGCGACATCGTGGTCGCCTACCGCAACGGGGCGCCGGTCCGCCTGTCCGACGTCGCGACCGTCGAAGAGGCGCAGGAGAACAATCGTCTCGCCGCGTGGAAGGACGATACGCAGGCCGTGATCGTCAACGTGCGCCGCCAGCCCGGCGCCAACGTCATCGCGGTGGTCGACAGCATCAAGGCGCTGCTCCCGCAGCTTCGCGACACGCTGCCGAGCGCTCTCGAGGTCGCGGTGCTGACCGACCGCACCATCACCATCCGGGCCTCCGTGCGCGACGTGCAGATCGAGCTCGCCTTTGCCGTCGTCCTGGTCGTGGCGGTGATCTTCCTGTTCCTGGGCGACTGGCGGGCGACCCTGATCCCGAGCCTGTCGGTGCCGCTGTCGCTGATCGGCACGCTGGCCGTGATGTATCTGGCGGGCTTCAGCCTCAACAACCTGTCGATCATGGCGCTGACCATCGCCACCGGCTTCGTCGTCGACGACGCCATCGTCATGATCGAGAACATCGCCCGCTACATGGAGCGCGGCGACGGTCCGCGCGCGGCTGCCCTGCGCGGGTCGCGCCAGATCGCCTTCACGGTGGTGTCGCTGACGGTGTCGCTGATCGCCGTGCTGATCCCGCTGCTGTTCATGACGGACGTGGTCGGCCGGCTGTTCAGCGAATTCGCGGTCACGCTGTCGGTTACCATCCTGATCTCGGCCGTGGTGTCGCTCACCCTGGTGCCGATGATGTGCGCCCAGCTCCTGCGCCAGCGGCCGGGGCACGAGACGTCCGCCGCGCCGGAACCGGCGGCGGGCGTCGCAGGCGTGGGCGCGCGCTGGTTCGGTCGGCTGATCGCCCTGTACGACCGCTGCCTGGTGGTCGTGTTCCGTCACCAGCCGCTGACGCTGCTGGTTGCCGTGGGCACGGTCGTGCTGACCGTTCTGCTCTACATCGCCGTCCCCAAGGGGTTCTTCCCGGTGCAGGACACCGGTCTCGTTCAGGCCGTGACGGAGGTGCCGCAGAGCGTGTCGTTCCAGGCCATGAGCGAGCGTCAGCGCGCCCTCGCCGAGGCCATTCTGGCCGATCCCGATGTCGAGAGCCTGAGCTCCTTCGTGGGCGTCGACGGCAGCAACGCGACGCTGAATTCCGGGCGCATGCTGATCAACCTCAAGCCGCGCAGCCAGCGCACCGACACGGCCACCGAGGTCATCCGCCGCCTGCAGCGCGAGACGGCGGACGTGCGCGGCATCACGCTCTTCATGCAGCCGGCGCAGGATCTCACCGTGGATTCGACCGTCAGCCGCACCCAGTACCAGTTCGTGCTGCAGAGCGTGCGCCCCGACGACTTCGACGTCTGGGTGCCGCGGCTGCTCGACCGGTTGCGGAGCGTGCCCGAGATCGTCGACGTCACGAGCGACCTGCAGGCCAAGGGCCTGGCGCTGTTCATCCGCCTCGACCGCGACGCCGCGGCGCGCTTCGGCATCACGGCCGCCTCGGTCGACAACGTGCTCTACGACGCGTTCGGGCAGCGCATCGTCTCGACCGTCTACACCCAGTCCAACCAGTATCGCGTGATCTACGAGGTCGCCCCCGCCTTCGGCGGCTCCATCGATTCGCTGTCCAATCTCTACCTGCCCGGATCGGGCGGCAAGCAGGTGCCGCTGTCGGCGGTCGCGACCTTCGAGGAGCGCGCCGCGCCGCTCAGGCTCGACCGGCTGGGGCAGTTCCCCGCCACCACCATCTCCTTCAACCTGGCGCCCGGCGCCTCGCTCGGCCAGGCGGTCGACGCCATCACGGCCGCCCAGCGCGAGATCGGCATGCCGGCCTCGATCACCACCCATTTCCAGGGCGCGGCGTTGGCCTTCCAGCGTTCGCTCGACAGCCAGCTCCTGCTGATCCTCGCGGCCATCGTGACGGTCTACATCGTGCTGGGCGTGCTCTACGAAAGCTACATCCATCCCGTGACGATCCTGTCGACCCTGCCGTCGGCCGGGATCGGCGCGCTGCTGGCCCTGATGCTGGCGGGTACCGACCTCAGCGTCGTGGGCATCATCGGCATCGTGCTGCTGATCGGCATCGTGAAGAAGAACGCCATCATGATGATCGACTTCGCCCTCGATGCCGAACGCAACGAGGGCAAGAGCCCGCGCGAGGCCATCCACCAGGCCTGCCTGCTGCGCTTCCGGCCTATCCTGATGACCACGGTGGCCGCCATGGTCGGGGCGCTGCCCCTTATGCTGGGCAGCGGCACCGGCTCGGAGCTGCGCCAGCCGCTCGGGCTCACGATCGTCGGCGGCCTGATCGTCAGCCAGGTGCTGACTCTCTTCACGACGCCGGTGATCTACCTCGCATTCGACCGCCTGGGCCGGCGGCTGCGCGGCCAGCCGCTCGAGGCGCCGCTGCACCCGGCGCGTCCCGACATCAGTGAAAGACCGCTGACGTGAACCTGTCCGCGCCCTTCATCGCCCGGCCGGTCGCGACGACGCTGCTGACCATCGGGCTCGCCCTGGCCGGCCTGGTGGCGTTCTTCAAGCTTCCGGTGTCGCCGCTGCCCAAGGTCGAGTTCCCGACCATCATGGTCACCGCCAGCCTGCCCGGCGCCTCGCCGGAGACGGTGGCGACCAGCCTGACCACGCCGCTCGAGCGGGCGCTGGGCGCCATCGCCGGGGTGAGCGAGATCACCTCGTCGAGCACGGTCGGCAATGCCCGCATCGTCCTGCAGTTCGATCTGTCGCGCAGCATCGACGGCGCCGCCCGCGACGTGCAGGCGGCCATCAACGCGGCACGCATGGAGATGCCGGGCGACCTGCCCAGCAATCCCCAGTACCGCAAGGTCAATCCCGCCGATGCACCGGCCCTCGTGCTGGCGGTCACCTCCGACACGCTGGGGCAGGGCAGGCTCTATGACGCGGCCTCCAATGTCCTGCAGCAGCGGCTGAGCCAGGTGACGGGCGTCGGCCAAGTCACGCTGGGCGGCAGCTCGCTGCCGGCCGTCCGCGTCGAGATCAATCCGACGGCCCTCGCCAAGTACCAGATCGGGCTGGAGAGCGTACGGGCCGCCATCGCCGCCGCCAACGCGAACTCGCCGAAGGGCGCCCTCGAGATCGGCGAGCGGCGCTTCCAGCTCTATTCCAACGACCAGGCGCGCACGGCGGCCGAGTACCAGCCGCTGGTCATCGCCTGGCGCAATGGCTCGCCTGTCCGCCTGTCCGACGTGGCGGAGGTCATCGATTCGACGGAGAACATCCGCAACGAGGGCCAGGCCAACGGCAGGCGTTCGGTGCTGGCCATCATCTACCTGCAGCCGAACGCCAACGTCATCGAGAGCGTCGACGAGGTGCGGGCGCTGCTGCCGGAGCTGCAGGCCGCATTGCCCAACGATGTCGACCTTCAGGTCGTGGCCGACCGCACGGTGACCATCCGTGCTTCATTGCACGAGGTCGAACAGGCCCTGCTGATCAGCGTCATCCTGGTCGTGCTGGTGACCTTCGCCTTCCTGCGCTCGGCGCGGGCCGGGCTGGTCGCCGCGGTCGCCGTGCCGGTGTCCCTGATCGCCACCTTCGGCGGCATGTACCTGCTGGGCTACAGCATCAACAACCTCTCTCTGATGGCCATGGCGATCGCCGCCGGATTCGTCGTCGATGACGCCATCATCGTGCTCGAGAACGTCGCGCGCCATCTCGAAGAGGGTATGTCGCGCATCGACGCTGCCCTGAAGGGCGCGCGCGAGGTCGGCTTCACCGTCGTGTCGATGAGCCTGTCGCTGATCGCCGTGTTCATCCCGATCCTGCTGATGGGCGGCCTGGTGGCCCGGCTGTTCCGCGAGTTCGCCGTCACCCTGTCGATCGCCATCCTGGTCTCCATGGTGGTGTCGCTCACCACCACGCCCATGATGTGCGCCTACGTGCTGCGCGCGCCCGCGACGCAGGCGCCCGGCCGCTTCTTCCGCTGGAGCGAGCGCGGCTTCGCGGCCCTGCAGCGCGGCTACGGCCGCAGCCTCGCGCTGGTGCTGCGCCATCCGCGGCTCACCATGCTGGTGTTCCTGGCGACGGTGATCCTGAACGTCCATCTCTACGTCACGATCCCCAAGGGCTTCTTTCCCCAGCAGGACACCGGCCGCATCGTCGGCGGCATCCGTGCCGACCAGAGCATCTCCTTCCAGGCGATGCGCCAGAAGTTCCGGCAGTTCGTGAACATCGTGCGCGAGGACCCCGCGATCGCGAGCGTCGCGGGCTTCACCGGCGGCTACTCGACCAACTCGGGATTCGTGTTTGCGACGCTGAAGCCGCTGGACGAGCGCCGGATCTCGGCCGACCAGGTGATCGCGCGGCTGCGGCCCAAGCTGGCGCAGGTGCCGGGCGCGCAGCTCTTCCTGGCCGCCGTCCAGGACATCCGCGTCGGCGGACGCCAGAGCAATGCGCAGTACCAGTTCACGCTGCAGGCCGATTCGCTGCCGGAGCTCTATGAATGGGGGCCGAAGCTCGTCGAGGCCCTGCGCCGGGACCAGTCGGTCATCGTGGACGTCGATTCCGACCAGCAGCAGCGTGGTCTGCAGGTCAACCTCGCCATCGACCGCGATGCGGCGGCGCGGCTCGGCGTGTCGACGCGCAGCATCTCCTCGACCCTCTATGACGCCTTCGGCCAGCGCCAGGTCTCGACGATCTACAATCCGCTAAACCAGTACCACGTGGTCATGGAGGTCTCGCCCGAGTACTGGAACAATCCGGAGCGGCTGAAGGACATCTATGTCAGCACCACCGGCGGCGCCATCAGCGGCAGCCAGGCGACCGGCGCGGTGGTCTCCACTGCCCCGCAGCAGGCGGATGCCGCCGACCCGTCGCAGGCGGTGCGCAACCAGCGCACCAACCAGATCGCGGTGGCCGGCCGCGGCTCGGCCTCGACCGGTGCGGCCGTCAGCACCGCGGCGGAGACGATGATCCCGCTGTCGCAGCTCGTGCGCGCCGAGTTCGGCACGACGCCGCTGGCGGTCAATCACCAGGGCCTGTTCGTCGCCAGCACGATCTCCTTCAACCTGGTGCCGGGCAGGACGCTGTCCGACGCCGTGGCCTATGTGAACGACACGATGCGCGATATCGGCCTGCCCGCCACCATCCACGGCTCGTTCCAGGGCACCGCGCGCGCCTTCCAGCAGAGCCTGGGCAACCAGCTCCTGCTGGTGCTGGCGGCGTTGGCCGCCGTGTACATCGTGCTGGGCATCCTCTACGAGAGCTACATCCATCCGATCACCATCCTGTCGACCCTGCCGTCGGCCGGCGTGGGTGCCCTGCTGGCGCTGCGCCTCACCGGCGTGGAGCTCAGCATCATCGCCATGATCGGCGTGCTGCTGCTGATCGGCATCGTGAAGAAGAACGCCATCATGATGATCGACGTCGCGCTCGATCGCGAACGCGGCGCCGGGCTCGATCCGTCAGTGGCGATCCACGAGGCGGCGCTGCTGCGCTTCCGTCCCATCCTGATGACCACCATGGCGGCGATCCTGGGTGCATTGCCGCTCGCCGTGGGCTTCGGCGACGGCGCCGAGCTGCGCCAGCCGCTCGGCATCTCGATCATCGGCGGGCTGGTGGTCAGCCAGGTCCTGACGCTCTACACAACGCCTGTGATCTACCTCTATCTCGACCGCTTCCGGCGCCGCGACCGCGACCGCCCGAGCCGCGTCGCCCGGCTGATGGGCGGCCCGACGAGCAGCGTGTCGGGCAGCGTGCCGGGCGCCGCTGCATGAGACGTCTCGCGTTCGTCGCCTGCCTCGTGGCATCGGGCTGCACCGTCGGCCCGGACTATCAGCGGCCGCCGCCGGCCGATCCGCCGCCCGTGAGCTTCAAGGAGACGACGGGACCGGTCACGGGCGTCGCCGCGAGCTTCCAGCCCGCGCTGCCGCGCGACGCCATCGACCGCGGTCCGTGGTGGATGATGTACGGCGACGGCGAACTCGACCGGCTGGCGTCCGAGATCGACATCTCCAACCAGACGCTGATGCAGGCCGAGGCGGCCTACCGCCAGGCGCGCGCCCTGGTGCGCCAGGATGCGTCCGGGCTCTATCCGACGGTGGGCGGTTCGGCCGGCTACACCCAGAGCGGCAGCGGCAGCGGCAGCAGCCGCGCCGTCCAGGGCACGGTGGTCAACGCCAGCCAGGGCAGCGTCGGCCAGTACAGCGCGGGACCGTCGCTGTCCTGGGAGATCGATCTGTGGGGCCGCATCCGTCGCCAGATCGAGAGCGACTCGGCGGCTGCGCAGGCGAGCGCGGCGGACCTCGCCAACGCGCGGCTGTCGGCGCAGGCGAACCTCGCCACCAACTATTTCTCGATGCGCATCTCCGAACAGCGCATCAAGGTGTTCCAGGCGTCGGTGGCCGCCTATGCGCGGTCGGCGCAGATCGTGCAGAACCAGCTCGATGCCGGCATCGTCTCGCGCGTCGATCTCGCGCAGGCGCAGACCCAGCTCGAGCAGACGCGCGCGCAGCTCGTCGCCGAGGAGATCACCCGCGCCCAGTTCGAGCATGCGGTCGCGGTGCTGGTCGGCAAGGTGCCGGCCAACCTGAGCATCGCGCCGGCGCCGCCGCCGCGCGACGTGCCGACGATCGACGCCGGCATCCCCTCCACCCTGCTCGAACGGCGGCCCGACATCGCCTCGGCCGAGCGCCAGATGGCGGCGGCCAACGCGCGGATCGGCGTCGCGCAGGCGGCCTACTATCCGAACATCTCGCTCGCCAGCACCGTCACCCTGATCGGCAGCAGCCTGAACGCGCTGCTCGCCCTCAGCAATGCGGTGTGGTCGGTGGGTCCGCAGCTCGCGGGCACGCTGATCGATGGCGGCGCCCTGAGGGCGCAGGTCGAAGGCGCGCGCGCCGCCTATGATGCGCAGGTCGCCCTCTATCGGCAGACGATCCTCGTCGCCTTCCAGCAGGTCGAGGACGCACTGGTCCAGCAGCGGGTACTCACGCAGCAGGAGCGGGTGCAGCGCGCCGCCGTCGCCGCCGCGCGCCAGGCCGAGCAGCTGTCGCTGAACCAGTATCGCCTGGGCACCGTGCCCTACACCACGGTGGTGCAGACCCAGGCCGCGGCCCTGTCGGCCGAGCAGACGCTGCTCACCATCCGCCTGAACCGGCTGATCGCCAGCGCGAACCTGGTGCTGGCGCTGGGCGGCGGCTGGCGCGAGAGCGACCTGCCGGCGCCCACTCCCATCGGCGGCATCGAGCAGAAGCCGCCGGGCACGCCGGCCGCTGCCGCCGCGCCGACGCGTCAGTGGTGGAAGTTCTGGTGAAGCGGGCTCACCACTTCGCCATGAACTGGCGGATCGGCTCGGCGCCCGGATTGGTGAAGCGACGGTCGAGCAGGATCGCCTTGCTGTTGGCGCCCGAGCCGTAATAGAGCGCGTTCCAGTCGTTGTCGGGATCGAGATAGGAGCCTTCGATCGAGGCGCCGGCGAACAGCCCGGCCGAACTCGCGAAGGCGATGATGTCGGCGCCGACGGCGGCGGTCGAGGCGCCCTCGACGCCGATCCCGACGATGGCCAGCGATATGCCCGCCTCCGCGCCGAACTTGAACTTGTGGTCGATCAGCGCCTGCAGGCCTTTCTCGGTCTTGATGATGAACACCACCTCCGAGACCTTGGCGCCGATCTGCAGGCCGACGCTGCCGGACCCCATGGCGTAGAAGGCGGGCGGACTCCAGTCCTTGGGGGCGCTGCGCACCAGCATCGTGCCGCGGCCGCCCGCCAGGCCGAAGATCAGGCCACCCTGCACCAGCTCGGGCATGATCAGCACGCCGCGGGCATTCTCCATGTAGCGCGGCGCGTCGGGATAGTCCTTGCCCTCGAGGATCTTGCGGGCGGACTCCAGCGAGGAGTCGACCAGCGCCTGGCGCTTGGCATCCGCGTGTGCAGGCCCGGCAGGCAGAAGGGGGGTGGCAAGGGCCGCAAGGCTGCCCGCCAGGACGGTTCGGCGTTCGAGCTTCATGGTCTCTCCTTGGGCAATGGCCGGCGCAAGGGGACGCCGGATGGCCATGACAGATCCAGCGTATCATATTTTTCAGCCGGATTGAGCCACTTAGGCGATTTGCCTCATAAATGACTCAAGATCGCGCGGTCGGCCGATCCTTCAGGAGAAGCGGCAGCCCCGCTGCCATCAGGACGACCCGGTCCGCCCGCTCGGCCAGCCGCATGTTCAATCGGCCTTGCGCATCGCGGAACGTGCGGCCCAGCGGCGTGTCCGGAACGATGCCGAGTCCCACCTCGTTGCTTACGAAAACTGTAGGGGATCCGTAGTCCTCCAGCGCCATGACCAGCTCGTCGGACGCTTCGTCGAGGTCGGCGCCGGCATGCATCAGGTTGGACAGCCACAGCGTCAGGCAGTCGATCAGGACGGGCTGGCCGTGCGGCCGCGCCGACGCCAGCGCTTCGGCGAGCTTGATCGGCTCCTCGATGGTCGTCCAGGCGCCGCCACGCCGCGCGCGGTGCGCCATGATCCGGGTCGCCATCTCGACGTCGCCCGCCTGCGCCGTCGCGACATAGACGGCCGGCCGCGGCGTGCCGCCGAACAGCGTGCCGGTCGCGAGCTTCTCGGCATGCGTGCTCTTGCCCGAGCGCGCCCCGCCCAGCACCAGCGTCACCGGCGGCAGCGGGTAGGTGGCGATATGGTCCATCGGGCTTGCCCGGCCGGCTACGACGCCTTCGCCTCGACCAGCCAGCAGGCACCGGGCAGCCGAACGCCGTCCGGTTTCGCGTGCGGTTCGAGCGCCGCGGCGATTGCCTGCTTGGCGCGCTCGATGGCGGTGGGCTCGGCGCCGGCGAAGGCACGGGCGAGCGGGCCGAAGCGGCCGGCGCCGGCCACCACGTCCGCGACGCTGTCGCCCATCCAGATCAGCCGGTCGACGGGCTCGAGCTTCAGTGCATCGAAGCCCGCCTGGGTGAGGATGCGCTCGACCCGCGCGCGATCGCCGAACGAGAACTGGCCCGGATCGTCGGGCCCGGGCCGCGGCTGCGGCGGCAGGAAGGGCTGTGCCGCGCGCACCGGCGTCGTGCCCCAGGGGTTCTCCTGGGCGGTGCGCCAGGCGACGAAGACCAGACGGCCGCCGGGTTTCAGCGCGCGATGGATGTTGCGGAAGGCCGTCACGGGATCGGCGAAGAACATGACGCCGAAGCGCGAGAAGACGAGATCATGGGCATGTTCCTCGAAGGGATGGCTGGCCGCGTCGCCGACCGCGAAGGTGGCGTTCTCCGGCCGCTGCGCCCGTGCGGCCGCGACCAGCGGCTCGGAGATATCGACTCCCAGCACATGGCCGCGTGGTCCGACGGCTCGGGCCAGCGCCGCGGTGGTGCTGCCGGTGCCGCAACCGATATCGACGACATGCTCGCCCGGGCGTGCCGCGGCGGCGGACAGGGCAAGCTCGCCGATCTCGCCGATGGCGCGCTGGATGCGCTCATAGGCCGCGAGCCAGCCCTCGCCGCCGGGACCGTTCCAATAGGCGGCCTGCTCGGCCGCGAGTTCCGCGGTGGTCTTCATGCCAGCGCTCCCGCCTTGGCGATCACCAGCTCGCGCGGCATGTAGTTCACGAACGCCACGCGCCAGGCATGTGCCGGGTCGGCCTGCTCGAAATGCTCGATCATGGTCAGGGAGACATTCTCGATCTCGAAGCGCACGGCGGCCTCCGGGTGCAGGTTGAAGGCATGCGCCAGCGCAGCGCGGATTGTGCCGCCATGCGCCGTCGCCACGATGTCGCGTCCGCGATGCTCGGCGGTCAGACGGTCGATGCTGCGGACGGCGCGGTCGCGCAGATCGACGAAGCTTTCGCCGCCCGGCGGACGGTATTCCGGCGGTCCCAGCCAGAACAGGTGATTGTTGGCGTACTTCTCGGCGATCTCGACATAGGTGAGGCCCTGCCAGTCGCCGAAATGCTGCTCCGCCAGGTCGGGATCGATGTTCAGCACGTCCATCTCCGCGCCGGCCCGGGCGAGGTGCTCGGCCGTCTTGCGCGCTCGCAGGAGATTCGAGGCGTACCAGACGGCTCCCTTCGGCAGCAGCTTGGCCTGGTGGCGGAACAGCGCCTCGTTGCTGACGTCGCAGTCCTTGTCGGACTGGCCGTAGCAGCGCGCCTCGGGATTGGGCACCGGCGCGTGCCGGACCCACCACCAGCGCGTGACCTGTCCGGTGATCTTGGCGCCTGTGGCCATGCGGCTTCTCCTGATGCTCGGTCTATGGTGTGCCGTGATATGCCACGATCGCGGCCGCGTTCCTATCGCGTCGCCACTGCACTGCCATTGCACCGGCACATGGCTTGGCACATGGCTTGCTGCGTCCATCACGCCTTCTGCAGGGAGAGCGCAATGGCCGCAGCTGCAGTTCCCGTCATCGACATCTCGTCCTGCCGCCGGGGCGACAGTGCCGCGCGGCGCGCCGTCGCCATGGAGATCGACCGCACCTGCCGCGAGATCGGCTTCATGGTGATCCGCGGGCACGGTGTCGATCCTGCGCTGATCGAGGCCGTCGAGGCGACCA
>Ga0182792_1002197_pt1 | contig 14236 bp, 8 predicted proteins | sample Passage237B_FD_130497 | JGI IMG/M metagenome (GOLD analysis project Ga0182792, IMG submission 130497) | Cellulose adapted compost microbial communities from Newby Island Compost Facility, Milpitas, CA, USA - Passage2 37B (version 2) (version 2) ...
GCCCGGGGGGGGCGCCGGCCGCCGGGCCCCGGCGAACCCCGCGTCCGCCCGCCTGCTCCGGGCGAAGAAACGGCGCCGCCCCGCCGCTGGCCGGCGCCGGCAGGGCGCGCCCATCGGCATCGCGCAGCAGGGCCGAGACGCGCACGGTCTCGCCGGGCCGGTACAGGTCGCGCCCGCTCCAGGCGAACACGTCGAACCCGGCCTGCGGACGACCGCCGACCGCGAACTCGGACAGGTCCAGCGCCGGCTGGTTGAACGGCAGCAGGGAGATGTCGCGGTCGCGGCGCGCCACCAGCACGTGGCCGGCATCCAGGCGGTAATCCAGCAGCGCGTTGCCATTGCCGTCGGTGGCCGCCTTCAGCAGCGGCTGGCCGCGGCCATCGAGCACCCGCAGCTCCACCCCCTTCAGCGGCGCCCCATCGCGCAGCGAGGCGGTGTGCACGTACAGGCTGTCCTTGTAGGCGCGCGCATGCAGGCCGATGTCGCTGACGCTGAAGAAGGCGGTGTCGTAGCTGTCGCCATACTGGCCGACCTGGCGCAGCACCGCGAAGTACAGGCCCGGCTGCTGCAGCTGGGCGATGTCCTGCACCGGCAGGTAGTTGAGCACCCGCTCGTTGCGCTCGCCACCGAGCACGAAGCGGTTGAGGTAGACCGGCTCGGCCAGCTCGCGCAGCGGCACGTTGCCGCTGTAGCGGTTGTCCAGGTCCCAGCTGCTGCGGCGGCCACCGCGCTGGAACTGGGCGAAGAACGCCGGCAGCTGGGCCTCGCGCACGCGCAGGAACTCCACGTCCACCTCGGCCACGTTGACCGAGACCACCGGCAGGCCGCGGCTGTCGCGCGCCGGCAGCACGCTGCCCTGGGAGGCGAAGCCGGCCACCGGGTCCAGCTCGCCGGTATGCACCTGCTGCGTCCACGGCTGTTCCAGGCGGCTGCCATCGGCCGCGAGCAGGCCGGCGGCCACGCTGACCCGGTAGTCGCGCGCGGCTTCCACGTAGGGATAGCGCAGGATCCGGCCGTCCTCGGACAGCGACCAGCCGCTGCCTTCCCCGCCGGCCGGCTCGACCTGGATCAGCGCATCGAAATCCTGGGTGCCCACCAGGGGTCGCGAGAACTCCAGGGCGATGGCCAGGCTGCCCTCGCTCTGGTCCGGCCAGGCACGCACCAGGGCAAAGCCCTGCACCTCCTCGCGGCTGGCCTGCAGCTTCTCGCCGCCGACCTCGGGCAGCTGCCCGCCCGGATTGCGCCCGCAACCGGGCAGCGCGCACGCCGCCGCCAGGACCAGGGCCAGCCACGCCGCCCCGCGCCCCCACCTGCCCTGCCCGGATCCGGTTGCCCGCATTCGCTGCCTCCCTGGTTGGCTCCCGCGGAGTATAGGCGGGGTGCCCCTGCCCGGCCTTGGCGGCTTGGGCTCAGCGTGCGCGCAGGGCCGTGGCCACCGCTTCGAACAGACGGTGCATGTCCAGCGGCCGGCTCAGGCGCTGCAGCGGCATGTCGGCCGGCACCCGGGAGGCGTCGAACGGGCTCTGCTCGTCCTCGATCACGATCGCCGGCCCGGTGTAACCGGACTCGTACATGGTCGCCAGCAGGGCCTCGGCCGGGAACAGGGCGATGCCGCTGTCCACGATCACCAGGTCCGGTGCCCCGGCCTCGGCCCAGCGCCGCAGCGCGGCGGCGCCGTCCCCGGCCAGGTCGGTGGCATAGCCCTGGGTGGCCAGGACGTTGCCGACCAGCGACAGGCGCGTCCCTTCGCGGAACACCAGCAGCAGGCGCTCGCCGTGGCCGCTGGCCACCTTCGGCGGCAGCTCCTCCTCCGGCTCGGCCGGCAGCGGCAGCCACAGCTGGAAGCAGGTGCCCTCCCCCGGGGTGCTGTCGACCTCGATGCGTCCGCCCATGGACTCGATGATCCGCTGGCAGGAGACCAGGCCCAGCCCGGTGCCGCTGCTCTTGGTGGTGAAGAACGGGGTGAACAGGTTGGCCAGGGTCTGCTCGTCCATGCCGCAGCCGGTATCGGACACCGCCAGCCGCACCTGGCCCCCGGCCTGGCCGCCTTCCAGCAACAGGCGCCCGCCCTCGGGCATGGCCTGGATGGCGTTGAGCGCCAGGTTGATCAGGCACTGCTGCAGCTCGGTGTAGTTGCCCTCCACCTCCAGCTCCGCAGCGGCCAGGCGCACCTCCAGCTCCACGTTGCGCGGCATGCTGCCCTTGAGCAGCAGCTGCACCGCGTTGAACAGCTCGCCCAGGGCGAAACGCTGGCTGGCCCGGCGCGAGCCACGCACGAAGGCCAGCATCGACTCGGCCATCTCGTGCCCGCGGCGGCCGCACTCGGCCACCACCGCTGCCAGCTGCTGCAGGCGCGGATCGTCGCTGCGCTGGGCGATCAGGTCGGGCACGATCAGCAGCGGCTGGAGGATGTTGCGCAGGTCGTGGCTGAGGCCGGCGGCCAGCAGCGACAGGCTCTCCAGGCGCTGGCTGCGCATCAGCTCGGCCTCCACCCGGCGCCGCTCCTGCTCCACCCGCGCCTCGCGCAGCGCGCGCTCCACCGCCGCCGGCAGGCGCGCGCTGCTGTGCTTGAGGATGTAGTCGCTGGCACCCTCGCGCAGTGCCGCCACCGCCACGTCCTCGCCGATGGTGCCGGAGACGAAGATGAAGGGCAGCAGGTCCGAGTGCTGGCGCACGATGGCCAGGGCCTCGTGCCCGGAGAAGCCGGGCATGCTCAGGTCCGACAGCACGATGTCCGGGGCGAACCCGGCCAGCGCCCGGCGCAGCCCCTCGGCGTCGGCCACCCGCATGAACTCGGCATTGAGGTTGGCCTCCTCCAGCTGGAACTGGACCAGTTCGGCATCCTCCGGCGAGTCCTCCACGAACAGGACCCGCACCCTGGCATCGCGGCTGATGGCGCTCAGGGGCATGGCGTCAGTCTTCCGGGCCGGGGGGCGTGTTGACCACCGCCCAGAACTGTCCCAGGGTCTTCACCGCGCCGAAGAACTGCTCCACGTCCACCGGCTTGACCACGTAGGCGTTGGCGCCCAGGTCCCAGCTGCGGGCCAGGTCGCTCTCCTCGCGCGAGGAGGACAGGATCACCACCGGCAGGCGCCGGAAGCGCTCGCCGGTGCGCAGCCGGCGCAGCACCTCCAGGCCGTCCATGCGCGGCATCTTGATGTCCAGCAGCAGCACCGCCGGGTCCTCGTCCGGGCGCTCGGCGAAGCGCCCGCGTCGCTCCAGGTACTCCAGGGCCTCGACCCCGTCCTCGACATGGACGATGGGGTTGGCCAGGTTGGCGTCACGCAGGGCGTCGATCGCCATCTCGGCGTCGGCCAGGCTGTCTTCGGCCAGCAGGATGGTTCGGATGGCACTCACGGCTCAGGCTCCCAGGTTCGAAGACGCATCCTGCTGCGAAGGCAGGACAAAATGGAAAACGGCGCCCTTGTCGGGCTCGGACTCGGCCCAGATGTGGCCGCCATGGCGGCCCAGCACCCGGCGCACGCTGGCCAGGCCGATGCCGGTGCCGGGGTAGTCGCTGGCCTTGTGCAGGCGCTGGAACACCCCGAACAGCTTGTCGGCGTACTCCATGTCGAAGCCCACGCCATTGTCGCGCACGGTGAAATGGTGCGCCCCCTCGGCGGCGGGCATGTAGTCGACCTCGATCCGCGGACGCTCGCGCCGGGCCGAGTACTTGACCGCATTGCCCAGCAGGTTGAGCCAGACCTGGCGCATCATGTTCTCGTCGGCCACCACCACCGGCAGCGGCGCGATCTTCCACTCGATGGCCGGCGCGCGGCTGCCCTGCGCCTCGGCCTCGCTGCTGCGGTTGGACTCCAGCACCGCGCGGGTCTCCTCCACCAGCGATTGCATGTCCACCGTCTTCAGCTTGAGCGCGCTGCGGCCCAGGCGCGAATAGACCAGCAGGTCGTCGATCAGGTCGGACATGCGCTGGGCCGAATTGCTGATGACCTCCACGTAGTGCCGGCCCTTGTCGTCCAGGCCCGGGCCCAGGTGCCGGGCCAGCTTGCCGGCGAATCCGGCCACGTGCCGCAACGGCGCGCGCAGGTCATGCGAGACCGAGTAACTGAAAGCCTCCAGCTCGCGATTGACCTCGGTGATCTGCTCGATCTTGCCCTCCAGCTGGCGGTTGAGATCGCCGATCCGCTGCTGGGCGAGCTTGTGGGTGCTGATGTCGCTGACCGTGACCAGCACCACGTCGTCGTCGCGGTCCGGCAGCTGCATGCGCCGGGCATTGATCAGCATGGTCCGGCGCTGGCCGTCGGCGGTCTGCTGCACATGCTCGTGGTCCCACAGCTCGCGCCCGCGGGTAAGCACGTCGGACAGGCGCTGGATGATCATCGGGTCGCGCCATGCGCCGCCGCCAATGGAGTCCAGGCGCATGTCCTCGCGGCCGGATGCCCAGTCCTCGCCACTGCCATACAGTTCGCGGAAGGCCTCGTTGTGCATCAGGATCCGGCGTTGCCCATCCAGCACCACGATCGGCTCGCGCACGGTCTGCACCACCGCCAGCGCCCGCTCGCTGGCCTGGCGCAGGCGCTGCTCGAAACCGGCCCGCCGCTGCTCGAGGCGGAACAGCAGGAAGATCACCGCGCCCAGCAACAGCAGCTGCCCGGCCACCGCGGCCATGCTCAGCAGGCGCGCCCGGCGCCGCAGCTCGGCGGCATACTGGCTGCGCTCGGTCAGCAGCTGGCCTTCGGTGCGCAGGAACTCGTCGAACAGGTCGCGCACCCGGTACTGGCTGTACAGCTCCGAAGCCATGCGCGCGCTTTCCACGGGGTCCTGGGAATCCGCCATGGCCTGGGCCAGGGCGATCCGGCGCTGGATCAGGCTCTGCAGGCGACCGATCAGCACCTGCTGGTTGGGGTTGTCCCGGCTCAGCTCGGTCAGTTTCCGCAGCTCGGGGGGAATCCGCTCCAGCGCGCGGTCCAGGCGCGCGCGCATGTCCAGCTCGCTCTCCGGCGACTCGTGCACCAGGTTGAGCGCCATGCCCAGCGAGTCGGTCTCGCGGATCAGCGCCTCGAGGCGGTGGGCGGCCGACTCCACCTGCTGGGTATGCAGCACCCAGCGGTCCGCGTCCTGGCTCTCGGCGGTCCATTGCCGGATCAGCAGGTAGGGCACCAGCAGGATGAGGATGACCAAGGCCACCAGCACCGGCAGCCGCCATCGCACATAGGTCTTGCTCAGCTGGTCCTGCAAAGGTTCCCTCTCCGCAGCTGGCCATGGGGACGATCCCCCGTCCGGCGATCATGCCTGCCGGCGTGGGAGATGAGAACCCTGGCCCCGTCGTTGGTGCACGCGGACGGTCCACCGGTTGGCCCCGCCCATCTGCGGCATCTTCCGGGCCGGTGGATCAAACCGCCGTGACGATGCCCGCCGATACCGGCTGCACCGGGCCCGGGCCGATGGGCGCCGCCCGCCGGCCCGGCCCGGCCGCCGCCGGCGCCCCCGGCCCCGAAGGGCACCTTGCACCGCCGGGCCCGCCTAGAGCGGCGGCCACAGCGAAGGCTCCCTGCCGCAGGTATTGGAAGCGGCGGGCGGGGTTACCAGGGCAAACCTCGTGGAAGCTTCGGAGCGGCTGCTGGGGTCGGTGTGCAACGCCAGGTGGATGGCCTCGATGGTGACGGGCACGCGATAGGTCGGACGCCCGAAGCGCGGCTGCATGGGCTCGGGCGTCCCCACACTGAAGAACACCGTGTCCCACTCCGACCCGCGCGGATCGGACAGCCGCATCTCCTTGGGCACCACCGCGTCGGCATCCTGGGCCGGGAGGGGCACCTCGACCTGGAAGGTCGGTGTAACGGACTTCTTGCGTCCGTACAGCGAATCCCACGGGTAATACGTCATCCCGGGCCCGCAGAACTCCACCCAGGCCCCATCCAGGAACGGAAACTTGACCAGCTGGGCCGGATTGATGGTCAGGATGAGGGTGTTCTCCTTGCTCCGCCTGCCGATCTGCAGCTCGCCGCGGTAGTAGAGGCGCCGGGAAGAGAGCTCGGCGTAGCGCCGTTTGGACAGCGGGAAATCCGGATCCAGGGCCAGCCGGGTCGTGATCGCGGATCCAAACGGGCCACCCGGCTTGCTTACAAACGAACCGCCCGCTGCCCGGTGCTTCTGCGTCGCGAGGATGAAGGCCTCGGTTTGTTCGCAGTATGTGGCGTGTTCGTGCATGTCGACGACATGGTCCGTGCCCAATGGCCTGAACCTGGCGGACTCCTCCAGGCCGGGGTAGGCCTGCCGGGCGTCGGTGAATGCGGCCAGGCCCAGGTATTCGGCATCACAGGTGGGCTCGCCCTTGATCACGGCACCAGTGAGCCACACCGCGGAGGCTCCGCGGCGGAAGTGGCGGTGGCCGTCGCGGACATCGGGCGTGTAATACGGATGGTCCCAGAAGGCGAAGTAGCTGGGGTTGTTGTCGAAGTCCAGGGCATTTCCGCCGACCGCCGCGCTGGCCGCACCTTTGCCCACCGTCCCCTGCACCACCTCACCAAGCAGGCCCCGGGCGTGTTCGTTGAGCTTGGATCTCGCCAGGCTGCGCCCCAGGGCATTGGCCACCGAGGTCCCCGCGCGGCGCTTTGCCGCCGCCGCACCCGCCTTGATCGCCGCCTCCACGTTGGCCTGGCCGGTCGAGAAATCCGGCCCGCCTCCCTGGAGCGTCGCCGCCCCCTGGACCATCCTGACCTCTGCCACGATGGCCTCCTGGGCGACGGCGCAAGCCGGCAGCCCCCCTGCCACAGCCATGCAGCCCAGCAACCACGCCCGGTACTTCATCCCCCCGTCCTTTCCGGCATCCGCCGGAAGTTGATCCATGGCCAGCGTACGTGGCCGCAAACGCACCCAGCAACAGCAGGCAGCCTCGCCAGGCCACGGGCCGACGGCCCTGCAGCGGGAGCCTCTGGAAGCGGGCAGCCCGGACCCACCTTCGGCTCGGGCATGGACAAGGCGCAGGGACCGCATCCCCGCATTCCCGGTGGGCGGGACACCAGGGCCGGAGCATCGGCGGCGGCGGCGCCGGAAAACACAAAGGCCACCGCAAGGGTGGCCTTTGTGCTTGATGAATATGGTGGGCGGTGCAGGGATCGAACCTGCGACCCTTGCCGTGTGAAGGCAATGCTCTACCGCTGAGCTAACCGCCCGAAGCCGCATCCAGTGGATACGGGCTGCGCATGTTAAAGGTGCATCGCGAATTGGTCAACGCCTGCGGCGAAAATTTTCATGCTTCGCGCGCAACGGCGGCCGCGGCCCTGCCTGCCCCCCCCTGCCCGGCCTTTGCTCAGGCCGACTTGGTCCGGCGCAGCGCGTCCACCCGCGGCGGCGGCAGGAAGGCGTCACTGCGGGCCTCGGCCCAGAAGTCGCGGAACACGGCGTGGTCGGGGATGCCGCGCAGCAGTTCGCCCGGCTCAAGGAAGCGGTACAGCGCGGCCAGGGAGCGGATCTCCACCGGCGAGACCCGGCGCAGGATGTGCTCCGGCCCCAGCTGCGCCGGCGATTCCAGCCCGGCCGCGCACAGCAGGTCACGCAGCGCGCGCAGGGTGTTGTCGTGGTACTGGTGGACCCGGGTGGCCTTGTCGGCCGGGTCCAGGTTGCGCCAGCGCCGCCGGTCCTGGGTGGCGATGCCGGTCGGGCAGCGGTCGGTATGGCAGCTCAGCGACTGGATGCAGCCCAGGGCGAACATGTAGCCGCGCGCGGCATTGCACCAGTCCGCGCCCATGGCCAGGGTGCGGGCGATGTCGAAGGCGCTGGTGATCCTGCCGGCCGCGCCGATCCTGATGCGGTCGCGCAGGTCCAGCCCGACCAGGGTGTTATGGACCAGCAGCAGGGCCTCGTGCATGGGCACGCCGATGTGGTCCATGAATTCGGCCGGCGCTGCGCCGGTCCCGCCCTCGGCGCCATCGACCACGATGAAGTCCGGCAACAGGCGCGGCTGGCTGTCCGCGGCCTCGCGCATGGCCTTGGCGATGCCGAACCACTCCCAGGGATGGCCGATGGCCAGCTTGAAGCCCACCGGCTTGCCGCCGGACAACTCGCGCAGCCGGGCCACGAAGCGGAGCAGGCCCAGCGGGCTGTCGAAGGCCGAGTGCCGCGCCGGCGACACGCAGTCCTGGCCCATCGGCACGCCGCGGGTGGCGGCGATCTCGGCGCTGACCTTGGCCGCCGGCAGGACCCCGCCATGGCCGGGCTTGGCCCCCTGGGAGAGCTTGATCTCGATCATCTTCACCGAAGGCCTGGCGGCTTGCCCGGCGAAGCGCTCCGGGTCGAAGCGGCCCTGCGCGTCACGGCAGCCGAAATAGCCCGAGCCCAGCTCCCAGACCAGGTCACCGCCATGCTCCAGGTGGTAGGGCGAGATCGAGCCCTCGCCGGTGTCGTGGTAGAAGCGCCCGCGGCGGGCGCCCTCGTTGAGCGCCCGCACCGCATTGGCCGACAGCGAGCCAAAGCTCATGGCCGAGATGTTGAACACGCTGGCCGAGTACGGCTGCGCGCACTCGCCCCCCACCTCCACCCGGAAATCGTGGTCGGGGATGTCGGTGGGCGCCAGCGAATGGTTGATCCACTCGTAGTCCACCGCGTAGGTGTCCTGCAGGGTGCCGAACGGGACCACGTCCATCACCCCCTTGGCGCGGCGGTAGACCAGGGCGCGCTGCTGGCGCGAGAACGGCGCCTCGGCGGTGTCGCTCTCGATGAAGTACTGGCGGATCTCCGGCCCCACCGACTCCAGGCCATAGCGGAAGTGGGCCAGGATCGGGTAGTTGCGGCGCAGGGTACTGCGCCCCTGCAGCAGGTCCCAGCTGCCCAGCAGTACCAGCGCCGCCCCCGCCGCCACGCCCCAGCCCCACAGCGGCCAGCGCAGCGCCAGCGGGAGAGAGGCCAGCAACAGCAGCCAGGCGGCGAGGTAGGCGGAATAACGGCTCATGGAGGCTCCGGCAACAGGCTTGCCGGCCAGTCTAGCCGCCGCTCAGAGCCGGTGGTCCACCGCCTCGCGCGGCCAGGCCGACTTGACGTCGTAGACGATGGCCCCGGGCCGGCCCAGGGCGCGGATCGTGGCCGCGTCCCAGGCCAGGAACTGGCGATGGGCCACGGCCAGGACCACCGCATCGTACCGGCCCGGTTGCGGCGCATCACGCAGCTCCAGGCCCAGGCCTGCGACCTCGCCCGGATCGGCCCACGGATCGACCGCGTCCACCCGGGCGCCGGCGACGGCAAAGCGCGCCACCAGGTCCAGGGCGCGGCTGTTGCGCAGGTCCGGGCAGTTCTCCTTGAAGCTCACCCCCAGCACCAGGATCCGCGCCGCCTGCGCGGCGATGCCACGCGCCTGCAGCAGGTCCAGGACCTTGCCGGCCACGTGGTCCACCACCCGTTCGTTGACCTCGCGCGCGGTGTGGATCAACTCCGGATGGAAGCCCACGCTCTCGGACTTGTGCAGCAGGTAGTACGGGTCCACGCCGATGCAGTGGCCGCCGACCAGGCCCGGGCGGAACGGCAGGAAGTTCCACTTGGTGCCGGCCGCTTCCAGCACTTCCCCGGTGTCGATGCCCAGGCGGTCGAACACCAGGGCCAGTTCGTTGACCAGGGCGATGTTGACGTCGCGCTGGATGTTCTCCACCACCTTGGCCGCCTCGGCCACCCGGATCGAGGGTGCCGGCCAGGTGCCGGCGCGGATGATCGAGCGGTACAGCGCGTCCACCCGCGCCGCCGCCGCCGGGTTGGAGCCGGAGGTGATCTTGCGGATGTCGGCCAGGCGCCGCTGGCGGTCGCCGGGACTGACCCGCTCGGGGCTGTAGCCGCAGCTGAAGTCGCGGTTGTAGCGCAGCCCCGAGCCGGCCTCCAGGATCGGCACGCAGATCTCCTCGGTGGTGCCGGGGTAGACCGTGGACTCGTAGACCACCAGGTCGCCCGGGCGCAGCACCGCGGCCACCTGGGCGGTGGCCTGGCGCAGCGGCTCCAGGTCCGGCTGGTGGCGGGCATCGATCGGGGTGGGCACGGCCACGATCCGCACCGGGCAGCCGGCCAGGTCGGCCGGATCGCTGCTCAGGCGCAGGCGCGGCAGCAGCGCCAGTTCCCCGTCCAGCAGTTCGCGGGTGCGGTCGTGGCCGGCGGCCAGCTCGGCCACCCGGCGCGCGTCCAGGTCCAGGCCGGTGACCCGGTAGCCGGCGGCGGCGAAGGCCACCGCCAGCGGCAGCCCCACATAGCCCAGGCCGACGACGGCGATGCCGGCGTCGGGCGGCGGCATCGGCACGCTGGGAACTTCAGGCGACATGCGACTCCAGCTGCGGGGGGATTGGTGCCCGGGGCGGGACTCGAACCCGCACGGCCTTGCGGCCGGAAGATTTTAAGTCTCCTGTGTCTACCGGTTTCACCACCCGGGCCGGGGTGCGGGAAGACCCCTGCCATTGTGCCATCGGCCAAGCCCGCCCGCGCCAGCGGCGTTGCTAGAATCGGCCATTCCCCGGACGCGCCGGGGAGGGGCGAAGGAAGGGGAATGCGCGCAAGAATCGAGGACGTTGCCGCGGCCGCGGGCGTGTCGATCAAGACCGTCTCGCGGGTGTTCAACCGTGAACCCAACGTGCGGGAGGAAACCCGGCTCAAGGTCGAGGAAGCCGCGCGCCAGCTCAAGTACCGGCCCAACTCCTCGGCGCGCAGCCTGGCCGGCAAGCGCTCCTACCTGATCTCCCTGCTCTACGACAACCCCTCCTCCAACTACATCATGGAGGTGATCGAGGGCGTGCTGGCGGCCTGCGAGCAGGCCCATTACGGCCTGACCCTGCGCCCGATCGACAGCAGCCGCCGCGGCCACGTCGAGGCGGTGGAAGCGCTGATCAACCAGTACCGGCCCGACGGCCTGGTCCTGACCCCGCCGCTGACCGACGACGCACCGCTGCTCAAACGCCTGCGCGAACTCAACGTGCGCTACGCCACCATCTCGGCCAAGCGCGACAGCCACGGCCTGGGCGCCACCCTGGACGAGCGTGCCGCGGTGGCCGACATGATGGCCCACGTGGTCTCGCTGGGGCACCGCCGCATCGGCCACGTCTCCGGCCACCGCAGCCACGCCGGCCGGGTCTGGCGCCTGGCCGGCTACCTGGACGGCTTGCGCAACGCCGGGATCGAGCCGGACCCGGACCTGGTGGTGGACGGCGAGTTCTCCTTTGAATCCGGCATCGCCGGCGCGCGCCAGCTGCTGGACATGCCCGACCCGCCCACCGCGATCTTCGGCGCCAACGACGACACCGCCTGCGGCGTGCTCTACGAGGCCACCGCGCGCGGGCTGAGGGTGCCCGAGCAGCTGTCGGTGTTCGGCTTCGACGACACCCCGATGTCGCGCCAGGTCTGGCCCAGCCTGAGCACGGTGCGCCAGCCCAGCCGGGAAATGGGCCGGATCGCCGCCCAGCAGCTGCTGGCGGCCATCACCGGCCACGAGCCCGGGCGCATGGTCAAGGTGCCCTACCAGCTGCAGATACGCCATTCCACCGGGCCTGCACCCGGGCGCTGACGCAGGAAAGCAAAAGGCCCCGTCTCCGGGGCCTTCTTGCGCCGGCGGCCTGGGCCGCGGGCTGAATCTGGAGCGGGAAACGGGACTCGAACCCGCGACCTCAACCTTGGCAAGGTTGCGCTCTACCAACTGAGCTATTCCCGCTTGTTTTGTCGCTCCGGTACCGGCTTGGAGGCCTGGGTCGGAATTGAACCGGCGTACGCGGATTTGCAGTCCGCTGCATAACCACTCTGCCACCAGGCCATTCGACCGGTACCCCCGCGGGCAAGACCTCTGCCGCGCCGGGCCCCCAGAAAACAAAACCCCGTTCCCGGGGCCTGTCCGGAACCGCTTGCGCCTGGCGCCTGCTGCTACCGGAATCTGGAGCGGGAAACGGGACTCGAACCCGCGACCTCAACCTTGGCAAGGTTGCGCTCTACCAACTGAGCTATTCCCGCTTGGGAGACCGGCATTTTAGGGTTTCGGCGGAGAGTGTCAACCGGGTTGGCGATTTTTTTTCACATCCGCCTTGGTCGTGGCCGCCGCGCGCTCGTCCTCGCGCAACGCCGGCCAGGCCGCGTGCAGGTACTGCGCGCCCGACCACAGGGTCAGCAGCGCGGCGATCGCCAGCAGCCAGTCGCCGATGTGGAACACCGGCTCGCCCATCCAGATCGCCGCCGGGGACTGGCCGGGGATCACCGAATACAGCAGGCACGACAGCGCCACCATCTGCGCGGTGGTCTTGATCTTGCCGATCATGGCCACCTTCACCGTGGCCCGCTGGCCGATCTCGGCCATCCACTCGCGCAGGGCCGAGACCGCGATCTCGCGGCCGACGATCACCGCCGCCCAGAACGCCATCCACGGGGTCGGGTGGCCCTGCACGATCAGGAACAGGGCCACGGCCACCATCAGCTTGTCCGCCACCGGGTCCAGGAAGGCGCCAAAGGCCGAGTGCTGCTGGTAGCGCCGCGCCCACCAGCCGTCCAGCCAGTCGGTGGCCGCGGCCAGGATGAACACCCCCGCCGAGGCGAAGTTGGTCCAGCGGTAAGGCAGGTAGAACACCAGCACCAGCACCGGGATCATCAGGATCCGGAGCAGGGTCAGCCAGGTAGGGATCGTCAGTTTCATCGGTCTTGCGGAGCTTCCGGCCCGGGGGGAGCCAGCCCGTGCAGGTTAGCGTAGATACGGGCCGCGAGCGCGGCGTTGATGCCCTCCACGTGGGCAATCTCCTCCTCGCCCGCCGCCTTGAGCCCGGCCAGGCCGCCGAAATGGCGCAGCAGCGCCGCGCGCCGGCGCGGACCGATGCCCTCGATGTCCTCCAGACGGCTGGTGGTGCGCGCCTTCTGGCGCTTGCCGCGGTGGCCGGTGATGGCGAAGCGGTGCGCCTCGTCGCGCACCTGCTGGATGAACTGCAGCGCCGGCGAGGCCGCGCCCGGGCGCAGCTCGCGGCCGTCCGGCAGGACCAGGGTCTCGTCGCCGGCACGGCGCTGCACGCCCTTGGACACGCCCACCAGCATCCCCCCTTCCACCCCCAGGTCGGCCAGGGCCTGGCGCGCCTGTTGCAACTGCCCTGCCCCGCCGTCGATCAGCAGCACGTCCGGCAGCACCGCATTGGCCGCGCCGGTGCCTCCTTCGGCCAGCGCCTCCATGGCGCGGCGGAAGCGCCGCTCCACCGCCTGGCGCATGGCCGCGTAGTCGTCGCCCGGCTCGATCCCGGTAATGTTGTAACGCCGGTACTGGTTGCGCACCGGGCCGGCCGGATCGAACACCACGCACGAGGCCACGGTGGCCTCGCCCATGGTGTGGCTGATGTCGAAACATTCGATCCGCGCCGGCGCCTCGGCCAGGCCCAGCAGCTCGCGCAGGGCTTCGCTGCGCGCCTGCTGCGCGCCCCGGCTGGCCAGCTCGGTGGCCAGGGCCAGCTGCGCGTTGCGCCGGGCCAGCTCCAGGTAGCCGGCGCGCTCGCCGCGCACGCTGGACTTGAGCACCACCTTGCGCCCGGCCGCCTCGGCCAGCGCCACCTCGATCAGTGCGGCCTCGGGGATGGCCCGGTCAAGCACGATCTCCGGGGGCGGGACCTGCTCGGCGTAGTACTGGGACACGAACGCGGCCAGCACCTCCTCCGCGCTCTCCTCGCCATTGGTGCGCGGGAAGAAGGCGCGGGTGCCCAGGTTGCGCCCGTCGCGGAAGGCCAGCAGCAGCACGCAGGCCGAACTGCCCTGCATGGCGCAGGCCAGCACATCCAGGTTGGCGGCATGACCATCCACGTACTGCCGCGCCTGGACCCCGCGCAGGGTTGCCAGCAGGTCGCGCAGGCGCGCGGCCTGCTCGAATTCCAGGCGGGCGCTGGCCGCCTCCATCGCCGCGGCCAGTTCCTGGCCCAGCTCGTCGCTGCGACCGTCCAGGAACATCATCGCCCGGCGCACCGACTCGGCGTAGTCGGCGGCCTCCACCAGGCCCACGCAGGGTGCGCTGCAGCGGCCGATCTGGTACTGCAGGCAGGGCCGGCTGCGGTTGCGGAACACGCTGTCCTCGCAGCTGCGCAGGCGGAACAGCTTGAACATCAGGTCCATGCTCTCGCGCACCGCCCCGGCGCTGGGGTACGGACCGAAATAACGCCCCGGGCGCGAGCGCGGGCCGCGGTGGAAGGCCAGCCGCGGCCATTCCTCCCGGGTCAGCAGGACGTAGGGATAGCTCTTGTCGTCGCGCAGGGAGACGTTGTAGCGCGGGGCCAGCATCTTTATCAGCTTGTTTTCCAGCAGCAGC
>Ga0182792_1002199_pt1 | contig 14222 bp, 15 predicted proteins | sample Passage237B_FD_130497 | JGI IMG/M metagenome (GOLD analysis project Ga0182792, IMG submission 130497) | Cellulose adapted compost microbial communities from Newby Island Compost Facility, Milpitas, CA, USA - Passage2 37B (version 2) (version 2) ...
CGGGTCGGTTCGCCTCGACGGACCCCGCACCGCTCGGCCGGCGCCCGTCTGAACGACGAAGGCCCCGGACGCTGCTGCGTCCAAGGCCTGGGGCTCCGGTGGGGTTCGTGGGGTCAGGCAAGCACCCGCGGGCGCCCACCAGGAGCCTGCGTAAAGCGCCAATAACCACGAAGGTGCGTCACGCGCAGCACCGTACCACCGCTTCTCACCTGCTGGTCACGGCATATTGCGCGACGAAACGGCGCAGGATCGCGTGCGCGGTCGCGAGCTCGGCTCCCGCGGCCCGCGCAAGGATCCCCGCGGCCTCCTCGGGCGCGAAGTAGCCGTACGAGCGGTACGTCTCGACGCGCAGGCGGAGGCCCTCGTGGTCGAGCTCGGGGTGGAACTGGGTCGCATACAGGTTCGTGCGCACCCGGAACATCTGCACGGGGCAGTCGGCCGAGGTCGCGAGCAGGACGGCGTGCTCGGGCAGCTGGGCGACGGCCTCCTTGTGCCCCACGAACGCGGCGAAGCGCTCCGGGAGCCCCGCGAGCAGCGGGTCGGCCTTCCCCTCGGAGGTGAGCGCGATCGTCGTCGGCCCGACGGGCTCGGAGAAGGTCGTGTCGATCACCGCGCCCTCGTGCCGGCCGAGCGTGCCGACCCCGTAGCACGCGCCGAGGAACGGGAAGTCCCGCTCGAGGAGCTCGTCGAGCAGGGTGTGCAGCTCGGCCTCGACGCGGTGCTGGACGGGCGACTTGAGGTCGTCGTCGTCGGAGGAGTTGAACGGGCTGCCGCCCACGATCACGCCCGAGAAGTCGTCGAGGTCGATCTTGGGCATCGGTCCGGCCTCGAGGCGCACCCGCACGAGCTGCTCGGGGCGCAGGCCACCGTGGCGCAGGACGGCGGCATGCTCGTCGTCGGCCGCGGCGTCCTCGGCGCGCGTCGCGAGCAGCAGGAACGGCTTCACGGCTCGAGCGTAGGGGTACCGGGACGCCCGCGCGCGGCTGTCCACAGCCGGCACGTCGGCGCGGGCCGGGCGCCTACCCTGGACGGGTGGTCGAGACCCTCGCACTACGCACGCTCGACGCGCCCACGTGGCGCGCCGCGGCCCTCGCGCACGCCGAGCGGGCCGACGCGCTCACTGCGGGACGCCGCGACCGGCGCGCGCGCGGCGAGAAGCACCCGATCGACGACTTCCTCTACGAGTACTACGGGCTCAAGCCCGCACCCCTGCGCCGCTGGCACCCCGGGGTCGGGACCGCGCTCGAGCTCGCCGACGACGACGTCCCGCACCTCACCTGGCGCTGGTACCGCAGCGAGCGCGACGTCGTGACGCTCGATGTCGAGGCCTTCCTCGCCGACCGTGGCGACACGGTGCGCTATGTGCGCGAGCTGCTCACCGCGACGGCCGCGCGCCCCGCCTTCGCCGGGTGCTTCGGGCTGCACGAGTGGGCGATGGTGTACCGGCAGCGCGAGCACCGGCACGACCTGCCGCTGCGGCTCGGCCAGGACGGCACGGACGCCGTGGTCGAGGCGCACCGCCTGCGCTGCTCGCACTTCGACGCCTTCCGCTTCTTCACCCCCGCCGCCGCCCCGCGCAACGCGCTCCAGCCCACCCGGGCGAGCCAGCCCGCGCTCGAGCAGCCCGGCTGCCTGCACGCGAACATGGACCTGCTCAAGTGGGCCCTCAAGCTCGGCCCCGCGGTGCCCGGCGAGCTCCTCCTGGACTGCGCCGAGCTCGCCCGTGACGTGCGCCTGCTCGACATGCAGGCCTCGCCGTACGACGTGTCCTCGCTCGGCGAGCCCGCGGTCGCGATCGAGACGCCCGAGGGCAAGGCCGAGTACGTCGCCCGGCAGCGCGGCTTCGCCGAGCGCGCCGCCCCGTTGCGCGCCCGGCTCGTCGAGGTGTGCGAGACGCTGCTGGCCTGAGCTACTCCCAGCGGAACAGCCGCGCCGCGAGCGGCACGAGGATCGCGGTCCACACGACCGAGACCACGAGCTGGTGCAGGGGGAACCCCTCGCCGAACCAGCCCTCGTTGAGCGCCTGCGCGACCGCGCCGAGCGGCACGTACGTCGCGATCGTCCGCAGCGTGTCCGGCATGAGCGCGACCGAGACCCACACCCCGCCGAAGAACAGCATCGGGAAGTACAGGCTCATGCCCATCGCGCTCGCGGCACCCGTGCTCGGGGCGAGCGCAGTGACGAGCGAGCCGAGCGCCATCATCGACACCGCCCCGAGCACGAGCGCGAGGACCACGACGAGCGGCTGGGTGGGCGCCTCGACCCGGAACACCCCGAAGGCGACCACGAGCGCGAGGGCGACCCCGACCACGAGCGCGACGAGGTTGACGACGATCTCGGCGACGAGCAGCCGGGACGCGGGCATGGGCGTCGTACGCAGACGGCGCAGGACACCCTTCTCGCGGTAGATCGCGAACACCTGCGGGTAGGTCGTCAGGGCGATCGTCGCGACCGCGAGCGCGAGCACCGCGGTCATGTACAGGTCGACCGGGCGCACTCCCGAGCCCGCGAGCGCGCCCTCGGTGATCGGCTCGCGCATCCCGGGGATCGCCAGACCGATCGCGAGCAGCAGGAGCGCGGGGAACAGCAGCGCGAAGAAGACGTTCGCGGGCTCACGCAGGAACAGGCGGGCCTGGGTGCGCAGGATCACGGTGTTGGCGTTCATGTCAGACCTCCTCGTGGGAGCGGGTGAGCTGGACGAAGGCGTCCTCGAGGCTCGTGCGGGCGACCTCGACGTCGACGGGTCGGACCCCGGCCTCGGCGAGGGCGAGCACGACGTCGACGACGACGTCCTCGCGGCCGCGCACGACGATCTCGCCGCGGTCCACGCGCGCCTCCTCGACCGAGTCGAGGCCCTCGAGGAGCGCGGTGACCCGGGCGCCGTCGCCGTCGGTGCGGAAGCGCATGACCTGGCCGCGGCGTGCACCGACCGCGAGCCCCGCGGGGGTGTCGGTCGCGACGACGCGGCCCGCGTCGATCACGGCGATGCGGTCGCACAGCCGCTCGGCCTCGTCCATGAAGTGGGTGACGAGCACGATCGTCACGCCCTCCTCGCGCACCGACTCGACGAGCTCCCACACCTCGCGGCGGGCCTGCGGGTCGAGGCCCGTCGTGAGCTCGTCGAGCACGGCGATCTCCGGCTTGCCGATCAGGGCGAGCGCGACCGCGAGGCGCTGCTTCTGCCCGCCCGAGAGGTGCCGGTACTGCGCGTCGAGCTTCTCGGCGAGACCGAGGCGGGTCGCGAGGGCGACGCCGTCGGCGGGGTCGGGGTAGAACGAGGCGAACAGCTCGAGGGCCTCGCGCACGCGGATCTTGGGGTGCAGCTCGCCCTCCTGGAGCTGTACGCCGACCCGCTCACGCAGGGCCGCGCCGTCGTGGGCGGGGTCGAGACCCAGGACGCGGATCTCGCCGTCGTCGGCCGCACGCAGCCCCGTGAGGCACTCGACCGACGTCGTCTTGCCGGCCCCGTTGGGGCCGAGGATCCCGAAGATCTCCCCGCGGCGGACCTCGAAGGAGACGTCGTCGACGGCGACCTTGGCGCCGTAGGTCTTGCGCAGGTTCTTGACGGTGATGACAGGGGTCACGGTCGACTCCTTCAGCTCGTGGTGGTCGGTCGGACGCGGGCGCCGCGCAGGGCGAGGTGCGCGAGCCCCCAGAGCGCTGCGCACACCGCGAGCGCGAGAGCGAGGCCCGCGGGGTAGGGCACGGTGTCGACCGCGTTGCCGAGCTCGACGGGCTCGACGTGCGCGACGAGCGCGGGGACCACGAGGACGGGCCCGGCCGTGACCGGCAGGGCGAGGGTGCCGGCCCACCCGCCCCAGCGATAGAACACCGCGGCGACCGCGACCCCCGACAGCGCGAAGGTCGCGAGGACGACGGCGTGGTCGACCGCGACGAGCGCCCACGGGCCTGCGGGCACCGCGCGCCGTCCGTAGACCGCGACGTGATCCCAGCCGCGCGTGAGGAACAGGGCCCGTTCGGCCGCGTGGACGAGGGATGCGACGAGCCCGTAGCCGAGCGCCGCGAGCACCGCACCGGTGCACACCTGCCGCGTGAACGAGCGCCGGGTCATGCCGTGCGCGACGCTCGGGCCGGTGCTCGCGAGCACGATCACGAGCAGCATCACGAACAGGTACCAGCGCGGCCCTTGGATCGCGGTCGACAGGACGCTCAGCGGGGTGCCGCCGTAGTGGCCCACGAGCAGCGAGATCCCGAACGTCGCGGCGATCGCGATCGCCCACACCCAGGTCCCCTGCCGCAGCGCGGTCCGCGTGACGACTCGCGCGAGGACGGTGTCGGGGCGGTGGCCAGGTCGACGGGTCGCTGGGGTCGAGGCGGTCATGGTGGCTCCGTCCTGGTTCATCGGATCGCACCGACCGGGCGCGCGGGCGCGCCGTGCGCGAGCCGGAAGGCCATCGCGAGGGACGCGAGGGCGAGGACCGCGAGGACCGCGAAGGTTGCGGGGGCGTCGAGCCCCGTGACGCCGAGCGCCTCGCCGAGGCCCGAGCTTGCCCGCAGCTCGATCACGGCCGTCGCGGCGAGAGCGGGCAGCGCGGTGACCGCGAGGGCGTAGGTGCCGCCCCAGCCGCCCCAGCGCCGATAGCCTGAACCGATCGCGACGCCGCCCAGCCCGAGGGCGAGGTTGAGGGTGAAGGACTCGGCGAGCACGAGCCCCACCTGCTCCCCCGAGGTGAACACGTGGCCGGTGTTGATGACCGCGGGCCAGCCGTTCGCCGCGTAGAGGGCCGCCTCGATCCGGAAGGCGGCAGCCAGCAGCACCGCGTAGGCGGCGGCCATGAGCACCACGGCGACGGTCGTGGTGCTCACGTAGGAGCGCCGCGTCCCACCCGTCGCGACGTGCGGGAGGAACCAACCGACCGCGAGCGTGATCGCGAAGCCGATGATGAAGTTCCGTGGCGTCATCGACATCGAACCGATGACGCTCTCGGTGATCCCCATGGTCCCGAGGTTCGAACGCGTCACGCCCCACGCGACGAGCGTGATCCCGCCCCACGTCCACATCGAGGCGAACGCCGTCCAGCGCACGAGACGTGCGAGGAGGCGACGGTCCACCTCGGTCGGGGCGGCGACGGGGTGCCGGGAGAGCGCCGTCGTCATCCCCTCTCCCCCTTCGAGGTGAGGTGGACGAAGAGGTCCTGCAGCGGGACTGACCCGAGCTCGAGCCCCGCCTCGACCGCGCGCTGCTCGGCGCCCGGGGGGAGGTCCCCGAGGACGGTCACCTGGAGCGTGCGGCCCAGCTGGGCGCGCCCGACGACGCGCATCCCGGCCACGAAGTCCTCAACCACCTCTTGCGGACCCGTCACCGTGCGTCCGCGCGAGCGAAGGGACTCGGCCTCCTCCTCGAGGAGCACCGCGCCCTTGTCGAGGATGATCACGCGCTCGAAGAGCCGCTCGACCTCCTCGATGAGGTGGCTCGAGAGCACGATGGTGCGGGGGTGCTCGGCGTAGTCCTCAAGCAGGGCCTCGTAGAAGGCGTAGCGCGAGGGCGCGTCGAGGCCGAGGTAGGCCTCGTCGAACATCGTGAGCGGAGCGCGAGAGGCGAGGCCGACGACGACGCCGAGCGCCGAGCGCTTGCCACGCGAGAGCTGGGTGACCTTCTTGTCGAGCGGCAGCTCGAAGCGGTCCACGAGCCTCGCGGCAAGCTCGGCGTCCCAGAGGGGGCGCAGGCGCGCGGCGAAGTCGAGCACACCCTTGACCCTCTCCTCGGGGAAGTCCCCGCCCTCGCGCACGAGGCACGTGCCGGCCATGACGCGGGCGTTCTCGTAGGGGTCCTCGCCGTCGACGAGCACCGTGCCGGAGCTCGCGCGCTGGAAGGCGGCGATCGTCGAGAGCAGGGAGGTCTTGCCGGCGCCGTTGCGACCGAGCAGGCCGTAGATGACTCCCGGCTCGAGGCGCAGGCTCACGCCCTCGAGCGCGGTCGAGCGGCCGTAGCGGACGGAGAGGTCGCGGACCTCGACGGCGAAGCTCATCGGGGTTCCTCCTGGGGGTCTGGGGTGGAGTCGGGGGTGGCGGGGGTGCCGGGCTGTGCGCCGTCGGCGGGCTGCGCGGCGCCGGCCATGAGCTCCTCGAGGCGGGCGACGACCTCGGCGAGCGGGATGCCGAGCACGCGCGCCTGCTGGGCGACGGGGTCGACCACCTCGGCGAAGAAGCTCGCGCGGCGGCGCTCGAGGAGCCGCGAGCGGGCACCCGGGGCGACGAACATGCCCAGCCCGCGGCGCTTGTAGAGCACGCCCTCCTCGACCAGCTCCGCGAAGGCCTTCTGGGCGGTCGCGGGGTTGATGCGGAAGGTCGTCGCGTACTGCGTCGTGGACATGACCTGCTCGTCCTCGGCGAGCGCGCCCGAGACGACCTGCTCGCGGATCTGGTCCGCGATCTGCAGGTAGATCGGCTCGCGCCCGTCGAACATGCTCACTCTCCGACGTTCAGAGGTTCATTACTCCACTAATGAACCACCCCACCCCTCCCCTGTCAACCCTCCCCCTCCCCAGGCACCACACCTCCGCGAGTTCGGTGCTCTGGTGCGAGTTCGACCCTCCGGGTGTACGAATTCGCGCAGGAGCACCGAACTCGCCAGGGCGGGGCCGACCGGGGGCGGGGCCGACCGGGGGCGGGGGGTGGGGGGCGGGGGCGGGGGCAGAACGGGGAGGCCGCCCGGCCCCGGGTGGGGACGGGCGGCTTCGCGTGAGCGGGGCAGGCGCCGGCTAGAGGCGCGCGGCCACCAGCTCGGCGATCTGGACGGCGTTGAGCGCCGCTCCCTTGCGCAGGTTGTCGTTCGAGATGAACAGCACGAGCCCGCGCCCCTCGGGAGCCGAGAGGTCGGGACGGATGCGCCCCACGATCGAGGGGTCCGCGCCCGCAGCCTTGAGCGGCGTCGGGACCTCGTCGAGCTCGACGCCGGGCGCCGCAGCGAGCAGCTCCTTCGCGCGCTCGACCGAGATCTCCCGGGCGAACTCCGCGTTGATCGACAGCGAGTGCCCCGAGAACACCGGCACGCGCACGCAGGTGCCCGAGACGCGCAGCTCGGGGAGGTCGAGGATCTTGCGGGACTCCTCGCGCAGCTTGCGCTCCTCGGCCGTCTCCCCCGTGCCGTCGTCGACGTAGTCGCCCGCGAGCGGGAGCACGTTGAAGGCGATGGGCTCGGGGTAGACCGAGCGCTCGGGGAACTCGACCGCGCCGCCGTCCCGGGCGAGCGCCGCGACGTCCGCACCCTCGAGGGCCTTGACCTGCTGGGCGAGCTCCGCGACGGCCTTGACGCCGCCGCCCGAGACGGCCTGGTAGGTCGAGATGACGAGGCGCTCGAGGCCGGCCTCGTCGTGCAGCACCTTGAGCACGGGCATCGCGGCCATCGTGGTGCAGTTCGGGTTGGCGATGATCCCGAGCGGCGGGTTCTCGACCTCCTGCGGGTTCACCTCGCTCACCACGAGCGGCACCTGCGGGTGCTGACGCCAGGCCGAGGAGTTGTCCACGACGACGGCGCCCGCCTGGGCGAATCGCTCCGCCTGGGCGCGCGAGGTCGTGGCCCCGGCCGAGAAGAGCGCGATGTCGATCCCCGTCAGGTCCGCGGTGGCGACGTCCTCGACCACGACGTCCTCGCCGCGCCAGGGCAGCGTGGAGCCGGCCGAGCGCGCGGAGGCGAAGTAACGGATCGAGGCGACGGGGAAGTTGCGCTGCTCGAGCAGCTCGCGCATGACCCCGCCCACCTGACCGGTGGCGCCGACGACGGCGACGTTGACTCCCTGTGCCATGTCAGCGACCCGTCCCTGCGTAGACCACGGCCTCGCCCTCGGCGTCGAGGTCGAAGGCAGTGTGCACCGCTCGCACGGCATCGTCGAGCTGGTCGGCGCGGGTCACGACGGACACGCGGATCTCCGAGGTGGTGATCATCTCGATGTTGATCCCGGCGTCGCGCAGCGCCCCGAAGAGCTTCGCGGAGACGCCCGGGCTCGACTTCATGCCCGCGCCCACGAGCGAGAGCTTGCCGATCTGGTCGTCGTACTGGACCGAGTCGAAGCCGACCTCGGCCTGCGCTGCGGAGAGCGCGGCGGTGGCCTTCGCGCCGTCGGCGGAGGGCAGGGTGAAGGAGATGTCCGTGAGGCCCGTCTTCGCGGCCGAGACGTTCTGGACGATCATGTCGATGTTGACGTCGGCCGCGGCGACCACCTCGAAGATGCGCGCTGCGGTGCCGGGCACGTCGGGCACGCCGACGACGGTGATCTTGGCCTCGCTGCGGTCGTGCGCGACGCCCGCGATGATGGGCTGCTCCATGTCTTCTTCTCCTTCGAGCGGCAGGTCAGTGACGTAGGTGCCCTCGCGTCCCGAGAAGGACGAGCGCACGTGGATCGGCACCTTGTAGCGGCGGCCGTACTCGACGCACCGCAGGGCGAGGATCTTGGCCCCGCTCGCGGCGAGGTCGAGCATCTCCTCGTAGGTCACGCGGTGGATCTTGCGAGCCGTGGGGACGATGCGGGGGTCCGCGGTGAACACGCCGTCGACGTCCGAGTAGATCTCGCACACGTCGGCGCCCAGTCCGGCCGCGAGCGCGACCGCCGTGGTGTCCGAGCCGCCGCGACCGAGGGTCGTGACGTCGTTCGTGTGCTGGGTGACCCCCTGGAAGCCCGCGACGATGGCCACCTGCCCCTTCTCGATCGTCTCGCGCACCCGCGTGGGCACGACGTCGACGATCCGGGCCTTGCCGTGCACGGCGTCGGTGATGACGCCGGCCTGCTGGCCCGTGAAGGACTTGGCCTTCACGCCGAGGTTGGTGATGGCCATCGCGAGGAGCGACATCGAGATGCGCTCTCCCGCGGTCAGGAGGATGTCCATCTCCCGCTGGGGAGGAAGGGGGGTGATCTGCTGGGCGAGGTCGATGAGCTCGTCCGTCGTGTCGCCCATGGCCGACACCACGACGACGACGTCGTTCCCGGCCCGCTTCGCCTCGGCGATGCGCTTGGCCACCCGCTTGATGCTCTCGGCGTCAGATACCGAGGAACCGCCATATTTCTGCACGATGAGTGCCACTGCACTGCTCCGCTTCGTCGCTGGTCCCGTCTATCTCAACGGTCTCCAGGTTCGGATGGGTCTTCGCCAGTGTAGGGCGCGGGGTCCAGCGCCATCTCCGCTGCCCACCATGCGGGCCTGCAGGTGAGGATTGTGAAGAGAGCGTGCCTGTTGGACGAACATCCCCCCTGACCAGGGGCTCAGCCCTACAGTGCAGAAATGACGATCAGCGTGCAGGGGGTGCGCCGCCACTTCGGCGCCGTCCGCGCCGTGGACGGCGTGGATCTCGAGGCCCGGGCAGGACGCGTCACCGCGCTCATCGGGCCCAACGGGGCGGGCAAGACCACGCTCCTTCTCATGCTCGCGGGGCTCCTCGTGCCCGACGCCGGGCAGATCCGCATCGCGGGCTTCGACCCCGTGACCCAGTCCCGCCAGGCGCGGGCGCGCACCGGGTGGATGCCCGACGCCTTCGGGACCTGGGACTCGCTCACCGCTCGCGAGGTGCTCGAGACCTTCGGCGCCGCCTACGGGATGCCCCCGGCCCTCGCGACGGCTCGAGCGACCGAGCTGCTCGCCACGGTGCACCTGAGCGAGTTCGCGAAGCAGCCCGCCGCGGTGCTCTCCCGCGGGCAGAAGCAGCGCCTGGGCCTGGCTCGGGCGCTCGTGCACGACCCCCAGGTGCTGCTCCTCGACGAGCCCGCCGCCGGCCTTGACCCGCGCTCTCGCGTGGACCTGCGCATCCTGCTGCGGGCCCTCGCGGCCGAGGGCAAGACCGTGCTCGTCTCCTCGCACGTGCTCACCGAGCTCGACGAGCTCGCCGACGACGCGGTGTTCATCTCGGGCGGTCGCTCGGTCAGCGCCGAGCAGCTCGGGGCGCTCGACGCGGTGGGCCGTCAGTGGCGCGTCACGGCCCTGGACGCCGGGGCGCTCACCCGGTGGCTCAGCTCGACCGGGGCGCAGTTCGAGCTCGAAGGGGCCGCCGACGACGGCTCTCCCGTGGAGGGCACCCCTCGCGGATCGGTCCTCATCCACATCCCCGACGACGCCGCCGCCGCAGCCCTCGTGCGCGACGCGGTGAGCGCCGGGGTGCCCCTCGTGAGCATCGCCCCTGCGGGCGGGGTCCTCGAGCAGACCTACCTGAGCCTCGAGGAGGAGCGGCGATGAGCACGGTGACCGAGAACCCCACCCCCGCCCCCGAGGACCCCGTCAAGGAGCGAGGCGCCTGGTCCCTCTCCTGGCACGGCGTCTCGACCGTCGCGCGCCTCGAGCTGCGCCAGCGCCTGCGCTCGACCAAGTGGTACATCGGCCTCGCGGTGTTCTTCGTGATCGTCGGCGTCGTGACCCTGCTGACGCTGCTCACGATGAACGCGAGCTCGGTGGGCGACGTCCCGCCCGAGCTCGAGGGCGGGGCGGGTCGCGTCGTCTTCGACGTCGTCGTCTTCTTCGTCCTCCTGCTGGGGGTCCTCGTCGCGCCGACGCTCTCGAGCTCGGCGATCAACGGGGACCGCAAGGAGGGCACGCTCGCGATCCTCCAGGTGACCCTGCTGACCCCGGCGGAGATCGCGATCGGCAAGGTGCTCGCCGCGTGGGCCGCCGCTCTCGCCTTCCTCGTGGTCTCGCTGCCCTTCCTCCTCGTGGGGATCGTCGAAGGGAGGCTCTCGATCGCCGCGGTGCTCGTGACGATCGGGCTGCTCGCCTTCGTGCTCGCCGTCGTCGTGACGCTGGGCCTGGGCTTCTCCTCGCTCGTGCCCAAGACCTCGTCCTCGGCGGTGCTGACCTACCTCGGGGTCGCGAGCCTCACGGTCATCACGCTCATCATCTTCGGGCTCTCGCTCGCCCTCACGATCACGCCGACCAAGGTGCAGGTCTGGGGCGTGCCCTCGGAGGTGGAGAGTTCCTGGGACTGGTCCAAGGACGAGAACCCGAGCTTCCAGTGCGAGTGGTACGAGAGCGAGTGGGACCAGCCGCACACCGAGCGCACCTGGTGGCTGCTCGCGATCAACCCCTTCGTGATCGTCGCCGACGCGATGCCAGCGGACCAGCCCGCCGAGGAGGAGTTCTACATCCCCGAGGGCGTCATGTCGGTGATCCGCTACGCGGTGCGCGAGGCGCGCATGGGCCCGGAGCTGTACTCGGACCAGTGCTACTACGGCAACCAGCCGATGCCGGCCCCGCCGCGCGACCGCGACGACTCACCCGTGTGGCCCTGGGGCATCGGCGGGCTCACACTGCTGGGCGCCGGCGCGCTCGTGCTCGCGGTGCGCCGCCTGTCCATCCCGGTGGGCAAGCTGCCGCGCGGGACGCGCATCGCCTAGTCCCAGAGCCTGTCCGGTACCACCCGCGAGAGTCCTCGACCCTCGCGGGTCGCGCCGCGTCAGGGCTGGATCAGGGCTGCAGCGCGTCGTACTCGGCCTCGGCCGCGACGTCGTCGGCGACGTCGAGGCGCAGGTGACCGAGCAGCACCTGGAGCATGCGCAGGGCGCTCGAGGCCCGCTCGCCCCACGAGGACAGGTAGGAGAACTGCCACCACCACAGGGCCTCGAGCTCGCGCCCGGCCTCGTAGTGGGCGAGGCCCTGGTCGAGGGAGCTCGCGACCGTGGCGAGGTCCGCGGAGAGGAAGCCGACGCCGAGCTGCGGGTCGATGAGCGGGTCCACGACCTCGGCGTACTCGTCGATGCCCTCGAGCACGTTCGCGAGACCCAGGCGCAGAGGGTCGAGGTCGGCGTCGGGGCCGACGTCGGGCTCGAAGCGGTCCGCGGGGACGACGTCGATCATCGCGCCGAGGCGCGCCCCGGCGGCCAGGACGTCGGAGACGGCGAGGAGCAGGAGCGGGATCGCGGCCTCGGGGTTGGACCCCGCTGCGACCTCGGTGACGGTGGTCAGGTAGCCGCGAGCCTCGTAGGCGACCGCGCGGGCGACGTCGGCAAGCTCGGAGTCGGTCTCGGGGTTCTCAGGCACTGATCCTCCTGCGTCCTTCGAAGGCGCGGCCGAGCGTCACCTCGTCGGCGTACTCGAGGTCCCCGCCCACGGGCAGGCCCGAGGCGAGGCGGCTCACGGCGATCCCCATGGGCACGAGGAGCCGCGCGAGGTAGGTCGCGGTGGCCTCGCCCTCGACGTTGGGGTCCATCGCGAGGATCACCTCGGTCACGGTGCCGTCCTGCAGGCGGGTCATGAGTCCCGCGATGCGCAGGTCGTCCGGGCCGACGCCGGCGATCGGGTTGATGGCCCCGCCGAGCACGTGGTACCTGCCGCGGAACTCGCGGGTGCGCTCGATCGCGACGACGTCCTTGGGCTCCTCGACCACGCAGATGGTCGCGTCCGAGCGACGAGGGTCGAGGCACACGCGGCACAGCTCGTCCTGGGCGACGTTGCCGCAGCGCTCGCAGAAGCGGACCTTGTCCTTGACCTCGGTGAGCGCGTCGACGAGTCGGCGCACGTCCGCCGGGTCGGCGGCGAGCAGGTGGAAGGCGATGCGCTGGGCACTCTTGGGACCGACCCCGGGCAGCCGCCCGAGCTCGTCGATCAGGTCCTGGACCGCGCCCTCGTACACACGGCCAGCCTACGGCGTCCCACCCACAGCCGGGAGGGCTCGCGGGATCGGCGCGCCCCTGCTCGCCGACGGGCGCCCGGGCCCGGGCTCAGGAACCCTCGAGGTGCTCCTCGATGATCGTCCCGCCGAGCATCTCGGCGATGAGCGGGACGCCGATCGCCCCGGTCTCCTCGATCCTCGGGTCGGACTCGTCGATCTCGCCGCGGGCGCGCTCGTAGTCGTCCTCCTCGTGGGGCGGCTCGACCGAGGCCCACGAGGACTCGGGCGCGTCCCAGGGCGGGGCCTCCGAGGAGGGACCTGCGGGCGAGGGCGCGCTCGAGGCAGGGCTCACCGCGCTCGGGCTCGAGGTCGCGCTCGGGCTCGAGGCCGAGGACGGCGCGGAGGCCTGGGAGGCTCCGCTCGCGGCGGACCCGGCTCCCGTGGCCGCAGCGGCGCGGCCCGAGCTCGAGACCGGGGGGATCCTGCGCTCGCGCTCCGGAGCAGGAGCCGCCGGGGCCGCAGGGGCCGGAGCGGCGGGAGCCGCCGGGCGGGCTGCGGCGGCGGGAGCGTCGGACCCGGCGAGGGTGCCCTCGACCCGCACCTCGACGCCGAGCGTCTCGTGCAGGGCGCGCTGGACGATCTCGGAGTGCGAGCCGTTGCGGAAGGCCGTCGCGAGACCTGCGGAGGCGAACACGAGGCTCAGGGTGTTGTTCGAGAGTTCGCCCACCTGAGCGTTCTGGCTCACGAGCGCCCAGGTCGCTCGGCGCAGCCCCGCGATGGTCGCGAGGACCTCGTCCCAGCGGCGGCGCAACAGCTCGGTCTCGACCTGCGTGACCCCGCCCGCGGGGCTCGGGGGAGCCGCCGCGGCAGGATCGGCCGGCGCGGCGGCGGCGGGCGCGGGAGCCGGCGCGGCAGGAGCAGCCGGGGCGACGACCGGGCTCGCCCCGGACGCCGGGCTCGCGGCAGGAGCCGCGTCCTCGTCGACGTCCTCGGGGCTCGGCGCGGAGGGCACGGTCGCGAGGGCCGGGCGCGCGGGAGTCTCGTCCTCCTCGTCGAGGTCCTCGGGCGAGGGAGCGACGGGCGGACGGCGTCGGCCCGCCTCCTCGGCGGGTGCCGGAGCGGGAGCCACGGGCGCAGGAGCAGCAGGACCAGCAGGGGCAGCAGCCACGCGGCCGTCGGCCGGAGCCGCGCCGCCCGCAGCCCCGAGCCCTCCACGCTCGAGCCGGTCCAGGCGAGCCGCGACGCCCAGCTCGCCGTCGTCGGCGGCAGGAAGAAGAAGGCGCGCGATCAGCAGCTCGAGCTGCAGTCGCGGGGAGGTCGCCCCGGCCATCTCGCGCAGGGCGTCGTTGACGAGGTCCGCCGCGCGCGAGAGCTCGGCGGGGCCGAGGTTGCGGGCCTGGGACTGCATGCGCTCGAGCTGGTCGGGCGGGAGCTCGCGCATCGCGGCAGGAGCGGCCTCCCCCGCGGCGGCGAGCACGATGAGGTCGCGCAGCCGCTCGAGCAGGTCCTCGACGAAGCGCCGTGGCTCGTGCCCGGTCGAGATGACCTGGTCGATCACGCGGAAGGCGCTCCCCCCGCCGCCCCCCCAGACCCCCCCGCCGACGTCGGCCAGCAGGGGGGCCGAGGGGGAGCCGAGCAACGCGAGGGGGCCCCCCTACTCGCTGGGCTGCCCCCC
>Ga0182792_1002200_pt1 | contig 14210 bp, 9 predicted proteins | sample Passage237B_FD_130497 | JGI IMG/M metagenome (GOLD analysis project Ga0182792, IMG submission 130497) | Cellulose adapted compost microbial communities from Newby Island Compost Facility, Milpitas, CA, USA - Passage2 37B (version 2) (version 2) ...
AGGCCCGCCTCGCCGACCGTCTGCAGACGGCCCGCACGGCGGGCGTGTCCGCGTCCTGGCTGGCCGTCGAGGCCGGCGACGCGGGCTACCTGCTGCCCCTGGGGCAGGCGGGAGAGATCTTCCCGTGGACGCCGCCGCAGGCGGTGCCCTACACGCTGCCCTGGTTCCTGGGCGTGGCCAACCTGCGCGGCGGGCTGTACGGCGTGGTGCAGCTGTCGGCCTTCGCCGGCGGGCAGGCTGCCGCGCCGGCCGGCGAGGCGGCGCGCGGGCAGTCGCGCCTGGTGGCGCTCAACGAGGCGCTGGAGGTGAACTGCGCCCTGCTGGTCGACCGCCTGGCCGGCCTGCGCGGCGTGGAGGCCTTCGTCACCTCCGAGGCGCCCGCTGCCGGGTCGCCGCCGTGGCAGGGCGACACCTACATCGACAGCGCCGGGCGGCGCTGGCAGGAGATCCAGCTCGCCGCCCTGGCGCAGTTGCCTGAATTCCTGAGCATTGGCGCCTGAGCCTGGCGGCGCCGCATTCACTCCATCGAAGGACCGACCGTGAACTCGATCGCTGACAAGTTCAAGAAGTTGTTGCCCACCCGCGAGGACGGCGTGCCCGCGAACGGCGATGCCGCGGCGCTGGCGTTCGACAACCTCGAGACGCTGCAGCCGCCGGAGGACAAGACCGTCTACATCCCGCGCGAGGCCGCCGTGCCCGCGCCGGCCCCCGCGCCGGTGGTCGAGGCGCCGGTGGAACTGCGGCCCAGCCGCGACGAGGCCGAGGCCCCTGCCGCGTCCGCGGACGGCGGCTCCCCGGTCGCGCCGGTGCCGGTGCCGCCGGTGACCCGCTCCGCGCGCCAGCAGCGCCTGCTGTCGATCGTGCTGGCGGTGCTCGTGCTGCTGCTGCTGCTGACGGCCGGCTCGGCCATCCTGCACGCCGACCGCGTCGCGCAGCCGGTGGCGGCCACCGGCCAGTCGCTGATGCAGTCGCAGCGCCTGGCCAAGTCCGTGTCGCAGGCGCTGGTGGGCACGCCCGCCGCCTTCGACGAGGTCAAGGACAGCGCGGACGACCTGCTGCGCCAGGTGCGCGGCCTGGCCGGCGGCGACGAATCGCTCGGCCTGGCGCGCGTCGGCGCGCAGTACGACGGCGAGATGCAGAAGATCGAGCCGCTGGTCAACCGCGCCGAGAGCAGCGCCAAGGTGGTGCTGGACCAGAAGCAGATCCTGACCCAGGTGGGCACGGCGCTGCGCACCATCAACCGCCAGTCTTCGGATCTGCTGGAGATGGCCGAGACCGTCGCCTCGCTCAAGATGCAGCAGAACGCCACGGTGCCCGAGATCTCGGCCGCCGGCCAGCTCGTGATGCTGACGCAGCGCATCGGCAAGTCGGCCAACGAATTCCTGACGGTGGAAGGCGTGAGCCCCGACGCCGTGTTCTTGCTGGGCAAGGACCTCAACAGCTTCCAGGACATCGCCCGCGGCCTGCTCGACGGCAACGCGCAGCAGCGCCTGCCCGGCACGCGCGACGCGCAGACGCGCGAGCAGCTCGACGCCATCCTCAAGACCTACGAGCAGACCCGCACGCAGGCCAGCGCCATCCTGGGCAACCTGCAGGGCCTGGTGGCCGCGCGCGAGGCGCAGTCCACCATCCTGGCCGACAGCGAGCCGCTGCGCACCTCGCTGGGCACGCTGCAGGCCGAGCTGTCGGACCAGAGCGGCCTGGGCGCCGGCACGCTGCTGATGCTGGTGGTGCTGGCGGTGGCCGCGCTGGCGGTGGCGGCCGCCATCGGCTACGTGCAGGTGCGCGAGGGGCGCGAGCGCGCCGCCGAGGCCGAGCGCGAGCGGCTGGGGGGCGCGCGCGCCCGCGCGGGGGGGGGCGCCCCCCACCGGCTACGGGCGGGTGCGCGGGGGCCGCGAGCGCGCCGCCGAGGCCGAGCGCGAGCGGCTGGAGGCCGAGCGCGCCAGCGAGGAGGCCAACCGCATCAACGCGGCCAACCAGGCGGCCATTCTTCGCCTGATGAACGAGCTGCAGACGGTGGCCGAGGGCGACCTGACGCACGAGGCGACGGTGACGGAGGACATCACCGGCGCCATCGCCGACTCGGTGAACTACACGGTGGAAGAACTGCGCCTGCTGGTGGGCAACGTGCAGAACACGGCCACCCGCGTGGCGCAGACCACGTCGCAAGTGGAAAGCACCTCGACCGAGCTGCTGGCCGCCTCCACCGAGCAGCTGCGCGAGATCCGCGAGACCGGCCAGTCGGTGCTGACGATGGCCGAGCGCATCAACGGCGTGTCCTCGCAGGCGCAGGAATCCGCCTCGGTGGCGCGCCAGTCGCTGCAGGCCGCTTCCTCGGGCCTGCAGGCGGTGCAGAACGCGATCGGCGGCATGAACTCGATCCGCGACCAGATCCAGGAGACCTCCAAGCGGATCAAGCGCCTGGGCGAGTCCTCGCAGGAGATCGGCGAAATCACCGAACTGATCTCGGACATCACGGAACAGACCAACGTGCTGGCCCTGAACGCCGCCATCCAGGCCGCGTCCGCCGGCGAAGCGGGCCGCGGCTTCTCGGTGGTGGCCGAGGAAGTGCAGCGGCTGGCCGAGCGCTCCGCCGACGCCACGCGCCAGATTTCGGCGCTGGTGAAGGCGATTCAGACCGACACGCAGGACGCGGTGGGCGCCATGGAGCGTTCGACGCAGGGCGTGGTGGAAGGGGCCAAGCTGTCCGACAACGCCGGCACGGCCCTGTCGGAGATCGACCGCGTGTCGCGCCGCCTGGCCGAGCTGATCGAGCAGATCTCGCAGTCCGCCTCGCGCGAAGCCGAATCGGCCAACGTGGTGGCCGCCAACATCCAGCACATCTTCGCCGTGACGGAGCAGACCGGCGAGGGCACGCGCGAGACGGCCAAGCAGGTGCGCGAACTCTCGCACATGGCCGAGGAGCTGCGCCAGTCGGTGGCCCGCTTCAAGATCGCCTGACGACAGACATCCTCTTATCGCGAGCAGCCACGTGTCGAATCGCCCGTCCGCCAACGCCCCGGTCGCGGGCAACGCCCCCGCTTCCGAAGACCTCGGGCCGCTGGCCTGGGTGATCGGCGAAGTCCAGAAATCGATCGAGACCGCCGGCAAGTCGCTGCGGCGCCAGGCGCGCGAAGGCGCGTCCGAGCAGGACAGCGGCCCGCTGCGCATGGCGCGCCAGCAGTTGCACCAGGCCGTCGGCGCGCTGCAGATGGTCGGCCACGCGGCGCCGGCGATGGTGCTCGGCGCCATGGAGTTCGCCGTCCAGAGCTTCGTGCTGGAGCCGGCCCGGTGCACCGACGCCGCAGTGCAGAAGGTGGAGCAGGCCGGCTTCGCGGTGGGCGACTTCCTCGCCGCCGTGCTGGCCGGCAAGGCCGTCTCGGCGGTGGCGCTGTTCCCGCAGTACCGCGACGTGCTGGAGCTGGTGGGCACCGAGCGCGTGCACCCGGCCGACCTGTGGACCTATCCCTGGGTCTGGGCCGAGGTGCCGAAGCCGGCCGGCTTCCGCACCATGATCTACGACCCGGCCGTGCGCACCCAGCTCGACCGGGACGTGCTGAAGGTCGTCAAGGGCGGCGACGAGGCGGCGGCCCGGCGCCTGTCGGTGGTGTGCGCCGGCCTCGGCCGCGGCGCGGCGCAGCCGCGGGTGGCCAGCTTCTGGATGCTGGCCGGCGGCTTCTTCGAGGCGCTGTCGCTGTCGCTGCTGCCGCCCGACATCTACGTCAAGCGCGCCGCCTCGCGCGTGCTGCTGCAGTACACGACGCTGGCCCGCGGCGACACCACCGTGTCCGACCGGCTGGGCCAGGACCTGCTGTTCTTCTGCGCCCAGGCCGTGCCCACGCCGCGCGACGAGGCGCCGCTGCTGCGCGCCGTGCGCGTGGGCTGGGGCGTGTCCAACCACGAGCAGGTCGACTACGCCACGGTGCAGTTCGGCCGCTTCGACCCGAACGTGCTGGCCCAGGCCCGCAAGCGCATCGAGACCGCCAAGGAGATGTGGTCGGCCCTCTCGGGCGGCGATCTCTCGCGGCTGCGCCAGGTGGCCGACACCTTTGCGCAGCTCGGCGAGTCGCTGCTGAAGGTGCATCCGGCCAGCGCGCCGATGGTGCAGGCGCTGCACAACGCGGTCGACGCCTCGCTGCGCTCGGGCCGCGCACCCTCGACCGAGCTGGCGATGGAGGTGGCGACCTCGGTGCTGTACCTGGAGGCGGCCTTCGAGGACCTGGACCCGCAGGACCGGCAGCTCACCGCCCGCACCGTGCAGCTGGCCGGGCGCATCGAGCGCGCCCGCGAGGGCGGCCGCCCCGAGCCGCTGGAACCCTGGATGGAGGAGCTGTACCGCCGCGTCAGCGACCGCCAGACCATGGGCACCGTGGTCGACGAGCTGCGCGCGCACCTGTCCGAGCTGGAGAAGTCGCTCGACCAGTTCTTCCGCCGCCCCACCGAGATGGGCCTGCTGCGCACCGTGCCCAACCAGCTGCTGCAGATGCGCGGCGTGTTCTCCGTGCTCGGGCTGGAGCAGGCCGCGCGCACCGTGCAGCGCATGCGCGACAACGTCGACCACCTGATGGCCGGCGGCAGTGCCGCGGGCGGGCAGCACGTCGAGTCGCTGGGCAACAACCTCGGCGCGCTGGGCTTCCTGATCGACATGCTCGGCTACCAGCCGGCGCTGGCCAAGCGGCTGTTCGTGTTCGACGACGAGGCCGGCGAGCTCAAGCCGCTGATGGGCCGGCAGGTCGATGCCAGCGCGCCCATCCACGGCATCGGCGCCGACCTGGTGGCCGCGCCCTCGGGCACCGTGGTGCAGGCCGACACCGTGCTCAGCGTGGACGAGGTGGACGCGCAGATCGCGGCCCGCCTGGCGGCGCTGGCGGTGCCGAAGCCCGGCGCCTCGGCCGCGCCCGCGCTGGAGGAGTTCAGCCGTGCCGCCGAGAGCTGGACCGCCAAGATCACCGGCCCGGCGCCGCTGGAGGTGCTGCCCGACACCGAGGTCACCGAGCTGGAGGAGGACGACCTCCAGAACATCTTCCTGGAAGAGGCCACCGAGGTGATCCAGGGCGGTCAGGCCGCCATCGGCAACCTGCGCGACAGCGCCGCCGACATGGGCGAGCTGACCGTGCTGCGCCGTGCCTTCCACACCCTCAAGGGCAGCTCGCGCATGGTCGGGCTGATGGAGTTCGGCGAAGCCGCCTGGGCCTTCGAGCAGGTGCTGAACACCTGGCTGGCCGACCAGCGCCCCGCCACGCCGGCGCTGCTGGACGGCACGGCCGCTGCGCTGGGTCAGTTCTCGCAGTGGGTGGAGGCCATCGCCTCCGGCCAGCCGCACGCCTGGCAGGCCGCGCCGATGCGCGCCGCCGCCGAGGCGCTGGCCAACGGGGACGAGGTGCCCGCGCCTGCGGCCCCGGCCCTGCCGGACGCCGAGGCGCTCGCCGTCGCGGCGCGGCAGATCGCCGCCGAGCCGCCCGTCGTGGAGCCGCCCGCCGTCGACCGCGCGGATGCGCCGACCGACCTCGCGCCGCTGCACGAGCTGCCGCCGCTCGACCTGGACTTCGACATCGAACCCCTGCCGGGCGAGCGGGAACCGGCCGCCGCGACCGAAGGCACGCCGCCCGACACCGATTGGGGGCACGACGACTTCGCCGTCACGGACATCCTGCCGTCGCGCAAGGGCCCCGCAGCGCCGGCGGCGCCGGCCGCGCTGGCGGGCGGTGAGGACATCGACTTCCTGGCTGCCGCCCCGGTGCCGTCCGCGGACGCGCCGCTGGACTTCGAGCTGCCGCTGGAGCCGGCCGCCGAAGCTGCCGAGGAGGCCGTGCACGATGCGCCGCCGCCTGCGGAGCAGCCCGGCGTGTCGGCCGAGGCCGAAGAGGACGCCGCCGAACCCGCGCCGCCCGAGCCGGCACAGGCCGAGGCCGCGCCGGACGAGCCGGCCCCCGCGGAGGACCTGGCGATCGCCGAGGCCGAAGCCGCCGAGGAGCAGGTCAAGGTCATCGGCCCGCTGCGCATCGGCATCCCGCTGTACAACGTCTACCTGAACGAGGCGGACGAATGGTCCCGCCAGCTGGCCATCGACGTCGGCGAGTGGGCCGCCCAGCCGGGCCAGCCCATCGGTGAATCCAGCATCGGGCTGGCGCACTCGCTGGCCGGCAGCTCGGCCACGGTCGGCTTCCATGGCCTGTCGAACATGGCGCGCCTGGTCGAGACGGCGCTGGACCACCTGCACACGATGGGCCGCGGCACCGAGGCCCAGGGCCAGGTGCTGGTGGCCGCCGCCGAAGAGGTGCGCCGGCTGCTGCACCAGTTCGCCGCCGGCTTCCTGAAGGAGCCGCAGGCGTCCGTGCTGGACGATCTGCGCGAACTGGCGTCCTCGCCCCTGTCCGCCGCGCCTGCTGCGGAAACGGCCGAGGCGCCTGCGCCGGCCCTCGCGCCCGCTGCGCCCGCTGCGCCCGCCACCCTGGCGCAGGCCATCGCGGCACCGGCAGAGCTGGACGAGGACGGCGACGACACCATCGACCTCGCCGACGCGGTCGATCCCGACCTCTTCCCCGTCTTCGAGGAAGAGGCGACCGAGCTGCTGCCGCGGCTGGGCGCCTCGCTGCGCGCCTGGAGCCACCATCCCGACGATGGCCAGCACCGCGCCGCGGCGCTGCGGGCCCTGCACACGCTCAAGGGCAGCGCGCGGCTGGCCGGCGCCATGCGCCTGGGCGAACGCGCGCACCGCATGGAGTCGGCGATCGAGGGGATCGCCGTCGACGCCGGCGAGCGCGCCGCCATCGAGGCCCTGCTGGGCCGCTTCGACATCCTGCAGAACACCTTCGACCGCCTGCGCGCGGCCGATTCCGCCGGCCAGGCCGAGCTGGTGCAGCGGGCCGCCGCCGCGGTGGCGGCCGCGCCCGCGGTGCCGGCCATCGTGGTCGAGAAGGCCGAGGCTACCGAGCCGGCTGCCGCGGCGCCCGCGCCCGCCCGGCCCCTGCCGCGCCCGGCCCAGCCGGTGGCGCTGCCGGCCCGCGCCGGCTCGGGCCAGACCGTGCGCATCCGTGCCCAGTTGCTCGATCGCCTGGTGGCCCAGGCCGGCGAGGTGATCATCACCCGCTCGCGCCTGGAGGCCGAGCTGGCCCAGTTGCGCAGCTCGCTGGGCGACCTGACCGGCAACCTCGACCGCCTGCGCCAGCAACTGCGCGACATCGAGGTGCAGGCCGAGAGCCAGATGCAGTCGCGCCTGGCGCAGGCCAAGGACACGCAGCAGTCCTTCGACCCGCTAGAGTTCGACCGCTTCACCCGCGTGCAGGAACTCACCCGCATGATGGCCGAGTCGGTCAACGACGTGGCCACCGTGCAGCGCACGCTGCAGAAGGCGGTGCAGGCGACGGAAGACGACCTGTCGGCCCAGGCGCGCCAGACGCGCGAGCTGCAGCGCGGCCTGCTGCGCACCCGCATGGTGGAGTTCGAGGGCCTGTCCGACCGCCTCTACCGCGTGGTGCGCCAGGCGTCGAAGGACACCGGCAAGCAGGTGCGCCTGGACATCACCGGCGGCACCATCGAGATGGACCGCGGCGTGCTCGACCGCATGACGCCCGCCTTCGAGCACCTGCTGCGCAACTGCGTGGCCCACGGTATCGAGGACGCGGCCGCGCGCGAGCGCGCCGGCAAGGAGCCGGCCGGCCTGATCACCATCGACCTGCGGCAGGAAGGCAACGACGTGTCGGTCGGCTTCCGCGACGACGGCGCCGGCCTGCCGCGCGAGCGCATCCTGGCGCGCGCCCGGGCGCAGGGCCTGGTGGCGGCGGGGCAGGAGCCGAGCGACGAGGAAGTCGCCGAGCTGATCTTCCGGCCCGGCTTCTCCACCGCCGCCGAGGTGTCGGAGCTGGCGGGCCGCGGCATCGGCATGGACGTGGTGCGCTCCGAGGTGGCCGCGCTGGGCGGCCGCATCGAGACCCGCAGCGCCGAGGGCAAGGGCACCGAGTTCAAGCTGGTGCTGCCGCTGACCACCGCCGTCACGCACGTGGTGATGCTGCGCGCGGGCGAGGTCTCGGTGGGCGTGCCGGCCAACCTGGTCGAACTGGTGCAGCGCGCCGGCGCCGACGACCTGGCGCGCGCCTACGCGAGCGGCCACCACGTCTTCGGCGGCGAGGAGGTGCCCTTCTTCTGGGCCGGCGCGCTGCTGCAGTCCTCCGCGCGCAGCGAGCGCCCGGCGGGCCGGACCAACACCATCGTCGTGGTGCGAAGCGCCGCGCAGCGCGTGGCGCTGCACGTGGACGAAGTGCTGGGCAACCAGGAAGTGGTGGTCAAGAACCTGGGACCGCAACTGGCGCGCGTGCCGGGCCTGGCGGGCATCTCGGTGCTGGCCTCCGGCGCGGTGGCGCTGATCTACAACCCGGTGGCGCTGGCCGCGCTGCACGGCGATGCGGCGCGGCAACTGCAGGCCGGCGCGCTCGTGTCCCGGCCCGCGGCGGCGGAGACGGTGGCGCCCACGGCCGCGGCGGACCAGCCCCAGGGCCCGGCGGCGGCGCTGGCCCTGCCGGCGCACGCCGAGGTGCCGCTGGTGCTGGTGGTGGACGACTCCATCACCGTGCGGCGCGTCACCCAGCGCCTGCTGCAGCGCGAGGGCTACCGCGTGGCGCTGGCCGCCGACGGCCTGCAGGCGCTGGAGCGGCTGCAGCAGGAGCGCCCGGCCGTGGTGCTGTCCGACATCGAGATGCCGCGCATGGACGGCTTCGACTTGGCGCGCAACATCCGCGCCGACGAGAAGCTGGCCGGCCTGCCGATCGTGATGATCACCTCGCGCATCGCCGAGAAGCACCGCGAGCATGCCAAGCAGCTGGGCGTGGACCACTACCTGGGCAAGCCCTACTCGGAAGAGGAGCTGCTGCGCCTGGTGCGCCTCTTCGCGGTGGCGCAGCCGGCCGAGGTGGCTTGAGCCGAGAAGGCCGCGCCTTTCGAGCCGGATCGCTCCCGACGCCCGCCACTGCCGTGGCGGGCGTTATCTTTTGGGCCGCCTGCGCCGGGCGGGCGCGCCGCCGTCCTGCCGGCCGCGCACGGCCGCGTAGCGCGCCAGCGTCTGCTCGCGCGCCTGGGCATGGTCGACCAGCGGGCGCGGGTAGGTCTCGCCCAGCTGCACGCCGGCCGCCTCCAGCTCCAGCGGCGACGCCAGCCAGGGCGCATGGATCGCCGTGTCGGGCAGCCGCGCCAGTTCGGGCACGTAGCGGCGGATGAAGCGGCCCTGCGGGGCGAAGGGCTCGCTCTGCGTCACCGGGGTGAAGATGCGGAACCAGGGCTGCGCGTCGCAGCCCGTGGAGGCGGCCCACTGCCAGCCGCCGTTGTTCGATGCCAGCTCGAAGTCGTTGAGGTGGTTGGCGAAGTAGGCTTCGCCGCGCCGCCAGTCCAGCCCCAGGTCCTTGCTGAGGAAGCTGGCGGCCACCATGCGCAGCCGGTTGTGCATGTAGCCCGTCTCGTTGATCTGGCGCATCGCCGCGTCGACCAGCGGGTAGCCGGTGCGCCCCTCGCACCAGGCGGCGAAGAGGCCGTCGGCGTGCTTGCCGTGGTGCCAGGCGATGCGGTCGTACTCGGGGCGGAAGCTCCTGCCCTCGGCCAGGTCGGGCCGGTGCGCCAGCACCTGCATGTAGAACTCGCGCCAGATCAGCTCGGAAAGCCAGGTGGCGGCGCCCTGGTTGCCCTCCAGGCTCAGCCGGTGCGCCAGGCCCGCCGCCTCGCGGATCGACAGCGTGCCGAAGCGCAGGTGCACGCCCAGGTAGCTGGGGCCGCGCACGGCCGGGTAGTCGCGCGCCACGTGGTAGCGGTCGATGCGCTCGAAGAAGTCGGCCAGCATGCGCTGCGCGCCCTCGGTGCCGGGCGGCAGCTCCAGCGTGCCCAGGTTGGTCGGCGCGAAGCCCAGCGCGGCCAGCGAGGGCGGCGGCGCCCGGTGCGCGGCGGGAAGCGGGGCGAGCGCGTCGGCATGATGCGCGATCGGGTAGGGCCGCAGGTAGAAGTCGTTCAGCTTCGCCAGCCAGGCCCGCTTGTAGGGCGTGAAGACCGAGAAGGCCAGGCCCGTCCGGGTCTGCACCTCGTCCTGCTCGAACACGGCCTGGTCCTTGTGCAGGTGCAGGCGGACGCCGGCGTCGGCCAGCGTGCCGAGCGCTTGCGCATCGCGGGCCAGGGCAGCCGGCTCGTCGTCGCGGTTGGCGAACACGGCCTGCACCTCCAGCGCCCGGGCCAGGGCGGCGATCTCGTGGCCGGCCGCGCCGTGCCGCACGGCCAGGCCGCCGCCCATCGCCTCCAGCTGCTCGCCCAGCAGGCGCACCGACGCGTGGATGAACTCCACCCGCCGGTCCGAGCGCAGGCCGTCGGCGCGCGGCGCGCGGTCCTGCCCGGGCAGGGCGTCGAGGATGTCCGTGTCGAAGACGAAGGCGCAGAACACCTCGCGGCAGCTGCGCAGCGCGTGGTACAGCGCCGCATGGTCGTGCGCCCGCAGATCCCGCCGGAACCACACCAGCCCGCGAGGGTAGACCTTGTCCACGGCCAGTAAAATCGGCGGCATGGCCAGCGATTCTGCCCGGATCAACCTCACGCATCACTTCCTGATCGCGATGCCGGGCCTGCAGGACCAGTCCTTCAGCCGCAGCGTCGTCTACCTGTGCGAGCACAGCGAGCGCGGCGCCCTGGGCCTGATCATCAACAAGCCGGCCGACATCAAGCTCAGCGGCCTGTTCGAGAAGGTCGAGCTGCACCTGGACCGGCCCGACCTGAGCGACGCCCCCGTCTTCCACGGCGGCCCGGTGCAGACCGAGCGCGGCTTCGTGCTGCACGAGCCGGTGCGCCCCACCCCCGTGCCCGGGGGCGACGACGCCAGGAAGAGCGATGGCGAGGACGAGCCCACGGTCTACGCCTCCACCCTCATGATCCCCGGCGGGCTGGAGATGACCACCTCCAAGGACGTGCTGGAGGCCATGGCCACCGGCGCCGGCCCGCGCAAGGTGCTGGTCACGCTGGGCTACTCGGCGTGGGACGAGGGCCAGCTCGAATCCGAGATCGCCGAGAACAGCTGGCTCACCGTGATGGCCGATCCGGCCGTCATCTTCGACACGCCGGTGGAGCAGCGCTACGACAAGGCGCTGTCGCTGCTGGGGCTGGAGGCATGGAAGCTCTCGCCGGAGGCGGGGCACGCATGAGCGGTCCGGCAGCCTCCACCGCCGACGTCCCCGCGCGCTTCCAGTCCTTCCTCGCTTTCGACTTCGGTACCAGGCGCGTCGGCACGGCCACCGGCAACCGCCTGCTCAGGAGCGCCACGCCGCAGCCCACCATCGCCGCGCAGGGCGACGCGCGCTTCGCGCAGATCGAGGCGCGCATCCGCGAATGGCAGCCCGACGCGCTGGTCGTCGGCGTGCCCTTCCACCCCGACGGCGCCGAGCACGAGAACACCCGCGCCGCGCGCCGCTTCGCGCGGCAGCTGCACGGCCGCTTCGGCCTGCCGGTGTACGAGGTGGACGAGCGCTACAGCACCACCGAGGCGCTGGCCGGCGGCGCGAAGGACGCCGACGCCGCCTCCGCCTGCATCATCCTTGAACAGTTCCTGAGGACCCTGCCGTGAGCAATGAAACCCCCACGCTTCCCGCTTCGCGTGGTGCGCTGCCCCCCGAGGGGGCGCTTTCTCATCTTGGGGCGGCCCGGCGATGAAAACGACCACCCTGCCCGACGCCCAGGCGCTCTATGCGGCGCTGCTCGACGGCGTGAAGGGGCTGATGCGCCCCGCCACCCGCCTGGTGGGCATCACCTCCGGCGGCGCCTGGCTGGCCGAGCGCCTGCAGCGCGACCTGGGCCTGCCCGGCGAGGCCGGTGTCGTCTCCTCGGCCATGCACCGCGACGACTTCGCGCGGCGCGGCATGGCGGCCAGCGCGCAGACCGTGCTGCCCTTCGAGGTCGAGGGCGCCGACGTGCTGCTGCTGGACGACGTGCTCTACACCGGCCGCACCATCCGCGCCGTGCTCAACGAGCTGTTCGACTTCGGCCGCCCGGCCTGCGTGCGTCTGGCGGTGCTGGTCGACCGCGGCGGGCGCGAGATGCCCGTGGCCGCCGACTTCGCCGCCGCGCACCTGGCGCTGCCCGAGACGCAACTGCTCTCCCTGGCGCGGGGCGACGACGGCAGCCTGCGCTTCACCCTGGAGGACCCACGCTGATGCTCGCCCGGCGCAATCCGCAGCTCAACCGCAACGGCGAGCTGATCCACCTGCTGTCCATCGAGGGCCTGCCCAAGGACATCCTCACCCACATCCTCGACACCGCCGCCAACTTCGTCAGCGTGAGCGACCGAGAGGTCAAGAAGGTGCCGCTCTTGCGCGGCAAGAGCGTGTTCAACCTGTTCTTCGAGAACAGCACGCGCACCCGCACCACCTTCGAGATCGCGGCCAAGCGCCTGTCGGCCGACGTCATCAACCTCGACATCTCGCGCAGCTCCACCGCCAAGGGCGAGACGCTGCTGGACACCATCGCCAACCTGAGCGCGATGGCGGCCGACCTGTTCGTGGTGCGGCACAGCGAGTCGGGCGCGCCCTACCTGATCGCGCAGCACGTGGCGCCGCACGTGCACGTCATCAACGCCGGCGACGGGCGGCATGCGCACCCCACGCAGGGGCTGCTCGACATGTACACCATCCGCCACTACAAGAAGGACTTCTCCAACCTCACTGTGGCGATCGTGGGCGACGTGCTGCACTCGCGCGTGGCCCGCTCCGACATCCACGCGCTGACCACGCTCGGCGCCGCCGAGGTGCGCGTGGTGGGGCCCCGCACGCTGGTGCCGGGCGACATGGCGCCGATGGGGGTGAAGGTCTTCCACTCGCTGGAAGAAGGCATCGAGGGCTGCGACGTGGTCATCATGCTGCGCCTGCAGAACGAGCGCATGAGCGGCGCGCTGCTCCCCTCCAGCCAGGAATACTTCAAGACCTACGGCCTCACGCCCGAGAAGCTGCGGCGCGCCAAGCCCGATGCGATCGTCATGCACCCGGGCCCCATCAACCGCGGCGTGGAGATCGCCTCCGAGGTGGTTGACGGCGAGCAGAGCGTGATCCTGCCGCAGGTCACCTTCGGCATCGCGGTCCGCATGGCCGTCATGAGCATCGTCGCCGGAAACGAAGCATGAACCTCCTGATCCAGAACGGCCGCGTGATCGACCCGGCCTCGGGCTTCGACGGCATCGCCGCCGTCGCCGTGGCCGACGGCAAGATCGCCGCGCTCGGCGAGGCGCCCGCCGGCTTCCAGGCCGAGCGCACCCTCGACGCCACCGGCTGCCTGGTGCTGCCCGGCCTGGTGGACCTGGCCGCGCGCCTGCGCGAGCCCGGCTACGAGCACGAAGGCATGCTCGAGAGCGAGACGGCCGCCGCGGTGGCCGGCGGCGTGACCAGCCTGGTGTGCCCGCCCGACACCGACCCCGTGCTCGACGAGCCCGGCCTGGTGGAGATGCTGGCCTTCCGCACCGGCAAGCTGCAGCGCTGCCGCCTGTTCCCGCAGGGCGCGCTCACCCGCGGCCTGGCCGGCGAGGTGCTGACCGAGATGGCGGCGCTGACCGAGGCCGGCTGCATCGGCTTCGGCCAGGCCGACGTGCCGCTGCCCAGCACCGTCGTGCTGCAGCGCGCGCTGCAGTACGCCAGCACCTTCGGCCACACCGTCTGGCTGCGCCCGCAGGACCGCGACCTGGGCCGCGGCGTGGCCGCCAGCGGCCCGCTGGCCACGCGCATGGGCCTGGCCGGCGTGCCCGTGGCGGCCGAGACCATCGCCCTGTTCACCATCTTCGAGATGGTGAAGTCCACCGGCGCGCGCGTGCACCTGTGCCGCCTGTCCAGCGCCGCCGGCGTGCAGCTGGTGCGCGAGGCCAAGGCCGCCGGCCTGCCGGTGAGCTGCGACGTCAGCATCAATTCGCTGCACCTGGTCGACACCGACATCGGCTACTTCGACAGCCGCGCGCGCCTGTCGCCGCCGCTGCGCCAGCAGCGCGACCGCGACGCGCTCTCGGCCGGGCTGGCCGATGGCACCATCGACGCGCTGGTGTCCGACCACACGCCCGTCGACGCCGACGAGAAGACGCTGCCCTTCGCCGAGAGTGTGCCCGGCGCCTCCGGCCTGGAACTGCTGCTGCCGCTGGCGCTGCAGTGGGGTGAGGACAGCGGCGCCGGCCTGCGGCGCGCCGTCGAGGTGGTGACCGCGGCGCCGGCGCGCCTGATCGG
>Ga0182792_1002201_pt1 | contig 14199 bp, 8 predicted proteins | sample Passage237B_FD_130497 | JGI IMG/M metagenome (GOLD analysis project Ga0182792, IMG submission 130497) | Cellulose adapted compost microbial communities from Newby Island Compost Facility, Milpitas, CA, USA - Passage2 37B (version 2) (version 2) ...
CCCCCGCGCCCCTCCCTGAATCTTCTTTCCGTCAGAGAACCCAAACCATAACTAAAAACTACTCCCAACCTGTCCAACCGACAGGGTCCACTTCAACCGCGGTTCCCGAGCCCGCCACCTCGGCCTTGGCCTTTGGCCTGTGCGTGATGGTTACGGGCATCGTCATGCGCCGTCATCACGGTCGTCCGAGCGTGTAAACCACGGGGAAACGATCCATTGTCACCCAATGCGCATCCGGTGCTGAACATGCATCGCTTGCGCATGGGTCATGCCCAAAGCCGCATGCGAGCCCACATCAGCGCCAAAGTCCTCGGAAGTCTCCTTTTTCTTTTGCCCTGCATCGCCGTTTCCCAGCCGGAAGACCGACAGGAGCGGCGAACGAGGCTTGCTCCGGAGGACGGGATGCTGACGGGGGACGATGGGCTGTTTACCTCGGCGAGCACGCGACTTCTCCCGGCCGTCCGACCTCCATTGGTCCCGGAGAAACGTTGGGCTCCCCCGGCAGATATCATGGCCGGGACATGGCACGGCAAAATCGTCGCGCTGTATGATACGGACATCGGTATGCCGGGGACCGGCCCTTGGCCCGCGTCCGGACGCGCCCTGCCTCGCTGGCGCGTTGCTCTCCATGTGGAGGCTATCGGGAACGCCGCAGGCGCGCATGAGTTGGAGCTGCAGTATCTCGAAGGCCCGGAGGGAACCGAGGTCGCCCGCGTTTTATTAAACGGCACAGAACTCCGGACCTTGGATACACGGGGAGAAGAGTGGGCGGTGCGCACCGTTCATGTTCCCGTTCCGTCTTCGGTGATTGTTGCCGGAACGAATATATTGGAACTCGTGGATGCCGATGGTGCTCCATCCGGAAGAGAGGCGGTGCCATCGGGATTTTTTGTGGCGGGCGTCGCTTTGCCTGACGCGCTGCAGGCAAGGGGACATGTGTCCATGGTTCTCGGATCGGGCGGAGAATCCTTCGCGCTTCCTTTGGCCTCCGCCGGCCAACCCGTGCGCCTATGGACGGTCGGTGTTGGAGACCGGACCCACATCGAGTTTGTCCCGGTCGAACAAAGTGCCGTGATCGAGAAACGGACCCCACGGTCGGCCGAGGATTTGCTCACAATGATTCCCGCCCGGGAACTGCCCCATACGGTGTTTTCGATCGAACGAAATCCGGACGGCAGCCAAGTGGAGGATTTCAGACAGGCATCGCCTATTATCACGACTCCGACGGCCTATAACCCGCAATCCGAGTTTTCCCAAGCGGGGATGCAGACAATTGTCTTCGATTCTCCGGTGGCGGGCAAAGGCAGTCTCGTCGGCTTGGCCGTCATGGACGGCGCCTGGCATCTGGTTCTGAATGGAGAACGATTTGCCGACGTCTCCGATGTGCGTGTGGATGACAAATCGGGCGGCAAAAAATGGCGACGCGTGCGAATAGAAAATCTGCCGATCAGGGCCGGCGAGAACCGGCTTACTTTCTCGGTGGGGCAAGGTAGAATCGAATGGGACTGGTTTGGTTTGGATCTGAATAACTCCGATCTTTTGGCCTCGGGGACGCCATCCCCGGTGCCGCCGCTGGCCCGCCCCGTGGCGAAGCCCCGTGTCAATCGCCCCATTATCATCGATCCCGGTGTCGTTATTTCCATCAATGGAGAAACAACGATACGGCGGGGTATCTGGGGGATGACTGACCACAGCCAGCCAGATGGAATTCGGGGAAATGTGGAACTCGAGCGCTTGCTGCGTGAACTTGATATTTCTTTCGTCAAGGGGCCGGATCATCTGATCTCCGACACCTCGCCGCAGCAGACGGTTACCTCTCCTGCGGATCTTGACACCCACTATCAGTCGGCCGCCCCGTTGAACCAGTATAAAACCCTTTGGGGAGAGGAGCGGCGCCATTGGAAACAAAACCTATGGCAGGTGACGTCGGACTTTGGGTGGAATCGTATCGCCGTGCTGAGCGGAATTCCCGCTTGGGCGCAGTTTCCCGGGGGCAAAGGCTTTCATAACGGGGTGCCCGCGGATATCGATGTCGCCGCAGGGCTGGTGGGGCGGGGCGTGGAATACGCGCGCAATGTCCTGGGATATGATATTCAATACGGTTATCTTTGGAACGAACCCGATGCTTGGTGGCGCTACGAAAAGGATATCCAAGCCACGGCCGGGCTGGGGCACACCGCCTATTTCCGCAAATATTTGAAGGCGGCGGCGCGGGAGATACGCGCCCGTGTTCCTGATTTTCAGATCGGCGTGCCGAGCACTTATGCGCCTCCGGTCAATTTCCGGGGGGGGATCATAAACTTGGATAAATGGGAAAACTGGTGGGCGCCTCTGCTGAGGGAAAGCTGGGCGGATTTCGATTTCTTCGATTTTCACGCATATGGTTTCGACCCCCGGCAAATCCTCGCCAATCTGGATGTTCTGGCCGCCGCGGGGGAGACGCTGCATGGCGAACGCAAGCCCGTTTTTATGACCGAGGTGGGCTACGCCGAGTCGTTGATACAGCACCGGTTTGATATCCAATCCGAGCCTTGGTCATGGAGATACCGGGCGCTTCCTTACACGCGATTTCTCGCTGCGGTGGCGGGGGAACCGGATCGGCTGACTGCGGCTTTGTATTACGATCTCTGCAACCACGAATATGGGATGTTTCGCATCGGCGGAATGGAGCCCACCTCGCTGGCGGATGTTTTCCGTCTGACCGCCCCCTTTCGCGGCCTGCTGCTCGGGGCCGACTCCGCCGACGCGGACATGACATGGGTGGCGGCGCGTGATGAAGCGACGGTCCGTTTGCTTATCGTCACGGGCGAACGCAACGGAGGATCGATTCCCATCGTGCTTCCGAAGGAGCACGGCGGCCGAATGAAGGTTCACCGCTTGTCGCTCAACGAGCGCGGTGATGACGTGATTCTACAAGAAGATGCGGCGCAATTGGTGGACGGCACCGCGATACTGCCCGCTTCGCCGGGCAGCGTGATCCTCGCCACGTGGGCGCTGGATGAGGAGGCGGCCGGTCGGGCCCTGCTGGTGCGGAAGCAAAAGGAGTTTTTTGCGAACGGCTTTGTCGTGGCTCTAAACAAAATGCGCCGGTCTGTGACTTGGGAGCTGCCTTGTTCCCTCGCCGGCTCACCCGGTGACTGGAGCTTGCGCATAAGCGCGTTTGGTCCGGCGACCATGGAGGAGTTGGACTTCCGCTGGAACGGTGTCCCCGTGGCGGGGGAGGGGAAATACAGGGGAGAGATCGCCCTCCCGGCCCAAAGTATTTTGGCGAAAAACCAACTGGAGGTGAAACTGCCGGACAAGAAACACGAGGACGTCTCGTTCGTTCTCGGTGCGGTTTCCCTCATTCACACAGCCGCCCCTGAACCTTTGAAATCCAAATGAACTCCGTCGACGGCGTCAGTTCTTGCCGCATCCATCGCCTGCTCCCAAGCGGGCCTGCCCTCGCGTTGCTGAGCGAGCCTCGTCCCTTCTCGGCGATCTTCACCAGCGGACAGCCCGGCGCGGATCAGATGGTGCTCGATACCGCCTTCTCGCTCGCCTGGGTCGCGGCGGCGTGGCGGGCGACGGGAGACGAGGCTTGGCGAGAAATTCTCGCGAGCTGGAGGCCGCTCCTCGAAACGCATCCCGGTTTCGAGATCCCGGGTTTCGGTCTGCAAAACCAGGACCTGATCGCGGGGCATCTGCTCCTCGGATTCTCGCTCATGCACGAGCGACTGGCCGGGCGATTCGATCCCGCCTTCGAGACGGCGTTGCGGGAGGCGATGGAGCGTCAGGCGCGGCGAACCTACGCCGACCTCACCGACCGGAGGAAGTATCCAAGTTTCGCCTACGAGCAGAACCACCTCATCATTCCGGTCTGCGGGCTCGGCGTGGCGGCGATGATTCTCGACTCTGGGGAGGCGCGCGAGCGGGAGCGCTTCGCTCGCGATTTTCTCGCCCGCAGTTTCGACGTGCTCGCGCACGACGGCTGGTTCTTCGAGGGCGTGGGCTACTGGAAGTTCACGATGCAGTTTCCCCTCTGTTACGCCTTCTTCCTCAAACGTTGGCGCGGCGAGAGTCTCTTCCATCTGCCGCTCTTCCGCGAGTCGGCCCGCTACCTCGCCCACAATTACCTGCCCGATTCGAGATTCGTCTTCGATTTCGCCGACTGGGGACCGCGCGTGGAGCCCGACGGGGTGGGTTTCCAGCGCGGTTACGACCGTGCGTGGCACAGCGAGCCGACCTACATGTTCAAGTCGCTCGTCGAGCTGTTGCGGCGCGAATCGCCGGGGCTTCCCTGGCCGGCGTCCTTGGACGCTTTGCCGGATGCGCCCGACATTCATTCGCTCGACGCGATTCTGCGGCTGATGCTGCTGGACGAGACCGAGCCGGCGGTCGCCGCGGAGGAGCCCCCGGTCTCGCATTATTTCCCCGACATGGAGGTGCTGCACTGGCGCTCCAACTGGCGTGATCCCGCCGCGGCGGCGCTCGCGTTCAAGAGCGGTCCGCCGGCCGGCCATCACCTCGCCACGCTCCTGCCGAAAAATCCGGGCTGGCAACTCGAGCTCGGGCACGCTCACCCGGACGCGGGATCGTTCCTTCTCTTCGCGCACGGTGTGTTTCTGGCGAACGACACGGGATTCACCGGGAAAAAGGAGAGCGCCGACCACAACACGATCCTCGTCGACGGCGTCGGCCAGCATCGCGGCGGCACGGCTTGGCGCACTTTCGCCGGAAAGCCCTACTCGGAATACGACAAGATCCGCCTGGAGCACGTCTGGCATGGCTCCAAGGTCGCGGCCGGCACGGCGGTTTTCGCGGCGGCCTACGACGACGCGCTCGGGATCACCGACCTGCGGCGAAACCTCGTCTTCGTCGACGGGCGCTTTCTGGTCGTGTGCGACACGATCCGCTCGTCATTGTATCATGAATACGAGTGGCGCCTGCACGGTGATCGTCCGGCGCAGGAGAGTCCGCTCGCGCCTGCTCGCTTCGTGATGGAGAACGCCCCGGGACGTCTCGTCGTCCAGGCGCTCGCGGCGGGGCCGGGCGAGGCGATCGCCTCCCATCGCGTGGCGCCGACGGTCGTCGAGACCGAGTGCTTTTCCGAGACGCGCTCGCGTCCGCAGCAGCGCGGATTTCACCTCGCGCTCACCTCTCCGCGGACCCGCGATTTTCGTTACCTCGTCGCGATGGGCGTTCAAGCGAGCACGGTCGGGGAGGGGAGTTTCTCGGTGCGGAGCGAGTCCGACGGCCGGCTGGAGTTCTCCGACGAAAAAGGCCGGTGCACGATCTGGATCGGTGCCTGCGGCTGTCGCGAGTTCGACGGCGTTTACGCCTATCACCTGCGCGATAAGGACGGGAAGACGCTCTCGGCCGGAATGCTCGGGCGCGCGCTTGTCGCGCCGGGAATCGAATTGCGTTCGCCCACCGGCGAGATCGCCAGCGTGGGCGACGTTTGAACGCCATGCCCGCAGGTTTCCCGTTCCCCGAGGTGCCGTGGATGTGGACGGCCGATCACGACGCGCGCGAAATCAACGCGAGTTTCGTCTTTCGGCACGACCTTGCCCTTCCGGAGAAGCGCCGCGTGCACATCCTGATCACGGCGGATTCCCGCTACTGGCTTTCGATCAATGGCGAGCCCTGTGGATTCGGTCCCGCGCGCGGGTTCCCGGACCAGATGTATTTCGACACGATCGAGGTGTCGGATCGGCTTCGTGTGGGGGAGAACCGTATCGAAATCACGGTTACACATTGGGGGACCGACACCTTCCAGTATCGACGCGGAGAACCGGGCTTGTTGGTCGCGCTCCGCGACGCGGATACGGGCCAGCTCTTGGTCGCTTCCGGCGAAGCCTGGCGCGAGCGACGCGCGGGGGAACTGACGCAGCGGGTGCCGCGCATCTCGATTCAGCAAGGCTTCGAGGAGCACTATGACGCCCGTCTCGCGGCGAACATTCCGGAGAACGCATGGCGAGCCGCGGTCGTGACCTGTCCGCGCGCTGAAGGGGTGGGGCGCGTGCTTCTGCCGCGCGCCACGGCGAATTTCCGACGCGAGCCGCGACAGTTCGCGCGTCTGGTCCTGGCCGAGAGACTGCAAACGCGTGCGGACGATGACGGCGTGCGTGGGGGAAGCTGGTCCTTGCCGATCCGGCGACATCTCGCGCCGTTTCCGCCAAGCGCGAACCAACACGGCATGGCCGGCGTGTTCGCGAGCGTTTTCCGGAACAGCGCTCCCACGCGCTTGCGGTTGCAGATGCTCGGGCCGGAGACGCGTGTGCGCGTCGATGGCGAGGAAGTCCACTTCACGGCGGATCAGGAGCTGCGGAGCGGCGAGGTGGACCTCGCGCCGGGCGACCATTGGGTGACGATCGCGATTTGCACCGAATACGATCACGCGGCCGAACTCGCGTGGACTTGGGAAGGCGATGGCGGGTGGCATTGTTCTATGCCGGGTGGCAGCGACGCGGTGTGGATCAGCACCGGTCCGCTCTGGACGCGTGCCGAGGATACGAACTGTTTCCTGCACAAGGAGGGACCGGGCGCGGTCTCGCGCACGACGCCCTACGTTCCGCCCTACGGATGCGTCTTCGCTTTGGCGAAATCCGCGTTGGAGGAGAAAATCGCCGCCATCGAGAGCGCGCGCGATCTGCGAACATTTCTGACGGCGGCGGATGGCGGGCGGATTCTGGCGACGGACGAGTTCTCGGTCGCCGACGCCTACCTCGCTTTGCGCACCGATCGGGTGGACACGACGATGAAGACCGTCGTCGTGGGGAGTTTGCCCGGCCCGCTCGACATCGTCGCGACTCCTGCGCGTCTCGTGCTCGATCTCGGGGAGATGAGTGTCGGCCTCCTCGAAATGGAGTTGGAGTGTCCGGCGGGCACGGTGGTGGACGGGTTTCTTTTCGAGCACTTGGAGGAGACGCGCGAAACCGCGTCGGGCATTCGCATCCAGTATCTCCATCAGGCGGGCGGTTTGTTCTACCGAAACTCCTTCCGCTATATCGCGAGCGAGGGGCGCAACTTCTTCCGCTCTCGGCAGCGGCGCGGCGGTCGCTACGTGATGCTCGTTTTCCGCCCAGGCCCGACGACGGGGCCGGTGCGCATTCATCGGCTCGGTTTTATCGAGGAGACCTATGCTCCGAAAACGTCGGCGACTTTCGAGTGCTCGGATTCTCGGCTCAACCGCATCTTCGACGTGGCAAGTCGCACGCTGTTGTTGTGCATGGAGGACACCGTGACCGACTGCCCGACCTACGAGCAGACCTTTTGGTTGGGCGACGCGCGCAACGAGGCGCTGTTCGCCTGCCAGACTTTCGGAGCCTACGATCTGGCGCGACACTGCGCGCGGCTCGCGGCGCGCTCGCTTGTCGAGCAGCCGCTCGTGGCCAGCCAATGCCCGAGCGGTTGGGACGTGATCATTCCGTCGTTCAGTTTCCTGTGGGCGATTTCGGTGTGGGATTGTTTCTGGGAAACCGGCGACCGGGAATTTCTGCGCGAGCTCTACCCGGCGTTGAAGGCGAACCTGGACACGGCGGCGCGCTATTGCACCGACCACGGGCTCTTTTGCGCGCCGGCGTGGAATTTCTTCGATTGGACTCCGATCGACCAAGATCGCCCGACGGTGCTGCACAACAGCCTGCTGCTCGCCGGCGCGCTGGAGGTCGGCGCGAAGACCGCACGAGAGCTCGGTTTCGGCGAGGACGCGCTCGAGTTTTCCCGGCGGCGGATGGAACTTTCGGCTGCCATCGAGCGGCTCTGGATTCCCGCGAAAGGCGCGTGGAGCGACGCGCTGCTCGACGATGGCCGACCGAGCGAGAAGGTCTGTCAGCACACCTCGTTTCTCGCCTTGCTCAACGATCTCGCGCTAGGCGATCGACGCGCCGCCGCGCTGCGCAACTGCGTCTCGCCGTCCGGGGAAATGACGCGCGTGGGCAGTCCCAACGCGATGTTCTTTCTTCTCGAGGCTCTGCGCAAAGAGGGCCGCGCCGGAGAAACGCTCGCGCTGCTGCGCGATTTCTGGGGCCGCATGCTCGACGCGGGGGCGACGACGTTCTGGGAGATGATCAATCCTCCGGGTTCCGAGTTCCCCACGCGCAGCCATTGCCACGGCTGGTCGAGTTCGCCGGACTATCTGCTTCCGCGCGTTCTCTTCGGCATCGAGTGCGTGGAGCCGGGCTGGCGACGCGTGATCGTCCGGCCCGCCGCGTGCGGACTCTCCTTCGCTCGCGCGCGAATCCACACCCCGCACGGCCTGCTCGGGCTCGCTTGGACAAAAGCGGCCGACGGCTCGCTCGATGTGCGCGTCGAGGCGCCCGAAGGTGTCGAGGTCCGCGTGGAAACCCCGTCCGTTTTCCCATGAAAAACCGCTACTCCGTAATCCTTGGAAATCTTGGCAACACCTGCGACCGCTTCCTGCCCACCGGCTACAAGGACGTGCCGCCCAAGGCGGAGATGATCCGTCAGGCGGCCGCGATTCCCGGCATCGAAGGCGTGGAACTCGTCGGCAGTTGGGACATCACCGAAGCGAACGCCCGCGAGATAAAGTCCACGCTCGACGCCTCGGGGCTCGCCTGCGTCTCGATCATCCCGGATCTGTTTTCGCAGAAGCGTTGGGGACTTGGCAGCCTTTCGGCGAAATCCGCCGAGACGCGTCGGCAGGCGCTCGAGGAGTGCCGCGCCGTTTCTCGCATCGCGCGCGAGATCGGTTGCCCGCTCATCAACCTCTGGCTCGGGCAGGATGGCTACGATTACCCGCTCACCGCCGATTACCGGGGCCAGCGCACCGCGCTCATGGAGAACATTCGCGTCATCGCAGCCGAGTTTCCCGACCTGCGTTATGCGCTCGAATACAAGCCGAAGGAGCCGCGCAACTTCTCCTTCCAGGCGCGCGCCGCCGACACGTTGCTGATGGCGCTGGAGACCGGCGCGCCGAACGTCGGCGTCTGCATCGACGTCGGGCACGCCTTCATGGCGGGGGAGAACGTCGCCGAATCCGCGGTGCTGCTCCAGCATCACGGCGAGCGGCTCTTTCACATGCATTTCAATGACAATTACCGCTCGTGGGACGACGACATGATTGTCGGCTCCGTGCATCTGGTGGAGTATCTCGAGCTCCTCCACTGGCTGCGCGAGACGAGCTACGCTGGTTGGTATTCGATGGACCAATACCCGTATCGCGAGGATGGCGCTGCGGCCGTGCGCGAGAGCGTCGCCCTCCTGCGCGACCTCGAAAACCTGCTGACCGACGCGCGTCGGGACGAACTGCGCCGGCTCATCGCGGCGGGGGACGCAACAGCCTCGACACGATGGATGCGCGAGCTGTTGTTTGCGCGAAAATGAACTCTCTTCCCATGGATGATCGCATCCGCCGCTTCTTCCGCCGCATCGAGGAGAAGGCGCACGACGTGGCGCAGCCTCCTGTGCTGAGCGTCGCTTTCGGCGACAGCGTGACGCAGGGCTGCATGGAGCTGGGTAGGCTCGATCCCGTGGGGGTCTATCACCGTGGCGTGCAGGCGCGGCTGGAGGAGTTTTTCCCGACGACAACCTTCAGCACGATCAACGCCGGAGTGAGCGGCGGCGACGTGTCCCGCGCGCTCGGACGGCTCGAGCGCGACGTGATCCGCCACGCGCCGGACCTGGTGTTGGTCGCGTTCGGTTTGAACGACTCGCTCGGCGGTCGTGAGAAACTCGACGTCTTCGGCGAGGGACTCGGCAGGATCATCGCGGGCGTTCGCAAAGAAACCGAGGCGGCGGTGGTCTTGCTGACGCCGCCCTTCATGGCCACGCGCGTGTCGCCGCGGATTCACCCCAACCACGCCGAAGTCGCGGAGCGCATCATTCGCGCGCAGGCCGACGGGACGCTCGCCGATTACGCGGAAAAGATCCGCGAGGTGGCGCGTGCGGAGAAGGTGCTGCTCGCCGACGTCCACGCCGAGTGGACGCGGTTGCGTAATTCCGGCGCGGATACGGACGGCTGGCTGAGCAACGGCCTCAACCATCCCGACGAACGCGGGCATCGTCTCGCGGCCGCCGTCGTTTTTTATCGTCTACTCTCCGCCCGTGAGGGCGGCGGGTCGCCCGTTCGCGGGGCGTAGGTGGAGGCGCGCGTTTGGTGACAAGTTCCCCGGAGAAAAACGCCGCCGCCGACTCGCGGTCGTCGCCGGTCTTCCTGCCCGCCTTGGGCGCGGGGGCCGCGATCGCGAGTCTCTACTACACGCAGCCGCTGCTGGCCGACATCGGCGCCGAGTTTCACGCGTCCGCGCGCGAGGCCGGCGCGGTCACCGTGGCTTCGCAGATCGGCTACGCGGCGGGTCTGCTCATCCTCGTGCCCTTGGGCGACGTGGTGGAGCGACGCGGGCTGATCGCGTGCTGCATGTTTTCGTCGGCCGTGATGCTACTGGCGGCGTCGACGAGCGCCTCGCTCGGGGCCTTGATCGCATGGAGCGCCCTGTTGGGTTTCGTGTCGGTGTCGCCGCAGATGCTGGTGCCCTTTGCGGCGACGCTGGCTTCGCCGCAGAAGCGCGGACGCGCGGTTGGCATGGTGACGGCGGGCCTGTTGGCGGGGATCATCACGGGGCGCTTTGCCGGCGGCACGCTCGGTGGCACCCTCGGCTGGCGTGGACTGTATGCGATCTCCGGCGCCGGCCTATTGCTGGTCGCCTTCGCCTTGCTTCGGGGTCTGCCGGTGCAACGCGCGCCGCAGCCGGTGCGTTTGCGCGAGCTGCCTCGCTCGCTGGCGCGTTTGCTCGCGGGACAAACGTTGTTGCGCCGCCATCTGCTGATGGGCGCGGCGGGGTTCGCGACCTTCAGTGTGTTTTGGACGACGCTGTCGTTTTTTCTCCGCGAGCGTTCCGGTTCTTCCGGAGCGGCGACGGCGGGCGCCTTGGGTTTGCTCGGTATCGTGGGCGTGATCGTCGCGCCGTTGGCCGGCCGCCTTGCGGATCGCGTGTCGGCGAGGAGGCTCAACGGCGCAGCCTTGTTGATCTTGGCAATGGCGTTCTTCCCGATCCTCGGCGCGACGCTCTCGCTTGTCTGGCTGACGGTGGGCGCGGCGCTGCTGGAGGTGGGCGTGCAGTGCAACCTCGTCTCGAGCCAGAGCCGCTTGCAGGCTCTCGTGCCGGAATCGCGGAACCGGGTGAACGCGCTCTATATGGCGGGCTACTTCGCGGGCGGCGCGGCGGGCTCGGCGCTTGGTCCCTGGTGCCTCACGCGCTTCGGCTGGGCGGGCCTGTGCGCGATGGGTGCGGCGCTGGCAATCGCCGGCTGGCTGGCGCGTCCGGGAGCGGATGCGCCGCCGCGCGAACGATCTCTATCCAAAACGACATGAAAACTCCCTCTTGGTCGCGTGCATTTTCCACTCTGGGCTGCGTCGAGCATTCGCTCGAGGATGTCGCGAGCCTGGCCAAGCGTCACGGCCTCGAGACGATCGAACTTCGCGGTTTGTCGGGAAGCCTCGATCTGCCCGAGGTCCTTCAACGCACGTTTGGAAAACCGGAGCGGTTGGTGGAGCGGCTGGGTGAACTCGGCATCCGTATTTGCGCAATCGATACGTCGCTGAAGCTCATCGGCAACACGGCGGCGGAGCGCGACGACTTCCGGCGCTACCTACCATGGGCCGAGGCGCTCGGCGTGGACTTGCTTCGGGTCTTCGACGGTGGTGCGAGCTTCGACGCCGCCGAGCAGGAAAAGGCGCTGGACACGCTTTCGTGGTGGAACGAGTTGCGCCGCGCCGAGGGTTGGCGGGCGGACATGATGGTCGAGACGCACGACGCGTTTGTGCGAACCGAGGCGACGCGGCGCTTTATCGCGCAGGCCCCGGCGGGCACGAAACTCCTCTGGGACACGCATCACACGTGGCGTTTGGGCGGCGAGGAGATCGAGGCGACTTGGGCGGCGTTGCGGCCGCACGTCGTGCACATCCACGTCAAGGACAGCGTGGCGAACCCTTCCGCCGCTCGCGGTTACACCTATGTTCCGCCGGGCCAAGGAGAGTTCGCGATGGCGACCTTGCGCGAACTCCTCGCGCGCGACGGTTACGATGGCGTGGTGAGTCTCGAATGGGAGCGCCATTGGCATCCCGGACTCACGACACTCGACGAGGCGCTCGCTTCGGCCGCCGCCACGCGGTGGTGGTGAACGCGGGCGTCAATACCGCGGCGGGCGTGCGAGCTTGTCGAAATCGTGGGCGAGGAGTTTCAGCTCTTCGCGCATTTCCGGGCCGCGCATCGCGGGGCCGTGACCGGCGATGATCAGTTCGGGCTCGAGCGCGGCGAGGCGGCGAACCGACTCCCGGGCGGCGTCCCAGTCGGCGGTGTAGTATTGGGGCGGTCCGTTGAGATCGGGGATTTGCTGGCCGGTGGAGTAGGCGGATCGATGAAGCGTGGTGATGAGCGCGTCGCCGGCGATGAGCGTGCGGTCGGCCTCGCGCCACAGCGACACATGTCCCGGCGAGTGACCCGGCGTAGGGATGCAGCGCCAACCCGGCATGAAGGGGACTTCCTGGTTCTCCGAGAGCAACCCGAGCCAGCGGGACACATCGGTCGGACGACGCGGATCGAGGCTGGCGGCGCGCGCCATGATGCCGTCGCCGACGCCCGGATGCGGTGCGGGGTAGGAGCGCGTGCCGTTGAGAAAAGGATGTTCGAGGCGATGCGCGTAGATCGGTGTTTCCCATTCCGCGGCGAGTTCGCGCAGCGCGCCGACGTGATCGAAGTGCGCGTGCGTGAGCACGATGGCGGACGGCGGGATGCTTTCGCCGAAACGTTCGGCGGCGGCCTGAAAGATCTGTTCGGCGGAGCCCGGCGTGCCGGCGTCGATCAGCACCCAACCGCGTTCGGCGGCGGGACCGAAGAACACGACGTTGACCAACTGGGTCTTTTGGTAGGCGAGGTCGAAACCGAGTTCGTCGGCGCGATCGAGCGTGGCGAGTTCGGGGGCGAGTGCGGAAGCGGTGAGTGAAGTTTGGTCGGACATGGGAACATGGACCGACCGAAAATGCGCGGCGTTCCTGCCGGATCCTCCGGAGCTTCCGTCCGAGATTTTCCCGAGCCCGAACGGGCCGGAAAATGCCGCCGCGCCCCGTGGAGATCGTCAGCACGCGAGGAGCGCACGACCCGCCCGCGGACGAGCCCGCGGGGCAACACCGGCGCCCGACCGGCGCTAAAAACGCACGCAGACGGGCTTGGGCGTGGTGAAGGGTTCGCCCGCGGAGGTCAGCGCGCCGCTCTTCGGGTCGACGGAGAACACTGCGATCTTGTCGGCGCTTTGGCCGCTGCAGAGCAGCCAGCGTCCGTTGGGGCTGAGCGTGAAGTGGCGTGGATTGGCGGGCACGGAGATTTGCCCGCGCGGCGTGAGGCGACCGGTGTCGGCGTTGCGCGCGAAGATCGCGATCGTGTCGGCGCCGCGGTTCGAGGCGTAGACGGTGTGGCCGGCGGGATGAACGAGGATCTCGGCGGTGGTGGACGGGCCCGAGAAATCCTCCGGCAACGTGGCAACATTCTCCACGAGCGTGAACATGGCTGCCTTCGCGTCGAAGGCGGCGACCGTGACGGTGTTGGCCAGCTCGTTGATCACGTAGAGGTGGCGTCCGTCGGGCGAAAACTGCGCGTGGCGCGGGCCGGCGCCGGCGGGGATGTCGAGCCAGGCTTGCGGCGGGTTGGGCGCGAAGGCGCCGGTCGAGGGCTCGTAGGCGTAGAGGTAGACGCGGTCGCCGCCGAGATCGGGCACGAGCAGCAGTCGGCCGCCGGGAGCCCAAGTGACGCCGTGCGCGTGCGGCGCGTTTTGGCGCTTCGGGTTCACGCTCGTGGCATGGGTGTGTTGGAAAAAGGCGGCCTTCTCGCCGAGACGTCCGTCGGACTCGACGCGATACACGATCACGCTGCCGCCGGTGTAGTTCGCCGCGGCGATAAAACGACCGTCGGGCGAGAGCGAGACGTCGCAGGGCGAGGCGCCTTCGCTCGGGCGCGAGTTGAGCGGACGCAGATTAAAACGCTCGTCGATCGCGTAGGCGTGGATCGCGCCTTCCTTCGCCTCGGCCACCGCGTAGAGGAAACGGCCGTCGGCGGAGCGGGCGAGGAAGGAGGCCTTCGGGAGCGGCGCGGCGGCGCGGTCGTTTTTCAGCGACCCGGTCGCCGGATCGAAGTCGGCGGCGCGGATCGCGTCGGCGTAGTTGCCGAAGAAGACGGGAAGGGAGGGGGCGGCTAGGGAGGCGGA
>Ga0182792_1002202_pt1 | contig 14194 bp, 12 predicted proteins | sample Passage237B_FD_130497 | JGI IMG/M metagenome (GOLD analysis project Ga0182792, IMG submission 130497) | Cellulose adapted compost microbial communities from Newby Island Compost Facility, Milpitas, CA, USA - Passage2 37B (version 2) (version 2) ...
ACCCAACGCGTCCAGAACGGCGAAGCGCTCGCCTCCGTAGCGGCCCGCTTCTACGCCTCGGACGAATACCACCGCAAGGCCGGCGCCACCAACCACGCCTGGATCGGCGACCTCTACACCAAGATCCTCCACCGCCCCGCCGATCCCGCCGGCCTCGCCTACTGGACCAACCGCACCGCCGCGAAGGGACGACTGGTCGTCGCCGGCGAGCTGTACGCGTCGGCCGAATCACGTCGCGATCGCGTCACGCTCCTCTACCAGAGCCTGCTCGCCCGCAACCCCGACACCGCCGGACGCGACCACTGGGCCGAACGCCTCCGCACCCAAAGCGACCTCACCCTCGCCGTCCACCTCGCCACCTCCAGCGAATACACCACCCGCGCCCTCATCCGCTTCCCCTGACCGAGGACCCCACCATGAACCGAACCCACGGAACCAGACGCACCCGCGCCCGGCGCGGCCTGTCCGCCCTGGCGGTGGCCGTCGTGGGGGCCGGCCTGGCGGCCTGCTACCCGATGACCATGACCGGGCCGACGACCCTCGACATCGACAGCGCCCGCCGCATCAGGGTGTCCTTCGACTGCAACGCCGACAGCACCTGCACCGGCAAGGCCAAGCTGCGCCTCGGCGGCACCGACTCCCCCACGGTGAGCTACCGGGTCGCGGCGCGGCGATCGGGGACGATCACCCTCACCCTGACCCCCGCGCAGGTCGAGGTCGTCCCCGCCGGGGGCGAGCGACGGGCGCTGGTGCGCATCACCGAGTCGACGCCGAAGGCCGTCGCACGCCGGGACCTGGAGATCAAGGTCCGCCGCAGCGGCCCGGTCGAACCGCCGACCTCGGCGGCCTACCGGGACCGGAACTGGACCCCGACCGCCTACGACACGTGCTCGGCCGAGTTCCACCGGTCGTTCTCGGTGGTCGGCCCCGACGGCAAGCTCTACCCGAGCTGGCACCCGCCGACCGCGGTCGACCCGGCCACCGGCCAGCGCTGCACCTTCGGGCACGAGCACGGCGACGACCCGTCCACCTCCGACATCTACGAGTGGGTGACCGACTTCCTCAACACGTCGCCCCAGACCAGCCGGGGCATCCCCTTCGGCTACGTCAGCGAGGCGCTCGACACCTACGCCGCCAACTCGGGGTCGGTGACCCGCCACGAGGACAACGTGGGCCACAAGATCATCGTGGCCGACGACGTCCGGCTCGTGTCGCAGTCGCCGCGGGGCTACGTCCGTGACGAGGCCGGCGACCCGATCTCGTGCGACTTCCTCATCAAGGTGCACCAGGGCAGCCACTCCGGCGACGCCCTCATCAACAACGCCCACGAGCTGCTCTACGCCGTCCGGTGCAGCGACGGCACCGAGGTCATCTCGTCCTCGATGAGCACCTTCGGCGACGCCAACGAGTTCAACCGCTCCTGCGACGGCACCCTCGTGCCGACCGCGGGCAGCGACCTGCCCGACGGCGACGGCGGCAAGCGCCGCATCCCGGACCGGACCTGCGTGAACCGGGACGTGCTCGTGCCGGCGCCGCAGGTCAGCTCGATCTGGTCGCTGTACGAGGTGTGGGAGTCGGAGAACCGCCTCCGGCGCGCCGACGGCACGCCACTCGTGCACTTCGACCCCTGGTTCGGCGTCCGGGACCCCGCCCGGGCCCACGCCGGCGGCGTGAACAACTCGATCCTCGACCTGGTCGAGGTCACCGACCTCACCGACACCGACGGCGGTCGGGCGAGCGGCTACCCGTTCGACCTCATCATCGACCACGAGCAGACCCACGGCGTCGAGCTGACCAAGCCCGACCCGGCCTCCCCCTTCCGGGGCTCGGCCCGTGACTTCTACCTCCAGTCGACGACGGTCACCAACACCGGCGGCCCGACCACCTGGTACACGAGCCCCTGGGGCGACCAGGGTCGGACCACGGCCGCGCCGGGCTTCGTCCGCCAGCACATCAGCAGCAGCGACAACAGCTCGTGGCCGCTGCTGGAGCGCCGGGTCTTCGACCTGGAGAAGGACCACGGGGCCGGCCAGCACGTCCACGCCCCCAACTGATCCACCGATCCCCCACGGGGACCCGAGCCCGGGCCCCAGGTACGAGGCCCCGCGTCACCGCCGACGCGGGGCCTCGTCGCGCCGGGACCGCTACGACAGGGTCACCACCGGCAGGATCAGCCGAACCTGGCGATGGCCAGCATGAGCCCGGCGAGGGAGATGCCGGTGCTGATGACCCAGGTCTGGGTGGTCTTGGCCATCTGCACCACCTCGGCCCGCAAGCCGCCGATCTCGGCGTGCAGCTCACCTCGCAGGCCGCCGATCTCGGTGTGCAACTCGGTGCGCAGCTTGCCGATCTCGGTGTGCAACTCGGTCCGCAGGTCACCGATCTCGGTCCGCACGACGGCGAGCTCGGCGCGCAGGTACTCCTTGGTCACCGGTTCTTCGACGTCTCGGGCGGGGAAGTAGGAGAGCATCTCTTCGACTGCCTGGTCATCGCCCACGAGATCGGTGAAGGTCTCGTAGAGCTTGTGGCGGCTGCGTTCGGTCAACGACATCATCGTCACCTCGGGGAACGGGGTCAACCAGCGGAACCGGGCCACGCGGCGCGTGGCCGATCGGCTGGAAGCGGGCGAAGTTGTCCGTCAGGTCGTCCCTGCGAGGCGCGTCGAGCGCTGGGTGTCACCCTAGCCGGCACCCCCGACAACCCGGTCGGGAGCCACGGCCGGTCGCGGCTCGGTGGCCGGCGCGACCCCACGGATCGGGTGGCGCCCACCCGACCGGCCACCCGGTGACGCCGGGATCCGGCCCGGTCAGGGCTTGTCGGCGCCGACGACCCACATGGCGAAGAACTGGCTGCCGCCGCCGTAGGCGTGGCCGACCGCGGTGCGGGCGCCCTCCACCTGGTGCTCGCCGGCGGTGCCGCGCACCTGCATGGCGGCCTCGGCGAAGCGGAGCATGCCCGACGCGCCGATCGGGTTGCTGCACAGCACGCCGCCCGACATGTTCACCGGCAGGTCGCCGTCGAGCGCGGTGACGCCGTCCTCGGTCAGCTTCCAGCCCTCCCCCGGCTCGGCGAAGCCGAGGTTCTCGAGCCACATGGGCTCGAACCAGGAGAACGGCACGTACATCTCCACGCAGTCGACGTCGCGGCGGGGGTCGGTGATGCCGGCCTGGCGGTAGACGTCCGCGGCGCAGAGGGCGCCGGCGAGGGGCAGCACGGTGTCGCGCTCGGCGGACAGGGTGGGCTCGGAGCGCATGGCGGTGCCCCGGATCCACGCCGGGGGGCGGCCGTCGGCCGCGGCCGCGTCGGCCACCGCCTCGCTGCCGAGCACGAGGGCGCAGGCCCCGTCGCTCGACGGGCACGTCTCGGCGTAGCGGATCGGGTCCCACAGCATCATGGACGCCTCGATCGAGTCGAAGCTGATGTCGTGCTCGTGGAGGTGGGCGTAGGGGTTCCGCAGGCCGTTGCGGCGGTCCTTGAGCGCCACCAGCATCCCGATGTGGTCGGGCGCCTTGGCCCGGCGGATGTAGCTGCGCACGTGCGGGGCGAAGTAGCCGCCGGCGCCGGCGTGCAGCGGCGGGGTGAACGGGATGGGCAGCGAGAGGGCCCACATGGCCTCGGACTCGGACTGCTTCTCGAAGGCGACCGTGAGCACCCGCTCGTGGATGCCCGCCTGCACGAGCTGGCTGGCGACGATGGCGGTGGAGCCGCCGACCGAGCCGGCGGTGTGGACCCGGAACAGGGGCTTGCCGGTGCAGCCGAGCGCGTCCGCGAGGAACAGCTCCGGCATCATGACGCCCTCGAAGAAGTCGGGGGCCTTGCCGATGACCACGGCGTCGACGTCCGCCCAGGTCATCCGCGCGTCCGCGAGGGCGCGCTGCGCGGCCTCCCGGACGAGGCCGGCCATCGAGACGTCGCCCCGGGTGGCCTGGTGCTTGGTCTGGCCGATGCCGACCACGGCGACACGTTCCTTGCCCATCAGGCGTCTCCTCCTTCGAGCACGCAGACGAGGTTCTGCTGGAGGCAGGGGCCGCTCGTGGCGTGCGCCACGCCCCGGTCCGCCTCGCCGGCGGTGATCCGCTCGGCCACCTCGCCCAGCCGGACGAGGCCGGCGGTCATCATCGGGTTGGCGGCCAGCGCCCCGCCCGAGGGGTTGATCGCGGTGCCGGCGCCGAGGCCGAGCGCGTCGACCAGGATCGGTTCCTGGTGGCTGAAGGGCGCGTGCAGCTCGGCCACGTCCACCGGCCCGTCGGCCACCCCGGCCTTCGCCGCGGCGAGGCGGGTGCTCTCGCTCACGGTGAGGTCGCGCAAGCCCAGGTGGATGGGCTCGACGCGGTGGTCGATCCCGCGGATCCAGGCGGGTCGCTCCACCCTCGACCGGGCGACGTCGCCGGCGGCGAGCACGATCGCCGCGGCGCCGTCGGTGATGGGCGGGCAGTCGCCCCGGCGCAGCGGGGCGACGAGGTACGGCTCGGCCAGGTGCTCCTCGACGGTGCGGTCCCCGGCGAGCTGGGCGTTCGGGTTGGCGAGCGCGTCCCGGCGGCTGCGGGTGGCGACGGCGGCGAGGTCGTCCTCGCCCACCCGGCCGGTGTCGAGCAGCGCCCGGGCCTGGAGGGCGGCGAGGCTCACCGAGTCGGGCCACAGCGGCCCGACGGTGATCGGGTCGAGCTGGCGGGTCAGCACCATCGGCAGGTCGCCGGGCGACGACTTGGCGTAGGCGTAGACGAGGGCGGTGTCGATCTCGCCGAGCTGGAGCTTCACCCACGCCTCGTAGAGCGCCCAGGCACCGTCCATCTCCACGTGGCTCTCCTGGATGGGGGGCCACGGGCCGACGCCGTCGAGGGTCGACACGAAGCTGAACGCCGAGCCGGCCAGGTAGTCGGTGGAGCCCGAGCAGGTGAAGCCGATGTCGTCGATGGTCATGCCGACCCGGCCGAGCGCGCCGTGGATGGCGGGCATCAGCATCTCGACCTCGTTGAGCTCCGCCACGCTGCGCCGCATGGGCGTCTGGGCGAAGCTGATGATCGCGACGTCGCGCATCAGGCGATACCTCCCTCGGTCCCGCCGACCTGCGTCCCGCCGAGGCCGGTGCGGGGGTTGCGGATGAGCGCCTCGGTGGGCGCCACGCCACCGACCCAGGAGCCGAGCCCCGTGCCGTGGCCCTCGCCGGGGATGCGCACGTCCGGGTCGTCGGGCTCGCCGTTGGGGCGGAACCACTTGATGGACTCCAGCGTGGGCTCGATGTCCGCGTCGTCGCGCCAGACCGCCTCGACCCGCATGCCGATGCGGACCTCCGAGGCGGGGACCTCCTGGATGAGGTGCATGATCGACAGGTCGGCCCCGTCGAGCAGGATCAGCGCGCTCGTGTAGGGGATCTCCATGACCGAGCCGTAGAAGCCGAGGTTCACCACGCAGAACGAGGTGACGGTGCCGGTCTGGGCGACCTCGACCTCGATCGGGGTGGGGGCGCCCAGCTCGGGGTCCGCGCCGCGGGGCGGGACGTAGACCCGGCTGGTCCCGGTGGCCCGCTGGCCGATGATCCGCTTCTCGGTGATGCCCTTCAGGAAGCGGCTGGTGGCGTCGCCGGCGGTGAACTCGTAGTCGAGCTGGGCGGGGGTGCGGACGCTGCGGACGGGCTCCACATCGCGGAGCGACGCGGGCAGGTTCACCACCCGCGCGTCGGTGGTGGGCTCGGTCACGGCGCCTCCTCGGTCGGGATCCAGCGGGCGATGTCGGTGATGTGGCCCTCGCGCTCGTCGGCCCACACCGGCTCCACCCGCATGCCGGTGGCCATCGCGTCGATGCTGCCGGCGTCGACCGCGCCGAGCAGCGCGGTGTCGGCGCCGTCGGGGCGGATCTGCGCCCAGGCGAAGGGCCGGTCGAGCGGGTGCTTGTCGTGCGGCTCGGTCACCCAGGCCCAGGTCTCGACCACGCCCTCGGGGCCGACCTCGACCAGGTCGGTGAGGTCGTCGCCCGAGACCGGGTCGAACTCGGCGGGCGGCACGATCCCCCGCCCGTCCTCGGCCACCGAGCCGATCAGCACCCGCTCGCGGAGGCCGGTCAGGAAGGCGCCGATGATCGGGCCGGTCGTGCGCTTGAACGGGTACTCGATGATGAGCGGGGCGGAGAGGATCTGCCCCTGGTCCTGCGGTTCCGTCACGGCACCACACTAGAACACGTTTCAGTTTTGGCAAGACCGCGGGCGCCGGCCTGCGACGACGCCGACAGCCGGGCCGAGACCGAACCGGCGACCGGGCCCTCAGCCCGGCTCCAGCGCCGCCCGCAGGACCGCCGCGGCGTCCCGAACCGCCGGAGGCGTCGGCTCGTCGTGGAGGAAGCCCAGCCCGGCGTAGCGCTCCAGCCGCTCCAGCTCCCCGAGCGCGAAGCGGGCCCGCCGGGCGGTCGGGGCCCAGCTCCAGCCCGCCCGCCAGAGCGCGGGCGCGGCGCGCACCGAGACCTCCGGCGCCTGCCGGGCGAAGGTGGCCACGCAGCGGCGGGCGCCGAGCGGCCAGCACACGATCACCAGGTCACGGACCTCGCCGTGTCGACGGAGCAGGTCGAGCCCGTAGCGCACGTTCTCGCCGGTGTTGGTCGCCGTCCGCTCGATCAGCAGGTCGGCCTCGGCCACGCCCCGGCGCCGCAGCTCGGCGGCGAAGTGGTCGGCCTCGGCCCGCTCCTCGCCGGGCGGCGCCGCGCCCGTGACGAGGATGCGCGCGGCGATGCCGCTGCGGTGCAGGGCGGCCGCCCGCTCCGGCACCCGGTGGTGGCGGCTGCCGAAGCAGAACAGCGCGTCGGCGCCCGGCGAGCCGTCACCGACCCCGTCGTCCACCACGAGGTGCGCCCACAGGACCCCGAACGGCTCGACCATCGCCCGCCGCGTCGCCCGGTCCCAGGCGACGCCGGTGTGCGGGTCCGCCATCGCGGACCGGCTCACCGCAGCACCCGGCGGTTCACGAGGTCGAAGCGACGGGGCCGGCCGTCGTAGCCGAGCACGGCCCGCTGCTCGTCGCTCAGGCCGGCGGCGACCTCGTCGGGGATCGACGCGGGGAAGTCCCAGTGCGGCTGCGACCGGGCGCGGCACCAGAACAGGTGCAGGGCGCGGCGGTGCCCGCCGCTGCGGTTGGGGGAGGCGCCGTGCAGGAGCGCGCCGTCGTACGCGAGCACGCCGCCCGCGGGCAGCAGCACCGGCTGCGCCGGCCGGTCGCCCGGCTCGGCGCCCTGGCTGGCGGGCACGAGCCTCGTGGCCCCGCTCGCCTCGGTGAAGGGGTCCAGCGCGCACACGATCTGGAGGTGGGTGACCCGGCCGACCGTGTCGTCGGGGTGGTCCCGGTGCAGCGGTTGGCCGGGCGAGCCCGGCGGCACGTCGAAGCCGTTGCAGGCGGCCAGCACGCAGTCCTCGCCGAGCACCCGCCGCGCCAGGGCGGTGATCCGCCCGTCCACCACGAGGTCCAGGAACAGCGGGTGCTTGAGCGGGAGGGCGTAGCTCACCCGGTACCGGTCGGTGGCCCAGGCCCGCTCGGCGGCCACGTCGGCCTCGGCGGCGAACACCTGCTCCAGCGCCTCGGCCGCGGCGCGCACCGCTTCCGGGTCGAGCAGGCGGTCGCTCGACCACCAGCCCTCGACGGCGATCGCCGCCGCCGGATCGGCTGCCGTCGGATCGGCTGCCGGCGGACCCACTACGGCACCCACCGGGTCCACCGCCACCGATGGAGCTGGTGGCGCAGGAGCACCAGGTCGATCGTGCGCCGCAGCCGAGCGGAGCCGCCCGAGGCGACGAGCGCCCGACGCAGCTCCTGCCAGGTGCTCGCCCGACCGGTGGCCCGCACCGACGCCACCTCGCGCAGCGACGGCGAGCGCAGCGCGAAGGCGCCCTCGTGGCCCGCGATGCGGATGGCGACGCCGGTCCGCACGCACTTCTCGCACCGGCCGCAGTTGTACGCGCCGTCGCGGTTCTCCCAGCACACCCGCAGGTACCGCCGGGCCGCGTCGCTCGCCGCGAGCACCGCCACCTTGGCGACCCGGTCGGCCCCGGCGCCCACGTGTTCGAGCTGCATCCGGTCGCCGGACCAGAGCCGGTCGGTGACCGGGTGCGAGCCGAGCCCCTCCAGGTAGGCGTAGGTGTGGGTGGCCGGCACGAGCAGCCGGTCGAAGCGGTCGGCCAGCGCGTGGGCGACCGCGGCGAGCGCCGCGCCGTGGTAGTCGTCCCAGCCGATGTGGAAGCGGGCGCCGAGGTCCTTCAGGTCGCTCTCCAGCTCGACCAGGGGCAGGTCGAGGAGCCGGGCGGCCTCGCGCAGGCTGGCGGCGACGCGGTCCCGGAGCACCCGGTCGCCGAGCGCCACGTCGAAGCCGTGGACGTAGACGAGCGCGTCGATGCGGTGCCGGTCGGTGAGCACCGCGTGGAACGAGTCGACCCCGCCGGTGAAGAAGCACGCGACCCGTTCCTCGCCGGCGACCGCCGCCGAGGCCGAGGTCGAGGCCGCCGCCGAGGCCGTCGTCGCGCCGAGGTGGGCGACCGACGACCCGGCAACCGCCGCCGCCTCGATGCCCACCGTCGTCGCTCCGACGTGGGCGGCCGGCGGCCGGGTGTCCGCCACCTCGATCGCGACGCCGCCGTACCAGGGCGTGCCGGGGTGCAGCGCCGCGTCCCAGGCCCGCCAGACCTCCTGGATGTGCGCGGCGCCCGCCAGGAGCACGGGGCTCACCGGGGCGGTGACGCGCAGCCGGGGCCCGGCGCGCATGGCCGGGAGGAGCAGGGCGGCGAGCGCCACGTCGCCGTGGGGGCGCAGCGGTTCCCCGCCGAGGTCTCGGATGTGGGCGCGGGCGCGCGTGCCGGCGACCTCGACGTCGATCCCGAGCTGCGCGCCGATGGCCTGCACACCCCCCTCCACGGGCGGGGACCCTACCGGAGCGGCCCCGGGGCTGCACCGGTCCGCCGGCGCCGGGACACCGCGAGAACACGTTTCAGTTCTTTGGCAGGATGACCGCCGCATGGGACTCCTCCAGCCGAACCTGCCGGTGGTCGACCACGACGTGTGGGACCACCAGAGCCGACGGGACCGGATGCGTCCCCTCGCCCGCCACTACGCCGAGCACGGCTTCGGCTCGCCCGACGTCGTCATCCTCCTCTACGCCCTGAAGGTCGTGGCGTTCGCGGCGCTCGGGTGGGCGCTCATCCTCTCGACGCCCGGCATCGACGGCTGGACCGACCCCGCGGCGTGGTTCCGCCGCCCCGAGGCGTTCGCCAAGGCGGCGCTGTTCACGATGCTGTGGGAGGTGCTGGGCCTGGGCTGCGGCTTCGGGCCGCTCAACGGCCGCTTCCTGCCGCCGCTCGGCACGTTCCTCTACTGGCTGCGGCCCCGCACCGTGCGGCTCCCGCCCTTCGGCGGCCGGGTGCCGCTCACCGGCGGCGACGAGCGCCGGCCGGTCGACGTGGCGCTCTACGCGGCGTTCCTGGTGGCCACGGCCTGGGCGCTGTGGGGCCCGCTGAGCCGGGCGGAGGTCGCGGTGGTGCTCGCCCTGCTCGTGGTGGTGGGCCTGCGTGACCAGGTGATCTTCCTCGCGGCCCGCGGCGAGGTGTACGGGCCGCTCGCGCTCACGTTCCTGTTCGCCGACGGCGACCGGCTCGTGGCCGCCAAGCTGGCGCTGCTCGTGGTGTGGTGGGGCGCGGCGGTCTCGAAGCTGAACCGGCACTTCCCGTTCGTGCTCGCCACGATGCTGGCCAACAGCCCGTTCTGGCGCGTCGGCGGGTTGAAGCGGCGGCTGTGGCGGGACGTCCCCGACGACCTCCGCCCCGGGCCGCTGGCGGCCGCGATCGCCCACGGGGCGACCCTGGTGGAGCTGGTCGCGCCGGCGGTGCTGCTCGTCGTCACCGACGGGCCCGTGCAGGTGGTGGCCGCGGCGGCGCTCGTCGCCTTCCACCTCGGCATCCTGTCCAGCTTCCCGATGGGCGTGCCCCTGGAGTGGAACGTCTTCATGATCTGGGGCGCGATCACGCTCGACCTCGGCCACCCCGGCCTGCCGCTCGGCGACGTGGCCCACCCCGCGGCGGTGCTCGCGGTGCCCGTGGCGATGGCGGCCGTGGTGGTGGTCGGCAACCTGGTGCCGTCGCGGGTGTCGTTCCTGCCGGCGATGCGCTACTACGCCGGCAACTGGGCCACCACCACCTGGTGCTTCCGCGGCGACGCCGCCGACCGGCTGGCCGACGGCATCGTGAAGGCCGGCCTGCTCCCCCACCGCCAGCTCGTGGCGGTGTACGGCGACGAGCAGCAGGCCGCGGTGCCGCTCACGATGGGCCAGGTGTTCCGGGGCTTCCACGCCCACGGCCGGGCCATCTGGTCGCTGGTGCCGCGGGCGTGTGGGGGCGACCACGAGGAGCGGTTGGTGCTCGACGGCGAGCTGGTGGCCGCGGCCGTGCTCGGCTGGAACTTCGGCGACGGCCACCTGCACGACGAGCGGCTGGTCGAGGCGCTCCAGCGGCGCTGCGGCTTCGGGCCGGGCGACCTGCGGGTGGTGGTCCTGGAGTCCCAGCCGGCGGGCAGCCCGGACCAGGCGTACCGCCTCGTGGACGCCGCCACCGGCTGCATCGAGCGCGGGACGGTGGCCGTGGCCGACCTGACCGCCCGCCAGCCCACCGACGTCGACGTCCCCGCCACCGTCACCTGGTCACGGGCCGACGGGGGGTACGAGCGGTAGCGGCGGCCCCGGGCCGGCGGGCGAGCGCCGAGCCGGGACCGGCCGCCGACCGGTTCAGAAGGTGATGACGGTGCGGATGACCTCGCCCTTCTTCATGGCGTCGAACGCCTCGTTGATCTGGTCGATCGACAGGCGCTTGGTGATCATGCCGTCGAGGTCCAGCTCACCGGCCTTCCACAGCTCCAGGAAGCGCCGGAAGTCCTTGCGGACGTCGACCGAGCCGTAGTAGCTGCCCATGAAGTTCTTCTCCGAGAAGAAGACCTCGAAGCCGTTGAACGCCACCTGCTGGTCCATCTTGCCGACGCCGACCACGCAGGTGGTGCCGCCGCGGCGGGTGGCGTCGTACGCCTGGCGCATCACGGCGGGCACGCCGATGGCCTCGAACGCGTAGTCGAAGCCGTCGCCGGTCAGCTCGGCCTGGACCTCGGCGAGCTGGTCGGGGGTGCAGGCGTGGGTGGCCCCGAAGCGCTTGGCCATCTCCAGCTTCTCCTCCACCAGGTCGACCGCGAGGATCACCGAGGCACCGGCGACCTTCGCGCCCTGGATGACCGAGATGCCGACGCCGCCGCAGCCGAAGACCACGACCTTGGAGCCCTTCTCGACCTTGGCGGTGTTGATCGCCGCGCCCACGCCGGTGCTGACGCCGCAGCCGATGAGCGACGCGATCTCGAAGGGCACGTCGTCGTCGATCTTGACGGCGGCCTCCTGCGGGAGCGTGACGTACTCGGCGAAGGTGCCGGTGCCGGCCATGCCGAACAGGTCGGTCTCGCCCTCGGTGAAGCGCGGCGTGCCGGCGATGGAGAACTGGATCATCACGCAGAGGTGCGGTTGGTTCCGCTCGGTGCAGTAGGTGCACTGGCCGCAGGGCGGGGACCAGGCGACGACGACGTGGTCGCCGACGGCGAGGTCGCTCACCTGGTCGCCCACCGCGGTGATGACGCCGGCGCCCTCGTGGCCGGGCACGAACGGGGCGCCCTGCGGGAGGCTGCCGTCCATGGCGTGGAGGTCGGAGTGGCAGACCCCGGTGGCCTCGATCTTGACGGTGACGTCGGTGGGCCCGGGGGCGATCGGCTCGACGCCGTCCACCACCTCGAGCTCGGCATCCCCGGTGTTTCGCAGCACGGCGGCGCGCATGGCAGTTCCCCTTGTGTCGGTGGTCGTTGACCCACGGGTCAACCGTTCGTGGCGCCACCCTAACGGGAACGTGTTCTCGTCTCGGCGGCAGCACCGCCCGGGGCGGCACCGCCCACAAACTAGAACACGTTCCAGTTCTTGCTACGCTTCGCCCATGGGAGACCTGGGATTCTGGCGACTCGCCGAACGCGACCGTGACCACCTGGCCCTCGTGGGCCCCGACGGCACCGAGCGCACCGCCGGCGAGCTGCTGGACCGCGCCAACCGGTTCGCCAACGGCTACCGCGCGCTCGGCCTGGAACCGGGCGAGACCGTGGCGGTCCTCCTGCCCAACTCGATCGAGCTGATCGAGGCGTACCTCGGCGCGCTCCAGGTCGGGCTCTACCTCACCCCGATCAACTGGCACCTGGTGGGCCCCGAGGTCGCCTACATCCTCACCGACAGCGAGGCGAAGGTCTTCCTGGCCGACGAGCGCCTCGCCCAGGTGGCCGTCGACGCCGCCGCGGAGGCCGGCCTCGACCCCGAGGTGTGCTTCGCCCGCGGCACGATCGACGGGTTCCGCCCGCTGGAGGACCTCCTCGGCGACGCCACCACCCCCGAGGGCCGCACCACCGGCGCCGCCATGCACTACACCTCCGGCACCACCGGCCGCCCCAAGGGCGTGCGCCGCCCGCTGGTGGAGATCGACCCGTCCGACATGGGCGAGCTGCTCGCCTACCTGCCCAGCCTGTTCGGCGTGGCGGCCCACGACGGCCACGTCCAGCTCACCGGCTCGCCGCTCTACCACACCGCGGTGCTCATGTGGACGGGCAACGCGCTGCACCTCGGCCACACCGTCGTCCTCATGGACAAGTGGACGCCCGAGGAGATGCTGCGGCTCATCGAGCGGTACCGGGTCACCTACAGCCACGTGGTGCCCACCCAGTTCAAGCGCCTCCTCGACCTGCCCGCCGAGGTCCGCGACGGCTACGACGTCGGCTCCATCCGCAACATGATCCACGGCGCCGCCCCCTGCCCCCAGGAGGTCAAGCGCAAGATGATCGAGTGGTGGGGCAACACGATCCAGGAGTACTACGCGGCCACCGAGGGCGGCGGCACCCTCATCGGCGCCGAGGAGTGGCTCGCCAAGCCCGGCTCGGTCGGCCTCCCCTGGCCCGGCTCGGAGATCCGCATCTACGACGACGAGGGCAACCGGCTCGGGCCGAACCGGATCGGCACCGTCTACATCTCCCTCGCGCTCGCCAACTTCGAGTACAAGGGCGACAAGGCCAAGACCGATGCCAACCGCATCGAGGGCTTCTTCACCGTCGGCGACCTCGGCGAGCTGGACGAGGACGGCTACCTGTACCTGCGCGACCGCAAGAGCGACCTCATCATCTCCGGCGGCGCCAACATCTACCCGGCCGAGATCGAGGGCGAGCTCATCAACCACCCCGCGGTGCTCGACGTCGCCGTCTTCGGCATCCCCCACCCCGACTGGGGCGAGGAGATCAAGGCCGTGATCGAGCTCCAGCCCGACCGGACCCCGAGCGACGAGCTGGCCGACGACATCCTCGCCTGGGCCGCCACCCGCATGGGCCGCTTCAAGCTGCCCAAGACCGTCGACTTCGTCGACCGCCTCCCCCGCGAGGCCAACGGCAAGCTCCTGAAGCGCAAGCTCCGCGACCCCTACTGGGAGGGCGTCGACCGCCGGATCTGACCGGCGATCACCGGCGGCCGGCGGGAAATCCGCCCCGCTGGATCGCGCGGTCCAGTCCGGACCCCGACCATGCGCCTCGACCGATCCGATCGAGAGGGGCGAACCCATGGATCCCGCACGCCGCATCGCACGAGCGCTCGCCGGCACCGCCGCCGCGACCGTGGCCCTGGTGGCCACCGGCGCACCCACGAGCGCGCAGGCCGCGCCCGGCAAGGCCACCTTCGCGTTCGACCCGCAGGACCCCGGCATCCGGGAGTGGGTCGTCCCCACCGACGTCTGCCAGGTGCGCGCCAGCCTCCACGGCGCCGCCGGCGGCCGCACGAACTTCCCCGGCGACACGCCCGGCCAGGGCCAGGGCGCGACGGTGGTCGTGGACCTCGCCGTCGCCCCCGGCCAGACCCTCTACGTCGTGCCCGGCGGCAGCGGCGAGTCCACCCTCACCAAGGTCATGGCCCCGCCGGACGGCTCCCAGCCCGGCCCGGCGGCCTGGCTGACGGGCCCCGGCGGCGTCGGCGGCTACAACGGCGGCGGGGGCGGGGGGGGCGGCGGGGGGCCCCCCCCCCCCCCGCGCCCCCCCGGAAGGGGTGCCCGCGGGTGGGGGGGCCCCCCCCGTCGCCCCCGTCACCGCCGCCGTTGTAGCCGCCGACGCCGCCGGGGGCCGTCAGCCAGGCC